>Ga0224558_1000039_pt1 | contig 152966 bp, 91 predicted proteins | sample 714S32024metaG_FD_180682 | JGI IMG/M metagenome (GOLD analysis project Ga0224558, IMG submission 180682) | Peat soil microbial communities from Stordalen Mire, Sweden - 717 S3 20-24 | ecosystem: Environmental > Terrestrial > Soil > Wetlands > Peat | place: Sweden: Norrbotten County, Stordalen... | reverse complement strand
GACGCGTATCCAGAGAGCCGCCGGCGGTCAGCGTGACGATGGTGCGCGGGTTGGCTGCGGTCACGGCCTCAATCAGCGCGTCCTGTCCCCAGGGCAGCGCGAAGGTGCGGTCGTAGCCCTCGCCCTCAGTGTGCGGACTGAAGCCGACGGCAAGTACCACCGCGTCGGCAAGGGCGGCATACTTTTTCGCATCCTCTGAGATCAACTCCGGTTCAAAGGCGATTCCCAGCCCGAAGCTGGCTACGGGAGAGTGGGGCAGATATTCGGCAATGACATTCACTGTCTGGCCGGCGGCCAGCTCCAGCGTGGCCGCTTGCGGAACCCGGCCCTCGGTGTAAGCCTGCGCCAGCACCGTTCTGCCGTCTGTCAGCACCGTGAATTCGTCCCCGCTACGGGCCGGAGAAGCAGCCAGGATCAAATATTTGCCGGCTTTGGCCGCCTTGTAACGGGCGGTGTAGCGGATGCTTTGCCGTACCCCGGACTTGGCGTCCCGGCCACTATGCTGATAGTCGGCAATCTTCGGTATCGCGGCGGTTTCAGGCGTGCCGGTGAAGTCCTTGCTGAGGAAGGTTTCCATCTTGATGACGCCAGACCAGAGCGTCTTATCGAAGATCTCGTTCTCACTGGGCAGTCCGCGGGCGTAGAGAATATGCGCATCGGGACCTGCCAGGTTGGCGATGCCGGTCAAAATGCTGACTGGCTCGAAGGCCTGAGCCTCGGAAGAGCCTCCGCCGCCGGTTACCGCCGGCCATGCATCGGGTCCGATGACGGCGATGGTCTTGATTTTATTCGCATCCAGCGGCAGCAAGTGGCCGTCGTTCTTGAGTAAAGTCAGGCTCTCTCGCGCGCCGTCCAACGCGACCGCGCGATCGGCCACTGAATAAGTCGAGTCGGAAAGGTCAAGCTGTGGGCGGTCCAGGAAGCCATAGCGCAGCTCGGTTCTCAGCAGCCGCAGCACTTTGTCGTCAATGGTGGACTCTTTGACTTTGCCGGCTTTGACCGCGGCCAGCAGCACTTCGGCGGTCATGAAGCGCGCGTTGGGCATCTCCAGGTCCAGGCCATTGTTGGCCGCCGCGACGCCGTCATAGGTGGCGTCCCAGTCCGACATGAGAATACTCTGGAAGCCCCACTCGCCTTTGAGCACCTTCAGGTTCAGAAACTCGTTTTGGGTGGCGTGGACGCCGTTGACCAGGTTGTAGGAGTCCATCACCGCGTCCACGTGGGCGCGCGTAACGGCGGCCTCGAAGGCTGGAAAGTAGATCTCGCGCATGGTCCGCTCGTCCACCTCCACATTCACGTTGTGCCGGTTGTACTCCTGGTTGTTCAGGGCGTAGTGCTTGACAGTGGCGATGACGCCCTGTGACTGCACGCCCTCGATGTAAGGAATCACCATGGCAGCGTTCAGAAAAGGGTCTTCGGAAAAATATTCAAAATTGCGGCCGGCCAGCGGTGAGCGTGCGATGTTGACGCCCGGGCCGAGCAGAAAATGGACGCCGCGCGCGCGGGCATCGCGTCCCAGGCCCTCGCCCAGTCTGTGGGCGAACTCCTTATCCCAGGTGGCGGCCAGCGCCACGCCTCCCGCATAGGCGGTAGTCGGGCCCCAGGAGCGCACCCCCAGCGAGGCGTCGGACATCTTGAAGCGCGGCAGATCAATCGCGGGTACGGCATGAGTGAACATGTGGTCGATGCCGCCCAGCAGCAGGATCTTCTGCTCCAGAGTGAGTTTGGCCAATAAAGTGTGTGCTTTGGCCTCGATTTGGGGCGAATCCGGCGTGGGCGCCTGTGCGGAGGCGATCAGGCCGCAACTCAGAAACATGGAGAGAAGGAAGGCTATTCTCATGCAAAAAAACGATTGCGTGGTGGGTTTCTGTGTATTTTTCATATTGCAAAAAGCCTATCTTATCTGTCTGCCGGTGTACACACATGCCGGAGATTCTTTAACTTCGGACCGTGCCGAGAAGTGCCGAGAAGTGCTGGACGAGTTGATTAAGCGCAAGTAAAGAAATCATTTGTGACCATAGTCACAGTGCGGGGTGAATGGGGTCACTGCCCGTGCCACTGCCGAAAGCGCAGACTCAAAGTCCAATAGGCACGAACGCAGCCAATTTCCCGGAGGCATTCATGAGCTTTGCAAGCGGCTTGAAAACCATTGTCGTTGCCACCGACCTGAGCGGCCGGTCGGAAGCTGCGCTGGAATATGCTCGCAAGCTGGCCACGGCCTATGGCGCGCGGATTGTGCTGGCCCACGGCATCGACCCCATGGAATATGCCGATGTGGATGCGCTACCCGGCCAGGTTCTTACCGGGTTGCCCGAAGAGGCGCGCGCGGTGCTGGAAAAATTGTCTGGCGACCTGCTCAGGGAGGGCATCCACAGCCATTCGGAGATTCGCCAGGGCGCGGTGGCGCAGATGCTTCTGGATGTGGCCCGGCAATACGAGGCCGGTCTGATCGTGATCGGCACCAAGGGCATGGAGGGCGCGGGTCCGGTGATTGTAGGCGCCATTGCCGAGCAACTGGTGCGGCTGTCGCCGTGCCCGGTGCTGGCGGTGGCGGCGGATTGGAATGCGGGCGCGTTTCGCCCCACTCCGGGCGGTCCGGTACTGCTGGCTATGGAGCGCAACGAGGCGGCGACTACCGCGGCGGCCACGGCCTGCTCGTTGGCGCAGGTTTTTCAGCGCCCCCTGCTTGTGCTTCATGCGCGCACCGCGGCTGAGGCCTCGGCTTTTCTGAACCCCTGCGGCGCCACTCTGGAGGAGTTTGGCGTTCAGGCCAGAGGGAAGTTTCCGGTGCGTTGCATGGTCAAGGACGGCAATCCGGTAGACGCTATCGTCGAGGGAATCGCGCAAAACCATCCTTGCATCCTGGTGGCCGGCGTCAAGCGCGCCAGCGGCACACCGGGCCCGCATGGCACGGCCTTTGCCTTGCTGGCTCGCTCGCGTGTGCCTGTTCTGTGTGTGCCGCCGGAGTTGGCTCAAGCCGGAGATAAGCCAGAGGCTCGCGCATTCGCAGAGGTCCGATAGCCAGGTCGCAGAAAGAGGCACGGCCTCGTTTTTTACGCAACGGTGCAGGCGGCAAGAGATGTCCTGACTACGCAACCCAATCTACTGTATTTTTCATTGCATTTGGAGCGATTTGCCTTCTATGAAACTCGGCCTATCGGAAACTCGCAGCCCCAAACGCGCTCGCACGCAAGCGGCGGGCAGACTGGTTGCAGCTCCAACCCGGCGCAGGGCCAGTGCTCGGGAGAAGACAGAGGTAGAGGTCGACCTGCAACGTGAGGCAAGATCCAGGCGTGTGGAAGCTGTGCAGGCGCATCCCGTGGCAGAGCTGCTGGAGTGCCCTCCGGCCATCGGGCTTTTGCTGAACCGCGCGTCCCAATGCCTCAGTTTTGAGGCTGGGGAGGTTGTCTTCCGCCAATCCGGGATCTGCCGGGGGTTGTATCTGGTGATTACGGGCCAGTTTCTGCGCCGGGCTGAGCGGCAGGAGACGCGACTGACGCTAGGTCCGGCCCGCGCCGGGGAACTCGTGGAGTTGGCGGCCACCCTGGGCGACAGGCATCACACCTACACGCTGGCCGCGCAGATCGCTGGAACGGTTCTGATGCTGCCCATCGAAGCGCTCTCCCAGGCGTTTCAGAGCTATCCACCCCTGCGGATGCGGTTGCTGGAGGAACTGGCCCGCGAGGTTTCCCGCGCCTATAACACCTGCTGTTCCAGCCGCGTGGCGAGGCCAAGACGGGCAAACTCCGAGGCCTGACGAGCCGCAGGGCAACAATTTAGTCTGGACCAGTCTTCGTGCCGGGTCTTCCCCGGGCTGGAGACTGAAGGAAAATCCCTGTTTTGCCTTCTTGCATCCTGCCCAAGTACGCTATACTTCAAATTGCACAGCAGTGGACCCATGGCATCCTATCATCCCCACCACCCTCCGGAAGATTGCGTTAACTGCGAGCATCGCCATCTGCGAATGTTCTGCAATCTCACACCCGAGGCGCTCACCGATTACGACGGCATTGGCATCATGATGAGCCATGCCCGCGGCGCCAAGCTTTTTTCAGAGGGTGACCCGGCTCGAAACGTCTTTGTAATCTGCTATGGACAGGTAAAAATCTCCTCCACTTCCCGCGATGGCAAGACCATGATCCTCAAGATCGCCGGCCCCGGCGACGTGATGGGCCTGAGCGCGGTGCTGGCCAATGTTCCCCATGAGGTTACGGCCGAGGCCATCGAGCCGTGCCAGGTGAAAACCGTGCGCAAGCAGGAGTTTGTCGACTTCCTCTCGCGCCACGGCATCGCATCCATGCACGCCGCGCAGTCGCTCTCCGGCGAATACCTGACGGTTTTCCATGACGCCAAGCGGCTGGCGCTCTCCGGCTCGGCGGCGGGACGACTGGCGCGCCTTTTGCTGGACTGGGGCCGCTCCTCGGGCAACGGCAAGCACGAAATCCGCTTCACCATGGCCTTGACCCACGAAGAGATCGCCAATATGGCCGGCACCTCGCGTGAAACCGTCACCCGGCTGCTCAACCAGTTCCGTCGCGATCAGTGGATTACCATCAAGGGTTCCAGCCTGACCATCACCAAGCCCGACGAACTGGAACGGCTTACCGCGTAACCCCACTGCTGAATCCCCGTACAATCTCACATTCGGTCACATACGTCGTTTCCAATGACCCCAGAGCCACTCCCGCACCCTGAACCTTAACGCATTCAGAGAATTGCCCGATAAGATGAGCAGCAACTCAGGATTGCGTGCGGTTGCACCAAATTGCACCAAGGGGTGAGCGTCGAATGCGGGCCCAGCTCGACGAACAATCCGTGATCAAGGCCAACGCCCAGTTCTGGGAGCAGATGCTGGCCATGACCCTGAATCCGATGGCCGTGCCTGGAGAGTTTTGCGTAAGCGCCGGGCATCTGCTGGGTTGCGTTGCACTGGAGGGCGTGTGGAAGGGACGTATTGAGGTACGGATGGGCGAGGGGCTGGCTTACCAGGCGACGGCGGCTATGTTGATGCAACCATTGGAGAACGTGGCCGAGGTCGATGCCCTGGACGCCACCAAGGAGATTGCCAACATGATCGCCGGGGTTATCAAGTCCTCGTTGCCCCGGCCCTGCTCCATGACTGTGCCCGAGTCCACTGTGGAGGCTGCGGGATTCTGCTCTTTACCGCAAACCGAGGACTCGCTAGTGGTGGCCTTTCGCCATGCTAGCGGCGATTTGATGGTGCGGGTCTGGGAGCAGGAATGTGCGTGACTCCAGTTTCATCGCGGTTCGATAGTCAGCCTTGCCGTTAGCACCACCAGCGCTGCCCATAGCGTATCGGCGGCCAGCAGATGCGCCACCTGTACCCACAACGGCGCCAGCAGCAGCACGTCGAGCAGGCCGAGCGCATAGACCGCGGCCAACAACAGGAGCACCAGCGCGGAGAGACCGCGATTGTCCCATTGGGTCTTGCGTTGCGCTGCGCGGACCAGGAGCCAGATGAGAAAGAAGCTGGCTGCAAAGGCGATGCCCGGATGCACCCAACGCCAACGCACCAGCCAGCCGCTTGCGGCGGAAAAATCCTGAGCCAGCGCCAGGCCAAGCGAACTGGCGGGAAAGAGCGTGTCGCCGAGGGCGGCCAGCGAGCCGGTGATACCTACGATCATCACCACGAGCACGGTTGCCAGGGCGCCGATGGGCGCTCTCAGGCGAACGCTGCCACGCAGAAATCCGCGACGCCGGCTAAGCAGATGAGCGGTGAGGGTGAGTGCGGCCACTAATAAAAGCGTATTGGCCAGGTGCAGCGCCAGGAAGGCGGGCCGCAGCGGCGATTGGCTCTGCGCCGTGTATCCCAGCTTGACCAGCAGCGCGCCTAGCGTCGCCTCAATCAGCGTGAAGATGACGGAAGCTACGGCCGCCGCACGCGCCAAGTGGCCGCGGACGGTGCCGGCGAAGGTCCAGGCAAGGAGGCCGACGACAGCAAAGAAGGAGAGGCCGCTGGTGATGCGATGGGTGAATTCGATGAGCGTGTTGACGCTGGCCGAGTGCTGGATTACGACGCCGTTGCATAGCGGCCAATGGTTGCCGCAGCCGGCTCCTGAGCCGGTGGCGCGCACCAGAGTGCCCCAGAGAATTACGGCGATGAAGTAAGCCAGCACGTCCCAGGCAAAGCGGCGCAGGGCGGGCGAGGGGAGGCGGAGGGAATTGGAGGAAGCAGGCATAAAGTTAGCTCCGGATGGAACTCACCAGTGTAGAACAAGCGAATGGCTGTCACATCTACCGCTTTACTCCCCCATCAGCCGGATGACGTGGTTCACGATCATCAAATCTTCGGCGGGCGGAATGACGCGCACTGTGACGGGCGAGAATTCGCTGGAGATGACGGCTGCGCCGCGGACGTTATTGCGCTGGGGATCAAGGATGATGCCCAGAGAATCGAGTCCGGCGCAGATTTCAGCGCGGGCGTCGATGTCGTTTTCGCCGATGCCGCCGGTGAAGACCAGCATGTCCAGCCCGTTCAGCTCGGCCACGTAGCTGCCGATCCAGCGGGCGATGGTCCACGTGAACTTGGCTACAGCAAGTTTTGCTTTGGCGTTGCCGGCGTTGATGGCCTGGCGTAGCTCGCGCATGTCGTTGGAGAGTTCGCTGATGCCGAGCAGGCCGGATTTTTTGCTGACCACCGTTTCCAGCTTATCGGCGGCTTCAAGCGCGTTGGGCGTCGATGCGGCGATTTGTCTCAGGATGAAAATCACGATGCCGGGATCGATGTCGCCGGTGCGCGAGCCGCTGATGATTCCGCTGGTTGGGGTGAGCGCCATTGACGTGTCGAGGCATTCACCGTCGCGGATGGCGGAGATGGATGCGCCATTGCCCAGGTGCGCGACGATAAGTTTTTTCGGCACGCGGGGCTGCAACTGGTAAACGATCGATTCGTAGGAGATGCCGTGATAGCCGTAGCGGCGCACGCCCATGGCGGAATATTCCTCGGGGATGGGCATGTGCGTGGCTACCTCCGGCAAGGTGCGGTGGAAGTAAGTGTCGAGGACGGCGAAGTTGGGAATGCCGGGAAAAAGCTTGAGCGCCTCGCGCATGATATAGACGGCGATGGGCGTATGCAGCGGCGCGAGAGCCGCATAGCTTTCGATCTCGTCGATAAGCTTGGGCGTGATGAGCTGGTTCTCGTTGATCGTTGGCCCGCCGCAGACCACGCGATGGCCGATGGCGGCCGGGGCAGGGAAATCGCCGGAGTGCAGCGCGTCGGCTACCATCTTGAAGGCCACGGCGCGGTTAGGCAGGGACGGGGTCTGATCGACGAGCTTTTTGCCGTCGGCGTCCTTGATCCAGAACTTGCCCAGATCGGTGCCGATGCCGTCTACCGCGCCCTCGTGCAGCTTGCGCCGTTCGCCGTTGGCGGCCTCGTAGACGGAAAATTTGATGGAAGAAGAACCGCTGTTCAAAACCAGTATGGGCAAGGAAGACATTTGTGAATCACCTTTCGGGTTGGGGCTGAAAAAATCAGCAAGTTAGCGAGTTAGCCGCTTCGGCCTTCTTGTTCACCAGATGATCCATGAAGCCGGGGTCCTGGTGGCTGAAGCCGTTGTGGTCCTGCCACCAAACGAGTGAAGAAAACAGGTAGTTCAGCGAGGCGATAGGGCGGGTTGTCTTTCAGATAGATCTGGCCGACGGAGAGATAGTTGGCGGCGCGCCAGTAGGCGTTCATTTTGGCCAGCAACTCAGGGCTCAGAGGGCCTTTGCTCGCGGCTTCGGTCATACTTGCACCTCGCAAGGGGAAGATTACATGACAAGTCCAGCGTAGCAGCCGCGGGGAGTTGATCCGGGTGATTGATGTCACAAGGGGGTGAGACGCCGATTCATATTGTGGAACCAGCCGGGCACGGACTATTTTCGAGAAGGCACCGTCTCTGGCGCTGAGCGAAAGTGCTCTAGAAATACCGCTTGAGCTTGAGAATTTGCGATTCGAAGCCATACCACAGCGCGGCGGCCAGAGCGGTGGAGACGGCAAAACGAACTGCCACCACCGCCAGACTTCCGGCCATGCCGTAGCGGACCATTCGCAGGTCGAGCCAGCCGATGAAGATGAAGGCCATGATGTGGATCATGTATAGGCCGTAGCTGATGCGGCCATAAAAAGCCAGCGGCCCGCGGCGCAGCATGGCGTTAATGGGGTTGCGCGCGCCGGTGGAGGCCATTAACGCCAGAGCCGCGCCGGTAAAGCTTGTAGCCAGCGCGGTGTCCAGAAGCGACGTTCCGTAGGCGGCCGCTGCCGCTCCCATGCCCAGCACAAACGCGCCCAGGCCGAGCCAGAGACAAGCGCGGCGGCTGAGTTGAATTGTGTAAAGTCCCAGCGCCAGCAGACTGCCCAGGGCGATGCTGTCCAGCTTGATCAGAGTGTGGTTGGGAACATTCCAAATCCAGACCGGGTTCAAATGGCGCAGCAGCGGCGACGAGATCAGCGCAGCTGTGAGGACGCCGGCCAGCACCCAAATTCGTTTGGGGGCGCCTAGCCAGCGGACCAGAGGCGCCCAGAAAAAGTAATACTGCTCTTCGACGGCCAGTGCCCAGGTGGGACCGAGGGCCGGGGGCAGCGAGAGGTGAAAAAGATTTTGCACAAAGAAGATGTAGGCCAGCCAGGGCGCGGCCTTGATTGCGGCCAGCACGCCGATGTTGGGGACGATAAACCAGGGCGCGTTCAGGTAGACGACCGCCAGCACCAATATGTAAACCGGCCAGATGCGCAGCGCGCGGCGGGCATGGAAGTTGTGGAAGTAATGCGGCTTGTCGCGCGTTGCCAGCAGGTTGGTGGTAATCAGAAAGCCGGAGAGCACGAAGAAGATGTCAACCCCCGCCCATCCCCACTCGGCAACGTAGTGCAGCCAGGTGCCTTTCAGTAGCGGATCGCAGTGGTAGAGGACCACCCACAGAATCGCGAGGCCGCGCAGTCCGTCGAGTTCCGGCAGATAAGAGGGCAGCCATGTTGGGCGTTGAATGGGCAAGCGAGTGCGTTGCAGCCTCAAAAAATCAATCTCATTGTGTGTCTTTGGCAAAGCCTTCCACAATCCATCCGGCCAGCCAGAGAATGCCCCCCAGAATCTCAATTGGAATCAGCGGTGCGGCAAACACAATGATTCTGGGATTGAGGTTCAGTGCGTTAGAGGTAAATAACAGAAGGCACAACAATAACAACACAGTGAGGGGAATAAGGACAATCCACTTCCCTGCGCGGCGCATTCTTTTTGCGCCTTCTTCAACGTTCATCACTCCTCCTTACTGAGTTACTTTACCCCGCGGCGAGTTGCTTGGCGCGCTCAGTGGCGCGCATCACGGCTTTGATGAGAGTGACGCGCAGGCCGCCTTCTTCCAATTCCAGAATGCCGTCGATCGTGCATCCGGCGGGGGTGGTTACGGCGTCTTTCAGCAGGGCAGGATGGTAGCCGGTTTCCAGCACCATTTTGGCTGCGCCAAAGGTGGTTTGCGCCGCCAGTTCTGTAGCCACGTCGCGGGGCAGACCGACCTTCACGCCTGCCTCGGCCAGAGCCTCGATGATGATGTAGATGTAGGCAGGTCCGGAGCCGGAGAGGCCGGTCACCGCGTCCATATGCTTCTCTTCCACGATCACGGTGCGGCCCACGGTATCGAAGATGCGCTCGGCCAGCTCCATCTGCTCGGCCTTGACGAAGCGTCCACGGCACATGGCTGCAGCGCCCGCGCCCAATGTCGAGGGCGTGTTGGGCATGGCGCGAATCACGCCGATCTCCACTCCGGCCGCATCTTCAATGGAGCGCGTCTTGACCGAGGCGGCAAACGAGATGAGCGTCTTGGCCGGCGTGAGAGCGGGACGGATCTCCGCCATCAGCTCCTGCACCTGGAAGGGCTTGACGCCCAGCAGAATCAGATCAGAGTTCCGCACTGCTTCGAGGTTGTTGGTCGATACGTCCACGCCCCACTGCGTGCTCAGCGCAACGGCTCGCTCGGCGTGGGCAACGGTAGCGCGAATCTGGCTGCGCGCGAACAGGTTCTGTTTCAGGAAGGCCTGCAACAGGATGCCGCCCATCTTGCCTGCGCCTAGAACAGCCACGCGCACATGGGGCAACTGCGCGGGTACTTCGGTGGCCTCAACGGCTATCTCCGCCATATTGTTCCCTTTCCTGGATTTCCAGTTTCTGGAAGTGAGAGATGCAACTTTCATGCATACCGCAGCAATGGATCGATGAGTGCCCCAGGTCCGGCGTCCCCACGGACTGGTCTTCGTCCGTGGGGCAGAAGTCTCGTTTTTGAGACCCTTCGACAGGCTCAGGGCAGGCTTTGGGACACCCAACTTACACTGAGTTATTACTCGTGGAGAAGCTCTTCTTTGAGAACAAAACTCTCAATCGCGTCGTCCACTTTCTTACTGATGCCATCCGTCGGCCAGGCCTTGTTCCAGATCAGATAACCGCCCGGCAGAGTCAAAGTCTTCTGGCCGGTGGCGAAGGCGTCCATGGCTGTGATCCCCAAGGCATGCTCCTCCTGATCGAAAAAGGGAGCGTTTACATCTTCCGGCAACGGATTGCGCAGGTCGGCCACATCTTCACCGGCAAACATGACAGCCCGGCTCTCGGCATCGCCGAATAACTTGCTCTCGTTGATGGTGCAGGTAAAGAGGAGGCCGTCAGGAGAATCAACCGCTGCTTTGCCTTCGTACTTTGCGGCGGCTTCATTGCCGGGTGAGTGCACGATCACAACACCGGTATTTTTCTCGTTCGGCTTGCCATAGGCATAAGCAGCCCGCTTAATCAACTCCCCGGTTTTATCGCCAGCCTTATAGGCGTCAGCCAACGCGCGCGCGGCTATCACCGGGTCTGCCGCGAGCTTTTCCGGCGCATTGTCATCCTTGGTAATGGCCAACGTGGCCGAATAATCGATCTCCTTAGAAGTGACATCGGAGACCGATTGCAACACCAGGCGGGTGGCATAGGCGTTCATATGCCCAAAGCCGCCGAAGCCGACGATTTTGCCTGCCTTGTCGCGCTGCACGCCTGCCTTCTCCACGGCGTCCAACCGGCCTACCAGCGTGGCAGTCACCTCAAACTTGTTGCACCCCAGGCACATTCCGCCTTTTTTGTACTGCGCGGAGAGCTGAGAGTCAAAGAGCTTGAAGTCCTTGTTATTTTTGTCCAGCGTGACCGGCGTGCGCTGCACCGCCGAAACGTCGCCGGTGAAGTTGTGCGCCGGCTGAACTTGCACCATGGCTGCCGGTCCCGCTTTGCCCTTTGTGCCTTCCGGGTAAGAGAGCCAGATGTTCCTGTTGGTGTTGATGCCGCAGTCAGCGCCTTTTACGACAAACTGATCAAAAGAGGCAACCGCGGTGCCCTTGATGTGGACGATTTTTCCGTTGAACGACTGCGGATTACTAAGAATATCGCAGATGGTTGTATCCACTGCCTGAGCGTACAGGCAGCAGGTAAATCCAAGGGCAAAGACGAATGTCAAAGCGCGTTTCATGCCAATCTCCAATCGAAGCAATAGCCCGCAATCGCAGCAAAATTGAGCCGGAAAGCTGCTGAAATGGGACATTACAGGTTATCACGTTCTCTGCGGACGTATGAGCGGCCTATTTCTGGCTGGCAATCCATGCGTCGATGCGGTCGCTCAGTACATCCAGCGGCAGGGCGCCGGAGTCCAGCACCTGGTCGTGGAAGGCGCGCAGATCGAATTTGTCCCCCAGAGCTTTCTTCGCGCGCTCGCGCAATTCCAGAATCTTCATCTGGCCAATCTTGTAGGCCAAAGCTTGGCCCGGCCAGCCGATGTAGCGGTCCACCTCGGTCTGGATGGTGGTTTCGTCCATGGCTGAGTGGTCGTGGAAGTAATCGACCATCTGCTGGCGGGTCCAGTGCTGGGAGTGTACGCCGGTATCCACCACCAGGCGGATGGCGCGCCAGATGTCGGCTTCCAGGCGGCCGTAGTCCGAGTAAGGATCCTGATAAAAGCCGACCTCCTTGCCCAGCCTCTCGGAGTAGAGCGCCCAGCCCTCGGTGTATGCCGTATAGCGCTCATGCTTGCGGAAGGTAGGCACATCGGTCAGCTCCTGCGCGATGGAAATCTGCAAGTGGTGGCCGGGAACTCCCTCGTGGTAGGCGATGGCCTCCACCGAGTAGAGATTGCGGCCGGTGGCGTTGTATGGGTTGACACGCAGGCGGCCCGGCCGGCTGCCGTCCGGCGTGCCCGGCTCGTAGTATGCGGGGTACATGGTCTTCTGCAGGTAATCCGGGACGATGGCCACCTCGAGCGGCGCCTTGGGCAACCGTCCGAAGAGCTGCGGCAGCCTGGCCTGCATCTGCGTAATATAGCCGCGATAGGCCTCCACCAGCGCATCAGCCGAGGCCGGATGCAGCTTGGGATTACCCGGGAAACTCGCGCGGAAGGATTTCAAATCCTGGAAGCCCAGCTTCTGTGCGATGACCAGCATCTCCGCCTCGTCGCGTTTGACTTCGTCGAGTCCGATCTGGTGAATCTGGTCGGCGGTCAGATTGGTGGTTGTCTCGCGGCGAATCTGGAAGGCGTAATACTTTGCCCCATCCGGAAGCGCCCAGATGCCCGGCTCCTTGCGACCGGCGGGTACGTAGCTGACCTCAAGGAAACGCGCAAAGCGCAGATAGGCGGGCAGGACTTCCTTGCCAATAGCGTCGAGCATCTCGGCCTTGATGCGCTCCTGTGCGGCTGGAGTTATAGAGGCGGGAAACTTCTTGAGCGGAAGGGCTAAAGGCGAAGCTTCTGGAGTTTGGGAGGCCAACAACTTTACTTGTTCCAGTGCCTGCTGCAGCAAATAGCGAGGTGGTACGCGATGGTCCTCCATGCCGATGGACATATTGGTGGTGACCTGATCGAAGGCATGGGGAACGGCGTGCAGACGGGCGATCCAGTCGTCGTAGTCCTTCACCGTGGTGAAGCTCAACTGGGCTGCCAGGTTGGGGTAAGCGGTGTATATGCCACCCAACTGGTTGAGGGGCATCTCCCAATCCTTGAACTGGGCGCCCTCCGCGTTGTCAGCAAAGTGGCGCAGCAGCAACTCGCGGCTGATCTTCTCCTGATCCGTGAAGCCTGCCGGATCAATCGCCGCGAGGCGCATCATGTAGTTCTCTTCGCGGGCCAGCCAGTCGTTCTCCGCCTTGACGGAGTAGTCGTCGATGCGGTCGTTGTAGCGCTTGTCGCCCAGCCAGGAGGCAAACTCCGGCGAATGCTCCATGACCGCCTGCCAGTATTCCTCGAAGAGATCATTGAGGGCTTTTCGGTTGGCCTCGACGGAAGCAGGCTGCGCCGCTGGGGCGGCTTGCGCGGGGGCGGCAGCAGGAGGCTGGGCGGCGAGCGCGGGGGCAAAGGCAAGCAGCAGAGACGCGGCAACAAACAGGGCTGTAAGCGGGAGTTTTTTCAAAGGAGCGGTCCTCGGTGTGAAATCTTGTCTCAGGTTGAGTTTAGAGCAATAGGGCAGGGAACAGAGAACAGGGAATAGGGAACAGGGAACAGGGAACAGAAACCAGTCTGGTTATAGGCCGACAAAGAGCAGAAATGATGTAGGGGTATAAGTCGACAAAGAGAAGGAATTCTGTCGGGGTAAAAGTCGACGGGATTGAAAAGTACTTCCTGTTTTCAAACAAAGTCGGTGTGCGGGTATAGATATTTTCCGGATATGTCGGTGCCGGGGCCGACCAAAACATCATAAATAGCCTCAAACTTGGCTGTTTTATGGCGATTTTGGCCACTTTTTGCGCACTTTTTTTGCGCACCTCTTGCATATAATTACGGTCGTTTTGGCTACGGTTAGATCAGTGGTCAGAAATCAGTAGTCAAGGAGAACAGAGTATGCGGGAGAGGGAACGGAAATTGGCGCGGAAGAAGTTGGATGTAGAGATGCGGTCTTATCGGCAGGCGGGAAGGGAAAAGAATCCGACCAATGGACTGCTGCGGGCGGTGCGACATGCGCTGTGTGTACCGGTGGCGGAGGTTGCGAAGAAGATGGGGGTGAACCGTTCGGGGGTGTTCGACCTTGAGGCAAGGGAGCCGAGAAACACGATCACCTTGAAGTCGATGTCGCGCATGGCGCAGGCGATGGGCTGCAAGGTGGTATACGGGATTGTGCCCAATGGCGGGAAGAAGCTGGAGGATTTGGTGGAGGAGCGGCTTTTTGCGGGCTTGTTAGGAGCAGGGAACAGGAAACAGGGAATAGGGAACAGGGAACAGAGCTAGAAACGTTTGCAGATAATTATGCGGCTTTGCGGTACGCTATGGACAAACCAATTGAAAACGAGAGAGGAGCGGAAGGCAGGAGAGAGCCTTTCTGATCTTAATCAGGCCATCTCCGCGGCGCGCGTACGCAGGGGAGAGGAAGGGCACCGGATTCTTAGCACTCATCCTACAAAATCCAGACAATGCGTTATGCGGCAATTCCGGAGCGGAGTTGCCGCATATGCTCCTTTTCTGCGGACACGAAGGTCCGTGGAGCGTTGGCCGGAAATGACGGAAAGATGGCCGTAGCACAGGAGGAAATGAGAAGTGACAATGCGAGCAGGAAAACATGCAGTACAACCAAACACAGAGGACGTGAACGGGCGAACGGGAAAACGGCTCGCAAAGACGGCGCAGAGCGACTGCGTCAGGCGGCGGACAGGCGGGTGGGCCGGATTTCAGAAAAGCTGGCCGATCTGCTGACGAACAAGGCGCTGGCGGGAGACCTGGCAAGCGCCAGGGTGCTGTTTGGGCTTGCGGAGCGCAAGAAACCGATGCAGGAGCGGGTGAAGAAGCGGCGCGGACCGGGGCTGGCTGCGCGGTGGGCTGCGGAGCCGGAGTGGAAGGGAGAACAGGAAAACTAGGGAACGTTGTTTGAAGCGATGCTGATTTGGGTCGCTGGATGGAATGGCCGGGTGCCTCAGGTTTCGTTCGAGACTTGAGGCGCCCGGAGACCTATGTGAATTGGAAGTGTAATTCACAGAAGCACAATTGTATCCTTCAGAAAACAAACAAGATAAGAAATACCAGTATGAATACAAATTGTCTAGTTCGAGTTGTGTTGCAGTCGTCTCAATTTACCTTCATGCCAGGTGAGGAAACGCTGCAAAGTGGAATCTTGGAGGCGGGTTGGACAATCGACCGGCAATCCTAGTTCGTTTCTTACCTTAACGGCTAAGGAGCGATGGGACATCGGATAAAACTGGTATTTCATAATCAATGAAAAGCCGCCCGCTTGGCGAACCTGCTCGATATATGTTCTTGGCATCATTCGAGCGATGAAAAGAGGAACGAGGTTTAGAGCCTGACACATCCTAAGCTTTACTGCGAATTCATCTTGCGGAATGTACCCAAGGCGGTTTTTAATTTCCGTGCCGTAATTGATTCCATCGCGATGAAACACGCGGTCTAGATCGTGGTTGGTATCCAACCAAGTTCTCCCTTCCCATGTGCGCACAGTGTCGGCCATCGGCTGAAATCCCACCCTGGGTAGTCCTGCATCAGTCATCAATTCACCTTGTACGCCAAGAGAACGAGTAAATTCTTGGTTGGAAAATGACAAAACCAGCCTACGGACCTCTTCAGCTTTCCTTTTCCAGTACCGAAACCGCCGATTGAAATAGAAGCGTAGCTGGGTATTGGGCGTTAGTTCCTGAAGCGAGGTTCCAATTCTCTCGCTCACTCTCAGCTCCTTAAGCGTACGCACTGTTACCCAGTGAAAGAAATTGTCCTCGAAGCGAACGGCTAACTGAGACTCATAAAATACCGTTTCTGGGTGTTCATCGAACAGTGCCAGGAGCAGCGGTTCAAGTTGCTGAACTGCCGGATCATCGGCGGGACCCGGACGGTCATCTTCGGGGTCTTGATAAGCATCGGGTTCGGGATCTTCCCAGCTCATATCGTCTTGAACATCAAAGCTCATCTTGCATCTTTGCCAAAGAATTAAACTACGCCAAGGAGTGCATAAAAGCCAGTTTAGTGGATGAGACTCCAGCAGATGCGGGCCCTATACGAATTTCTCGTGTCCAGGCTAAACACTGTCTAGCCTAATTTCTAGGATTGTTTGACAATATGATATGCACAAACTATACGAAGATTGGATGTGGCTGTTTGACTGGCTGACGAAGCAAGGTGCAGCGAGGGCGACGGTAATCCTGGTCTTCATCACTGCGTGGTACGCCTTCCTGACGCATCGGATGGCAAAGGCGATGAATCGCCAGACTCGGGCTATGATCCAGCCAGTACTTAGCATGGATTTCGATATTGAAAAGGAAGAGTTCTATCCAAAGGGCCGCTTCGAAGTAAAAAATGTTGGCGCACAGCCTGTGCTCATTTTGAATATGCGGCTGGGATGTAGAATCCACGACATGGCGCTGTTCGATGAATACAAGTTTTACGAGAGACACATCCTCCCCCCGAGTGAAAAGATGGCATTCAAATTCGACTTCACTGAGCGATATCAGAAGAAGGGTGCAACGGTGTGGAGTCCTGGTTTCGCCTCGTTCAATCTGGAAGTGGTGACATCTGATCTGGGCGAGGAGGTAATCCTGACCTATAGATATTCTGCGTACTGGCGAATTCTGACAGTAAAGAAGGGCATGCCACTGAGAGTGCATTGGAAGTTCTTCTCAACTCCCTTTAAACAGTGGTACTACCGGATTCTGTACAAGTTCAATCCACCTACTGTGAAGTTCTCTGATACTGAAACACTGAAACGCAAAACTCGAAGATGGGCATGGCTAAAAAGTAAATCTAGTCGGCATGATAGCGGTCCTCCCGAAACGTAATGAGGTATGGGGAACTAGCACGGGGGAATGATTGCTGAATTTGTTTTCAACGACAACAGTTTTAAAACGCGACTTAGTCGCGTTGATTGATTTCTAAAAACTGTTGGATGGATATCGGCACGACTGAAGTCGTGCCCTGATACAAAACCCTTTTCCACCTTTGCGTGGTGAATTAGAAGTTCATTGAAAAGCAACCGCAGGTCCTTCGACTCACCACCCCCAGGCTGAAGAGTACGCCTGGAGCCCCGTTCGCTCAGGATGACAACAATTGTGGAAGCGCGCTGGATACAGAATTTGAGCGCGACTTCGTCACGCGGATTGATTCTTAAAATACTTTTGGATGGGGTTGTGGCGCGGTTGAACAGGCTGCGGCAAAACGCCATTTTCAGGAAATTAAGAAGGGAAAGCATACCTCAGTGGCTAAAGCCACCGCTGATTTAGTTGCTTAATACCGGGGATAAATCCCCGGCCTACCGCCGGAATGAATTTTTTCTCAAGCGATAAAGCCCACACTCAATGCGCGAGGATGTTTTCGTTGCCGAGGATGCGGTAGAGGGTGGAGCGGCTGATGCCGAGCTGACGGGCGGCGCGGAGCTTGTTGCCGCGGTTGAGGTCGAGGACGTATTGGACGTGATGCTGAATGACGGCGTCGAGATTGAGCGAGTCGGCGCGGCCTTCGGGACGTGGATCGGAGGGAGATTCCAGGCCGGAGGGGAGGGCCAGGTCGTCGGGACGGATGATGCCGTTGACGGCTTCGAGCAGGGCGGTTTCAAGCACCGAAGAGAGCTCGCGGACATTTCCGGGCCAGTTGTGCTGCAAGAGGCGGGCGAGGGTTCCGGGGGCCATGAGGACAGGGCGCTGCTGGTAGCGGGCGCAGATGCGGTCGAGTAGAGCCTGGGCCAGCGGGGCAATGTCTTCGCGGCGCTGGCGCAGAGGCGGAATGGCAAAGCGGACGGCGGTGAGTCGGAAGGCCAGATCGGGCAGCAGGAGGCCCTGAGCAGCCATTTGGCGCAGCGAGGTCTGGGTGGAGGCCAGCAGGACGGAACGGCCCGGCGGACGGTCCTGAAGGGATTTGAGTACGCTGAGCAGCAGGCCTTGGCCGGGAGGGGCGAGCAGGTCTACACGATCCAAATAGGTGAAACCGGCGAGGGTGGCCGGATCGGCGTCGGTTACCAGCCATTCGCGGGCGTCGCGCCGCTGAAAGCTGCCGGCGGACAATGGTGAGCGGCGGAAGAGATAGCGTGCCAGGGTATGCTTGCCGGAGCCGTGTTCTCCCTCGATAGTGGCCAGCTGCACATGCGGCGCTGCCATATCGGCTTGCATGAGGAGCTTGCGCCACGAGGCGCTGACCCCTACAGGCTGAGATTCAAGGGGCGCTTCGACATTAATAAGGGTGAGGCCGGAGACGGAAGGCTGGTATTGAGCGACGCTCTGCATGGCTCTCACGTACCTCGCCTCCATGGCCCGTAGGAAGGTTTCAAGGCCTACAAAGGTTTTATCGACGAAAAGGGAAAAAACATGAATTGGAAAGAGTGGGTATCTTTTCGGTTGGGGCGGAGGGCTGGTTTGAAGGCTGAATCGGCTGCGTGGGCGTTCTAGAGCATTTTCCTATTTGTGTAGAGTGCAGCGTGGACCGGGAGGTCCACGCGACAGCCGGTCAACCACCCCAACGAGCATAGATCGCTCGTTGGGGACCCCGGCCAGGAGGCCGGCGCTACACTCTGCCAGGAGGCTGGCGCTACACTCTGCCAGGAGGCTGGCGCTACACTCTGCCAGGAGGTCGGCGCTACACTTTGTCTAGCGGAAGCGCTTGGAGGGCTCGTCGGAGTAAATCTGGCCGTCGCGGATATGCACCACGCGATGCGCATATTCGGCGATGTCCGGCTCGTGGGTGACGAGCACAATGGTGTTGCCGTTGGCGTGCAGGGTATCAAAGAGGGCCATGATCTCCAGGCCGGTCTTGGAGTCGAGGTTGCCGGTGGGCTCGTCGGCAAGGATGATGGAGGGCCGGTTGACCAGGGCTCGGGCGACGGCGACGCGCTGGCGCTGGCCTCCGGAGAGCTCATTGGGCTTGTGGTACATGCGCGAGGCGAGGCCCACGTCGGCCAGCGATTCCTTGGCCCGCTCGATACGCGCCGCGGCCGGGGTGCCGTTATAGATGAGCGGCAGCTCGACGTTGTGCAGGGCGGTGGCGCGTGCCAGCAAGTTGAAGGTCTGGAAGACGAAGCCGATCTCCTTGTTGCGAATGCGGGCCAACTGATCGTCGTCCAGCTCGCTGACCAACTGGCCGTTGAGCCAGTAGCGGCCCTTGGAGGGCGTGTCCAGGCAGCCGATCAGGTTCATCAGCGTGGATTTGCCGGAGCCGGAGGGGCCCATGATGGCGACATACTCGTTGTGCTTGATGCGCAGGGAGACGCCTCTAAGCGCCTGCACCTGCTGCTCCGAGCCCATGTCGTAGGTTCGCCACAGATCCTCGACGATGATCATGTCTGAGTTGGGCGCAGCCACTGATTGGGCAAGGTCTTCGGTCGTAGTGTCGAGTAGAGCCATCGGCATCTCTTTCTTTAATGATTGTTAAGAATTTCCGCTTGTGGACGGGGTAACCGGCTTGGCTGTGTCCCGCTTGACCAGAGAGTTGTTTTTGAGGCTGCGCAGCGTCTTGTAGGGGCCGGTGGCAATTTCCTGTCCCTCGGTCAAGCCGCTGAGCACTTCGATGTCTGTGGCCCCGGTGATGCCGGTGGTGACGGGCACAAACTTTGCCCTTAGTTTGCCGCTCTTGTTTTCGATTACGTAAACGCCCTGCACGGGCGCGCTTTTGGCGGCGGAGTGAGTGGAAGTAGAAGCGGCCTGGACATTGTCCTTATTGGGGGCTTTGTCATCGTCGGGGTTGTGCATGGTCAGCGCCTGGATGGGCAGCGTGAGTACGTTCTGCTTGTGCGCGGTGGTGATCTTGGCAGTGGTGGAGAGTCCGGGGCGCAGGTCGTTGGAAGGCTCGTCCAACGTCACCACGACCTTGAAGTCCTTGGCCTCCTCGGTTCCGGTGGTGGACTGCAAGGTGGCCATGCCGGTTGAGCGCAGCAGGGCCTGATCACCGGCCAGGGTTACGTGCCCTTTGAAGACTTTGCCGGGCAGAGCGTCAACGGTGACTTCAACGGGCTGGCCTTCGCGGATGTTGACGATGTCGGTTTCATCCACCTTGACCTCGGCAGTGATCACGCTCATATCCGCCAGGGTCATCAGCGTTGAGCCTACGGTGTTCTGGATGCCCGGGACCACCGACTCTCCCTCGCGGACGGGCTCGTTGGTGACGATGGCATCGAAGGGAGCGACCAGGATGGTCTGGTCGAGCAGGTCCTTGTTGGAGCGCAGGGCTGCCACCTGCATTTGCATATGCCCGCGATAGGAATCGGTTTGCGCCCTGGCCTGATTCAGCGCGGCGACACATTGATTGAGCGTTGCCACGTCGGTGTCGTAGGCTGCCTTTTTGACGTCGTAATCCGATTTGGCAACTATGCCTGCCTTATAAAGGGGCTGTTCGCGCTCCCAATCCAGCCGTTTCTGCTCCAGATCGGCTTTAGCCTTCTCGACATTGGCTTCGGAGGTCTTTTCGTTGGCAACGGCGGCGGCAATATCGGTTTTGGCGGCGGCGATAGCGGCCTGCTGGCTGTCGACACCAGCTGCCTGCTGCACGTTTTGGATGGTGGCCACGACCTGGCCCTTCTTGACCAGGTCGCCTTCTTTTACATAAATGTGGGTGACGCGGCCCATGGCGTTGGCGCCCAGATTTGCGTATGTCCTGGGCTTGATCTGGCCGGTTCCGCTGACCACCGTGGCCAGCTCCTGGCGCACGACTTTGGCGGTGAGAACCTTGGTGTAGCCGGCCTGCTGTCTCCAGATGAAGACTGAAACGAGTACAACTACGGCTACGGCGGCGAGAATAATCAAAAGTATCTTTTTCATTCGAAGTAGTGCTCCGGGAATCCCCAATTTCAGTGTACGCAATCGGCGCCGGTAGAGTTCCCGGCGGAGGCCAACTGGCCCGCCGGAGCCGGATGAATCCAAATCCTGGGCAGGCGGACTGCGCGCAGGACCGGAAAGCGTCGCAAGAGCTTCAAAATAAATCGGTAGAGCTTTGGCGCCTGTTTTCTGGCCGGGGACTCGGCCCGGCGGGCCTCAAAAGCAATCCCGTAAACAGTTTAGCAGTTTCAGGGCGCCGATTTTCTGCTTACCCCAGGTAAGTTTCCACGTCCAACAGTGAGCCGACTCCCTAGAGAATCTTGCCCAGCCCTTTCAGGACCAGTAGAATAAGGAATCGCAGGAGTTTTCAACGTAAATGATGCTCAAACGTTCTCATCTTTTCTTTGTCGCACTGGGTTGCGGCCTGATTTTTATCCCGACCGCCAGAGTTGCCGCCCAGCAGCCGGACAACCCGTCAGCCCAAGCGCAACCATCCAACGGCCAGAATCAGGAAGTTGACCCTCTCAAGCGTGAGCGCTCCGACAAGGAGAAGTTTGCCGCTCAGAAGGCGGTTCGCCAGGAATTGAAAGGCGCCTACAAGTCGTGGCTGGAGCAGGATGTGACCTACATCATCTCCGACGAGGAGCGCAAGGCTTTCCGGACGCTAAGCAACGACGAGGAGCGTGACGCCTTCATCGAGAACTTCTGGCTGCGGCGCAACCCCAGTCCGGATTCGCCGGAAAACGAATTCCGCGAAGAGCACTATCGTCGCATCGCCTACGCCAACGAGCACTTTGCGGCCGGAAAGCCCGGCTGGAAGACCGACCGCGGCCGCATCTACATTGCCTGGGGTCCGGCCGACTCCATTGAGTCTCACCCCTCCGGGGGCAGCTACCAGCGGCCCATGGATGAAGGCGGCGGCTCGACCTCAACGTTCCCCTTCGAGCAATGGCACTACCGGTATCTTGAAGGCATCGGCGAGAACATCGACCTGGAATTTGTGGATACCTGCATGTGCGGCGACTACCACTTCACCATCGACCGCAGCGAGAAGGATGCGCTGTTGCACGTCCCCGGCGCCGGCGGGACGATGTATGAAGATATGGGCAAGGGCACGAAGGCCGACCGCTTCAAGAACGGCATCGAAAGCCTGGGTACGGGTCCGGAGGGGCAAGGGCAGCAATCCAAGCAGTTTGACCGCATTGAGCTGGCCGCCAAGATCTTCACGCCACCCCCGGTCAAGTTCACGGACCTGGATGCCTTTATCTCCGAGCACAAACTGCTCTCCGGTCCGGTCTTTCCGTTCGACGTACGCACGGACTTCGTCAAGGTGACGGAAAGCACAGTACTGGTTCCGATCACTATCCAGATGAGGAACCGCGACATCACCTTTTTGACCAAGGAAGGCGTGGCCAAAGGCGTAGTGAACATTCTGGGCAAGGTGACCACCCTCACACACAAGACGGTGCAGACCTTCGAGGATACGGTCGAGGTTACGCAACCGGCCGAGTTGCTTGAAAAAAGCCTTGACCACCAGTCGGTTTACTGGAAGGCGCTGCCCCTGCTGCCCGGACTCTACCGCCTGGATATTGCAGTCAAGGACGTAAACAATCCCGACCACATGGGCTACTACGGGCGCAGTCTCGAAGTGCCAACCTATCGCGACGAAAAACTGGGCACCTCCTCGCTGATACTGGCCGACCAGATGAGCACGGTCGATTCGCACTCGATTGGGAGCGGCAACTTCGTCATCGGCAATACCTATATCCGGCCACGCGTGAGCAGCCCCACGCCGTCTAACCCGAATCCCCCGGTCAAATTTCACCGCAACCAGCCGCTCAACTTCTGGATGCAGGTTTACAACCTGACAATCGACGAGGCTACCAAGAGTAGCCAGGCAACGGTGACCTACCAGATCGTCAAGACCGGAGCCGCGACGGCGAGCACCCCCGCCACCGACACGGTGATTTTGGAAAAACAACTGGATTCAAAGGAACTGGGCGTGCATAGCGACCAGATGACGGTGGAGAAAACCTTGCCCATCGCGGGGCTCGAACCAGGGAAATACAAGGTGACGATCAAGGTCAATGACGGAATCTCAAAACAAGAGATTGCGCAATCGGCCCCTTTTGTCGTTGAATAATAGGATGGATCCCGTAAAGCAGGGCTACCGGACACAAGATCCGGAAGTCCGGGTAGGCTTGATTCGCAGGAAATTGCCAGTAGCGCTGCCAGGTCACCCAAATTTGTGATGACGCGCAGGGTCTATCTCGTTGTTTTCGCGGTGCTGATTGCCTTGGGCAGCGGCCCGGTCAGTAGTGCTGCACCTGCGTCTATATCTGGCGTGGTGCGAGATTCTGCCGGGGTTCCTCAGATTGGCGCCCAGGTGCAGTTGCTGCGTACCGATCTGACGGTCATCTTCAGCGTCTATACGGACTCGAGCGGTCGTTATGCCATCTCCTCGGTTCTACCGGGCCGCTATGCGGTCAAAGCCATGGGCGCCTGGTTTCTTCCTTCTCTGCGGGAAAACGTGCGCGTCCGCAGCAATACAGTGGTTAATCTGACACTGAACAGCCTGTACGAGGCAATGCAGTGGCTTCCGGCTGAGCCGCGCGACGGCAACTCCCAGAAGGACGATTGGGCTTGGACGCTGCGCACGGCAGCCAACCGTCCTTTGCTGCGCTGGCTGGAGGACGGCCCTCTGGTAGTGGTGGCCGACGAGGCCGGCACGCATCCTCGTCTGAAAGCTCGCCTGGTGGCCACCGGCCAGGAGGGCACCTTCAGCGAGAGCGGGGAACGAATCTCAGCCGCAGTGGAAGAGACGCCGTCTGACAGCCGCGAGCTGCTGGCTCGCGTTGATTTCGCACCCGGCACCGCCGGCGGCATGGAATCCATGCTTGGTTTCCGCCAGGATCTGGGCTTTGCCGGCTCCGTGCAGTCGGTGGCGGCCGTTGCCCTTCACCCGGAGGTGTCCGCAGGTGGGGCTGAAGGGCTGGATGAGGCAGCCGTCCGGAGTTGGGAGACGATTCATCTGGGCGACGAGTTTGAGGGTGAAGTGGGCTCCAGCCAGGTGTTGGCCCGGCTCTCTTCGGCGTCTCCGCAGACCTTGGCGGTCGTGCTTCCCTTTGCCACCGTGGGATGGCGAGGCGGCAATACCTCCGTTCGCTACCGCATGACGACGTTGCTGCCCGGAGCACCGGATGCTGGAGATACGGAAGCACGCTCCTGGCTGCCCGGCCTCTCAGCCCGCGACGGCAGCCTTGCCATCGAACACGGACTGCATCAGGAACTAGGTTGGGAGCGGCGAACCGACCAGTCCGGGGTAGCCGTTGCGGTCTTTGGCGACCGAATCGACAACCCGGTTCTTGAGGCCATGAGCCACTTTGCGGCGGGCAATTCCACCTCCACGGCGGTGCTTCTGGACCCCATCAGCGGCCTGCTCCATGTTGCAGGCCCCGGGTTTTCCACCGCCGGAATCGAGGCAGCTTTTGAGCGGCTCCTGCCGGGCGGAAATCATCTTCTGCTCAGCTACGCCAACGGCAACGCCCTGGTACTGAATGCCGCGTCAACCTTGCCGCAATCAGCATCTTTGGCCCAGGTGCTGGCCAGCGCCCAACCCCGCCGCACCCAGACGTACGCGCTTTCGCTCTCCGGCACCCTGGAGGGCACCAAAACACGCTGGCGGGCCAGCTACCGCTGGCAACCGGAAGATACCGTCACCCAGGTAGCCCCCTTTGCCGTGGACGCTACCGCGCCTTGGCTGAACCTGCACCTTCGCCAGCCCATTCATCTTTGCCGCAACGGCTGCGGCGACATCAACGCGTTGCTTGGTGTGGGCAACCTGTTGGCCCAGGGTTACCGACCTTATCTGTTGAGCGACGGCTCCTTGCTAATCTTCGCTCAGGATCAGCGCAGCATCCACGCCGGCTTGGCCTTCAATTTCTAAAATGCGCGCCCGGCCCGCATCTCTTCCTCATTTTGAGCAAGCCCTGCTGCTGTGCTATATTCTTCAAGTGACAGCATAACTTTTTATCTGTTCGCGCCGTGTGCAAACCATTGCGCCGCACGGTTTTCTGGTGGTCTGGACGCGTAGCTCAACTGGCAGAGCATTCGGCTCTTAACCGACAGGTTGTAGGTTCGATTCCTACCGCGTCCACCATAAAATCAATATCAGCGCCCGCCGTACTGCCTTTCATGAGTAACTTCCGTCGCGTCAGCCACTCCATATTTGTAGCGGCCTTTCTTTCGATTGCCGGTTCAGATTGCGGGAAGATCGATCCAGCCGCGTGTCCGATGGCTTTCGAGTTCAGCTTTGAGGATGGTTAGTTGCCGCAGCCCGTCGATGAACTGCGGATACTCTGGAGGGATGCCGGGTTCGCTGATCGATGCGTAAAAGCGGCGGAACATCTGCTTGAATGTGTCGTCGTAGCCTTCACTATGGCCGCCAGGCAGATCGGCGTAGGCGCGCGCCTCGGGCTTGAGAAGCGAGGGGTCTTTGAGGATAAGCCGGTTGCCCGTGTCGCGATGGCCGATCCAGAGTTCGTTGGGGCGCTCCTGGTCCCAGGCGGCCGAGGCTTTACTGCCGTAAACCTCGATGGCGAGCCGGTTCTTGCGCCCCGCGGAGACCTGGCTGGCGGTGATGCTGCCGCGCGTTCGCGAGCCCATGCGGAAGATCACCGCGCCGAAGTCTTCTGTATCGACGGCTCGTTTGATGTAGTCTTCAGGACCGCGCAACTTGTTGGCAAAGGTTTCGATCGGTCCCCTGGGCTGCTTGCGCGTGGCGTGGAAGGTCTGAAGATCGGCTACTAGCGAAGTGATGCATAGGCCGGTGACGTGCTCGGCCATGTCGAACCAATGCGAGCCGATGTCGGCCATGCAGCGCGACGGACCGCCGGCGCTGGATTCGATGCGCCAGTTCCAGTCCGTATCGTAGAGCAACCAATCCTGTGAATAGGTGCCCTGAACGATGAGAATCTCGCCCAGATCGCCAGCCTCGATCATGCAGCGCAACTGCTGCACCATGGGGTAAGAACGCAGATTGTGGCAGACGCAGTTGCGCAATCCCTTTTGCGCGGCCAGGTCAACCAGTTCCCGAGCCTCTTCGACGGTGGTGGTCAGCGGCTTTTCGCAGGCTACGTGCTTGCCGGCTTCCAGCGCTTCCCTGGCCATGGAAAAATGCAGCGCGTTGGGAGTGCAGATGTGGACGGCATCGATGGCTGGATCGCGCAGGATCTCCCGGTAGTCCGCGGTAATTGCGGGGATAGAAAAGCCCGCGCCCAAACGCCGCGCTAGTTCGATATTCGTGCCGGCAAGGCCGGCTATCTCAACGGATTCCAGCCGCCGCAGCGCATCGAGATGAACACGGCCTACGAAACCTGTGCCGAAGATAGCCGCCTTTATTGGTTTCATCGTGTACCGCCTCCTCCGGCTGCCTTAGACCCACCACGCAGCGCCAGGCCGCTCGCGGATCACGATGCCGTTGAGGAAATTGGCCGCTTTGGCCAGGCCCTCTTCCGGCGAGAGCAGGCTGTCTTCGTGTTCGATGGAGAGTACGTAGTCGTAACCGAAGATGCGCAGCGTGGAGATGAATTCGGCCCACCACCCGGCGCCGTGTCCATAGCCGCAGGTGCGGAAGATCCAGCCGCGCCGGCGCTCCTCGGTGTAAGGCTGGGTGTCGAGCACGCCGGTGCGCGGCAGATTGGCGGGGTAAAGCTGCGTGTCCTTGGCGTGAACGTAAAAGATAGCGTCGCCAAGGACGCGAATGGCGGCGATGGGATCGATGCCTTGCCAGAAGAGATGGCTGGGGTCGAGGTTGCATCCCACACTGGCTCCAGCGATGGAGCGCAGCCGAAGCATCGTCTCAGGGCTGTAGACCACGAATCCCGGATGCATTTCGATAGCGATCTTCACGCCATGATCGGCGGCAAATTTTCCATGCTCGATCCAGTAGGGCGCCACCACTTCGTTCCATTGCCAGTCGAGAACCTTGAGGTAGTCGGGAGGCCAGGGGCAGGTGACCCAGTTAGGGGCAGTCGAGTGAGGCGAGTCGCCGGGGCATCCGGAGAAATCCACGACCACGGGAATACCTAGCCGTTCGGCGAGCAGGATGGTCTTGCGGCCCACCTCGCGATCTTGCCGGGCGCGGGCTTTATCGGGATGCAGTGCGTTGCCATGGCAACTGAGCGCGCTGATGCTGGCGCCATGATCGGCCAGAAGCTTCTGAAACTCGGCGAGGGCGGAGCCGTTCTCCAGCATGGAGAGTTTGCAGTGCGCATCGCCGGGATAGTTACCCGTGCCGAGCTCAACGGTATCGATGCCGAGCAATTTGAGCTTCTCGAGAACCGTGGCCAGCGGAAAAGGCGACAACAGCGGCGTAAAAACTCCAATGCGCATGATGAGTTCTCTCTCCACGAAATATAACGCAATAGTCCACATGGCTGTCCAGCATCGCGGATGAGCCGGGGGAGTCCGGTGATGGGCGTCACGGCGGGCGAGACGAGGAAAACGGTGGCGCTGGTGACGGCCGCTCTGGCTTCGGCTTGTGGACAACGGGCAGGCCGGAGAGAGAAAATTGTGCCACGCGGGGGAGGCTATGAAGGCATCATTGATGACAAGGCGGAATTTTATGCGGCTGGGCGCGGGTGCGGTTGTGGCGGGAGCGGCGGTGAACGCGACGCTGCTGGAACCGGCGGCATTGGCTGCCCAAAGAGAGGCTGGCGGCCGCAAGATTCGGTTTGCTTCCATTGGAACGGGGATTCGCGGCTGCGACCTGCTTCGCTCCGCCAGGAACGTGCCGACAGGGGAATGCGTGGGCACGGCGGACCTATACGATATGCACCAGCGAGCCGGCATAGAGGCCTGGGGAGCGGATGTCCCCACTTCACGCGACTACCGCGCGCTGCTGGACCGCAAGGATGTGGACGCGGTGATCGTGGCCGTGGCCGATTTTCAGCACCGGCGCGTGGTGCTGGACGCCGTTGCGGCGGGCAAGGACGTGTACTGCGAGAAGCCGATGTCGCACAATGTGGCCGACGGACTGGCCATGGTGGAGGCGGTCGAGGCGAACGAGCGCATTTTTCAGGCCGGCAGCCAGCGGGTCAGCAACATCGTGTACAAGAAGGCGGCGGAGATTTACGCTTCGGGGCGGCTGGGCGAGGTGCATTATATCGAGGGCCATTCCGACCGCAACTCACCCTCCGGCGCCTGGGTTTATCCGATTCCGTCCGACGCCAGCCCGCAGACCATCGACTGGGAGACCTTCCTGCGCGATGCGCCGGCGCGGCCGTTCGACGCGGCGCGCTTCTTCCGCTGGCGCTGCTTCAAGGACTATGGGGAGGGCGTGGCCGGCGACCTGTATGTTCATCTGCTTTCGGGGATGCAGTGCATCAGCGGGATCAATGCCATTCCCAGCCGCGCATATTCCACCGGCAGCCTTACGCACTTCAACGATGGCCGCGATTTTCCCGACCTGCTGGCCACTCTCTACGACTATCCGGGCGTGACGGTGAGCCTGCACTGCAACCAGAACAACGCGGCCGGCGAGCCGATTATCTTCTACGGCAAGGAAGCCACTATGGTGATCAACGGCAATACGCTCACCGTGACTCCGCAGGAGACCAGCCCGCAGCCGGAGGGGTACTCGCTGAATGGCTGGACCGCGGCGGCGAAGCAGCAATATCTGAACGAGTGGCATGCGGCTCATCCCGCGCCGCCGGCCAAGCTGGCCGAGGTGGAGAGTTACGCAGCGCCCCAGGGCTACGACGATACAGCCGACCACCTTGCGAGCTTCTTCCATGCCGTCGAAACGCGGGAGCATGTGGTGGAGGATGAGGTCTTCGGCAACAACGCGGCTGTCGCCTGCCACATGGCAAATCACTCTTACTTTCACCGCACCGTGGCGACGTGGGATGCGGCAACCAAGACGATCAAGGGATGAGCTTCGACCTTCCCAAGGAGAACGAGCAAATGAGCAATACTTCGCGCAGAAGGTTTTTGAAGGCCACGGCAGCGGTTGCGGCGGCGGCCACTACGGGTGCTGGACGATTGGCCGCCAAGCCGGTCGACCTGCCCATCGGCCTGCAACTTTACAGCGTGCGCGAGCTTCTGCCCAAAGACTTTGACGGGACACTGGCCAAGGTGCGCGCCGCGGGCTACACGGAGGTGGAGGCGGCGGGCTACTACGACCGCACGGCGGCGGAGTTCCGGCACGCGATAGACCAGGCCGGGCTGCGCTGCGTGAGTACCCATCACCCACTGAGCGTGCTCAAGCCGCGGCTGGGCGAACTGATCGAGTATGGGCACGAACTGGGGCTCGGGTATATCGTTTGCTCTTCATCGATGCGCCGCGACCCCACGCTCAAGGGCCCGCTGACTCTGGACGACTGGCGCTGGGTGGCGGAGGAGTTCAACCGCATAGGCGAAAAGGTGAAGGCAGCTGGCATGGCCTTCGGCGTTCATAACCACATCCCGGAGTTTGGCGCCGAGGGCGGGGTGGTCTTCTACGACGAACTGCTGCGCCTCACCGACCCGAAGCTGGTGGTCTTTGAGATGGACTGCGGCTGGGTGTCCGCCGCCGGGCGCAACCCGGTGGACTATCTCAGCAAGATGCCGGAGCGCTTTCCGCTGCTGCACGTGAAGGACATGGTGCGCGGGGTGGACGGCACGTTCCACTCGACGGTGATGGGACACGGGGTGGTGGATTATCGCCCGATTCTACGCGCCGCGACGGGGCTGAAGCACTACTTCATCGAACAGGAAGAGTTCGATATGGATACTATGGAGGCGCTCCGCTTGGATGCCGAGTATATGCGCAAGCTCAGCGTGTAAGCCAGGGCAGTCGGGCCTGCCACATGCAAGCGGCAGGCCGAGCGGTTGGTTCGCAGTTGAGCCTAGTTAATCGTCAAGTCCGCATGGAGCGGGGTGCTTTCGCTGGAGTCGCCGACGCGGATAACAAACTTGCCGGGATCGATGGTCCACTTATGGGCAGTTGCGTCCCAGTAGCTGAAGGCGCGTGCGTCTAAATTCAGAGTCACATGCTTTGTCTCGCCGGGAGTGAGGCGCACTTTCTCAAAGCCCTTCAACTCGCGCTCCGGTCGGCTCACTTTGGCAGAGGGGTCGGAAACGTAGAGTTGGGCCACCTCAGCGCCGGCGACGCTGCCGGTGTTGGTCACGTCGAAGTTGACCAGGACCGTCGAGCCTGCGGCGGCAGTGGCCGGAACTTGCAGATTGGTGAAGCTGAAGGTGGTGTAGCTCAGCCCGAAGCCGAAGGGGAAGAGCGGATGCTTGCCGGTGGTGGTCCAGTAGCGGTAACCCACCATCAGTTTATCTCCGTACTTCACGTGGGGGATTACGTAATCCACCGGCGGCCGCCCGTTTTCAGTCACATGGAGGGAGGTGTCCGCGCCCTTGATGGGATAGTAGTAAGGCGCCGAGGGGTTCTCCTCCCAACTGCGGTCAAAGCTGACCGGCAGCCTGCCCTCGGGATTGTGCTTGCCGAAGAGCACTTCGGCGACGGCCGTGCCGCCCTCCTGGCCGGGATACCAGGTGTGCAGCAGCGCTGGTACCTTGTCGAGCCATCGGTGAATATCCGCACCACCACCGCCGGTAAGAGTGACGATGATGCGCGGATTGGTCGCCGCCACGGCTTCGATCAGCGCGTCCTGTCCCCAAGGCAGCGCGAAGGTTCGGTCACTGCCCTCGCGCTCGGTTTCTGGGTTGAAGCCGACGGCCACTACGACAACGTCCGCGGCGGCTGCGAGGGTCTTTACCTCAGCTGCGATGAGGTCCGGCTCATAGGCGATCCCAAGGCCGAAGCGGACGCCGGGGGAGCGAGGAAGAACCTCAGCCATGACGTTCACGGTCTGACCGGCATTCAGGTCGAGCGTGGCCGATTGCGGAACCTGGCCCTCGATCTCGGGATGGGCTAACACCTGGTTGCCGTCGACCATCACCTTGTATTCGTCGCCACCCCAGCCATGAGAGAACGCCAGAATCAGATACTTGCCGGCCTTCGCTGCCTTGTAGCGGGCGGTGTAGCGGATGCTGCGCTGCGCCTTGGCCTCGGGTTGCCACGACCTCTCGTTCCAGTCGGCGATGTTCTGCAAAGATATAACTTCGGGCGTGCCGGTGAAGTCCTTGCTGGGGTAAGTGGCAACTTTCACGCCGTCCTCCCAGTCGGTTTTATGGAAGACATCCATCATTTCGGGCAGCCCGCGGCTATAAAGCACGCTGACGTGGGGGCCGAGAAGGTTGGCGATGCCGGAGAGGATGCTGACCGGCTCGAAGGCCTGAGTCTCCGCCGAGCCGCCGCCGCTGGTCACCGCCGGCCAGGCGTCGGGGCCGATCACGGCGATGGTCTTCACTTTGGCCGGATCAAGTGGCAGCAGGCGGCCCTCATTCTTGAGTAAAGTAAGGCTCTCGCGGGAGGCGTCCAAGTCAATTGCGCGATCAGCCACGGAGTAGGTCGAGTTGGCTGGATCGAATTGCGGCCGATCAAGGAATCCGTAGCGCAGCGCGGTGCGCAGCAACCGCAGCACCTTGTCGTCGATGGTGGATTCCTTCACCTTGCCGTCTTTGACCGCGGCCAACAGAACTTTGGCATTCATGAAGCGCGCAGAGGGCATCTCCAGGTCCAGCCCGTTATTGGCCGCCGCCACGCCGTCATAGGTCGCATCCCAGTCCGACATGAGAATCCCATTGAAGCCCCACTCACCCTTGAGTACCTTCAGGTTCAGGAACTCGTTCTGGGTGGCGTGGACGCCGTTGACCAGGTTGTAGGAGTTCATCACCGCATCCACGTGAGCGCGCGTAACGGCGGCCTCGAATGTGGGCAGGTAGATCTCGCGCATGGTCCGCTCGTCCACCTCCACATTCACGTTATGCCGGTTGTACTCCTGGTTGTTCAGGGCGTAGTGCTTGACTGTGGCGATGACTCCCTGGGACTGAACACCCTCGATATACGGCACAGCCATGGCCGCGTTCAGAAACGGATCTTCGCTGAAGTACTCGAAGTTGCGGCCGTTCAGCGGCGAGCGGGCGATGTTCACTCCAGGACCGAGCAGAAAGTGGACGCCGCGGGCGCGGGCATCGCGGCCCAGGCCCTCGCCCACCCTGCGCGCCAGAGCCGGGTCCCAACTGGCGGCCAGCGCCGCTCCGCCCGCATAGGCAGTGGACGGTCCCCAGGTGCGCACGCCTTCCGGACCGTCGGACATCTTGAAGCGCGGCAGATCGATTGCCGGGACGGCTTGCGTGAACATGCTATCGACGCCGCCCAGCAGCTCGATCTTCTGCTCCAGCGTAAGCCTGGCCACCAGAGCATGAGCCTGGGCCTCAATTTGTGGCGAGTCCGGAGCGGGAGCCTGTGCAAAGGCGGTCAGGACGCAACTCTGGAGCAGAGTGAGCAGGAATGCGATGCCCAAAGGTAAAAACGATTGAGTAGAGAGGTTTTGTGATTTCCTCATGACTGGAAAGGGTACCTCATTTGTCCTTCGGATGTATACCAGAGTTCCTTTGATAGGCTTCAATCGCCCAAATTCTACTATCCTTAAGCGCCTTTAGCTCCACTTCAGCGGGTGCGCTGGGGACTGGGCGGACAGGACGACTCGCGAATCACCAATTCCGGCAGAATCGATACAGCATGCGGAATTGTTGCCTCCCCGCGAATCCGTTGCAACAGGATGCGCGCGGCCGTCAGGCCCATTTGCTTCAGCGGCTGGCGAATGGTCGTCAGGCTGGGGTTGTGGTACGAAGCGCTCTGAATATCGTCGAAGCCCACCACGGAAATGTCTTCGGGAACGCGCAGGCCATGGTCCATAAAGGCACGGATCGCACCGATAGCGGCCAGATCGTCAAAGCAGACCAGGGCGGTGAATGGAGCGCCGCCCGCCAGCAACTCGCTGGCCGGACCATAGCCCAGCTCCGGCGTGGAGACCAGTAACCTCAATTGCATGATCAGCGCGGGCGGAATCTTCAGCTTGAGATCCCGCGCCACGGCCATCAGACACTCCCAGCGGTCGTCGGCGTCGGAGCTGCGGCTGTCTCCGCGCATGAACGCAATTTTGCGGTGCCCCAGTTGAAAAAGGTGCCGCAATGTCAACTCTGCCGCCCGCCGTTGATCCAGCACGACATCAGTGACGCCCGCGATCTTGCGATGCCCGGCCACCGACACTACTGGCAACTTCATGCTGTGCTCCAGCACCGTGTCGATCAGAATGAATCCTTCCACAGAGCGGTCCATCAACAGGTTCGAGTATTCCTCAATCAGGTCGGGCTTGCGCCGATGGCTTGCGGTCAGATAGAAATACCCTTCCTCTATGAGGAACTCCTCGACGCCGGCCAGCACCTGCGTAGCATAGCTATCGCTCAATTCCGGCACCAGCACACCCACCGAAAAGGATTGCCGCTTGCGCAGCGATCGCGCATAAAAACTGGGCCTGTAGTCAAATCTGGCTGCCGCCTCCTTCACTCGGTCACGGGTCTCTTGCGGTATCGAGCGCACGCCAGGAGCGTTGTTCAGCACCAGCGATATGGTGGCTGGTGACAAGTTTAGATACTCGCCCAGCGTGCGCAGGCCAATGGGTTGCCCCGGCTTCGGATCGATTCCTGATTTTACTTGATTGGCCATACACTCCTGTTGTAACACCTTTTGCGATTCATTGGGCGTGATTACTATGGCTATGCTCATTTTCTGGCTGTGCACACTCCTGGGCAGCAGTGACGTGTTGGCCGGGTCAAACCTCCGCAACGGTTACAGCGGTTCTTGAAGAGGGCGACACAGAAACCACTGCCGTCCTGTGTGGGTTTGCTGCTCGAAAAATGCCTTCAGCAATAGGTCTTCGTTGCTATGGCGGAAGCAGAAGCTGCCTTACAGCGTCGGCACAACAAAGAGGGTGATCGACTGTGCCGGAAAAGTGTAGCCGGCGATGGTGCTGCTCGTGCCTCCCGGCGCTGGCGGCGTAACGGTCACTGCCGGCTGCGCGACGATGGCAGCTAGATTGGCGTTGCTGTAGAGATAAGCCTGTGCGGTAGTTATGTTTGACGACAGGCCCGTGAGCGAAAGTGTGCTAGTCAGCGGGCCGTAGGTCTTGTTAATGACCACCACGGTCACCGCGCTGTCGGAGGTGCGTAGAGCGGCATAGACTGAGAGCGTGCCTTGGTTGGCGTTTGCGGCGCCGCTGGTGGAGGGCAGAACCGTGTTGCCAAACGTCGAGTTATTGCCGTCGTAGTTGCGGTAAACCGCGAAGGCCATGTTGCCGGGACCCTGAGTGTTGTATGCCTGCGTCGGCCAAAGAGCGCCTAAATCCAGGCCTTCGCGTCCGAAGATACCCAGAATGTCTGCCTGCGTTACCGCGCCGTTGATGGCTTCCAATCCCCCAAAGTTATATTCGTCGATGGCTAGCTTGGTGCCGGGGTAGTAGTTGGCGACCCACGTCTTCATCATGTTAATCAGCTGCGGAGCCTGTTGAGGAGGCGAGCAACTCGTAGTGTAGTTCGGATCTGTGGTGTAGTTCGGCTGAGGGTAATTGTTCGTGGGATCGGTATAGGTCGAATCCCAGAAGACGCGCGTCGAGTTCAATCGCGCCTGTTGCGCACTGGTATTGCCCGCCGTGGTCAGGCCGGTGTTGTCGGCAGCAAAATAGGTGTGCAGGTCCACATAGTCCAACAGCCGCATGCCATAGGTATTTTCAGCCGCCGCGAACTGCTGCAGATAGTATTCGATGAACGGCACGCCCCCGTGTGCCTTCCGGTCAGCCGGATTGCTCCACGGCTCATAGCAGGGGCCTGCGGCCCATCCGTCCCAAATATCCGCCATGGAATAGAAGTACGCCCACCAATAGTCGACCACCGGTCCACTCACTTCCGCGGTCGGATCGGCCGTCTTGATTGCCAGGGCCGTGCCGATGCCGCCGTTGGTCGCTTCGTCGTAGGTAAAGGGATTGGGATGCACGTCGCGATGGACCGCGCTCCACCAGGTGGGTTCGTTGTCCAGATCCCAGATGGCCACCCCTTTGCCGCTGGCGGCATTACCGTAGCTGGGATTGGTCACCAGGGAGTTGACCCAACTGCCAGCCCAGGTACCCAGAGCCCACGATGTAGTAGCCGCGCTGGACGCCGGTGGAGTTGGAGGAGGCTCCGGGATGCTGGTGATTTCCGCAAACCCCGGCGTTCCAGGGCCCATGATGTCGCAGCCGCCGGAACTTGTGCAGCCACCGCTTCCGTCGAGGTAGACACCGTCGCCGCAACTGCCGTTGTAACTCTCCTGGCCAGGGTACAACGCTTGAGTGAAACTGCAGGCCCCCGCTGAGCTATTCGCCACCCAGCCAAGCACAGGCACAGTGCCCAGAGTCTTGGCGCCGATGCTGGCCGCGCTCGTCAACAACCCGGTGAAACTGCCACCGCCCCACATGTTGCCGGCGCCGACGAAGTTTTCAAAGTACCAGTCGCTGGCGGAATTGGTTATGTTGTTCTGGTAGTTGTATCGAGAAATGTCGTCTCCGCCCCAGCGGGCGACGCTGGCGTGAGCGGTCGTGGCGGAGGACGTGTCCAGATAGTATGCGTTCATCCCGTAGATGAGCGGGCTGATAGCATTGCCTGGACTGCTCACATCAACGGTCAGCGCCGGCCCTGCGACCGTGGCCGGAGGGTTAAGGGTTACGGTTACGCTGGCGTTCTTGCCTTGGGTCGTTCCCTGGGTGCTGGTAGCTGTGACCGTTACTGTGGCTGGAGCCGGGTAGGGAGTGGTGTAGAGACCACTTGTGCTGATCGTGCCGGGGCTCAGGTTGCTGCCGGAAGGCGCGGCCAACGACCAGGTCACTGCCGAACTGACCGTGCCGGCAACCGTAGCCGTAAACTGCACCTGGCTCCCTAACGTGGCAGTTGCGGGATTGGGGGTCACGGCGACCGCGGGCACGGTGTAGTTGGCGGTGACTGTCGCATTGGCGTTCATCGCCATTGTGCAGGTGACAGTGCTGGCTGAGGTGCAACCCGTCCAAGAGGAAAAGGTGTTGCCGCCCGAAGTGGCTGGCGCGGTCAGTGTGACGGAGGTCCCGGCATCATAGGTGCGCGTAAAACTCGTCGTGCCGTTCGTTGCGCCGCTGGTGTCCGCGGGAGATACGCCGATCGCCACGCCGCTGGCGGGATTGGACGAGTTGACTGTGAGAATATAGGTGGTTGGAGGAGGAGGGGTGGTGCTTCCGCCACCACCGCCGCATGCGGTTATCAACACGCTCAACCCAATTCCCATCCAAGCCGCCGTGCTCCGCTGGAAATCTCTCACGCCGATTCTCCCGATCCGCTCAAAGTCAGTTCCCTAGAACCAGTCTCATAAACCGTCAACATTCGCTCGCAGAATGCATGAAACCCGCCTTGCTGACGGGTCTCACCGCCAACGAAATGATCTCCGATGAATGCATCCTTTCAGCGCTCCCCCGCTCATGCTAGCGGGCTGGCGCGTGAACCAGCCCGCCTGCTTTTTGACCGCATTTGCAACAATGCGGGAGCGATTTCTCGCTCCCGCATTGTTCCTGCCGAACGAGTAAGTGAGTTATTGCACAGTAACGTTCAGCGTGTACGGCAGAGATATCTGGTTCTGGCTGCCATATACGGTTACGGGGCCCTGAGCTCCTTGAACCACCGCGCTGCCAACTTCCTGCGCAGTTACAATCACTGCATACGTTCCTGACGGAGTCTTAAGGATTGGGGAAGTTCCAAAGTTCGTAGTGTTGCAAGCTGTAATACCTGCAATCGTACCGGTAAGAATCACCAAGCAAAGCAACATCAGGACACGTCTCCTGCGCCCAGACTTGCGGCCAAACGCAAGGCCCGCCAAACCCACTCCAAATAAAGCTGCAAATTCAAAAGGAGCTGGTTGGGAGTATTGGCTGGTGGTGGTCCCCGCGGACACATTCGTGTTCACGGTAACTATGATCGTTTGCGTGACCGCTGGATCATTGTTGACATTCAACTCGTCCGCATGAAGCACCCCGCTAGAATCCGTGTAATTGCCGCCCGTAAATGTACAAGTTGCATGAGCCGGCAAGCCCTGGCATGCAAACCCTAGTGGAAGGGTGTAGTTGTTCAATAGAAGGCCCACGCCGGCGAGAGGGTATGCAGAATTCGTGTTCACTCCGCCATAACCCAAGACTGAGGTAATGGTCAGCGTAGTGCTTCCCGTCCCCGCCGTGGAAACAGTGAGTGCTCCCGGATTGGGAGTGATCGCCACGGCGGGATTTCGCAGTTCCTCAAAGAGGATGGGCTTGCCTGCGCTGGTAGTTGTCGCCGTCGTGCTCAAATAATTTGCGTCGCCGTTGTAAACGATAGAAGTGATGAGCTGGGGCGTAACCAGGTCCGGTGCAACGGTGTTTTGTGCAATCGGGAGGCAGCCGGGGTTGAAGGTCATTGTACCGGGGGCATTCGGCACGTTCGCGGCATTCGAGCCGGCACCCAAGGTAAACGAGCCATCCGAATTGTTGCCGCACACCGCGGCTGTTCCCTGCATAAAGAAGATTTTCCCGGTCGGAACCACGGAACCTGCGCCCACCACCGTCACCAGATAATTGGTGTAGTAAGCCGCGCCAAATACCGTCGTGTTGTACGGTATATCGCCATCTAGCGTCGTACTTATACTGTACGCTGGCGGCGCGGTAAGCAACAGCGAAGGGGTCCCTTTCGCAATCGTGGTAGTAGTCGAGGCTGAGGACGCGCCGTACACACGATCACCGATGTACTGCACACTGAACTTATGGCTGGCGGCGGTGATCCCAGTGTACGTAATCGTAACCGTGCCATTCGTCAGTGTTACGGGAGCCTGCGCTATGCTGTCCACAGAGACAACCACTTGCCCAGTCGGAGTGACGCCAGAACCGCTTGCCGGAGCCACCGTGATAGTTACCGGGATACTCATAACATTCGCAGTGCTGCCCACGCTAATCGTGGTCTTACTCGCCGCCAGAGCCGCGCCTACACCCGAGGCGTCGATGACAGCGGCGTTAGCCGCATTGCTCTGAATCGTGATTACGGTGCTCAGCGGGCCTTGAATTCCCGGTCCGGGATTCATGGTTACAGCCACCGAGCATGTACCTGACGGGTTTACTGAAGAGCCGCAACCTGTAGCGCTGAAATCCTCCGCGTCACTGCTGAGGAAGCCTGTAACGGTCAGAGGTGCATTTCCAATGTTCATGACAGTGGCAGTGGCCGTACCCACAGACCCGAGGGCCGGTGAACCCGTACTGACTAACCCATTGATGCTCACCAGGTGCAAGTTCAGAGCCGTTCCATCTGCCAGGTATATATTGCCCGATTTGTCCAGAGCCACGCCTAAAGGATTCGTCACGCTGGCTGCGATAACCGTCTGAGCACTCTGATTCAGCGCGCCGCTCACATATGGAATGCGAACCGTGCCACCAGCCATCGACAGATATACCGCTCCGGATGGGTCGACTGCCACGCCGGTTACTCCGCTGAGTCCGGTAAGGAGCGTCGTTTGGACTCCGCTGGGGGTAACTTCAAACAGATTCCCGCTGTCGATCACGTAGAGATTGTTGGTTTCATCCACGGCTACGGCGGAAGGGGCGGTGAACCCGGAGAGGATCAGTTCCGTTTGGCTCATGGGTCCGAAACTTACACCAGCATTCACCAGCTTCACCACTTCGGCATTCTGCGGCGAACCCACATAGACATTGCCCAGGCCATCTGCCGCCAGACTCAGGCCGGTGCCCAACCCTCCATAGAGAGTGAGTTGCCCAGCCGTATTGAGGCCACTTGGGGTATAAGGCACCTCGTAGACCGTGCCCCCGCCGCTGCTATCGGCGATAAACACGTCACCGGCGCCATCGACGGCAACGCCCGTCGGGGCGGTCAGGCCGGTGCCTATGGAAACGCCAGGGGTGCTAGCGCCCGCGCCTGCCGGATACATCAGGACTTTCTTGAGGCCCATGTCTGCCACGTAAACATTGCCCATGGCGTCGGCTGCCACCTCACTGGGCTTCATTAGGCCAGAGCCGATCCCCGATTCCAACGCCGGAGTCACGGAGATATCCGGGCTGAGTCCAAGGCCATAAAGCTGCATTGAGCCCAGGATATTGTTCCCCGCATCGAGCATCACGAGTTTGCCAGAAACGCCGCCAGCATTTTGCGGACTCAAAGCAACATTTACCGTACAGGTGCTCAGTGCTGTATAGGTCGTTCCCGTCGCGCAGCTTCCGCCGCTGAGAACGGCGAAATCCGGAGTCTTGGCGCCTGCTTCATCAAACGTTATCTTGGCAGGGGTTACGCCCGCGCTCAACCCAAAATTGACAGTAGCCGCCGTCCCTTGCGATCCACCGGCGACCGAACCAAGGTTCACATTGTCCATGGTGACGGCGTCAATGCCGTTCGCTGAACTCGGTGCGGTGGGAACATACATGATTCCACGCGTGAGATCGAAGTCAACATTGGTAGCGGCAGGAACCGGGGACAGTAGGAAGGCGTCGTTCGGATTCGGGGTCCCGTTTTCGTTGGGAACCAAGACCACTCCCATAACTGAATCGCTGATATAAACATTGCCGGACGCATCCACCGACACGCCGTCAATGTTCGACAGAAGCGGAGACCCACCCACCACGGGATCGATCCGGGTCATCGACGCTTCGCCGGTCAATCCGCTTTGGCCGGCAGCAACTCTCAGGATCTCGGTGCCGCCGTCCTCAAGAAAGTAGATGTTGCCGGCATTGTCGAGCGCTATCGATTTCGGCCGGCTTTTTAGGCCCTGAGCGATAATGATGGCGCTCGCTGCCGGCGAGCCAGCCGGTATCTCGATGATCCCGTCGAAGGAATTTTCATTTCCGAAGGCCACCACCCCGCTGGCGTTGAAGGAGATGGCGTCCGGATGGCACCATCCCCCCACCGGTGAGCCATTGGTTGCGTTCTGCCCATATTGGTAGGCAGCGGCCGCATTCCATGAATGGGTGGCGGGAACATACGGAATGTCCCAGAGATAGCAGTTCGACCAGTTGTTTCCCACAAGCACATCGCCTGTCACTGGATTGACCGCGACGCCGTTGACTGTCCAGCCGCCGTCGCCGCCGAGGAAGCTGCCCGAGGGAACAACCGTGATTCTCGCCCCGCCGCCTGCCGGAAATTCATACAAGGCGTTCGCTGAAAAGTCCATTACGAAAAGGTCGCCCCAGGGGGAGATGGCGGTGTTCCACACATTCTCGAATTTTGGAGAGGTAAGGGCGCTGGCCGGGCCGGATACAACCGCCGCGGGCAGTCCAATGCCAGAAAGCGATAGAGAGGCAAGAACATTGTTATTTGAATCCAGCAATTTGAGTGTGCCGGAAACATCGCCAATAGTCTGCGAGTTCAATGCAACTTCCACTGTGCAGGTACTGCCTGCGGCATAGTACGTGTTTGCCTTGCAAGTACCGCCGCTAAGAACGGTGAAATCCGTAGTGGCGCCTGTTTCTACAATCTCGATACTGGCCAAAGTTGTGTTTGCGGCAAACCCAACATTGATGGTTTGCGCCGTCCCTTGCACATAAGCGGCGCTCGACCCTAAATTCACACTCGACAAGGCAACCCCGGCAACGTCGTAGTACACGACACCGGCAGGTGATTTCCAGCCCCACTTCGCAGTCTTGGGAGGGACGGGGGGAACAGTGTTGGGAAGGGGAACATACATAATTCCACGCGTGAGATCAAAGTCGACATTGGCAGAGGCAGGAACAGCGGACATCAGAACTGCGTCACTCGGATTCGGAGTCCCGCTTTCGTTGGGAACGAACAACACTCCCATCACTGAATCGCTGATATAAACATTGCCGGACGCATCCACCGTCACGCCGTCAATGTTCGACAGAAGCGGAGACCCACCCACCACGGGATCGATCCGGGTCATCGACGATTCGCCAGTCAATAAGCTTTGGCCAGCAGCAACCATCAGGATCTCAGTGCCGCCGTCCTCAAGAAAGTAGATATTGCCGGCATTGTCGAGCGCTATCGATTTCGGCCGGCTTTTTAGGCCCTGAGCGATAACGACGGCGCTCGCTGCCGGCGCACCAGCCGGTATCTCGACGATCCCGTCGAAGGAGTTTTCATTTCCGAAGGCCACCGTCCCGCTGGCGTTGAAGGAGATGGGTCCGGGATGGCACCATCCCCCCATCGGCGAGCCATTGGTTGCGTTCTGCCCATACTGGGTGGCAGCGGCCGCATTCCATGATTTGGTGGCAGGATTATACGGAATGTCCCAGAGATAGCAATTCGACCAGTTGTTTCCCACAAGCACATCGCCTGTCACTGGATTGACCGCGACGCCCATGACTGTCCAGCCACCGTCTCCGCCGAGTATGCCGCCCGATGGAATAAGCGTGATCATAGCCCCGCCGCCGGCCGGAAATTCATACAAGGCGTTCGCTGAAAAGTCCATGACGAAAAGGTCGCCCCAGGGGGAGATGGCGGTGTTCCACACAACCTCGAATTCCGGATGGGTCGGAATGGCGCTGAGCTGGCCGGTTGTGACCACCGGCGAATATGTACCCGCCCAGGCTCCCGTGCACAGACAGACACTGAAGAGCAGCGCAAGAGCAATTTTGGCGAACCCGCGCAAAGAGATGATCGACTCGGTGGCCATAACAATCCTCCTAAGAACTCGTATCGAGCAACATCGCGAGTGGCCTTACTCCACCCGGGCATTGAGGCCTTCCAACTTACCGTTTTTGGGGGGCGGCCTCGCGCCCCCAAAAGCCCTGTTCCGCCGTTTCTCTACTTCATTCAGCAACCCCTATTGCACGGTGACAGGCAATATGAGGTACGGTTGCGGCAGCGGCAGCGTAACATTTGCGTTAAACTGATACACCGCTACCTCTATGTTGTAGGTGCCGGCCGGAGTTGTGACAACAGGCGCTGGTGGCGTATGCGTGTAACTGCTATTGTTGCAGGCGGTCACACCGAAGACCGCGCCCGCGAACAGCAGCATCAGGCAAACGATAGTGAGAGCGCGCCCGTTGAATCTGGTCTTCCTGCCGAACGCCAGACCGATCAAGCCGAAACCGAAGACACCGGCAAGAGCCCACGGCGGCGATCCCGATCCGGAAACGGAAGCCGTGCCCACATTGACGGGCACATTGGTGCTAACCGTCATGTGGATTGTGGCCGTCCCGCCGCTGGCGAGCGAAATCGCGTTGCTGTCGAAGGTGCACTCCGCGTATTGTGGAACGCCCGATATGCACTGCGGAACGAGTGAGATCGTAGTCCCGCCATATCCGACGATCGACTTCAGGGTGAGAGTAACCGTGCCAGCCACGCCGTGAGTCACCGTCAGTGCCGCTGGGGAGGCCGTAATCGACACGCTGGGAGGGACAACGTCAAAGGCAGGGACCGCTATACTCACCGGCCCATAATTCTGGTCGCCCGAATAGACAACCGTGAGCGAGTAGGCCGCTACCGCAAGATTACTGGTGTTGAAGACCGGGTTATTCAACGGGATCGGATCTTGGGTTGGGTCAGCCGGCTTTGTACCATTCATGACCCGCAGAGTCCCTGTCGGCGTTCCTACCGTGGAGCTGACGCCTATGGTCAGGGTGTACGTCCCCTGGTACAACACGTATGTGCTCGGCGTGCTGACGGTGAGAGTTGGCGTGGCCTGGGTGACGGTAAAGGTGGTTTTTGCCGAGCTGACCGCGAAGTCCGGAGGAGTCCCGGCTACGCCCGTCCCCTGGTAGACGGCGGAGACTTTATAGCTTCCGCCGCCGAGCGAGGAATAGGTGTGAGAAGCTACGCCGTTGGTCAAAGACAAGGAGAGCGTTCCCTGACCGGAGACATTCAGCTTCACGATCCCTGTCGGGGTGCCGGATGCCGCCGCAACCGTGACCGTGATCGTCTCATTCCCCGGGTAGGTGGTAGCGACGATCCCGGAAATGGTCGTCGTAGTCGCTGTGCGAGCATCGTTGACCGCATTGGCCGAAACGGCCAAGCTGGCCGCGGCATTGTTCGTGGCATTGCTGTCGATGGTGAGAGTTGCGGTTTCAACCACCGGTGGCGCACCGGTGGGCGTGACTCCCAGGCCCAACCAGCAGCCTGTCCCCGCATAACTAGATGTGGCGGGGCCGCAAGCCGGGGAATTCGATTGATCGGCCTCCGCATAGAAGTCGGTCAAGGTTGTCGGATCGTTGGCCAGCGTGGAAAGAGTCAAGGGCATATTTCCGATGTTGTAGACTTGGACATCCTGGTCGGTTTCGATGGCCGGAATCACCTGCCCGAAACTGTAAGTGCCGTTGACGCTCAATTGGGTTACGCCGGGAGTCCCGCTGCCGGAAACATGCAGGTTTCCGGTCTTGTCCAGAGCTACGCCGACCGGAGTCACACCGTTGGCGAGCGGAAGAATGAAGGCGTCATTGATGTTGATGACGCCGCCGGGGCTGGCTGCGCTGGCCTCGTTGGGAACCCACATCAGACCTCCCGATTGCGCCACATATACCGACCCGGAAGGATCCACAGCCAGCCCGGTGACGGAGCCGGATTTGAGGACGGCGACCGTAATCAGGTTGTTCGCATCCGTGGGCGTTACTTCATCCAGGTTCTTTCCATCGGCTATGAACAGGTCTCCCCATCCGTCTACGGCGATCGCCGAGGGCGCGACAATGAGGCTGCCGTCCACCACGGTAGTGGCTCCTTCGAAGATCGTGGACCGCATGGATGGATTGCCGATCTTGATGACCTTTGCATTGTCCTCGTCGGCGACATACAGGTCGCCGGCGCCATCAGCCGCCAGATTGAGGTGGTTGCCGAGGCCGGAAAGAAGCACGCTCTTATCCGCGGCATTCAGCGCTCCCGACTGATACGGAACCTCAATGACTTCGCCGGTATCGCCGATATACACGTTACCGGCTCCGTCCACAGCTACACCCGTGGGCGCTGTAAGTCCGGCGAGGATCGACACTCCGGTGGTGGCAGCGGTTGCTCCAGCGGGATATTGCAGCACTTCGCCCTGGCCGGAATCCGCCACATAAGTGTTGCCCAGAGAGTCTTCCGCAACCTGCATGGGCGTAATGAAGCTGGAACCGATAGCGGAGTTAATCGAAGAGCCGAGGAAAGAGATCCCGGGACCATTGCCTACGCCATAGATGGAAGCGGTGCTGCCGGCGATCAGGTTATTGCTCCCATCGAGCATCTGCAACTGGCCAGATACGGCGCCGAAGGTGCGCGGTTTCACGGCGATCCAGTAGGGGCATGCGCTCCACAATTTGTATGGGATACCCGTCGTGCAAGGCACCACGGTAGTATCGACCGTGGCAGGGCTCGTTTTGGTGGCAGGATTCATCAGGGGATTTGTTGTGACGACGCTGAAATCCGACCCGCTGCCGGGCTGCGAAAACACAAAACTGTTGGGCGTCACGTCCCCGCTGAAGGTATAGTACACCGTCGTTCCAGCGCCCGCGGCGCCGACTGGGGATGCGCCCAGGTTGACGCTGCCCACGGCGTATGCCGCCCAGTTATTTGTATAGGGGGTAGCTGGTGGTGTACCTTCCGATGAGCCCAGGGATGACCAGCCGGTGTTGGTAAAGGTAGGGATCCAGAGGAACCCGCGCGGATCAATGGCAACTGCCCCACTTGAGGAGATTGGCGACACCACCACCGCGTCAGCCCAGGTGGGGCTGAAAGTAGGAGCCTTGGGGTTTCCGCTCTCGTTCGGAACCATCAGTATGCCGCTTTCATTACCGCCATAGCTATCGTTTGCGGAGGAGAAGTAAAGATTGCCGGCCGCATCAACGGTAATGCCCTTGAAGTTGTAATTGGCTGCGGGAGGATCGATGCGCGTCAGGCCTGACTCGCCGACAAACCCGCTCTTGCCGGCGGGGATCATCCACACACCCTCCGCCACTGATGAGCGCGCACTCCAAGCCCCTTCGATGAAGTAGACATTCCCCGCATGGTCGACCGCAATCTTGTCGGCTTCCGCAGTCAGAGTCTTTACCAGGGTTGACGGGCTGCCCGAAGCACCGTTCGTCCCAGGGGCGCCCACCTTGGTCCCATCGGCAGAGATGGAAAACTCCAGAATGTCCCCTGGGGATTCGGTGCTGACAACCATGTCGCCATTGTCGAGGAATGCTATTTCGCGGGTACCCACCCCTTGGACAACCAGGTCCCCCTGCGGCCAATCACTGCTGCCGGTCAGAGGCCAGGTTCCCGTCGAGGCATCATAGGGGACGCGGTAGAAGTAAGGTGTTGCCCACTCGGTCCCGATATAGAGCGTATCGTTGGCATCGAGCGCCATTCCCACGTTCCAGTCGGCATTGCCGCCCTTGAGCACCGTGCCTGGCGCAGATACCGTGGTCACGCTCGTAGCGCCAGGCGCCAATTGGTAAACGGCGCCGTCTGGCGTGTCGAGAAAGAGCACATTCCCGTTCTTCGCGACTACGATTCTGTAGATTTGAGCGGAGCTGCCCAAGTTGACCTGCGGCGTACTCAAGATCGAGCCGGCCATAACCACCGGGGCTTGCGCCGCGGCAGTAACGCACCCCAAAAAGGCGACGATCAAAACCAAAGTCACGATCCGGGCAACCCGGCGAAGAAAAGCTGCGGACTCGATGGCCATAATATCCTCCCAAACACCCTCTACTAAGCAACTCGTAAGCGGCAATCTTGCCAGCCAACATTCGTCTTGCCGGCCTACCGCGGTGCCCGTCTCTTTTACAACAGAGAGGCGGCGCTCTTGCTTTGCCGTCTCCCTATCCACTTTCGTTACGGCCTGCTCCATCAGACGCAGGCCGCCAGCAGAAAACCCGCGTCAAAACACGTACTTCACGCTCAACTCGACCAGGCGATTTCCGTACTTGATCCCGGCAATGCCAAATCCCTGTTCCGTAAGATCTGACTGGGTGAGCGTCTGACCCGCCGTACCGCCCTGTTGAGACAACGTCAGGTCGGATTGGGTGTTGTTGTTGTTGAACGAAACCAGGGGATGGTTGAGGAAGTTGAAGGCCGCCGCCCTGAATTGCAGGGTCCGCTTCTCGCCCATGCCGAGGTTCTTCAGTAAAGACAAATCATGATTCATGTACGCTGGGCCGCGAAGGTAAGGAGGCCGCAATTGACCATTCGTCCCGGGAAGCGGAATCCCAAAGCAGGCCCCGTTGATGTACTGATTGTTGGCTGGGCCTCCCTTGGGATTACAGGTGATCGTCGGCAGCAGTTGGACGTCGGGGGTGCCCAGCCAGGTCGCGGGGTTCAACTGCGTGACGCAGAAGCGGTTTCCATTTGCATCTGCGGGAATGTGGTAGTTGTTTATGCAAGTGGTCGACATGCCGGAACCCATCTGATTCAGGTACGCGACCTGGACCGGCGAAATCAGGCCATACCCGAAACCGAAGTTCTCGCCATTAATGGATGCCAGTGGAGGTCCGCTTTGCACCGTCGAAATTCCAGAGATTTGCCATCCGTTGAGCACGTCGTTCAGCGGTTTGTTCCCCAGGTGGTGGTGCGCCCCGAAGCCGAGGTCAACCAGGTAATGCACGTTGAATACCTGGGTGTGATCGAAAGGCGTCGGATTGTACTCGTCACGCAGGTTGAAGGGGTTCGCGACATTGTTGTTATAAGACGCCGCAACTGCCAGATTCTTTGAGAAGGTGTAGTTCGTGCCAAACTGGATGCGGCCGCTCGACTTGTTCCAGCTCAACTGCCCGCTGTTGTACGTCGAGTAGAAGTCGTGCCTCAGTTGGTAGATGTTGGTGTAGAAGGGGTACGTGCGGAAGAAGTCCTGCTGCGCGGTGTTCATGCCCCCAATGGTCAAGCCCGAGCTATTACCCAGCGTCGCGGGGAGGAGGCCAAAGTTGGCGTTGAACAGGGTTCCCGCGGGGATCAGGTTGATGTTGGAGATGGAATTGTAATTGTTGTTATACGAACTCAGGTGGTGGCCATCGCTGGCAACGTAGGAGACCTCCAGAAGCGAATTCCTCAACCTTAACCTTTGCCAGGAAATACTCTGGGAAATCGTGACGTTATACTCCATGTGAAGCGGGCGGACCGTATCCGACGGAGAAATGGTGTAGGCGCTGAAATCGGGAGGATTGATCGGCGACTGGTTGTCGATCTCGGCAAAGGAGAGCTGCCCCTGAAGGAGACTCGTCTTGTAACCCTGAGCCGTTGCCGCCGCCATCGCATACGGATTGAATTCCTCTTGACTGCGATACACGCCCCAGCCGCCGCGCAGCACCGTATTCCCCTTGCCGAAAACATCCCAGGCAAGGCCAAAGCGCGGAGATAACACCACCCGCGTCGGCTGATTCACGGAATTTGCCACTCCCGAACTGAGGCCGTGCCATGTCAGGCCGGGCATCTGCGTGCTGCTGCAGGTTCGGGCGGCTAGGCCGGTGGCGCCGGTACCTCCGCACTCGCTGGCATACAAGCTGGGAGAAAACGTCGCCAGTCCGTTGCCGTGACGATCATTCCATGCGCCGATATGTTCCAGCCGCACACCCATGTTGAGTGTGAACCTGCGCAGCTTCACGGAATCATTCACGAAACCGGAGAGCGTCGTGTACTGCATGTCGACCGTCGGAGAGAAGTTCGTCTGCTGGAACGAATCCGCATACCCTATGTACATCAGGGCGCTCGGATTCATGCACTCTCCCAGGTAGGCGGCACCGGAAAGACGATTGTTCCCGGCCGGATCGGAACTTTCGCAACCGGTAAATTGGGCGGTCGTGCCGATCGAAGACCCTTGGTTGTTTTGCGTATTGTTCGGGTTATATTCGTAATACGAGTTGTTGGGATTGAACGTGAACTCTCCTTGGGGAAAAGCGCCGTAGTCCGCCAAGCCGTTCAGAATGCCCTTTTCCGCGTAGATGCCGATCTTGATCAATTGAGTTCCCTTCACCCAGGTCACCGTATCCTGAACGTCGGGAACCGCTTTCTTCATGCGAACCTGGTTGTTGTAAAAGCCGCCGGGCATCAGCATGCTCGGAAAACCAAATCCGGTGCCGGGGTTCAGGGCCGGCACAGAGTAATCGCCGCCATTCTTGTACATGCCAAGAAACTGCATGTTGCCCTTGCCGCCGTTATAGGTGTTCATGTAGAAACGACTAACGGCCTCGGGGTCTCCCATGTTTCCCGGCGAAGTCACGTAGGACATCGCGGCCGTGAGTTCGTTCGTCAGGGTGGCGCCCATGGTGCGAACGTAGCTGGCGTAAAGGGAGTTTGAAATGTCGCCGGTGGTCACAGCTCCGGGGTAGAGGATTGCGGCGTTGGGAACATAGTTGAAATTGACGGGATCTTGCGCAATCTGCGACTGCCGGTTGTAGCCCAGAGTCAGCGTGTCTTTGGGGGTGATGTGATAGTCGATTCTGGCATGGAGTTGAGAGCCGTTCTGGCTCTGCATAACCACCTTGATGTAGTTGAAGCCGGACGCATTGGTGAACGGATCGGCATTGGGCTGCGGCAACCAGTTGATCAATGCCACGCCGCTGGCGTTTTTCGCCGGCTGGCCATAGAAATTCACCGCATTGGCTACATTGCCGTTCACCACCTCTGTTCCGTCCGGCAGAAAGTTTTCCGTCTGGCACATGGGCAGAATGGCATTGGGGTTGGCTTTGCCATCCGGGCGGTTGCCACAAAGCTGGGCATTCAACGATGACTGGCCAAAATCTCCGTTGCGTTCCGCCTGGGTGGGTACCCAACTGCCCAGGGTTTCAGGCGAGTAGAGCTGGTTGGAATACTCATATCCGACCCAAAAGAACAGCTTCTCTCTTTTTTTGTTGAATTCGGTGTGAGGAAGGAGCAGCGGACCGCCTATTTGGCCGCCGGGATAGAAATACCGTCCATCCGGCCTGGTCTGTTGCAGATTATTGTTATACCAGTCGTTGGCATTCAGCAAGGTGTCGCGGGCGTAAAAATAAGCCGAGCCGTGAAAGGCTGAAGTGCCCGACTTGCCTATGGCGTTCACAATCGTAGGTCCCTTGGCATTCTCGGCGCCATAGGAGGAGGTCGAAACCTTGACTTCCTGTACCATGTCGATGTTCACGTTTTGGATCGTTCCTGAGTTGCTGGCAATATCCGTGAGCGAGACGCCGTCGGAGACAACCGTGATGCCGTTCGTACCGCTGCCATTGGACGAAAAGCTGCCCGTAGGGCCGCTCAAACCGACGACGGCGGTGTTGTATCCGGGTTTGTTGCCGACCCCATTGTTTCCCGAGGACATATCGAAACCGGGCAACATACGTACCAGTTCCGTTGCGTCACGACCGACTACGGCGAGCGTCTCAATTTCCTTCGAGGTGATGACATCGGCGCGTTCGCCAGTGTCCAAGTCCTTCATGCCCGTGGAAACGGCTTCGACGGTCACCTGCTCGGTGGCCGCACCCACAACCAATCTAATATCCTGGAGCAGAATCTGATCGCCGGGGCGCAAAGCGAAAGGCTGGGATTCCCAGGGGCGGAAGTTCGCAACCGTAACACTCACCGTGTAGCTGGTGCTGGCCTCCACGGATGCAAACGCAAAGTATCCAACACCATTGCTGGATGCGTTGCGCGAAATGCCGGTATTTTGGTTGGTCAACACGACTGCCGCGTGCGGAATGACGGCGCCAGTCGAATCGGCAACGATGCCGGTCACGCTTCCGGTGGTCGCCTGACCAAAGAGAGGGGACGGCAGTAGCAAGATCGTGGTGATAAGCAGTACCGGCAACGCGGCTGTCAGCCTGATCCTAGGAAACGACTTCATAGCGAATACCCTCCGTCAACTACGTTCCTTTTGCCTCTATAGCACCCCTGATTCATTGTGAGCACAACTTAGAACAGCATCGGGCCGTGCCGAAACAACATCGTCTTTTGCTGCGAGTTCGTCTCGACTAACACCCATACGTAAACGTTTTAGCTGCGCGTGTCAAGCAGAAAATTTAAAATAATTTTGGGGATGAAAACGGTGTCGCAAACAAAGAAGCAGGAACTTGAGGCTTAGCTCTGGAGCGTAGGCTGAAGAGGCAAAGCCAGTCGCCGCTGCGGCCGGCCATGCATGCGCCATTCAAACGGCTGATTTTACCGTTGGTTCTAGCCCCATGGAGATTCGGATGATGGCAGTACCGGATACACCCCAGGGAACCTCTGCGCAAGTGCCTGATTATGCAGCGTCAGGGTGCCGAGGCGGTGACACAGGTTCACCTGCGCGGATGCCACGCACAACCACTGGAAATTCTTCCCCAAGCCCCGGTTTGCGCACCGGCAGAAATCGATTTATCGTTGGCTTGCCACAACTTTCGAGGTGCAGAATGTATTTGAGGGTTCTTGCCGCCGCATGTGTCGCTGCCTTCAGCGTTACTGTCTCTGCTCAAACAGCGCCAATCCGGCCAAAAATTACAGGCATCTCACACCTAGCCGTCTATACGTCTGACCCAGCGGCCACCGATCACTACTACCGCGAGGTCATCGGCGCGGCCAAACAGCTTGACCCAGAGAATCCGCTGGGCGTGCGCTATGCTTTCAATGATAAGCAGTTTATTGAAGTAATCCCGCTGCCTCCGGATGCGGGTATCAATCGGCTCGACCACACCGCCTATAACACCGACAACGCCGAGGGAATGCGCAAGTACCTCGCGTCCAAGGCATGGAAGACCCCCGACAAGGTGGAAAAGGGCTCCGACGGAAGCCGCTGGTTCATGTTGCTCGACCCCGAGGGCAATAAGGTCGAGTTCGTCCAGCCTCCCCCTCTGCCCAAAGCCATCGACGCTCCCAATCTTATTGGCCGCCACATCATGCATGTCGGAATCCTGGTCCACAGCCGGGCCGTCGAGGACACGTTCTACCGCGATCTGCTCGGTTTTCGCCCTTATTGGTTTGGCGGCATGTTGGAGGGCAAACTGGACTGGGTAAGCCAGCAGACCGCGGACAGCCATGACTGGCTCGAATACATGCTCACCAGCGGCCCGTCGGGCTCGGGTATCCCGGCCAGCATCTCTCAGCACCAACTCGGCGTGCTCGACCACCTCTCCGTCGGAGTCGTGTCGGTTGACGCGGCCTACAAAGCGCTCTCAGCCGGCAACCGTCTGACCGGCGTACATGATGCGCACACCCAGATCGGCAAGGACGGCAAGGGCCAGTTCAACCTCTATGACCCCGCTGGTATCCGCCTGGAACTGATGAACTTCCACGCAACGGAAAAACCTTGCTGCTCGCCCTTCACGGCAGACGATCCGGCGGAGTAAAGCTGGAAATACGTTGCCCGATATCCGCTGAAACTGGGCCACGAAGGAACCGCATGGTCAACTTAAGCGGTAGAGTTCTCAGACTCGTGAATTGCTCTAGCTTGCCGAAATCGTCAGCGGAACTTCGAGTGACCCGGCACGACCTGCGGCAATGTCGTGAACCGCGATTCGCAGGGAGATGCGTCCCGCGGGAAGATCGAGCGCCATGCGTAGGCGAATGCCATTGGCAACGGTCTGCGTAAATTGTTCGGACTTGATCTTTATGGCGTAGCTGGGGTCAAGGTAGTTCACGCGGTTGCCCTCCTCGTCATAGGCCACCAGCGCAATCTCCATTTTGGCCTGGTGCGTGCCATCAGGCATTTTGTCGAGCGCCAGGGCTCGCGCGTCCACAATCAGGTCGACCACGTAACGATGCGCCGGCTTTTTGAGGGTTGCGGCCATCTCTCCAGGGGTATCCGGCAACTTTGCGCCCTGGAGGAGCGGGTCGGTAGCAGGCAGTACCCGCGCCTGGAAGAGAATCTGCGTCGCTGGCGGTGCGCCGTGCAGGGTGGCGGCCGTCATCGGGCCGACAGTTGCGGCCAGATTGGCGGAGGGTTTATCCGGCAGATCAGCGTAGTACCCCTGACGATAGGCGAGCTGGTAACCGCCGTTGTCCATGTGGACCTTGACCTTTCGGTACTGCCCGTTGAAGTCTTTCGCGGCTGGAACATATCCGATGGAGTAGTAGCTTGAGCCGTTCTCGACAGCTTGGGCCACCGCTTCCTTCAGGCCGTTGGTGTTAATGTATGCCTTGCCGCCGGTCTCGTCGGCAAGCTGCTGCATCCCAGCCTGTGATGTCTGGAGTTGCCTCAGGAAACTCTTGTTGTCCCTGGCCACGCTGGAGGGCTGCCTGACCGCGACATTCTTGATGCCCTGGGTTCGGACTGAACCGTTGTCCGCCATCATATTGGTGGCAGCGGAGTAGGATGCGTCGGACGCAGGCATCGTCATCAGACCCCGCGCATCCACAGGATAGACGGCAACCCGCGCGTTAGATAGCAGTTCGCTTGCCTGCTTCATCTGGTCGGAGTAACTGCGCATGGCCTGAAACGGGCTTCGCAGCGAGTCGTCTGGATCGAGCGCAATCGGGAACGATCCGGAGAACCAGATCAGGTTTTTACGTCCGGGGATGGCGCTCAGATAGTGGGCCAATTGTTCCATCGCCTCGATAGTCATCCGTACCCGCTGGTCGACCTGGTAAGCAGTCAGATCGGCCTGGAACTGGAGCATGGCGGGGAGCGCATCTGGGGACATCCAGGGTGTCGAACCTACGCCGAGGTTCATGGTGTCCAGGTTGTTATCGTTCTGCGGGTCAAGCACGATGGATGGCTGTGCCCCGGCCTTTGGGCTTTGAAGGACTTTGGTCAGCTCGGCGACGTTGGTTGTGAACCCCTCCACCAACCGCAGCCGTGACGAAAGCGTAAAGATTGCCAATGAAGTTCCCGGCGCTATCTTGCCCAAATATTGAATCATCTGACGGCGCACTTCCAACTGGTCGCTCGATGGGGTGTTCAACCCATCCAGGAGCAGCACGTTGAAAGTGCTGGCATCGGCGTACACGGGGACATTGCAATATACATGGGGCGGAAGCGTGAGCGGCTTGGCAACAATCGGCGTCTCGGCAGGCGGCCGGTGTTCGTCAAAAGAACTGATGGACTGCTCGCGGTCGTCCTCGAAGATGCGAAACTGCCGCTGTTCCAGGCCATGAACGGCGTTGCCGTGGTCGGTGACCACCACATCGATCAGCACCAGATTGGCATTGGCTCGCAGAATCGGTATATCCGTTGTCGAAACGGGTGATGCGGGGCTGGCAGCCGGGGTGAGCTGCTGTCCGGTGCTCTGACCGGACGCTGCATTCAAGAGACCCGCAAAAACCAGTGCGGCAATAAAGCGGAGCGGATGCATCGGGAGCCCTTTCAATGAATAAAATCGCGCAGCTCGCTACCATGTTGGATCTTGGCAGTGAGCCGTTTGATAGAAATACCGTCTGGCGTTGAGAATACACGCCTGGAAACAGCAGTACAACACGGTGGCTCCCGCAGTGGTGGCGACCAGCCGGAGGGGCACGGCGGCCAGGTTGCCGGCAATGGCGATTTGACCGATGCTAATTCGACCACACGAGACTCTTTCAGATCTTATGGTTTAACCTTTTCAAACAGGCTTGATCGCGCTATCATGGTCGGCGGCGCGGCTCAGGAGCCTGATCCGCGCTCGGGGCCGAAGATCAACTGCATCGTTTTACTACACGGCCGAATGCGGTGAAGCAATGAATTTCACTGCGTATGCCGCAGTGGCACTGGGATAACAGGTTACGTCTAAGTATCAACGGGGGCATCTCATGCGCGGACGTCTATGGACACTCTTCGCGGTTTCACTCGTTCCTTTGCAGCTTCAGGCAAAGGTTGTTGTCTTATGGCAAGCTGGCTTTCCTACAGTAGCCAGCCAGCCGATCGATCGAGCAAGCCTCGATAAAGCTCTTACAGGCCTGGAACCGGTATTCGAGGATGAGGCAACTCTTGCCGCCCCTGCGACGCTTTCGAACGCCGATCTTCTTGTGCTGCCGTATGGTTCGGCAGTCCCGGTCGAAGCGTGGAGGAGCATTGAGCGCTACCTCGACGCGGGCGGAAATCTGTTGGTAATCGGCGGCCAGCCGCTGCGTGTGCCCGTCAGTTTGGTGAATCAGCAGTATGTAGCAGCCGGGCCGCAGGATACATATTCGCGCGCACTTGGGTTTCGCCACACTTATGAGGTGCCGGTCGCCAAAAGCGCCGCGTTCCACTGGAGGGACGGCTATTCGTGGCTGCCCGCGCTCGAGATCCGGGCCCAGCGTTTCTTCGCGGTAGAAGGCCTCCTCGATGGCCTGGGGTACATGGTCGATTCCGCCGGCCAGCTGGTTGCAGCTCCGGTGATTGTTTCGAACCACGTAGGCGGAGGTTCGGACCGCAGAATGCTCGGCAGCCGTGTCGTGGCGCTCGACTTCGATCCCCAGCCCGGTTACTGGCAGAGCGCGGCCGGCATTGCACTCGTGCAGCAGGCCGCCGGATACGCGAGACAGGGCGCCGCTGACTTTTCAGTGGAGACGCGTTTCGCTGCCATCCGCCCCGGCGAGCCACCCTTAATCACCGTGCATCTGCGTATTCCGTGCAAGGAGAAGCTCGGAGCCACTGTAAGTGGCGAGATCCAACTCCGGCTGCTATCTGAGAAAGAAGTCATCGCAACGGCTACGCTTCCCTTCACAGGCAAAGGAATTGCGGATCTCGATGCGCCGTTCCATCAACCGCTGCCGCTGGGATTCTATAAAGTCTCCGCCGTCTACAGCGAAGGCGGAGTTGCCCGCGAGTTCTATCAAAACGGATTCCTGGTCACAGAGCGCAGCGTGCTTGCCTCTGGGCCCGTTCTCGGTGTTCATGGCGACTTTCTTTCGCTGGACGGCAAGCCCTTCTTCCCGGTGGGGACCAACTACTTCACCAGCGAGGACAATGGCTGGGATTTCTCTTCCCCAAGGAACGCTTGGATCTGGGACAAGGACTTCGCGGAGATGGCTGCCCACGGCATCAGCTTTGTTCGCACCGGCGTCTGGATGTCGAACGGGAAGTTTATTGAAAGCGATTCCGGCAGCGTAAACGAGAGATTTCTGCGCAATCTTGAAGCATTTCTCGACTGCGCTCAGCGGCATAACATCGCGATCAACTTCACTTTCTTTGCCTTTGCTCCGCACTCGGGCGGATTTCCCCGGAACATGGATGCCAGCACAACACCGCCCAATCCATACACTGACCCCGTCTCTGTTGATGCCGAACAGGCTTATATCCGCTCCGTGGTGGAGCGATTCAAGGATGTTCCCTGGCTCTCCTGGGATCTGATTAACGAGCCGAGCTTCTCCAATCCCCGGCAAATCTTCAAAGGCAACTATCCCAATGCCGATCCTACAGAGATAGCCGCATGGCATAAGTGGTTAAGTCAAAAATATGGCAATCTTTCCGCGTTGGGCGACGCATGGCGAGTGCCTGCTGCCGATCTTGGCAGCTTTGATGCAGTTCCATTACCCTCGATCGGAGATCTCCGCTACGAGCGATACGGCAACGCTAATCAGGTTCGCGCCCTCGACTATAACTTGTTCGCGCAGGATATGTTCAGCGCCTGGGTAAAGTCCATGGTTTCGCTCATCCGGTCATCCGGAAGCAACCAACTGATTGACATAGGACAGGACGAAGGCGGAGTCACTGACCGCGTACTGAATCAGTTTTACGGTAGAGCAGGCGTGTCGTTTACAACGAACCACACCTATTGGCAGGACGACTCACTGCTGTGGGACTCGGTGGTAGCCAAGCAGCCTGGAATACCCAATATCACGGGCGAAACCGGATACCAGCCAGCCTGGCAACCCGACGGAAGCTGGCGCTACGATGAGTTCACCGGCTTAGGCCTGACAGAGCGAAAATGGGCGCTGGGCTTTGCTGCTGGCACGAGCGGCGCAATGCAATGGGACTGGGAACGTGAAGTCGATTTCGGCATGCAGCGCAGCGACGGCTCGGAAAAAGCCTGGGAAAATATGATACGAGACCTGGGCGAGTTTGCGCGCCAGGCCGCCCCCTTCGCGGATGCCCTCATCGAACCGGATGTTGCCATAGTTTTGCCGCAATCCTATCAGTTGTCCGTGTCGAACTCGTTGGGCCTTGAAGCGCAACAAACTGCCGTGCGGGCTCTCTATAACTACGCACATAGCCAGGCCTATGCTGTCGGCGAATACCAGAGCCAACTGCTTGGCAATCCAAAGCTCATTCTTCTTCCGTCTCCTTTTGGACTTACGGATGAGGCGTGGCAGTCGATCGAGCAAAGAGTGCAGGCTGGGGCGGTTCTTCTGGTCACCGGTCCCTTCGGCGAGGATGCTCATTTCCATGCGACCGGCAGACAAGACTCTGTCGGGCTTCCCTATATCAATGGACCTCTAACTATCCGCGAAAATCTCTTCGACTTCCCCGGCGGGGAAGAAGTATTGGAGTATTCCGGCATGAAGACAACGGTCCTTAGCCGGGCCGTTCTGCCCAATGGAGAAGATTGGGCTGAGAAACCGCTTGGAAAAGGCAAGATCCTCTTCGCCGCACTTCCGCTGGAGTTGAGTGGCAATCTGCAGGCCGTGGCCGATGTCTACAGCTACGCACTCAAGGTTGCCAACATCACTCCGGTATACTCCACCAGGCTGAAGGACCCTGGAATCCTCATTTGCCCGACACGTTTTCCCAGGGCAACCTTGTATGTTCTCGCCTCAGAGTCCAACCGGAGCGACGTTTCATTTCAAGACCTGCGTAGCGGCAGGAAGTTTTCCGGTACGCTGCCAAGCGGACGGGCTGCACTGCTTCTGGTTGGAACGGACGGTAAACTGCATGCGACTTATCACTGGCCGGCTCAATGAGTGCATCCAGCTATTTCAGCGCCTTCTCGATGCCCGCCTCGACCAGAGGAGCCATTACGGCGTAGCCAGCCGGCAGCGGATGCACACCATCCTTGCTCAGCGATGCCGGCAACCCGTCGCGCTCATCCTTCATGGCCGTGTGGTAGTCCACATAGACAGCGCCCTTCTCTGCCGCGTAGGCCTTGATCCACGCATTCAGCGCCAGCACCTTGGGTGCAGGCGTCATTCCCGGCTTCCAGCCGAAATCAAAGGCTGGCAGCACCGAGCAGAACACCACGCGGATCTGGTGAGCTGCGGCCAACTCAGCCATCGAAGCCAGATTGTCCTCAATCTGTTCCAGCGTCTCCGGACCCGTGTTTCCGGCAATGTCGTTGATTCCCGCCAGAATCACTACCACCCGAGGTTTCAGGTCGATCACGTCCTGGCGAAAGCGCAAGAGCATCTGCGGTGTAGTCTGCCAGCCGATGCCCCGGTTGATGTAGGGCTTGCCGGGGAACGAGCCCTCCGGGCCGCTGAGATTCCACATATCGGTGACTGAGTCACCTAGGAAGACCACCCGGTTTTCGTCCGTTGCAGGGGGGCCAAGCGCCAAATCGGCCTCCTTGAACCTGCCCAGCCAAGGCCAATCGTTCTTTAGCTGCTCTTCGCGCGTAATTTGCGTTGCGGTAGCCGGCGCTGTTGCCGGTGCCGCCATTCCCGTGGTCTGCCTAGCCGCCGGCGCTTTGGCTTCCGGCACATTCCCCGCTTCCTGAGCAGTAATCAGGGCTGGAACAACCAGTCCGGTCATTGTCATTGCGAACAAAACAGTGCGCACTATCATTCAAATCACTTGAAGCGACTCCTTTTCCTTGGCGAACTGGATTTTTGGGGTGAGGCTGCATTCTTACCGGCTTGCCGGACGCCGGGCGCCTTCAAATCTTTCAGCACGGCGCGGTTCTTCTCGATGAGAGCACAGCGCTGTTCCACACAGGCGCGGGTACGCAGCGGATCACCGGGTGTGTTCATCACGTAGTCCAAAAGACGGGGGACGGTACTGGTGGCCACATGCATCCGCGTGTCCGACGAGGCATAGTAGATGAACACATCGCCATTATTGCGTTCAATCCAGCCACTGCTGAAGACAACGTTAGAGACATCGCCAACGCGCTCTTCGCCTTCGGGAGCGATGAAGTAGCCGGCGGGTTTGTTCGTGATGATCCAGGGCCGTTCCAATTCAGCAAGGAAGAGGTAAAGCACGTAGCGCAGACCGGCAACGGTGTTGCGCACGCCATGCGCCAGGTGCAGCCAACCCCGCGATGTCTTGATGGGCGAGGGACCGAGGCCGTTCTTGACCTCCTGGATGGTGTGATATTCACGGTTGTCGAGGATGGTTTCCTCGTCGATGACGGCACGCTCGATGCTCGGGGCCAAACCCCAGCCGATGCCGCCGCCCTTCCCCGCCTGGATGAAATCGTCCTGCGGGCGGGTATAGAAGGCGTACTTGTCATTGACGAACTCGGGGTGGAGAACGACGTTGCGCTGCTGCGGAGATTTGGATTTGAGGTCGGGCAACCGCTCCCAAGTCTTCAGGTCTCGGGTGCGGGCAATGCCGCACTGCGCAACCGCGGATGAGGTGTCCCAAGCCGGCGCTAGCGGGTCCTTGCGTTCGGTGCAGAAGAGGCCATAGATCCAGCCATCTTCGTGCTTTACCACGCGCATATCATAAACATTGATATCCGGTTCGTCGGTCTCCGGCAGAAGAATAGGGTAGTCCCAAAAGCGGAAGTTATCAATGCCACTCTTGCTCTCGGCAACGGCGAAGAACGATTTGCGATCAGCGCCTTCAACACGCGCCACCAGCAGAAACTTTCCTTCGTTCAGAATTGCTCCGGCGTTGAAGACGGCGTTGACGCCCATGCGCTCCAGCAGGAAGGGATTGGATTTCCGGTTGAGGTCATAGCGCCAGGGAATGGGCGCGTGCGCCGCAGTCAGAACAGGATACTGGTAACGATCGAAGATGCCATTACTGCCGGACGACTTGCGGTTGCGGCGGGTGAGCAGTTTCTCCTGCTGCTTGAATTGCCCTTGAACGCATTTCTTGAATTCCGCTTCAGTCATGATAATTCTCTGGTCCCATTCTGAGCTAATCAGCGGGCTTGCTGCATAGCTTCGGCTTGAGAAGCTTGCCTGGCATCTAACCGTTCCATCACCTCGAAGCAGGCACGTCCGTTATGGTAAGGGCACTTCCACGTGTCGACTTTGTAGGGCTTCATGGCAGGCACGCCGGACCGCGACACCATCGAGAACCATTCGCCATGCTCGCGATCGATGATGTATTTCTCGATGAACGCCCAGCTTCTTTCCGCACCTTTCAGGAATCGCCGTTGGCTAGTAAGCCGGTAGGCGTTAAGGAAGCCGACCATGGCCTCGGCTTGCGGCCACCAATGCTTGTTAGTGTCGATGATGCCCTCCGACTGGGCTTCATAAAGCAGACCGCCGTCGCTGTCGAGTCCTTGCTCGAAAACGGCCTGCGCCAATTTCACCGCTGCCTCGCGCACTCGCGCCAGAACCGCCGGATCGCCAAGGATAGCTGCGGCTTCGCAGAGTAGCCAGCTTCCCTCGATGTCGTGGCCAAAGGATATCTTTGTGGACCGCGAGCGCCACTCTTCGTCGAAAAACATGATGAAATGATGTGTCGTGGAATCGATGATGTGGTCGAGAAAGATTTTGATAAGTTCACCGAGCCGCAGGCGAACGGTCTCATCCTCGTGGAAGCGCAGCAGCGCGGCGTAGGCCTCTAAAAGATGGAGGTGCGTGTTCATGGACTTCTTTTCGTCCAGATCCATATCGCTCAGGCGTTGGTCTACGGCCAGCTTCCAGTTGCGCTCATAGGTTTCGAAGTAACCGCCGTGCAGGTCATCGTGGCCTGTGGATTCGATCTTCTCCACCAGACGCAAGGCCATGGCGAGTGCCTCAGGATCGCCGCTGGCGTGTAAATACTCGGCCAGCGCGTAAACGGTGAATGCTTGCCCGTAGATGCGTTTCTTGGTGTCGATGGGGCGGCCCTCAAAATCGAGCATCCAATAGACGCCGCCAAACTCAGCATCCCAAAAGTAACGGGTGAGGTATTCATACGCGCGCCGGGCGGTGGCCAGATACACCGGATCGCGATAGACGCTGAAGGCCCTCGCGAAGGTCCACAGAATGCGCGCGTTGAGAATCAGTCCCTTGGGGGCGTGCGGGTCTGTGGTAAGGTCATTGGCAACCTGGCCACGGAAACCGCCATATTGGTCGTCGATAGTGTTGTTGATCCAGAAGGGCAGGATGTCGGAAAGCAACTCCGTTTCCACCTTCTGCCGCAGGCCTTGCACGAGGGCACCTCCTGATGAGAGGGATATGGGTTGAGGTTCAATGGTGCAGCAGCTGATTAGCCATGCTGACTCATAATCGCGTCTATGCCGGCAAGTTCTTCCGCCGTGAAACTGAGGTTGGCGAGCGCGGCGACATTTTGTTCAATCTGCTCCACACAGCTGGCCCCGATCAGTGCTGAAGTCATGCGGTCGTCACGCAATACCCAGGCCAGAGCCATCTGCGCCATCGTCTGTCCGCGCTCGGTGGCCAGGCTGTTCAAGCTGCGCACCTGCGCGAGGCGGTGTTCGTCGATATCGTCCTTCTTGAGGAATCCGTGCGACTTGGATGCGCGCGAGCCGCTTGGGATGCCTCGCAAGTAACGGTCGGTCAGCAGCCCTTGCTCCAGCGGGCAGAAGGCGATGGCGCCCACGCCCTCGCTGCCCAGCACATCCAGCAGGCCATCTTCAATCCAGCGGTCGAAGATCGAATACTTCGGCTGATGGATGAGACAGGGCGTGCCCAGTTCGCTGAGAATCTTAACGGCTACCGTGGTCTGTTTTGCATCGTAACTGGAGATGCCGGCATATAGCGCCTTGCCGGAGCGCACGGCCTGATCCAACGCGGACATCGTCTCCTCGATAGGCGTCTCGGGGTCGGGGCGATGGGAGTAGAAGATATCAACGTACTCCAGCCCCATCCGCATCAGGCTCTGGTCCAGGCTGGCGAGCAGGTACTTGCGCGATCCCCAGTTGCCGTATGGGCCAGCCCACATATCCCAGCCGGCCTTGGTGCTGATGATCAATTCGTCGCGATAGGCCGCAAAATCGAGACGCAGAATCTCGCCGAAGTTGGACTCGGCACTGCCCGGCGGAGGGCCGTAATTGTTGGCCAGGTCAAAGTGCGTGATGCCGAGATCGAAGGCCCTCTGCAACATGGCTCGACCATTCTCAAACGTATCGACTCCACCGAAGTTATGCCACAGGCCGAGGGAGATGGCGGGCAGGCGGATGCCGCTACGCCCGCAACGGCGATACTGCATGGCGTCGTAGCGTTGTTCTCTTGCCTGGTACAAGGCTGTTACCTCCTTGTTTAAAAGCAGGGCGCGGCAGGTAGACCCTAGGTAAGAATCCCCTTGATCGAAACCGTCTTTCGTCCGTTTGAAGGCGGAGGCACGATATTCCCTTCGATGGGGACGCCGTCCATAATGAGAGCGATCGAGTTGCCCTCGCCTTTCCGTTCGATGGTGATGTTGTAGGCCACTCCGCGGAAGGTGCGGGTAGCGGTGAAGCCCGGCCAGCTCTTGGGAATCACAGGAGCGATCTCAAGGCCGTCGAGTGTGGCACGCACGCCCAGAATCCACTGCACGATGGCGTAGTAATTCCAGGCTGCCGTGCCGGTGAGCCAGGAGTTCTTGGCCTCGCCGAAGGTGGGCGCGTCCTTACCCGCGATCATCTGCGCGTAGACATATGGTTCGCAGCGGTGCAATTCGCTGACCTCCTCGCGCGCCGAAGGGTTGATGCGGCTGTAGTAGTCGTGGGCCTGGTCGCCGTGGCCCAGCCGCGTCTCCCCGATCATGACCCATGGGTTGACATGGCAGAAGATCCCGGCGTTCTCCTTGTATCCAGGCGGGTAGGAGGATATTTCGCCGAGGTTGAGGTAGTACCTGGAATAAGCCGGCTGTTGCAACACGATTCCATGTTTGGTGGACAGATACTTATGTGTGGCGGCCATAGCCTTGGCGGCTTTGCCGTTCTTGAGCCCGATGCCCGCCAGTACACAGAAACCGTTGGACTCGATGAAGATCCTGCCTTCCTCGCATTCCTTGGAGCCGATCTTGGCGCCAAAGTCGTCATAGGCGCGCAGGAACCACTCGCCATCCCAGCCGTGCTGGAGTATGACCTTCTCCATTTTGGCGACCTCGGCCAGATATTCGGCGGCCTCGGCGTTTAGGCGGCGATGGCTGGCGATGTCGGCAAGCTCGCGGCCGGCGTATACAAACAGGCCGGCAATGAAGACCGATTCGGCCACCTTGCCTTCCTTGTTGGTGGTGGTCTGGAAGCTCTGGCCGGGAGTGTCCGAGAGGCAGTTCAGATTCAGGCAGTCATTCCAGTCGGCGCGGCCGATAAGCGGCAGGCCGTGGGGCCCAAGCCGCTCCAGAGTGTAACGGAAGCTGCGCTGCAGGTGTTCATAGAGCGGCTTTTCCGTGCCATGCTCGTTGTCGAAGGGCACCGGCTCGTCGAGGATGCTCCAATCGCCGGTCTCTTTGAGATAGGCGGAGACGCCAATGATGAGCCAGTGCGGGTCGTCGTTGAAGCCGCCTCCGATGTGGTTGTTGCCGCGCTTGGTGAGCGGCTGGTACTGGTGATAGGCGCCGCCGGTCGCCAGTTGCGTGGCGGCCAGGTCCAGGATGCGCTCGCGGGCACGCGCCGGGACCATGTGGACAAAGCCCAGCAGGTCCTGGTTGGAGTCGCGGAAGCCGAGGCCACGGCCGATTCCCGACTCATAAAACGAGGCCGAGCGCGATATGTTGAAGGTGGCCATGCACTGGTAGGCGTTCCAGATATTCACCATGCGGTTGGTATGGATGTCGGGCGTATTCACCTGGAAGATGTCGAGCAGGCCCGCCCAGTACTGGCGCAGCCGTTCAAAGGCCGCATCCGCCTCCGCGGGGTCCAGGTACTTGGCGATGACCGGCTTGACCAGCGCCTTGTTGATGGTCTGGGAGTTGGGGGGATCGAACTTCTGGGCGATGGGATTTTCATGGTAGCCGAGCACGAAGACGATCTGCCGCGTCTCTCCGGGGGCCAGGTCGAGCTTCACTTGATGAGCGCCGATGGGCGACCAGCCGTGGGCAATGGAGCTGGTGAGTTGGCCTGCTTCCACGGCGGCGGGCGAATCCCAGCCGCGATAGGGGCCCAGGAAGGCCTCGCGCTGTGTGTCGAAGCCAGCACCGGGTTCCGAGCAGGCGAAGTAGGCAAAGTGGTTGCGGCGCTCGCGATACTCGGTCTTATGATAGATGACGCCGTCCTCGACCTCGACCTCGCCGATGTTGAGATTGCGCTGGAAGTTGGTGGCGTCGTCCTGGGCGTCCCACAGGCAGAACTCGATGCTGGCAAAGGCGGAGATTTGCGCCCGGGTCGCGCGCCGGTTGGTGACCGTCAGCTGCCAGATTTCCAGGTTCTCGTCCAGCGGCACGAAGTAGCGGGTGTGCGCCTCGATGCCGCTGCGGGTGGATCCGATCACCGTGTAGCCCATTCCGTGGCGGCAAGAATAGTCCTCGAGAGCGTGGCGCGTCGGCTGCCAGGATGGGGACCAGAATTCTCGCGATTCGTCGTCCCGCAGATACACGTAGCGCCCGCCGAAATCCATGGGCGCATTGTTGTACCGGTAGCGGGTGAGCCGGCGCAAGCAGGCGTCGCGATAAAACGAATAGCCCCCGGCCGTGTTGGAAATGATTCCGAAATAGGCCTGGCAACCCAGGTAGTTGATCCATGGCAAGGGGGTATCCGGTTGCGTTATTACATACTCGCGGTTGCGATCGTCAAAATACCCGTACTTCATGACGTGTGCCCCTCGAAGTAAACGTGTCGAGAGTATAGCCCCTGTACCAAATTCTAATCAAACGTTTTTTTAGAATACTCCGCAGAATTTCTGGAAGTAGGGGTGGATTTGCGCAACGCGGCGCAATTGTGAAAAGCTATCTGCGCGGGAGAAAGAGGCAATCGGCCGCGGTGTACGGAATCGTTGCCTGGATTCAGGCAAATGTGGAGCAAAATCTTTTTGTGCTTATCCTGCTGGCTTCCGCGAGGTGAAACGGCAAACATGGCCAATTCTTTATTCCTGCCCTTCATGAGTTCTCGGTCCAGCCGGGGGTTGCTGCTGCCTGTTCTCCTTGCCGGTCTTCTCCTGTGTCCCGCCGCACGAGTTCAAGGAACTGAAAACACGGGGGCTGAAAGCGCCCGGTTGGCCATTAAGGTGGATCAGGTAGGCTATCCGGTGAACGGCCCCAAGGTGGCGTTGGTCAGTTCCCCCGCCACAATCTTCGAAATCAGGCGTTCGAGCGACGGCGGAGTGGTTTTCCGTGGGAAGCTGGCGCCACCGCAGAACGACCCAGACTCCGGCGACCAGGTGCAGGCTGCGGATTTTTCCGGATTGCGGCGGGCGGGGAGCTTCTATCTGGTGGTCCCAGGCGTGGGGCGAAGCTGGAATTTCACGGTGGGCAAGAATGTGTTCGAGCACACCTACTACCTGGCCATGCGCGCCTTTTACGGGCAACGCTGCGGGACGGCGGTGGACCTGGGATCCGAGTTTATCGGGTACTCGCACGCCATCTGCCACCAGCATGGCGAATTCCACCCCAGTTCGGGGGCCAAAGGGCCGCGGGACAACATTGGCGGTTGGCACGATGCGGGCGATTATGGCCGCTACATGGTCAACTCCGGAATTACCACGGGTACCTTGCTGTGGACCTGGGAAATCTTCGGACAAAAACTCAAGAACATCCCGCTCAAGATTCCCGAGTCGGGCAACGGGACGCCGGACATTCTGAACGAGGTGCGGTGGAACCTGGAGTGGATGCTAAAGATGCAGGACGACGACGGAGGAGCCTGGCACAAGCAGACCAGCGAACACTTTTCAGCCTTTGTTGCGCCGGAGGATGACAAGCTGCCAAGCGAGGTGATCGGGACCGGCGCGGCGCCCTACAAGAGCACCTGCGCGACCGCGGATTTGGCGGCTGTGGGCGCGATCGCCGCGCGGGTCTACAAGCCTTATGACGAGAAGTATGCAGCGCGGGCGCTCGAGACGGCACGACGAGCCTGGGCATGGACCGAGAAGAATCCTGATGTCACCTTCAGGAATCCGCCGGGCGTGACAACCGGCGAGTACGGCGATGCAAGCTGCAAGGACGAACGCCTATGGGCGGCGGCGGAGCTGTGGCGCACCACCGGCGAGGCGGCATATCACAACTTTTTCCTGATAAATTACGCCGAGTTTCTTCACAACCTGGATTCGCCCCCGGCAGAGAACTGGAGCTCGGTCGGATCGATGGGGCTGTGGACTTATGCGCTGTCCTCGCGCAAGGACGCGGATGCCAAAGCGGTTGCTGCGATCCGGGAGCGTACCCTCGAGGCGGCGCGCGCGGTGGTGGAGCGCACGCGCTCCAACCCCTACCGCGTGAGCATGCAGGCCAAGGATTATGTTTGGGGTTCAAACGGCGTAGCGGCTGGATATGGCGTGTACCTGCTGATTGCCAACGAGCTTGAGCCGGACAACATCTTTGCGGATGCGGCGAGGGACAATCTGCACTATCTGCTGGGGCGGAACACTTTTTCGCTGTCATGGGTGACGCAGGTGGGCGAGCACCCATTCCAGCACCCGCACCATCGGCCCAGCGGTTCTGGCAAGCAGCCTGGACCCTGGCCGGGCTTACTGTCGGGCGGACCGAATGCTCGCCGGCAGGATGCGGTGCTGGCAGCATTGCCCAAGGATTTGCCACCGGCGAAAGTCTATGCCGATCAGTTGGCCTCATACGCAAGCAATGAGATTGCGATCAATTGGCAGGCATCGCTGGTGTTTTTATTGGCTGGCGAACTGCGTTAGAAACGAGAGTTCATATGCATCTGCACGTTCTGGATATAGTCATCATTGTGGCTTATCTGTTGAGCACAGTGCTCATCGGTTACTGGGTTTCGCACCGCGCTTCACAAAATATGCAGGCCTATTTTCTGGGTGGCAACAAGATGCCCTGGTATATGCTGGGCATCTCCAATGCATCGGGCATGTTCGACATCAGCGGCACCATGTTATTGGTGTACTGGATGTTCATCTACGGCCTGAAAAGCGTGTGGATTCCCTGGCTCTGGCCGACCTTCAACCAGATCTTTCTGATGGTCTACCTTTCCGCATGGCTGCGGCGCTCCAAGGTGATGACCGGCGCGGAGTGGATCAAGACGCGCTTCGGTACCGGTCGGGGAGCTCAGTTGTCGCACCTCATCGTGGTCGTCTACGCCTTCGTCAGCATCATCGGATTCTTCAGCTATGGTTTCAAAGGCATCGGCAAGTTTGCCGCCACGTTTCTTCCCTGGCATCTCTCTCCCAATGAGTACGCACTGATCCTGGTCGCCATCACGGCTATCTATGTCATCAAGGGCGGCATGATCAGCGTCGTCATTACCGAGGTGGTGCAGTTCTGCATACTGGCGATCGCCTCGTTTGCGGTAGGCATCATCGCCATGCTCAAGGTGGCGCCGGATACGCTACACCGGATGGTGCCTGCCGGGTGGGACAGTATCATCTTCGGATGGCATTTGGACTTGGATTGGTCGACGCTGCTTCCGGCGGCAAGCAGCAAGATTGCCCAGGACGGCTATGGCCTCTTCGGTTTCTTCGTCATGATGCTGTTCTTCAAGGGCGTGCTGATCTCAGCGGCCGGGCCTGCGCCTAACTACGACATGCAGCGCGTGCTCTCATCGAAGACTCCGCGTGAGGCCTCAATGATGAGCGCCTGGGTGAACATCGTGCTCACCTTCCCACGCTATTTTCTGATCATCGGACTTACCGTGCTGGCTGCGGCTTTCTTCTCCGACAACATTCGCGCCATGGGCCCCAAGATGGACTTTGAGCTGGTGCTGCCCATGGCACTCGGCCGGTTCGTTCCCGTCGGCTTACTGGGCTTCCTGATCGCCGGTCTGCTGGCCGCCTTTATGTCCAACTTTGCTGCCACGGTGAACGCTGCACCGCCGTATTTCGTCAACGACATTTATAAGCGATACATTCGCCCCAACGCACCGCCCAAAACCTATGTTCGCCTTAGCTACATCAGTTCATTTGCCGTGGTGGTGATCGGCGTCCTTATCGGCTGGAATGTCACTTCCGTAAACTCGGTCGTGCTGTGGATCGTCTCCGGACTGTGGGCCGGCTACACCGCCTCCAATGTCCTGAAGTGGTACTGGTGGCGCTTCAACGGCTACGGCTACTTCTGGGGCATGGTCACAGGCATTGTATCCGCACTAATACTGGCGTGGCCAGATCTGCTGAAAAACGTACCGGCGGTGCAGAGCCTGCTTGCCAGGTATTCAATTAATCTCGATGTCTCGATCATCTTCCCGCTGGTCCTGGTCATCTCGTTGACCGGCTGCCTTCTCGGCACGCTGCTGACTAAGCCAGACAACGAAGAAGTGCTGAAAGACTTCTATCGCCGCGTGCGGCCGTGGGGTTTCTGGGGGCCCGTGCTGAAGAAGGTTATGGCCGAAGACCCTGACTTCAAGCGCAATAAGGACTTCCTGCGCGATATGTTCAATATCGTTGTCGGTATCGTGTGGCAGATTGCCCTGGTGGCACTGCCGCTCTACATCGTGATCAAGGAGTTCCAGCGCGCCGCCATCACCCTTGCTATCGTTTTGGGAACGTCTGCGATTCTGAAGTTCACTTGGTTCGACCACCTAGCCGTGCGCGAGGTTGAGACCGACCTGGCCGCTGCCGGAGACACGTAACTGAACTTGATCTTGTGGCTGCATTTTCGTAAAGGACGGCAGCCGCCTGTTGTTTGCATACGGAGGAAGACCGAAGCCAAGCGGTCCCTCAGGCGCATCCGTGCCGGGCAAAAACCCTAACGCCGAAGCTTAATCTGCTGTCCGCCCTCATCCCAGTGGGACGTCGGCAAAGGGATATTTCGTGTCCGATGCCGTGGGGTACTTCTTCAATCTGCTGGAGCGAGTCTGGCACGCCGAGGCACCAACTGCGCCACCGCCAAACTTCGCCCGCATCATCAAGGAAGCGAACGGGAATATGGCGCTGCGTTGATGGAAATCGAATTGAAGCTGGCAGCGGGATGACCTGACTGGAGTGAGACTGTTTGGACACACCTATAGTACAGAGGTGTAGAAAACGCGCTCCATCTGCGCTCTGTTTATCGGATTTAGGCTGCTTTGCACGGTCTTAGGTGTCATCCGCTTACCTGCATGTTGTTGAAAAATACGTTAAATTCGTTGATTCGATTCCTACCGCGTCCTCCATAAAATCAATTATTTATTCGAAGCTCCAGCGGAATACCCAACCCACAAGACCACACAGCAGATCAATGCACGACCGGCTGCCGCAAGACGGCGAGGGCGCTTGTTTCGTCCCCAAGGGAACGATACAAGCGCCTCAAGACGTGTCTACTACTTTGAAAGCCGATCTATATAGCTTGCAGTCTGCCGGTGAAAATCCGCTCGCTAAATTCGCTCCTCTATTCAGCCTTCCCGATACTTTCATCCTTGTATGCTTTTTGCAGAAGGTAGAACGCCTTCTTTTTTTCGCCTTGATCCGATATCAGGCCCTTGCGATTGAAGCCATCCTGAATGCCGGGAAGCAGGCGGCGGGGAGAGCGGAAATCCATCAGTATCCACGGGCTTATTCCACGCAATTGAGGAATGCGGTTCAGCATTGGGAGCTGATGCCTGTAAATGCTCTCCTGGTATTCCTCGGTCCAGCGCTCTGTCTCCGGCCCGTGCAAACCAGCTTTGGCATCACCCCCAAATTCGCTGATAATGAGCGGCTTATCAAAGGCGATCTTCCACACTGTGGTGTCGGCTCCCTCCGGGAGCTGTTCATACCAGCCGATGTACTCGTTTGCGCCAATGACGTCGAGAGCCTCGCCCAGCGAATCATCGACATACTTGATATGCCCTTCGGAACGGACAAGAAGCGCCGCCGTCACCAGCCGTGACGAATCGAGCGCGCGAACATCGCTGGCCAGCGTCTTCAGGAATTGCGTACGCTCGGGAGTGTTCGGCGTTTCATTGGCTATCGACCACAGCAAGATGGAGGCCTTATCGCGATCGCGGCGAATCTCCTCGCGCAACTGCTGCTCGGCTTTTTTAAGAACTGCAGGATCTCCAAAGTGTTCGGCCCAATAGACCGGGATCTCCGACCACACCATGAGTCCCATCCGATCGGTGGCACGAGTCATGCGCTGATCGTGCGGATAATGCGCGAGCCTGACATAATTGCACCCAAGCTCACGGGCCCATCCGAGCAGCGTGGCTACGTCCTCATCGTTGCTGACGCGCCCGCCTCGATAGGGGGCCTCTGCGTGGATTGAAATTCCCCGCAGAAAGATTGGCTTTCCATTCAACAGAATCTTCGTGCCGCTAACTTCAACCGTGCGGAAGCCCATATCGTCTTGCAGCGTATCATCGCCGGATTGCAGCACCACTCGATACAACCTGGGTTGCTCGGGGGACCAGAACTGCATCCCGGCAACATTGAGCTTGATCACTGCGCGGCTCTGACTGTCAACAACGGCATCAGTTTCCAGTTTGAGTTCCGGAATGGCGACGCTTACGCCGGCGCCGGGAGCCGCGTCCTGTATATGCACCCATCCTTCAATCGCTGTGCGGCTATGATTCAGGTGCAGGTCATAGTCGTCGATGAACTTCTCCGGCACATCCACAAGCGCCACATCCCGGGTGAGTCCGCCGTAGTTAAACCAATCCGTATTCGTGGTCGGAACGCCGTCTGCCTGGCGGGTATCGTCTACCGCAACCATCGCGAAGTTCTTCCCTGAATGCAGAAGTTTGGTGACTTCACAATCGAAGGGGGTAAAGCCGCCTTCGTGCTCGCATACCTGAGTTCCGTTGACCCAGAGGATCGCTTTGTAGTTCGCAGCGCCGATATGGAAAAAAGTGCGGTGATGCTCACTAGGCTGGTAGTCGAAGTCGCGCTGATACCAGATCAGCCCTTCGTAGTAGTAGAGCGACTCGCGCTGCGTGTTCCAATCCCCCGGAACCCTCAGGGTGGGCGATTTGCTGAAATCATATTCCAGGAGCTTATTGCTTCCAGGTCGCGGAGCCTCGTTCAGAAAATATCCATCGTTGCGGATTTCATGATGAAAGGTGTACAAGCCGTCAAAGTACGGATCGATAATGGTGTGCCAATCGCCATTCAAACTGATGGACTGGCGGTGATCCACATCGACCAGAATCGTGGGGTTTGACTGCGCATTTGCGTGGATGCTTCCTAATATCGAAAGACCAATGAGTGCGATAAAACAACGGTTCCACACCGCGAATTTCACGAAACGAATCCTCCAATCGCTCAGTAAAAGTGGACCGGCGGACAATCTCTTGCCGCCGGCCCTTTGGATGAGAAAGAACAATTAGAAGGTCAAACGGCCGCCCAACTGAATGATGCGCTGGGTGCCGGCGGCTGAGGTGATATTGCCCTGAGAGGACGCGGTGACGTTCCCGGAGGACGGGTTGTTGAGACTCACCCAGTTCATGACGTTGGTCACTTCGGCGCGGAACTGGAAGGTGGCGTTACGATAAAACTTAATGTTGCGTAACAGGCCCGCATCCATATCCTTGAGGCCCGGTCCAATCAGGGAGTCGCGCCCCACGTTGCCATCTGCGCCGCCAGGTCCGATGCCGCCCGCTACGCCAGGTCCGTTGGGCATGAACGAAGCATTGTTGGGGTTCCCGGTCACGTACTTTGCGCCGTTGAACCATTGCGTCACTACGCTGGTTGGGCTCTGGCCAGTGGCGCCGCATACACGGCAGCGGTGTGGGCTGAGCTTAGGGTTAATGCCTGTGCTGTCGGGGCGGTTAGCGCCCGCAGTGTCAAAGTTATTGGTGGATCCCGTAGACACCGTAAACGGCCCGCCGCTTATAAAGTAGGCGGTCGATGTGATCCTCCAGCCGTTGAACACTGCCTGCGCGATCTTGTTTCCATGGACGTAGTCGATGTTCCACATGCCGTAGATGGCCGCATTCTGGTCATGGTTGGCGTCCATCAGGCCTTTATCTTCCTGAAGGCCGCCGCCGAGAGCGCCCATCTTGTTATTGGAGGGAGTGAAGGGATGGCCAAAGTAGCCGGCATTCTGGTAGGACGAGCCACCATTCTCCACCACGTTATCGCTTTCCAGAGCGCGGCTCCAGACATAGAAACCGCTGAGTGTGAAGCCGCGTGACAGCGTCTTGGTCGCCGAGATTTGTAGCCCGTTATAGCTGGAGGTCTGGTCTGAGATCAGGTAGGTAATCCCGCTCAGTGTGCCAGGCGAAAGGTTGATGCCGGCATCAAATTGACGACGTTGCTCGGTGCTGGCCGATGAAGTGCTGAGCCCGCCGACTAACGGGTTGCCCTGCCAGTTGACAGTTGCATAAGGCGCGTAGTTGGCGTCGATGAAGGCTCCAAGGTGACGTCCCATGGTGCCTACATAAGCTGTCGTCAAGCTGATCTTCAAAGGCAATTGCCGCTGTACGCTGAGGTTAAACTGGTAGACCGACGAATCTTTGAAATTCGGGGCGATTGCTTCAATGGATTGGCTCGCATAGAATTTCGGAGCTGCCGGGCTAAAGGTGTACGGGAAGATGTTGCCACCCGCAGGGCAATGGGGAGCATCGACGCAATTTCCAACGCCACCCACGCCTGGGAAACCGACATCATAAATGTATTGCATGGATGTTTCGTTACCAAATCCGTTGCGAATGGAGAACGGCATGGCGTTGCCGGGCTGGTTCCACTCATTGCCACCGGGATTGCCGAAGAAGATGCCCGCCGCGCCGCGAATGGAGGTCTTGCCGTCCCCGAATGGATCCCATGCAAAACCGAGACGAGGTGAAATGTGGGTGAACGACGTGCTGATGACGCCGCGATACATGCCTTTGTCCCCTACGAACAGCATGCCCAGTGGCGCGGTCGGAGTGACAGTGGATTGCTGGCCGGGAACAAATGTATCCGTCCTGTCATGGGCTTCGACGGGAGGCGTATCGATGTCCCAGCGGAGTCCAATGTTGGCGGTGAAACGGGGCGTGATGCGGTAGTTGTCCTGCGCAAACGCCGCGGTGTGCCACGTGCTCATATGCGTGATATAAGGCGTGTCCTGCTCAAATGAGTTGACCTGGCCGGTGATAAAGTCCGCAATCGCATTACTCGTGCTGGTTGCTCCGGAGGTCGAGAATGTAACGTCGCCATAGTTATTCAGATTGGCGGCGAACATGGTCTGGTCGAGAGCGAACTCACCGCCAAGGGAAAGGTTGTGTTTGCCCTTGGTGATGCTGACTACGTCGCGCAGCTCATAGTTGTTTGAACCGGTGATCGGGCCGGCGTTCGGGTTTCCCGTGCTAAAGCCGGCGCCGACGTTCAGATAAGGCAGTCCGGCCGGTCCCTGGATGGCGAAGTTCGAGCCGAAACTGGTGAGGGTTTGGTTGCCTGGCCCGGTCACAGGGATGAGAACGCGACCGCCCATGGCCCGGGTGAACGTGAGCCAGGCCTGATTGGCCGTGCTGGCGCTGAAGGTGTGAACGTCGCTGATGTTGGCATTCGTCTGTTTTGAACGGGACTGATTTCCCGTCCAATTGATGTTGCCGCCTCCGCTGGGAGTTGACGCGGTATTGGAATAAAAGTAGGTTACTTCCACATGGTCCTTGCTGCCCACGTTCTCGTCAAACTTGCCCAGGTATTCGTCTTCGTCTGTCGGAGTGTCGTATGTGGTGAGGTATTTCCCGCCGCCGCTCCCTGGCTGGAGGCCGCCGGTCACGTTGGGCAACGGAATGGAAACACCGATTGTGTTGCTTACGTTCAAGAAGTTTTTAGCAACCGGGTCCAGAAGGGCGCTGGGTATACAGTTCAGTGTGTCAGTCGTGCAGAAAGTGCTGCTGTTTGTTCCATGAATCTGATTTGCGGGGACGTCCCAGGCGGCCGCGCTCGTACCGGTCGGTTTCGGGAAGTAGACCGTGAAGGTGTCGCCAGTGCCTGCATTAGTAAAGTCGCCCAGGCGCTCCTCGGCCAAAGGCGTCACAGCGCCTGAGACCGGTGCTCCTTGTATCTGGCGCAGACCGGCATAGCTGAAGAAGAAGAAGGCCTTGTCGTGCTTGATGGGGCCGCCGACGGCTCCGCCAAAGTTGTTGCGGTGGAAGGGAGGCTTCAGAAATGCCCCGGTAGGGGAGAAGGGGTTCTTGGACGGAATCCAGGGAAAAGCGTTGAAATCCGTGGTGCGGTTGAACTCGAACAAACTGCCATGAAACTTATTTGTTCCCGACTTAGTGATAACCGAAACCACGGCGCCGGAGAATTGGCCGTATTGCGCCGAGAAGGCGTTGGTCTCAACGCGGAACTCTTCGACTGCGTCGGGGTTGGGTGCCGGGTTGCCGTAGTTGCGCATACCGGTAATGTTGTTGCCGCCATTCAGATAAAATGCGACGGTTCCGTTGCCGGCATCGAGCGAGCCGTTGACCTGGACATCAGCGGACGCGATTCCAACGGTCATTTGCGGAGAACCGGCGGGGTTCGAGGTAGGGCTCATGTTATTGGCCATTACGCCCGGCGTCAACGAGAGCTCGGAATAAATGTTGCGGTTGACCAGGGGCAGGCCGATGATCTCGTCCGGCTCAATGGTCTTGCCCAATACCGCGTCAGCCGTATTGATCTCCGGGGGAGCCTCAGTAACCGTGATGGTCTGAGACTGCGTACCCACGGTCAGTGCGGCATCAACCGTCAGCGTCTGATCTACGTTGAGGGCGAGATTCTGTTGCACAAAGCGTTCAAAGCCTGCCGCAACCACCTCGATGGAGTACTTTCCAACGGGAAGGTAATCGATGCGGTACTGTCCATAGGCGTTTGCCGACGCCGAGCGCGTGAATCCGGTATCCACGTTGATTGCCTTCACGGTGGCCGTGGTGATGAGCGCGCCTTGTTGATCCTTTACCGTACCGATCATGGACCCGGTAGTCTGCTGTCCAATCGCGATGATACTGCAGGTGAAAATGAATACGAGCGCCGCAAGGATTCGCGCGCTCGCAGATAGCCGAAAGTATCTTGCCAAATTGCGTGTGTTCATTTTTGAAGCCTCCTGAGATTTGCGTGATTCAGATCGAATTGCCTCCCGCTGCCCCCCTCGTATTTCCATGTACCGCATAGATTACCTGCGATGCAAAACACAGAGCATTCGGGCTTGATTCGTCGGGAGCAAGCCTAGCAATCCGTTTCCAGATAAGTCTTGTGAATAGAAGGTGAAATTTTGTGAATTAGAAGTGAATACATTCGCGGGATCGGCGTGAATTTTTCCGCAGTTCAGAACATATTGAAAAATAAGAGTGGCGCGGCGGGTTAAGGCAATTATTTTGAGTTGTTAATTTTGTTAAAGTTCCGGCAATCGCTCTGTTAATAAAGGGGTTAATGAATATACAGGAACACCTGTATATCATGTTAAAACTTGAAGTGTCTCGTTATCAGTGTGAAGGCTCAGGAAGAATTTCGATAGCGTTGACCAAGGGATAGTTGACCACCGGTATGAAGGAGAGTTCGATCTTCCCCTGGGCACTCGCGGGAATATTGTCAAATGTCTTTACGACGGGATTGGTTCCTCCCTCCGCCAAGATATCAAAGTTTTCCAAAATCATTTTCCCATTGCAGGAGACATCGAATATCCGGCTGCCGGGTCCTCCGTTCCCCCAATTGTGCTTGCCGAACCATGGATCGGAGAAATACAACGTGACACGATATTTTCCTGGGGAAACGACGGGGATGTCATAGCGAATGCGCCCAACTCGATGGTTGCTGTATATTCCGCGGTTCGTGATCTTTGCTGAATCGGGAAGCAGGCCTCTTCGACCTCCGCGGAAGTATCGATCGGAGAGCCATGTTTGATTAGCGGAGTCTTTAATCGCAAACGGACTCGCAGTGATTCGAACGGGCAGCAGATTATCGGATTCCGCAGGCAGAATCTCGACCGCATTCAGCAAAGAAACTTCGCTGGTGTAGTCCACATGGATGGCGCCATCGTTCTCGGGATGGATACCAGCCAGAACGTAGGACGTCGCAATGCCATTTCCACCGGCATTGTCGACCACATCGAAGTTGATATCAGGCCCCGCATTCATGGAAATGATGGCGAGTCGAGTCGCCATTTGCAGATCGGTAGTCTCCGCAAAGTGGAGGTGAACCTCGTACACGCCCGGTTTGACGGGGAAGATGCAGTGGGCAATTCCGCGAATACCGCCCAGGTAGAGGTAGGGATCCTCCGTTCCGGCGATGTTCTGTGCGGGCACTGTGACGCTGTCGCCGCTGGAGCAGTATCTGCTTGGCGTCCAGGTATATCCGGAGTGATCAACATACGTTTTGCGGCCGGTTCCCATCAGTGCGCGGATTGTGTTCGTAGGTTGCGGCAGAGCCGCCGGTGAGTCCTGGGGCGTGGTGGCGGCCGCTTTTTTTGCGTTTCGATATGAGAAGACGATGAAGCCGCACAACAGGGAGACCGCCAAAAAGAATGAGGCGGCCACAAGCCATCGCGAGAGTCGCTTTGGCTGGGGCGTGTCCGCAGCAGGATGGGCGTAAGAAAGGATATGCTCCTGCCCTGAAGAGGCCGACGCATGAGCGTTGTGCAAGTCCAGGGTATGGTCCTCTCCTCTATGGACGAAGGACGGCATATAATTGCCCAGCGGGATCTGAATATGGAGGGGCCGATGTGCGCCGTCCGTCTGGTAGATCTCCTGCAGGCGCTTGCGAAGGGAATGTGCGGTTACCCGGACGATGGTATCGTTTTGCGGGTCAAAATCGTCGCGCCTACCCAGCGCTTCAGTCGCGATCAAGTATTCCGTGACCTGGTCATCCAGGCCCAGAAAATGCTTCTCGCAGACAAAAGTGAGCATTCGGGCCAGATTGCTGGAGCGCCCCAGAACCCCGGAGGTCAGCAGCCAACTCAGCTCATCTTTTTCAGCTTGAAGTCGATCGGGATCCAATGGCGTCAACACATAAATCTCCGATTTGACGGGTACATCCATTATACTTTCCCGGCTATGAGGAACTATATCACCTAACGGAATGGCTGAAGGTTAAATTCCTGCTTTTACCCCATAAAATCAATAATTTATGGATATTCGGTTCATAAATTTCAGCGCACAACGGGATCACTTTCGGGTTGTTCATTATTGCCCGAAACCTGCGGCAGGCGGAGAGCTGTGGCGATGAAAGCCGCAAGCAAAAAGGCCGCCGAGGTGATGCAGAGCGCGAAACCCAGGCCTCCGTGCTCCGAAACACGGCCAATGATGTAGGGCGCGGCGGCGCTGGCCACGCGACCGATATTGTAGACGAATCCCATGGCGGTGCCGCGCAGGGAAGTGGGGAACAATTCGCTGGCAATGACGCTGAAGCCGCTGAAGTAGCCGGTGCCGAAGAAGCCTACCAGCGGGCCGATGAACAGCAGAGCAACGGGATTGCGTACCGAGGCAAAGATCGGCACCAGCGCGGCGGCCACGAGAAGATAGCCGATGTAAGTGTATTTGCGGCTGAAGCGGTCAGCGAGAAAACCGAAGGTGATGTAGCCCAGAAATGTGCCGCCCTGCATGACGATGGTCCACATGGAGGTCTGAACGATGCTGAGTCCGCGGCCGCCCTGGGCCAGGGGCATGGAAAGATAGCGAGGCAACCAGGTGAAGAGTCCCCACCAGGCAAAGAGCGTGGCGGCGTTCATGGTGGCGCAGATGAGCACTGACCGGCCCAGTGAGCCGTGGAAGAGCTGGCCCAGCGGGAGCTTGCGTGCGCGTTCTTGCTTCCAGGCCTCCGGCTCGCGCAGGTTGCGTTGCAACCAGAGAGTGACCAATGCCGGAGCGATGCCGACAAAAAAGACGGCGCGCCAACCGAAGTGGGGCATAACGAGAGCGACTATGCCGGCGCCCAGCGCATAGCCCACCGCCCAGGAACTCTGCACCAGGGCGAGCGCCTTGCCGCGATGGCGGGCGGGCCAGGTTTCGGCTACCAGCGCTGCGCCAGAGGCCCATTCGCCACCCATGCCCAGGCCCAGCAGCATCTGGCAGAGCATGAGTTGCCAGGCAGAATGAGTAAAGCCGCACAGGGCCGTCGAGACCGAGTAGACACAGATGCTGAGAGAGAGCGCACGAACGCGTCCATAGCGGTCGGCAAAGCGGCCAAAGACCATGCCGCCCACCGCAGCGGAAATCAGCACGGCCGACATCATGGCCCCGCTGACCGCCGCGGAGAGATGCATCTCGCGCTGCACCTGGCCGAGCACCAGCGCATAGAGCATGACGTCCATGCTGTCGAGCATCCAGCCGAGGGAAGCAGCCAGCAGGGTGCGCTTCTGTTCGGTTGAGGCTTCGGAGAGCCAACTGGTGATTCCGTTCAAAAAGCGCCCCCTGATGCAGTAAAGTTTTAGCATACGAGAGTGGGGCGGCTTGCGCGCAGCGATCGATACCGGCGGCACTTTTACTGACTGCGTTTACCTTTCGAACGTGCGTCTCGAGGTTGTGAAGCTGTTTACCACGGTTCCAGGAAAGCTTCTTGAGGAAAGGAACTGGTAACTTGAGGCTTAAGATTTCAATGGACGGAAAGACGTACGAGGTTGAAGTCGAAGTCTTGGAAGATGACGCGATCCCGCGCCAGATGCAGAAAATTCGCATGTTGAAAGCCGGTGAGCAGGGGCTGGTGGTCGAATTCGGAACAGAGATCGACCCGGCGGTCAATGCGCAGGTTCATCGGCTTGCCAAAATACTCACAGATGAAGTGCCGGAGCAGATCCTGGAGGTGGTGCCGACCTATCGCTCCTTGATGGTCTATTTCGATCCGCTTGTCATCGTCAGGGAAAACTTGCAGGAGAAGATTGCGCGGTATCTGACCAGCCTTGATACCGTTGCCGCCGCCAGTGACACGACGAGGATCATCACGATTCCGGTAAGCTACGGTGGCGAGTACGGGCCGGATCTCGAATTTGTGGCCCGGCACAACTCCGTGACGGAAGATGAAGTCATAGCCATCCATACATCGACGCCGTACATGGTGTACATGATCGGATTCACTCCTGGCTTCCCCTATCTGGGCGGAATGTCGGAGCGGATTGCCACTCCCAGGCTTAAGACGCCACGGGTCAAAATCCCCGCTGGTTCGGTGGGGATCGCCGGCCAGCAGACCGGAATTTATTCAATTGAAAGTCCCGGCGGATGGCAGTTGATCGGACGCACCCCTCTGATGGTTTTTAATCCTTCGGCCAAAAGTCCGTTCCTTTTCGCCGCGGGGGATTATCTGCAGTTTGCCGCGATAAAAACGGAGGAGTATGGCGCCCTAAAGGAGCAGGTTGCTTCCGGGAACTATGCTCCGGTTGTACGTAATGTCGCAAGAGCGGAGGTCTGATGGTGTGCACCGTAATAGATCCGGGAACCCTGAGCACCATTCAGGACAAGGGCCGCACCGGGTATCGCGCCTTTGGCATGCCGATCTCCGGCATCATGGACAGTTATGCGTTCACCATGGCCAACATCTTGGCCGGAAACAGCCGTAACGCGGCGGTTGTAGAAATGACGATGTGCGGCGGGCGCTTCCGGTTCCCCAATGAAGCATACGTTGCGGTTTGCGGCGCCGACATGCAGGGGAAGTTGAACGGAAAGAAGATCAAGAACTGGTCGGGCTTCTATGTTCCCGCCCATAGCGAGCTTGCCTTCGGCTATGCCGTATCCGGCTGCCGGACCTACCTCGCATTTCGCGGAGGAGTCGCGGTGCCGCAAGCCATGGGTAGCCGGTCCACCTATCTGCGCGCGAAACTCGGCGGGATTGAAGGGCGCGCCTTGCAGTCCGAGGATGTGCTGGAGATTGCGCGTGCCGAAGCCTTGCCATCGGAATTGAACGAACTGGCGTACTCGCTCGTGCCAAGATACGAGAACGATCTGCAGCTTCGGGTCATCCTCGGGCCGCAGGATGATCTTTTTACAGAATATGGAATCGCCACCTTCCTCAACCGGGCTTATACCGTCTCCACCCGCAACGACCGAATGGCATATCTGCTGGAAGGACCAATCGTCGCGCACAAAACCGGAGCGGATATCGTTTCGGACGCGTTGTGTCCCGGAGCGGTCCAGATTCCGGGCAGCGGCACGCCAATCATAATGATGGCCGACTGCCAGACTACGGGAGGATACGCTAAGATTGCGACGGTCATTGGTCCTGATCTGGCGAAATTGGCGCAAGCGAAAGCCGACGACACGGTCCGTTTTGTTTCATGCAGCGATGCGGAAGCCGTAGCGGCATTGATGACTGAAAAGAAGTGCTACGAAAAGGCCTCCAGTGCGTCGCTGTCGAAAATCAACGCTGTTTGAGCGGCGCTAACAAGTGCATTACGAACTATTACAACGAATGGGGATTGAGCCATGTTATCGATTGATTTGAACTGCGATATGGGAGAGGGTTTTAGTGTCTATAAAATTGGCAATGACGAACAGGTGATGCCGTACATTACCTCGGCGAACATTGCCTGCGGCTTTCACGCATCGGACCCGGTGAACATGTGGAAGACGGTCAAACTTGCCGTCCGGCACGGCGTCGCCATCGGAGCACATCCTTCCTACCCTGACCTGGTCGGATTCGGGCGCCGGGCAATGGATGCCACCCTGGATGAGATTTCGGCCGATGTGACCTATCAGATTGGAGCACTGGCAGCTTTCTGCCAGCGTGAAGGAGTGCGGCTGCAGCATGTCAAGGCGCACGGGGCAATGTACAACAAGGCTGTGGATAATCAGTCCGTGGCGATTGCCATTGCGCAGGCAATCAAGGCTGTGGATGCGGAACTGACCATGGTCTGCCTGAGCAACTCCACCATGGTTACGGCGGCTCAACAGGTAGGCGTTCCCTATGTCGAAGAGGTCTTTGCCGATCGCGCATACACCAATGAGGGGAAGTTGGTGCCGCGCAGCGGTGAGGGAGCGGTTCTCCATGATCCCGAGGTCATCGCGCAGAGGGTGCTGAATATGGTCAGGGATAAAATTGTTGTCGCCATTGATGGAACTAAAATTCCCCTCAAGGCCCAAACCATCTGTGTCCATGGCGATTCCACCGGAGCCTTCGAAATGATCAAGTCCATACGGAGCAAGTTGGAAGAAGGCAATGTTGCACTCAAGCCCTTTGGACACTAGCCTGGACTATTCGTGAAGTCTGAGTTAGCGAAAGCCTTTTGTGCTACAAACATATTGACGAGACAGTGTTTAAGGCACATTGCAGGTTGCTCGCCGTGATGAAGATGAATATGTACCTGACCGGCGCTCAGTTGCAGCTCGACGCGTGCTACGCTCCATGGCGATTCAATGCCCAAGATACGACCGTATAGATCACAATCCTGCATAAGGTGAGTGTCGCGCGCAGACCGGCGCGACTTCACCCACTAAATAGCCGGAATTCCCAAAAACAATAAAGTCGTGCCCTTTGAAGACCTATTTATGAGATGGCTTCTCATACAACAGAATTGAATACAGGCTTACTTGTCGTCCCGCACCACAATCACAACCAGAATGCGCGGCCCATGTACGCCCTTGATGCGCGTCATTTCAATATCCGCCGTGGCGCTGGGCCCGGAGATGTAAGTGGCGAGAGCTGGCGGCTGCTGGCAGAGGCTGAAGTATTCGGGCAGGGTTTCAACAATCTGGCTGGCGCGCAGGACGCAGAGATACCAGTCGGGCAGGAGGGTCAGGACGCGACGGCCTTCCGTCGAAGTGTGGTGAAGCACGATAGTGCCCGAATCCGCGATGCCGCATGTAGCAGCGGTGACGACACCTTCTGCTTTCTCAATTTCGTCGATGGCGAGATCGTGGTCGATGGTCCATTCCAATCCGGTGATCTTCCATGCAGACGTGATCATCCACTCGTTAGGAGTTCCGGGCGGTGTAACAAATTGGTGCCGGCCGCTGGCGGCAAGCTGTGTGGTAATCGCGTCGGGCAGCTCGGCGGGCGCACATTCAACCACCTCGGCGTCGTACTCGCGCAGCCGCTGAATCATTAGCTCGATGCGTACCGGCGCGGAGAGCGAGCCGCGGCGGATATATGTGCGGGGAAGAGTCGCATAGGACTCGGCAAGCTGCGAGGCGTCTTTGGCGGCGGAGGGGGTGGCGGCGCGGATGCGGTCGAGAGTCAGTTGGCGGGATTGGACGGGCTGCTTCATTTACTCCCCTTTGCGCGTTCGGCCCACCACTGGTGGAAAGTTTGTTTAGGAAGGCCGCGCAGATCGCGGGTTTGTGTCCACTTTGCGCCCAGGCTGGGCAGTGCGTGAATCCAACCGTCTTTGCGAGTGAAGAAGCGCAGGCCGATGCGGCCCATGCGCTGCGCCGCGTGGAAGCCCCAGGCAGTGGCGAAGATGAGATTGGCGATGCGCAGGCCGAGATACATGAGGTCGAAGAAACGGCCTGCCTGACGGCGCTCCTGATTGACGACTTGAGAGCGCAGTTCGAGCAGCACCTCGGGAATATTGATTTTGACCGGGCAAACCTCATAACATGCGCCGCAGAGCGAGGACGCGTAGGGCAGTGTCTGGGCGTACTTCATCTGCATGAGCTGCGGGGTGAGGATGGCGCCGATGGGGCCGGGATAGACCGAGCCGTAAGCGTGGCCGCCGGTCTGGCGATAGACCGGGCAGGTGTTCATGCAGGCCGCGCAACGAATGCACTTCAGCGTCTGCCGCTCCTTGTCCTTGGCGAGAATGCGGGAGCGGCCGTTGTCGAGCAGGACGACATGGAAGTTTTGTGGGCCGTCGCCGGGCGTGACGCCAGACCAGAGCGAGGTGTATGGATTCATGCGCTCGCCGGTGGCGGAACGAGCCAGAAGCTGGAGCATGACTTCGAGATCCTGGAAGTGGGGCAGCACCTTCTCGATGCCTACCAAGCTGATTAGGGTTCGCGGCAGCGTGAGGCACATGCGGCCGTTGCCCTCGGACTCTACTACCGAGACCGTGCCGGTTTCTGCGACCAGGAAGTTGGCGCCGCTGATGGCGGTGGGGACGGTCAAAAACTTCTGGCGGAGATAGGTGCGTGCTGCGTTGGTCAGCTCCTTGGGATCGTCGGAGAGGTTCTTGAGGCCCATGGTGCGGGCGAAAATCACGCGCACCTGGCTGCGATTAATGTGCAGCGCGGGGACGACGATGTGGGAGGGGTCTTCATCGCCCAGTTGCAGAATGATCTCAGCAAGATCTGTTTCGAAGACGCTGACGCCGGCGGACTGGAGAAAGGAATTCAACTGAATCTCAGCCGAGGTCATGGTCTTGATCTTGATGACTTCGGTAGCGTTCTCCTGGCGGAGCAGGTCAAGAATGATCTGGCGCGCTTCAGCGGCGTCGGTGGCCCAGTGGACGTGGCCTCCGGCTGCGGTGCAGCGGGCTTCGAACTGCTCGAGGTAAGCGCCCAGATTGTCGAGCGCATGGAAGCGGATCTCCGAGGCTGCCGAGCGCAGCTCCTGCCAATCGATTTTTTCGACGACCAGTTTGCCGCGCTTGGCCTGGATGACGTCGATGGCGTGGCCCACATTCTTGCGCAGTTGCGGGTTGCGCAGCATGATCAAAGCGGCCTGAGGAAATGGCGGAGCGAAACGAGGGTCAAGGCTGACGCGTTCAGAGCCGGCGTGGGTCATAGCGTGGCCTCCGTTCGGTTGTCTGATTCCGTGCTGGCCAGAATCTGCGCCAGATGAATCGTCTTCATGCCGGCGTACTCGCGGTGCATGGCCCCGCCCAGGTGCATGAGGCAACTGTTGTCAAGGGCGGTGCAATACTCGGCTTTTGTTGAGAGCACATCCTGAAGCTTGACGGTCAGCATGGCAGAGGAGACTTCGGCGTTCTTGATCGAGAATGTACCGCCGAAGCCGCAGCAACGGTCCAGGTTATGCAGGGTGGCCAGATCGAGGCCGCGTACCTTGGCCATCAGCTTGTAAGGCCGTTCGCCCAGGTGCAGAGCGCGGACTCCGTGGCAACTGGCATGGTAGACAACGCGATGGGTAAAGGTCGCTCCCACATCCTCGACGCCTAGCTTGTCGACGAGGAACTCGCTCAATTCGAAGACCCTGGGCAGCAGGGTCTCGAAGTCTTTGCGGAGGGCTTCGTTCCCCAGCACGGCGACGAGGCCGGGATACTGATCGCGAATCATGGCCACACAGGAAGAGGAGGGAATGACGACGTTTTCGGCATCCTGGTATAGGCGGACAAAGCGCTTTGCCTGGGAGAAGGCTTCACCGCGAAAGCCGGTGTTGGCGTGCATCTGGCCGCAACAGGTTTGTTTGGGGTGGAAATCGAGAGTCACTCCCAGCCGTTCGAGCAGCCGCACCACGGCGCGGCCAGTCTCCGGAAAGAGCGTGTCGTTATAGCACGTGATGAAAAGCGAAGCGCGCATGGTTGCCTCAAATCCTGCAGTACGGCAACAAAAAAATCATCCTCATCTTATTCGATAGAGAGATGAGTTGTCGATTGTAATTTGATACCAGCCAGATACATCATTTCATCTGCCGGATTTCGCTCCCCGCCAGCAAAAATGCGCCCACGCCGTAGGTATAGCTGGCGCTGGCCCTGAAGTGTGCAGGGTCCGCTCCGGTCTGTTGAATGCAGCCCAGGCGCCCATCGGCATAAACATGATGAATCATCCCCGCCCATGCCTTCTCGATCACCGGCTTGTAAACCTTCTTATCCAACAATCCTTGATTGACGCCTGCTGCCAGCGCGTAAGTAAAGAACGCTGAACCGGAGATCTCAGGCAGGTCATAATCGTCGGGGTCGAGGAGGCCGGATTTCCAAAGCCCATCCGGACCTTGTAACTGGGCTACGCGCGCGGCCATCTGCTGGAGTTCTTTGATGTATTTGGCCCGCGCGGGATCGTCTTTGGGCAGGTATTTGAGAGTGCGCATGATTCCAGCCATGACCCAGCCATTTCCACGCGACCAGAAGATCTTCTTTCCATTGGCCTCGGTGCGGGTCAGATAGGTGGAGTCGCGCGCATAGAGGTGCTCCTGGGTGTCGTAGAGGCGGGCGGAGGTCTTGGCCCATTCCTCATCGAGATAGGTAATATATTTTCTGTCGCCGGTGGCGGCATACATGCGCGCCCACACGGGAGGAGCCATGAAGAGCGCGTCGCACCACCACCAGGCGATTTCTTTTCCGGGGGTGGTTGAAGTCCGCGGCGCAGCCAGAACGAAGTCGAGTACCTGCTGCGTGTTCTGGAGCATGGCCGGGTCTTTCTTTTGCAGATAAAAATCCAGATAAACCTGCCCCAGGCTTTGATTGTCGGCGTCGGGCACATGCACGTGGTCATCGAGATTGACGCGCAGTTTCCAGTCGAATTTCTTTCCCATGTCCATCATGGCGTCGCAGTATTTCGGGTCGCCAAGCGAATCGGAAGCGGCCAGAAAGCCGTCATAGAGCGCGCTCCAGGTCCAGAGGCGATCAAAGTATGGCTGAGCGCGCTGGAGCTGCCAATCGGCCACTTTGCGCATGGCTTTGGCTACCGCTTTTGGCTTGGTTGAGGTGGACAGATCAGAAGCGAGCGGGCCGGGATTCTCCGGGGCGTCGCCGAAGTGGCGCATCTCGTTATTGGCAATGGTCGCCTGCTCGCGCTCAGTCAGCGGACGCTGTGCGCCGGCGCATTGCAGTTGTATTCCTAGCAAAAAAATACCCGCCGCGACGGCGAGCATGCGATGCAATTCTCGATAGGACATGAAACTACCTCAAATTCATCTTCAAAATGGCGGAGATGGATGGAAAATGATTGCGGAATCCAGCAGCGGGAGATCCAGAGTTCCGGATCTCCCGCTGGCTGGGATTGGTGAGGCGATCGGTTAGAAGATGACCTTCAGAGCGAACTGGGCGATACGATTACTCGCCCCTCCCGTGATGGTTCCAAAGGAGGTGCTGGTTTGAGTGGTGTTCGGGTTGCCGAGTTCTGTGTGGTTGAGCACATCGTAGTACTCAGCCCTGAACTGAATGTTCGCCTGACGATATACCGGGAAGGTGCGAAGTACGGCAGCGTCCCAGTTGGTGTAGCCGGGGCCGCGGAGCGAACCCTTGACCACATTGCCAAAGCCGGTTCCGGCGCCGGTATTGGCCGGGGTTGAGAATGCGGCATTGTTAAACCAGTTGACGCAGTGGGCTGTTGTCGGTGAACAATTGCCCGCACCATTGGCCTGCTTGGAGTAAGCGGGCTTGGTAAAGTCCCGCTGGGAACGATCCTGGCTCAGGCCGGTTCCGGATTGATCACTCGACATATAAGTGGTAAGTGAATCTCCGGAGTGGTGCTGGAACAGTCCGCTGGTGAGCCAACCATTGAGAACGTATTTGACCGCGCTATTTCCCTCGTGCAACTCGGGCAGGTGGTACACATAAGAAACCGAGAGGGCAAAGGGCTTATCGATGTCCGAACGGCCGCGGTCGAGCGCCTTGATATCTGAAACAATCGCCGCCGCCGGTACCCCTACCGCGTTCGAAGGATACAAAGGATAGACATACGATTCGCCGGCATTCAGGTCCTCGGTGTTTGAGACCCTGGTTGCCTGCGGCATGTCGTCCAGCGACTTGGACCATGTGAAGTTGACGAGCAGCGAGAAGTTATGGGCCATCTTCTTTTCCAGCGAGGTCTGCATCGAGTGGAAACGCGACGCGCCGCTCATGCTGGCAACAACCATTTGGCCATAGTTTTGCGCGCAGGCTGTTGAACCGCCCAACGGGCCGACTGTAGCTGATGTGCAAGGTCCAACTGTGGGAGAAGTGTTATACACCCTTCTTGGATTGGTGCCCATTGCGTTGTTCGTGGACGTCCCAAAATTTACCGTTGGGTTGATTTCCAGATTGACAAACTGATGCCGGGATTTAGAACCGACATAAGCCACCCTGGCCACCCAGCCGGTAGCGACCTGATGCTCGATGGTCAGGTTGTAGTCATAGGTGACCGGAACCTGGAAGTTTTCAGAGGGGTCGAACTCCTGGAGGACGAAGCCGTTCGGGAAGGTCTGTGTCTTCGGGAAAGGCAGAGTGAATGGGAATGGATTCGGATACGCAGTAGCCGTTCCGGTTCCATAAGGGTTGCTGAATGGCCCGCCGGTTTTCGCAACCCCATTTAAACCCAGGTTGGTTAACGCGACAGAGATGGTGTTTGGCACGTTGCTGGACTGGCTGAGGTTGAAGAAGCCCGGCATGCGGTCCTGATAGAAGATGCCACCGCCGCCACGGACAACGGTCTTGCCGGTGCCAAAGACATCGTAGGAGAAGCCGGCACGCGGCATGAACTGCGCGTACTTGTTGTTCAGGCCGTTTGCATTCGGCATGAGGGGATCGCCGGAGAGCACCATGCCTGCGGGTAGTGTGCTGTACTGCGGTGTCTGCGTGCCAGCCGCGTAGTTGGCAGGACTGAATGCGGTCTGCACCCCGTTCTTGTTTGCCCAAGGGGCAAAATCTTCCCAGCGCACACCGTAGTCCATGGTCAGCCGGGGAGTGAGCTTCCAGCTATCCTGGGCATAGATGCCGGGGAAGTGGTTGCGGTCTTTGAGCAACTCGAAGTTTCCCTGGGTAAATCCAGTCAGGAAGCCCTGCTGGAAGTTGGCCATCGCATTTGGAAAGGTGGTGGTGGTGCCGGATGTGAAGCCGCCATACGATTGGTAGATGTTGTTGACGTCGAATTTGCTGATCTCGACGTGACCGCCAAAGGCGAAGTTATGCTTGCCCTTTACCCAGTGCAGGTCGTCGTTGAAGGTGTAGTTGTTACGGAACCAGCCGGCATACGCAGAGCTCGATACGGTGACATAGTTGGAGATGGTCACGGACATATAGGGGCCGGTATTCGGCTGCCAGAGGTTATTCACTCCAAAGGCGGTGACGTCGGGACTCCCCGGAGGCCCGCCGCGCAGAGCGACTTCGCGCTGATAGTTGGCGATTACGTTGTTCAGCAGGTTGCTGGTGAATGTGTGCGTCTCAGACAGCAGCGCATTCTGGTAACGGGTGTTGAAGTACGACGAGTAGCTGGCCAGCATGGTGGGGTTATAGATGCCCTGCTGGATGAAGTAGTTGTAGTAATAGTGGCCGAAGAGGTGGTCTTTGTCGCCGAACTGATGGTCCACGCGGGCCACGTATTCGTCAAAGGACTGATCCGTTGGCTTGAAGTAATTGACCACGCCACCGATCTTTCCGGCGCCTGCATCGGCTGCTGCAACGGGTAAATCCTTCTCGAAATTGACAGCAGCGGCATCGAAGTTGGTGGTGGGGATGTGGTTATTTGCATAATTCACACCCGTAAATGGATTGGTAATCTGCCCAGACTGAGCGAATGTTCCTGTTAACGGCCCAGTTCCGGTTGCATATGTGCAGAGTCCAGTAAGTGCGCCAGAGGTGCCGAATGCAAGTCCGTATGTATTCGAAGATACGGTTGAGGTTCCGGCGCAAAGGTTGCTGTAATCGGCATATCCTGTGCCCGTGGTTCCCTCTTCGGCCGCGGTTGGAAAGGTTGCCGAGGAGGAACTGGAGCCCTGGTGATAGAGCTGATGCTGATAGCCAAAGAAGAACTGAGTACTATGTCCTTTGGAAATGAAGGGGATGATGACCGGTCCGCCTATAGTGCCGCCATAGTAGTGGCGATGCAGGGTGTCGTAGGTTGAGGAGAAATAGTTCTTGGCATTGAAGAATCCATTGCGCAGGAATTCAAATCCATCGCCATGGAATTTATTGGTGCCGGACTTGATGATGATGTTTACGACTCCGCCGGCGCTCTGGCCGAATTCGGCGTTGTAGTTGCTTGTCTGAACGCTGAACTCCTGCAAGGCATCGGGGAAAGGAAATGGCCCATTGGTGTTGGTCATTTCATCCACGTTGTTGCCGCCGTCGAGGAGAAAATTCTGCTGGGCAGGCAGGGTTCCGTTGGTGGAGGAGACTACGGCAGCGGGAAAGGTCTTGCCGTTTCCCTGGTTGGTTCCGTTGCCCTCGTTGGTGGCGTCGACGACACCGGCAACCAGGTTCATAAATACCGCAGCATTTCTGCTGTTCACGGGCAGATCGACGACGCGAGCCTCGTCGATGACCTGAGACAGAGTGCCCGACGTGGTGTCGATTTGCGGAGCGTCGCCGATGACACTGACGGTAACCGCGGACGAGCCGACCACGAGCTTGATATTGACGGTTGCCGATTGATTGGCCTCCAGCACAATACCGGCTTGCGTGTACTTCTCAAAGCCGGTGGCAATAACCGTTAACGAATAGTTAGTGGGCAGGAGCGCGGGAAATACATAGGCGCCGTCGCCTCCTGTTTTCACCGTGGCAATAACCGTGCCGGTATTGGTTTGAGTCGCACTAACGGTAGCGGACGGTATAACCGCTCCGCTTGGATCCGTAACGGTACCGACAATTTTTGCGAATCCTTGAGCGTATAGGCGCGCCGTGGACGACACAGCAATCACAAAAGCAATTACCGCGATCCCGGCAAGACGATTCCAAAAAGATGTTGCAGTTGTCATTATTTCCTCCGACAAATTAAGCCCCAGTTACGGGACACAGCCTCCAAAGATGCATAAACTCTCAAGGTTTGAAATTGAGAGATTTTTGCGGTGGCGCGTAAGACAAAACTCGCCACGCTAGAAAGTAAAATCCTCTGGAGGGGCGAATGTCAATAGAAAAATAATTTATATTCTGAAGGGGTAATTCTTCCATTTCACCGGGAAATCCAGATGTTTAGAGGGTGTTGAGTACAGGCCGGGAAGATCGAGCTAAGTATCACATAAAGAACGAGATGCTTAAAATATATCGAGGGAATCCTGGTTTGGTTCCAGCGCAAGTTGAGGATGGGCCTGGCAGGGATTCTGTCAGCATGGACGGCTACGATTTTTGCCCGATTAGACCCTACCAAATCGAGTCCAGTTTTCGCCAGTCCGGGAGCCCCTTGCCCTAATCCGCAAGGGTGAGGTACAGGCAACCCATGGATGACGACAGGGTAATTTCGATGTTGAAATTGTTTTCAGGCGCCTGGAGACAAAAAAATACGGAGCCGGATGCGCTGAAATTCGCGCACCCGACTCCGAGGCTTGAACGATCTTACAAACCGTTAGAACTTAAGATGTCCGGCGAACTGCCAGTCGCGAATGCCGCTGGCGTTGGTGACCTGGCCGAAGGTGGTTGATCCGGAGGACCAACTGCCGCTGGGACCGCTGAAGGTCACATGGTTCCAGACGTTGGTGACGTTGGCTTCAAATTGGAAGACCAGGTCCTTGTGGATGGGGAATGTGCGGTGCAAGCCGGCGTCCACATCCCAGGTGTAAGGATTGCGGACTAAAAACGGCCTGGACCGAGGCGCATTCCCGATCAGATATTGTTGCGTGCTGGTGGTGGAGACATTCTGCGGAGTTTGGAAAGCAGTCGGGTCGACGTACTGTTTTGCGGTGCAACCGGCGGCAACGCCGATATTGCATGTGTTGTATCCGCTGATCGAACTCCCGTATTTCCCATTGATGCGGGCACTTTTGCTGGAGTACGTAGGGTTCACGTCCGGCATACATTGGCCTTGCCCCGGATAGTTCGTAGAAGAGCAACCACTCCAGGTGACCAGGAAGGGCGTCCCTGACGAGAAGGTATAGATGCCCGAAAGCTTCCATCCACCCCCCACCCAGCGGGCAATGACCGAATTGTTGCCGATATGCCCTTTTCCGAAGGGCAGGTCATAGACGCCATAGGCGTGAATGCTATGAGGAATCGAGACATCCGTCCAGGAGCGATCATAGCGGTCCTGACGCCATGACCTGGTACCGCCGGAGATGGCGCCCTGCGGAATCGGGTAGCCGCTGCGGAAGGTTCCGTCATCGCCGATGTTCTTGGAGAATGTGTAATTGGCGTTGAAGGTCAGCCCATTGCTGACACGCTGGTTGAGGGTGAACTGCAGCGAGTTGTAGCTGAAGTTGCCCACGTTCGTGCCCCAGGTATCGGTCACCGTGGTGTATTGCGGGAACGCAACCAGCATCTGCGCAACAGTGGCTGCTGTGTTGACTGCGGCGGCGTTTGTAAAGAACGTGGGAGCTGTAGCGTTGGGGAAATACGACTGGACGATTGCGGCATTGGCCGTGGTGGCTGCCGCAATCAGGATCGGCTTTGTACCGGTGCTGTCCTTGACGGGTCCGAGAACGGCAAGATACTGGGGATCCAACTGGTTGACCCATTTTCCACGCGCATTGGCCCCGTTGGTGCCGGAGTTGATGATGAAGTGGCTCTCGTTGCCCATGTAGTCAACCGAGAGGGTCAGGTTTGGAGTTAGCTGGTGTTGAATGCCCGCGTTGAACATCACGATGGTTGGAGCGCGCCCGGAGATATAGGGGTCAGCGTAGGCAACGGAGCTGGCGGAGACCATTTTACCGGCGGAGCAGGCGTTGCCGCCTGGACCGATTCCCGACGCGGGGCAGAGGAAGAAGCCGGTGTTCAGCTCCTGGGCTAAAACGCCCGGGGTGGGGGCCGCGGGATATGCGTAGCCCGGTCCGAAGAGCGAGGTGTTGTTGAGTGCGGGGCCGGAGTAGGGGATAGCGGGAGATTGAGCCGCATCATAACCACCCGCGGCAAAGTAGGCGCTATTGTTCAGATAGAAGGATGGTCCTGAAGCCGCGCCCGTGGTAACCTCGGCAGGCCCGATGGCGGTCATGTTAAAGCCGGTTCCTCCGGTGCCATTGGCAGCGCCACCGCGTCCGCCGACACCACCAGCCTGGGTGTAGACCTGCGCAATGCCGGCCCTGAGGACCGTTTTGGGGCTCATCTCATAAGCCAGCGAGATGCGCGGCCCATAGTTCTTCCAGTAGGTTGAGACCGGTGTCTTGGATCCGATGCTTGATCCCGATCCACCCCAGTTGCCGGCAAATTCCAACATGCCGGGCGTACCGGTAAGCGGGTTGGTGAGAGTTGGATTCAGGAATGTCCAGCGATTCTTGACTTCGTGGAAGGGAGGCAGGTAGTCCCAGCGAAGACCGATATCGAGGGTCAGCTTGCGAGTCACCTTGAAGATGTCTTCAGCATAGGGGGCCATCGGCTTAAACCGTCCGCCGGTTTCGCTGAGGGGCTGCAGACCCAGGGATGGAGTGCCTCCAACAGCGCCCAGCAGATAGCTGGCGTAGGAGGCTCCGGAGGGAACGGAGGCCGTGCCCGTAGTGAGCGAATTCGACCCGGAGGAGAAACCGGCCGTCGAGTAGGCATTGTAGGTGAGGTCGAGAGTGCTGGAATAGGTGGCCGGGTTGGCGTTGTTGTCATCCTGAAATTCAAGCGTAAAGCCGAATGTGAGCGAATGACTTCCTTTCAGCCACTTGAGGTTGTCGGTGAAGGCGTAGTTGTTGGGCGTGGTGAGCTGCGTGGAGATCGAGCTTCCGAAGGTGGTCCAGGTAGCCGGCACGGAGGTGGCGTTGAATGCGGCGGTAGTCGAAAACTGCGCACCCGGAAACTCCTGGCCAGCCTGCCCCTGTGGAAGGTTGGTGATTCCGGCGGCCGCTGGCTCCCATGGCGTAACGCCCTGCGTGGGATCCTGAATGTTCTGGAAGAACCGGGTGAAGGAAGCCTTCAACTGATTCACCAGATTCGGCGAAATGGTATACGTCTCTCCCATGACAAAGTCTTTGGGATAGACGTGGGCCAGGTCGCCGCCCATGTACGGTCCGGGAATATAACCGTAGGGAATAGAATTTGTCGTACCAGCACCGTAGTTGTTGACGTAGTTCTGGGTGCCCATCAAACCCTCGGAAAAGAGCCGATGCTTTGCGTTCAGATCGTAGTCGACGCGCCAGTTGATCACATGGTTGTCATAACCTCCCGGAGCGCTTCCCAGGAAGTTGTTGGTGATGGAGGCGGTGTTGGTTGGCGTCGGCAGAAAGCTCTGCATGTATTTGGCGATGGGCGAGAGTGCACTGGCGGGAATGATGTTGTTGGTTAGCTGGCCATTCTTCATGGCCTGGAAGGGTTGCCGGGTGCAGACCGCGCCAGTGCAGCTAGTGCTGGTTGGATCGAACAGGAAAGCAGCGTTACCGGTTGTTCCAGTAAGTCCTGTTCCAGGGACGGCTCCTGAGACGAGCTCGGTGAAGTCGCCGCCCTGCATCAGGGAGGTCGGAATGGTATACAGCGCGGGGCCCTTCAGATTGCGATAGTGGTATTTGAGGTAGGCGCCATAGAAGAACAGCTTATGCGCGGTGTGCGGAACATAACCGCCGGCGGATGCGGACAACTCATTCTGATGCTCCACGGGCTTGGGAGCCGGAACGGACACGCCCAGAGCATTCTTTACGGTGAGGGCAGGGGCCGTAAAACCCCAGGCATCGAAGACAGTATTGCGCACAAAATCCGAAACCTGCCCGTGATATTTGAGGCCACCGGACTTCATGGTGTAGTTTTCCGCGCCGGCGCCGATGTACTCCGCCGGAGGCGTACTAGTGACGATCTGGAACTGATCGACAGCGTCCAGGTCCATGGTCAAGGAGACCAACCGGTTGTCGCCCTGCTGGGTGACGGTCTCAGCCGGCATGCCGTCTACGTAGAGCTGGCCCAGATAGCTTCCTGTACCACCGACGATTGGCATGCGGCCGCCGTTGTTTGCACCCTGCGCCGCCGGTGCGAGAAGTGCGAAGGCTGTCGGATCGCGCTGCGAGCCGCCCATCAAAATCGGCAGGTTGGCGTAGTTCTCGTTCTCCATGACCATGCCCATGGTTGCATTGTCAGTCTGTAACTGGGGTGGCTCCGTGGTCACGGTGATGGTCGTCGACTCCGCGCCGACAGTCATCACGGCAGTGATCGTTACGCTTTGCAGGGCGTCCAGAGTCACATTCTCTTGCAAGAACGACTTGAATCCGGTCGCCGACACCTCGACGGAGTATTTGCCTGGCGGCAGCGGAGAAATGTTGAAGTAACCTGCGGACGTTGATATGCGCACAGTGGCGATATTCGTTGCAGCGTTAATTGCTGTGACTTTAGCCTTTGGAATGACCGCGCCGGTCGAATCAGTAACGATACCCGTAATCGTACCTTCGCCAGCGGTTTGCGCCGCAGCCCGATGGGCCGCCCATCCCAGGCAAAATGCCAGCCCGAGCAAAAGAGTCGCCGCGAAAGCCAAACTTCCGCTGCGCGCGTACCACGTCTTGAATGTTGTCATACGTCCGCTTGGATAGCCTCCTTGAAGATGGGCTGTGAGTTGTGAGCCTTTCAGCAACTAATAGCCACGAATTCATCGAAAAGTTACTCCTCTGACACAAATTATGTCAATAGGAAAATTATTTATATTATTTTACGGATAGTGCGCTTATTTGCGCAGATTATCAAGCACCAGTGCAGGCCGGGCGAGAGAGGGGTAAATCGTAGTCTTTGCAGCCAGGAAATTGCCGTGTGCTGTGTAGTCTAAGTGATTCATAAAAAACAGCATAACGCCTAATTGATATCAGATGCCGTGGAGGTATCTCCGCTGCAACACACCGCTGCGGCGGTAGTTGTTGTCGCCGCGATAGTGTGTGTTCGAGTCGGTAAATATGATCTTGGTACCGACTGCGTTCACGTGCGTTCCGGTGCCTGGGCGCGCAGCATACTAGGCGCAGCAGCGCATATTTTCGATTACATAAGAATCCTGATTGCGGTATTAAAGCCCCCGGGAGCCATTTTGGGCCGTCTGTAACATTCAGTACCGGCCCTTCTGAAGAAAAGCGCATTAAAAATAAATTCTATAGGAAAAGCAATTCTATACAGAAATATGGTTTAGGCTGTATTGTATTTGCATCCGGTTTTTCGGGTTTCCGGCAGCCTTAGCCTTACCCTGAGAAATTCGGAACTGCCGGAGCAGTGGCTCGCCAGTTGCAATGGCAGTGGCGCTGATCAGGCCTGTGAAAATTCGCACGTTGACAAAGGATTTATATGCGTATCTGCTTTCTACTCCACGTTCGCCCTGAAAAATTGCAGGAATACAAACAGCGCCATGCCCATGTGTGGCCGGAGATGCGGGAAGCACTGCGCCAGACAGGCTGGGGCAACTACTCGCTGTTTTTGAAGCCGGACGGGCTTGTGGTCGGCTATCTGGAGACGGATAACTTCGAAAGAGCCTGCGCCGGTATGAAGAAATACCCGGTCAATGCCCGCTGGCAGGCGGAGATGTCTCAGTTTTTCGAGCCGATGCCAGGCGCGGCGGACGAGAATATGTTTCCTCTGGAGGAGGTCTTCCATCTCGACTGAGAAGGAAGAACTGCTTTAGGGCCGCTACTGAGATGCGCGATGCCATGCACAATCGGGCCAGGATTATGGCAGCGCATCCAGCCTCGACTAGCGGGCCTCGATTAGCGGAAAAACTACAAATGAGTCTTTGACAAAATCACGTGCGCCAGCTTACTGTTTTTCAGACATAAATCAATTCTTCTACGAAACGCGCGGCGCTAAGCGCGAACGTCCTCAGGGGGAATGCAGAGGCAAAATGATGAACGCTAATCCGTTGTTGGGGGTCTTTCTTTGCTGGCTGGGCGGCGTGGCGTCGGCCAGCTTCTACGTTCCATTTCGCAAGGTGCGCGGCTGGTCGTGGGAGACCTACTGGCTGGTCGGCGGTGTGATGAGTTGGATCATTGCGCCCTGGGTCGGAGCGGGTCTGCTGACGCATGATCTGCTCGGCGTTCTGCATGGCGTGTCGACGTCGGTGGTTCTCTGGACCTACTTCTTCGGTGTGTTGTGGGGAATCGGCGGCCTGACCTTCGGGCTGGCCGTGCGCTACCTGGGCATGTCACTGGGCATGGCCTTATGCATGGGCAACTGCGCGGTCTTCGGCACGCTGATTCCGCCCATCTTTCACCACCAGTTCGGCCAATTGCTCACGCAGCGCTCGGGCATTGTGACGCTGGTGGGTATCGCCGTCTGCGTCGTGGGCATCGTGTTTGCCGGAATGGCCGGCATCTCCAAGGAAAACGAACTCTCCACCGAGGCCAAGCAGGCCAGCGTTAAAGAGTTCAACCTCAAGCTCGGTCTCTCCCTGGGCGTCTTTGCCGGCGTAATGAGCGCCTGCCTTGCCTTTGGGCTGGATGCAGGCGATGCCATCAAGAAATTAGCCGTGGCCAACGGAGGCAGTACACTGTGGCAGGGTTTGCCGGTGCTGGTGGTGGCGCTGGCCGGTGGCTTTACCACCAACTTTATCTGGTGCGCCATCCTCAACGCGCGTAACCACAGCTTTGGCGAGTACTTGAAGGTTTCCGCTGCCGAAGTGAAGTCCGAGAGCAAGCCCCGTTCGCTCGGAGGCAACTACTTTTTCTCCTTCCTGGCCGGCGCTATCTGGTACATACAGTTTTTCTTTTACACCATGGGCGAGTCGCAGATGGGCGATTATAAATTCAGTAGCTGGACGCTGCTCATGGCCAGCATCATCATCTTCAGCACGCTGTGGGGCATTGCGCTGAAGGAGTGGCACGGAGTTAGCCTCCGGACCAAAGTGCTGGTGACTCTGACGCTGATTACACTGGTCGGTTCCACAATGATTGTGGGCTATGGAAATTATCTGAAAATGTAGTAAGAGAAGCAGATCAGAGCGCCAGCAGATGGTGAGACCTCGCAGGCTGCGGGCGCTTTTGTTTATTTTGGCTCGCCGTAGGGAATGTCGCTGGAACTATTTCCCGCGGAGTCCGTGAAAACTACTTTGCTGCCGTCGGCAGTCTTAATCTGGTTCTCTGCTAGCTTCCAGTTTTTGGCGTTGGCAATCATGCCAGCCGTCGCCGCCTCGATGTCCAGATGGTCGATGCGGAAATCGTCGAGCGTGGCATTGGGATAGGCGCTTACGTTGAATGCGCTTTTGGCGCCAGTGGCTTTGATATTCCATATGTGAACGTCGCTGAAGTGGGGAAGTCCCTTCTGCTCGTCAACTTTGGTCGTGAGCACGATCCAGTACGGGGGAATATCCTTCAACCCCGGCGGCAGCGTTGCATAGCTGTAACTCGGATTCCAATTCATAGTGATGTGAATCGGAATGGCGACGCCCACCAAAGTCAGATCATGTATGCGAATGTTGCTCGCCGTTCCGCCCCTGGTGCGCGCCGATTTGAAGAGCACGCCGGAAGGAACTCCGCTGAGCGCTGTGAGGTTGTAGGCTTCGATATTGTGGAAGCCTCCCGAGGTCTCGCTGCCGATGGTGACGGCGGCCGCGCCGTGGCGAATGATCGAGTCGCGTAAAACAATATCTTCAGTGGGCCGGTTCACACGCAACCCATCGGCGTCGCGGCCGGCCTTGAGGCAAAGCGCATCGTCGTTGACGTCGATATCGGCGTGCTCCACCAGGATTTTGCGCGAGGAGTCGATATCGATGCCGTCGGTGCTTGGCCCCTTGCCGCCCTCATTGTTGCGAATGATGACGCCATCGACATGCACATCGTGTGAGTAGAGAATCTGCACCGTCCAGAATCCAGACCTGGTGAGCAGGATGCCGCCACCGAGTTTAACCTCGGAAGAGTTCTGGATCAGGATCAAGCGTGGGCGGCGCGCATCGTAGTCCGAGGCCCAGCGGAGGCCTTTCGGTTCGTAGGTTGCACGCAGATCCCAATAGGATTTCCACCAGATTGGTCCGTCGCCATCGATGGTTCCTTTGCCGGTGATGGTGACGTTGTGCTGGTCGCGCACGTTGATGAGCGCCGCCGGCCAGCTCATCTCGATTCCTGCAATCCGCGTCGGAAGCATCGGATAGTCTTCCAGCTTCTCGGAGCCAATCAGCGTGGCGCCTTTAGGCAGATCGAGTGTTACGCCTGATTTAAGAAAGAGCGAACCTGTCAAGTAGGTTCCGGGTTTGACGGTGATCGTGCCGCCAACCTCCGCAGCCTTGTCAATCGCTTTTTGCAGCGCGGCGGTTTCGAGTTGCTTGCCATCTCCCTTGGCTCCGAAATCATTGGCCAAAAATATTTTAGATTCGCCCCAGGCCGTGCTCACTGTGAGCGCCGCCAGCAGAAGGGCGCAAGCGCTCCGGTATGCGTGGGTTTTCATTGTGGCCTCTCTTCCAAAAGGTGAATCGGACCCATCAAGCCGGAAGGAACCGGATGCAGATGGTCCATATCCTGCATGTCGAAGCGCTTGCCATAGTGCGCATTCAGCGCTGTATAGTCGCGCGGAGGCTGGCCGGCCATCTCGTTGACCGCGGTGTTGTAGACAGTAACTTCAATCCGGTTTTCTCCTTGATGGAGGAGCGAAGTAATGTCGATCAGATAGGGCGGATGCCAGAGCGATTCCGCGCGTTGCCCGTTGATGGTGACAATGGCAGCCTCGCGGATGGGAGGATCGAGGAGGGCGCTCATTCCAGAGGCGTGCGGCGGCCGGTTGTCGACGGTCGCAACTCCTTCGCCAAAATCCAGAAGCAAGCGAGCATCGGCCGCAGGTGCATTCTGCAAAGTGAGTGTGCGCGTGTAGATTGCTCCGCCGGAATAGAATTGCTTGCCCGGAAGCTCGGTCCACGAAGCCAGGTGATCGACGGCTTGAGAGGAGGCTTCATCCCCGAAGCGAATCTGCCAGCCGGAGCTTAAATCTTCAAGGAGACGCTCTGCCAGATTCTGCGTCGGAAGCGCCGGATCGTTCTTCTGCGCTGGAGTTGCTCCCGCAAGAACAAAGACGCGCGATTCGTAGGGAGCTAGCAGAAGCGGGAGGCCAGCGCTCTTGTCGTATGCCGTGCTTGCAAGAACACCTGCGCCATCCGGATTCCAGGACTCGAGGATTGTGTGCACGGCGCGGAACCGGATGCTTTCGTTCACCGTCTGATTGGAAGAATTGACGACGTAGTAAAGATCCATGCCGTCCAGTTTGCGATGAATAAAGCCAAGGCCTGCAACCTGGCCGGTTGCGTCCACGTCGGGTGGCAGCGCATGGTGAAGCGCATCGGCAAGATCGCTGATCGAGGCGATTTGTATGCCTTTATGATTGCTGCTTTGGAAAAGCCTTGCCGAAATCGCGGCGATTTCCGCGGAAGAACTCTGTTCCATGAGCCCGGGCGCCAGCGATGGAAGTTTTCCAAGAGCAATAACACTTCTGTTCGCTGCATAGCTTTCGATCTTCTTGTAAGTTGCCAGCGGAATCCGGTCTGTCGGCGGAAGTATCAAGACAGGGTAGGGAATCACTCCCAGCTTGTCGACGGTTGCCGCGTCTATGTAATCGATATTGTAGCCTGCATCGAGAATCGCCGACATCAACTCAGGAGTGATGCGCTTTCTCATCTCGTCGGTCACGGAAACATGTCCCGGAGTGAAGGCAGCCTGTGCGTCATCCTCGGGCAGCAGAATGGCGATATCGTTGGCCGGCTTGCCTTGGCGCAGCAGCCAGCTCATGCGCTGCATGTAGCGCGTGACAACCGGCATCACCGGGAACCATGGATTATGCGCATTGAAAGCTGCTGCGGCGTATAGCGACCATCCCGGCTCTCCGGCCGCGGCGGGCGAAAACGGATAGCCGTGGCCGACGATCTGATTGACGCCCAGCAGGAACATGCGGTCGGCCTCGGCCTTCATGTCCAGCGGCGTGGCGCGGAAGGCCGGCGAATGGAGCCACGTCCATGTTTCTGCCGAGGTCACATTGTTGTCATAGAGATGATTGGCGGAACTGGCCCAGCGGGTGAACGAGAAGGTGCGCCACTGCGGACCTTCCCCTTCCGGCAGATTAGGAACCACTTCATCGGCGAGCGTGACGGCGGGTTCTCCGTAAGTTTGCGAGCGGAAACGCGAGTGATGCGCCGCGGCAAAGCTGGTAAGCGACGCAAGGTAATTTTCGCGAATCAGGTCGGAGAGCGTCCGACCCCAATCGTGACGCACTGCTTCAGCTTGTAGCGTTCCTCCGGCGACAAGCTCCGGCAGATGTGGAATCAGATCGTAGCCGCGCCGCGCAATAAACTCCTCGGGCAGATTCGCGGTCCAGTCAGAGCCGTAAACCTCCAGCGAGTCGGAGAAGACCGCATACGGCGGCTGGTCGCCAAATGCATTCAGAAGCGGAGTTGCTACGCCGGCTAGATGCGCATCGATGGCGGCGCGGGAGAAATGATCCAGTACAAATCCCTCGGCGCCAAATGCGGCTCGCTTCACCATCTGCTTTGTGTGACTGGCAATGAAGATCAACGCGGTACGCGTATCAGCACTCGCCGGAATCGCCCAGGAGTTCAGATCGATGCGTTGCGCCGAGGATGCATCGAAAGATTTATCCGTTCCTGTGACTACAAATGCGGCAATGAGTTTTTCTCCCTCGGTCAATGTTGGAGCAGCGAGAATGGTCCCGGTGACAGGAACGGCCATGACGCGCAACCGACCCGCCGCCAGGTCCAGCGTTGTTTTGGGTCCGCCATACGGCCAGCCGCTGCCCAATGTGATATCGACGCGCATCCCCAGCGATCGCGCGGTAACATTGGCAAAGCGCACATCATCAAGAAACTCCGGCGACAGGTAGGCCAGATTCTTGACGCCTTTGCTCTCATCGTCGAGCATGAGCGGATACACCGGCTGAATTTCCACTCCGCCAATGCCCGCCGAATGCATGGTTTCAAGCTCATTCTGCAGTTCCGGTTTGGTGACGGCGGGACCAAACCACCACCAACGCATCATCGGCCGGGCATCGTCGGGAGGGGATTGAAATTGGCGATAGAGTGTGGCGATTGTCTCCGGAGGAATGGGTGTGGCGGGAAGATAAATGGCTGCCTGCGAATCAGGCTGCGATGGATCGAAGTCGGCTACATCCGCGCTGAGAAAATCTGCCAGCGGCAATTTCGCCGCGCGAATTCCATGAAGAACGCAACGCGCCAGTTCGTAAGCGCCGTAACTATTGAAGTGCGTATCGTCGCTGATGGCGTTGGGCTGATTCGGAAAAGCATTGGCAGGGTAATGCATGAAAGCTTTTATGGATGCATCGGGACCCATCGCTTCGAAGAGAGTCTTGCTCATCGCATTCAGGTCGATCAGCGCGACGTGCTGTTCTGCGGCAACCTCTCGCATCGCTTCGGGATACGGAGATAGCGAGTTGGTGATTTTGCCTGCGGCATCGAAGGTGCGGCGATTCATGCTGGTGATCAGAACCGGCGTCGCGCTTTTGGCCCTGGTTTGGCCAATGTAATCCGCCAGCAGCGTCTTGTAGTCAACGAGTGAAACAGCGTTGGGCTTCTGATCGTTGTGTGCAAACTGGATGAAGAGATAATCTCCCGGCTGAATCAGCGACATGACTTTGGCCAGGCGCTGCTCCGCGACGAAGCTGCGAATTGTTTCGCCGGATTCGGCATGATTGGCAATCACCACTCCGGTACGGAAAAAGCGCGGCAACATCTGGCCCCACGCCGCCCAGGGCTCAACGTCCTGATCGACGACCGTGGAGTCTCCAGCCAGGTATACGGTGGTCACGTGAACCGGCTCAATGGCGATGGAATGAATGCTGGGATGGTCGCCATTGAACTCCAGCGTGAGCTTTCCATCCCAATCCAGATTGCCGATCTCGCGCGGCTTCAGCTTGACCAGGTGGTTCGCGTCGCCGGAAATCTGCGGCACGCGGAGGTTGACGTCGAAGCTGCGTGTCACCGGCATGCCGGGAGTAATGGCAACCTGCTCGATCATCAGACGGCGCGCCTCGGCGCGCACCGTGGTCGTGGAGGGCTGCGTGGAGCCGAAGCGAACGGTTACGCGATAGCTTCCCTCCGGCAGCGCGGCGGAAAAATAGAATGGCTTGTCGCTGGCGCAATAGCCCGCCTTTACTTCAGGAACTGTATTCAGATCGAAGCCGGGAGTGGACTGTGAATAAACCGAGGTCGCGGTCAGTTGCACCGCTCCCGCCTCGGTTGCGCCCGGTTGACCGCAAACAAAGCTCTGGGCGTGGGCTGCGAGCGCCCCGCCGGCAAGAATCAATGCAAAAAAACGCTGCATGACTGCCCTCGATTCAAATTGATTGTCGTACTTCCAACGAATTCAAACGGATCTTTAGCGCACGCCCGTCACCTCAAAGCTGTACGTGCCTGCCTCGAGTTTGTAGCCTCGTATGCCATCCTTCATGGCCGGCATTACCAGCGGCTTTCCGTTCAGCGAGTAGGTTGCAGCCTCGGCTTCAGTGAGGCTTAGCCGGCCGTTAGCGTTGGGTGGAATGGTCACCGTCCAATGCGCCCGGTCGCCGTCCACGCTCCAGCTTGAGTGAATTTCTCCGTAAGCCGACTGATAGCGCAGATCCAGGCTGCCGAGTCTGCGGTCAAAGACCGGATGCAGAACGATCGCATGGAAGCCGGCATCGAGCGGAGTGGCATCAATGCCCGCGGCATAGCGATAAATCCAGTCGGCCACTGCGCCATAGGCATAGTGGTTGAAGGAGTTCATGCCGGGGTCGGCCAACATCTGGTCGCCGTTCCAGCGCTCCCACATGGTTGTTGCCCCGTGCTGCACCATGTAGCCCCACGACGGGTATGCGGTGTTGAGCAGCAGAGTGTAGGCCAGCTCGGGATAGCCTGCCTTGGTCAGTTCCTCAAGCAGATAGGGCGTGCCGAGAAAGCCCGTTGCCAGCAGATCATGATTAGCATGGATCTTTGCCACCAGCTTTTTTGCAGCCGCGGCGCGCAGCTCTTGCGGGAGCAGATTCATGTGCAGCGCCAGCACGTAGCCGGTCTGCGTGTCTCCACCGTTGCTTTTCGCATTTGGATTGTTGATTGCGCCAAAGACAGACGAGCTGTTGTCCGCTCCAGTTACAAAGCCATCTTTGCGCACAAACTGCTTTTCAAACGCGGCGCGAATCTTCTCGAAGAGCTGACGGTACTTCTCCTCGTCCTGGGTGCGGCCCGTCGCGTGCGCTATCTGGCGCATCAGTGTAACGTCGTAGGCCCAGTAAGCGGTGGCGATGAGCACGATATCGGTCTTGCCCTCCGGGGAGAGCCAATCGCCGTATGGGGTTCCGGATTCGTTGCGCCACAATCCATCGGGGTTGGCGGCGGCAATGGCGTCCAGATACATTTCCATGGCCGCCCAGTTTTCTTCAATGATGCTCTTGTCGCCGGTCTGCATCCACGAGGTCCAGGGAATAACCACGCCTGCATCGCTCCAGCCCGCGCCCTTTTCCCGTGTTCCCCTGGACGGGTTCGGCGCATAGACACCATAGAAGGGTGTCTCCACCTGAGTGCCACGCATATCCGTGGCAAATTTGCGCGAGAAGGCCGCGAGATCCATGTTGTAACTGGCCGCGCGCCAGAAGACCTGCGCATCGGCCATCCATCCCAGTCGCTCATCGCGCTGCGGGCAGTCCGTGGGCACGCCTACAAAGTTTGACCGTTGGCCCCACAGAATGTTGCTCCATAGCTGGTTGATGAGCGTGCTGCCGGTCTTGAGCTCAATCGTGAAGGGCGCATCAGTGTGAAAGACCGCGCCGGTCACTGCGTCCTTGGCGGGTACTGTTGGCAGCCCGGTCAGCTCGGCATAACGGAAGCCGTGGAAGGTGAACTGAGGCGTGAAGTCGTCTGTGCCTGAGCCGTTGAGGGGGAAGTAATCAGTCGCTTTGGCGGTGCGCAGATTGTCGGTGTAGATCGTTCCGTCTGGATTGAGGACTTCTGCAAACCGCAGCCGGACATTTGTCCCCTTCGGACCGCGGACGCGCACATGCTCCACGCCGGAAAAGTTCTGGCCAAAGTCGTAAACCCACACGCCCGGCTTCGGCTCCGTGAGCGATACAGCATTCAATGTGCGTTCGACGCGGATAGGCGGAAAGTCCTGCGCCACGATCTCAACTGGAGCGGGATGGATAATCGTCGTCCGCTCATGAATCCAATTGTCGTCGAAGTCCGGGCTAGACATGCCCACCCAATAGTCGCCCGGATTCATCGTCTCGCCGTCGTATAACTCTGAGTGAAGGATGCGTGATCCCGCAGCCTGCCAACTGCCGTCGGTGACCACCCACTCGATGCTGCCGTCGGTGTGCTCAATGCGCAATTGCGCCAGCAGCGCGGGCGGCGTATCGCCGAAGTTGTTGGGCTCCTGCGCCCACTTCAGCGAAGTCGCATACCAGCCAGGCGCCAGAAACGCGCTGATTGCATTTTTTCCCTGCACAACCTGATCGGTCACGTCGTACGTCTGGTACACAACTCGCTCGCGATAGTCCGTCCAGCCAGGCGCCAGAACTTGGTCGCCTACTTGTCTTACATTCAAACCGAATTCATAGGCGCCCAGCGCTGTGGCATACAGCCGCGCCGACTTCACGGGCTTTTCCACGGTAAACGAATGGCGCAGCTCCTTTACTGTATCCGGAATCCAGGGATGGCCGAAAGAATCGTCTCCCGTCCCCTGCTTGCATACAATGGCGTTCTTCCAGCCCGCATCGTCAAAATTCTTCTGCTGCCAGCCGGGAGCAAACTCAAGCGTAGTCTTCCAACTCGTTCCGCTTGTAAAAACTTCCGTGGTCCCGTTGCTATACTCCACAAACAGTGTCGCGATCATGGGCGGAGCATCGCCCTTTTCTTTGGACTGCACGTAATGCACCTGCTCAATGGCGATGGTGTTCGAGCCCGTCGCCAGTGCTCCAGTTGCGTCCGCACTCACGAACTTCCTCCACGGGAACTGTCTCCAGGGCGGATAAGGATTGGCCGCCATCACCTGCTTGCCATTGATCCACGCCGAGACGGTCTCCTGCGCAGTTGCATAGAGCGTGGCCCGTAACACGGGTTTGGTCACGTTCACTGTTTGTCGATAGGCAATGTGCTGCTCAGCGGGTTTTTCTGCGGGCAATGCCTGAGCGACCGGCATCGGAATTTGATCGGGATAAGAAATCCAAGACGCTGGAGCCTGGCGCACCGCGGCCTCCTCCGCAGTTTCATATCCAATCCACTGCGCGCGCCACGGCTGCTTCAGCAGTCCCGACTCCCACCAACTGATCGGACTTTCAGGCGCTGGCTTGCCCTCCTGATCCCAGACCAGGACCTTCCAGTAGTAGCGTGTTGAAGGAGCAAGCGCGGGTCCGGCATAGGGAGCCTCGACCGACTGCCCGCTGGCCACGCGTCCGCTGTCCCACACGTCCGCCTTGCCCACTGCGAGCAACTCCGGCTGGGAGGCTACGAGCACCCGGTAAGCTGATTGGCTCGCGCCTTGGCGGCTGTCGCGCAACTGCCAGGAGAATCGCGGCTGCGCATCGTCGATGCCCAGCGGCGTGGCCATTTCATTCACGCGCAAGGCGGCCGGACTCGACGCTTGCGCACCCGCCGTAAGGGCGCACATCACAAAACACGCGCCGAGGCAAACTACGATTCCCGCAAGCCGCACGCACGCGCGGCAGATATTCATATTCATTGCGCCTGGGCCTCAACCCCTGATTGCTGCGACGTTGTCGCCGAAAACTCGAGGTACAACGGCGCATTGATGAATCTGCTCAGCGCTTATTTGCGCCGGGGCAGCGTCTCCTTTTCGTAGCTGCGCACATTCTGCAGCCATCCGATTCCCTCGGGAATCCCGTGGCTGGCGCAGTAGTACTCCCACACTGCGGACCAGGGCATCGACTTCTGCTCCTCGAAGATCGCCATGCGGCCAGCGCCGTCCAATTTCTTTTCCGCGGCCAACTGCATGGCCGCTGGCTCAAGAAGCGCCAGCAACAATGCCTTGCGCATATTGCGCGCGCCGATCACCCAGGCCGCGATGCGGTTGATGCTGGCGTCGAAATAGTCAAGGCCGATGTTCACCCGCGAGATAGCGCCCGAGCGCACGATCTCCTGCGCAATGGCAATCGTGGCGTCGTCCAGCAGAACAACGTGATCGGAATCCCAGCGCACCGGCCGCGAAACGTGGAGCAGAATCTCGTCCAGGAAGCACAGAGCTGTGGAAATCTTGTCGGCGACGCTCTCGGTGGGATGAAAATGCCCGGCATCCAGGCAGAGCAGCGTTTTGCGCGTGACCGCATAGGCCAGATAAAAGTCGTTAGAGCCTTCTGTGTAGCTCTCTGCGCCAATGCCGAAGAGCTTGCCCTCGACGGCCACTTTATGATGCTTGCCGAGAGGAGCGGCAATGATTTCGTCCAGGGCCTCGATCAATCTCTTCCGTGGCCCGATGCGATCCGCGGGCTGATCCTTGTCCCCATCCGGAATCCAGATATTCATCACCGAGGGGGTGCCCAGTTCTTTTCCAAAATACTCGCTGATACGGCGGCAAGCCAGGCAGTGATTGATCCAGAACCTGCGCACCTTGGCATCCGGATGACTCAGCGTTGCCTGCTCGCTGAGCGGATGCGAGAAGCAGGTGGGATTGAAGTCCAGGCCCAGATCATTCTCTTTGGCCCACTTCACCCATTTTCTGAAATGCTTCGGCTCAATGACGTCCCGCTCCACGGGCTTATTCGATTCGAGATAAATCGCATGAAGATTGAGCCGCTTTTTGCCCGGAATCTGCGCCAGGGCAACTTCCAGGTCAGCGCGCAACTCGTCGGCAGTCCGGGCCCGTCCGGGATAGTTGCCGCTGGTCTGAATGCCGCCGGTTAAATCGCCCTCGGGATTTTCAAAACCGCGAACGTCGTCTCCCTGCCAGCATTGGATGGAAATCGGAATCTGCTCCAGTTGGCGAAGAACCCTGCCGGTATTCACTCCAATCTCCGCGTAACGTTCCCTGGCCAGATCGTAGGCTTTTTGAATCTTCTGCGAAACCTTCATCACTGAACATCCTTTCTCATTTCTGGTGCAACATATTGCTGAACTTTTTCCATACGGAGTCAGGAATCGGCTCCAAGGGACGATACTCGTTGATCTCGAAGGAGCTGCGGATCAAAGCTCGCGCTGCGTCAAGGCTGGGGATTTCGCCAAGGGCGATCATCTGCGAGCAAATGTTGCCTAGCGCGGATGCCTCCACCGGGCCAGCGCTCACCGGCAACTGGCAGGCATTGGCGCAGAGTTGATTGAGCAGGCGGTTTTTGGCGCCGCCGCCCACAATGCGGATTCTGGTCAGGCTTTGGCCGCGCAACGATTCCAGTTGCTCCTTGACCAGCCTATAAGAAAGCGCCAGACTCTCCAAGGCGCAGCGACCGAATTGCGCCAGCGTCTCGGGCGCCGGCTGCCCGGTTTCCATGCAGTATTCCTTGATAGACTGCTTCATGGAATCCGGGTTCAGGAATCGCGCATCGTCAGGATTCACAATCGACCGCCATGGAGCGGCTTCCGCTACGGCGCTCATCAGGGCATCGTCGATGGGAACCTTGAACTCCTGAGTGATTCGCTGCAGAAGCCACAGCCCCATGATGTTCTTCAGCACGCGGTAGCGGCGTCCGAAGCCGCCCTCGTTGGCGAAGTTCCACCTAAGGGCCTGCTCGGAGGCATATGGAACCACGCTCTCCACGCCCATCAGGGACCATGTTCCCGAACTGAGGAAGGCTTCGGTTTCGGCAGTGAAGGGAGTTCCAACAACCGCCGAAGCGGTGTCATGAGTTGTCCCCGCCACTACCTTGGAGGCCTTGTTGCCGAAGCGCGCCTCTCCCAGAACCGTACCCGCCTGCACCGGGGGCTGCATCCATATCTGCTTCAGGCTCGCGGCTGCAAACAAGTCCTTGTCCCAGGTTCCATCCAGGTTTAGAAGTTGCGTGGTCGTGGCATCTGTATATTCGTTTGCTATCACTCCGCAAAGCCGGAAATGCATGTAGTCGGGAATCATCAGCAGGTGGCGCGTTCTGGCAACCCACTCGGGCTCCCGCGCAGTCATCGCCGCCAGTTGAAAAATCGTGTTGAACGGTTGAAACTGAATGCCGGTTCGCCGGTAGATTTCAGCACGCGGCATGATGGCCGTCACCTGCTCGATCATTCCTTGTGTCCGGCTGTCGCGATAGCAGATCGCCTGTCCCACGCGTTGCAACTGGGCATCGAGCAATACATAATCCACGCCCCAACTGTCCACGCCGATGCTGGCGATGGGCGCAAGCTGAGAAGCCTCTTCAATTCCCTGACGGACATTTTTCTCAATCGCATCAATATCCCAGCATAAATATCCGCTGTTCTGATCCTTGCTAAACGCGATTGAAAATCGGTTCACCTCACGCAGGCGCAGAGATCCATCACGGAGTTGCGCGGCAATCACGCGCCCACTGCTTGCGCCTAGGTCAACCGCTGCAAAGCAGGTATGCTGCTTCTCGATACTGTCTGTTACGTTCATTTTCCCTAACCCTAACTGACTATCTCCGCCTTGTCCTCAGAGCCTGCTCCGACTCCATTGCCGATGTTCTGCCAGCGTAAAAAACACGTGGTTCCCATATGAAACATTGTACCTGTAGGAACAATCTATGCCGAAGATACGGCATTGTCAAAGACCGTTTTTCCTCGACCGGAATTCGTAAGCTGATACGTATGCCGCTCGACCCTCCACCTAAGATTCGACCCGGCATTTGAATGCAGTTGAGCCAGTGCCGTATTACCGCAAGTTAAAGAAAAAGAAATGGTTAAGTCCATGGGAAAATCTCTTCGGATGGCTTTATTTTATCGCGTTTTTTCGCGGCACGATCCCAGCGGCATCCAGTTTCGGGCACAACGAGGCTGGAGATGATCCAGCGCAATATAAGCGCGAAAATCATCTCCGCCTTCCATGAATTTACAGTAGGTTCTACTCCACGGTCTTGCCTGAACGGTTATCAGGGGATGATGCCTGCATCACGCCCAAGGTTTCCGGTGTGACCACGCGGTGGTGCACGTAGTTATAAGGAGGGACCGTGTACCCGCGCATCAGCGAAATGCCGAGCTGAATGAGGCGGGGGCCGTAACTTTCCACTTCATGCGAAACAGAGCCGATAATAGCGCTCTTGCCCGAACGCATCTCATCGAGTACTTCGGGGATGCAGTCCTGTGATGCGATGGCTATGTCAGACTCAATGCCTTGCTGGCGGGCGGCGTCGAGGACGCCGAGTGCGCTGGAATCAGTGGCGGTGGCGATAAGGATGCGTTCTCCTTTGCGGTGGCCGGCGAGAAAGTTGGTCATCGCAAGCTGGCTGGGCTGGCGCATGCCCCTCCCCTCGATCTGCACGAAGCGCTCAGGAGGAATATAGCTGATCCGTTCGCGAATGCCGTCGAAAGCGCCGGAGATGCGGCTCTGCACAAAGCTGCCTGCTTCGGCGAATCCGACTCCCAGCACCCAATCTACTTTTTCCTTCCATTTGACCAGAGCGTGCTGGGCGAGCAAGGCGCCGGCTTCATATCCAGATTCAAAGTTATCCACCCCGAAGTAGGTTGCGTTGGGGTGGGGGATGTCGATGGCGACAAGGGGAATGCCGGCTTTCTTGAAGATATGGGCCACGCGCGGGGCCACGGCTTCCTCCACCTGATACTCAAGAACCAGATCCACCTGCTGGGCCACGAATTCTTCCGCATTCTGGATGGCTATGTCAGGATCGTAGCGGTTATCCAGCACGATCAGCTCCACGCCCGATGCCGCCGCCGCCGCTGCAACACTTTGCGTCACGGCTACCGGAAAGGGCATTTCGCCGCTCAAATTTGCGAAGCCGAAGCGCAGCCGACGCGGCCGGGAAACCAGGCGATACTGGCCGTCCTGCGACTGGGCGACATAGCCCCGATGCACCAGCGTCTTGAGGATGCGATAGACGCTGGTCTTGGAGATCTGGGTCTTCTGATAGACGTCTTCCAGGGTTACCGGGGCATGGTTCTGCTCCAGTTGCTCGATCACGTCCAGAGACTTAGAAAGAATGGGGATCAGATAAAGTCGTTTAATCTTAGCCTTAGGCAATCGTTTGCCTCCCTGTCTTCAAACCCCGTCCAGCATTTGCTCCACCGTGCGGCTTGCCTTTCAAAAGAGCGTGCCGTTGCAGCAGGAGAAAAACGATCTCCAGATCGAGCTCCAGATTCCAGATAGCGGAGCCAGGAACCGTCCAGAGAAGAACCATAATATTCCGCATAGACAGTATTTGTCTATTGCATTTCCGTCTCTCCATTTCGAGAAACGCTCCTGTCTGGCAGCCGGCAGGCTGGATGCCAGCGGCTCCTTACGGCACGAATAAACGCAGTCGGACGTGCCAGTTCGTACTCTCGCCGGGCTTCAGCGTCACCATGCCGTTGTCCATTCCGCCCCACTCCTTGCCGAAGGGGTCGGCGAAGTTGTACTGGTGCTCGATGGCTACAAAATTCTTGGCGGGGGGCGCATACATTTGGATGGTCTTGATCTCCGGCGACAGGCCCTCAATGTAGATTCCATAATGCGCGGCCGGGTCAACGATCTGGACGGTTACGGCGCCGCCCTTCCAGTCCAGGTGGCTCCAGTTGTCGTCGAAAAACTCTGTGCCTAGCAACTTGCCGCCGGGAGCGTTCAGGTCAAACCGGGTTCCCTTGACTGGCAAAATCCTGCCGGTGGGGAAGACGTTGTCGTAATTGTCCACCTCGGCCACGGTGGAGGCAGGAATCCGCACCCTGGCCTGCTCCCGGTCGCCGGAGGGAAAGTTAAAGTAAGGGTGCCATGCGATGGCCATGGGTTCGGCATCGCCGCCCACGTTGTGAGCCGCAATCGAGGCATCGACGGCCTCGGCCGAGAGCGAAATGGTGATGACCAGGTCGGTCTTGGAGAACCAGTGGCCGCCAAAGTTGCCGGCATGAATTACGCCGGTCACCTGCGCGCCGCCAGGGTACTTCTTCACGCGGATGTCATCAGTCTTAGCCTTGAGAATAAGCCCGTGCATGGCATGACGCTCGGCTGTGGGCAGCTTGCCGATATTATTGGCCGGCAGGGTCAGCGAATGGCCTTGCCACCCGGTGGTCAGCGTCTTGCCGTCGGTCGAAAGCTTGCCTCGAATCCGGTTGGGATAAGGAACCAGAAACGCGGATCCCAGCCGGTAGCCGAGGTCGCCGTTGTCGTCATCGTCCACGTCGAGCATTTTTTTCGTGCCGGCCAGGTCGGGAGAGGCCAGCAAGTCCACATTGCCTTTGCCGGGGAAGTTGGCGGTGATCTGCAGAATCTCCATGCCGCGACCGGGCGCAATGGTGATGCTGGTGAACTCCGGCTGGGTGGTGCTGACTGCGTTGCGGCTGAGAACGATGACCTTCTGGCCGCCGATCTCGGGCAGTGTCTGCGCGTGGCTGTTGGAAACGAATGGGTCAGTCATCGAAATCGTCAGGGTAAAACACAGCAGTGCAAATGCGTGAACGAGAGTTTTCATTCCATCCATCCATAAAGTGCAATTTTACGCTAACCCGTCTGCTGGCGGCAGAACGATACTCCCACCTGCATCCTGCTATTTGAGAAGCACGCCCGCGCTGCGGTAGCTCTGGCCGCCAACCAAGGTTTCAACGGCCGGAAACATCGTAGTTTCCGTCAAGTACTCAATCGCGCCGTCTTGCAGCAAGACGGTATCTTCCACCTTGCCGCCTCGCGCCGAGGGATTCCATGCGAAGGCCTGACGGTTCACTATGATCTCCGCTCCATTCGGCGTCGCCACCCACTCTCTTTCTCCATAACCGGTGGCCCCGCCTTGATGATGCAATTCTTCTTCTCCCGGATAACCAGCCGCGGCATAGGCGTTTTTGGCAACTGCGTACAATTGCCGCGCCGTCGCTCCAGCGCGCGTCGAGTGGAGCAAAGCGGCATTGACCTGCGCCACCGCATCAAATCCCTTGGCAAGCTGCTGCGGTATCGGTCCAAAATGAACAAAGCGCGTCATGGAGATGACCAGCCCCCACTTTCGCGCGCACAGATTCACCATTCCGAAACGCTGCAGTCGCTTGCCCCTCGGCAGAGCGTGCTTGTACTTGAGAATGCGATCATCCACCGCCATCAGCAGCACAGAAGGAAGGATGGCTTTCTGAATGAGAAGGGAAGCGGACAACGCGCTGATCTCCTCTTCCGTCATGCCCGGCTCAAGGTGCAGAGCCACTTCCTCGACTGCGCGCGACGTCATGCCTCCCAGCAATCGATACCGCTCGATCTCGGTTGGCTGCAACTGACTGCGCAATCCGGCAAGGCTGACGAAATCGCAGTTCGCCCCGTGGGTGTCGGAGCCAAGCGTGCCCGCCGCAATCAGGCCGCGCGCCACCTTGACAAAGTCCCCCTCCTGCCAGGGCACGATGACCGGCTCAAAGGGCAGCTCGCCGAACTCTTCATCGTGCAATCTGGGCGCTTCATTCTTCGTCGTGATGTAGAAGCCTTTCCCATCCTTGCGCACAAAGACGGCAGCGCTACCCGTCGGCGCGGGAATGGCAACACGCATATCCACCTCGCCGGCTGTGGCCCACGCAACATTCTCATGCAGGCTCAATAAGACACCTTTAAGTTTGTGCTGAGCCATGAACTCGGTCAGTTGCTGCTTCTTGAGCTTGATCTCATCGCGAATGGGCTGTGAGGCTCTCGCGCTTGAAGTCTTCTGTGCTGTGCTCATCTCTCTTCTCCGCTTTGCCGCCTGAACAGAACCTAACCGGCGGAAACTGCTGCTCTGATTTGTTTGAGCGCCGGATAAATTGCGCGATAAATCTTGTATTGCTGCTGAAGTTTATCTGAGGATTGCTTGATCGGGTTTACTACCGAAGCGATGCGCACGATTTCAGCACAGGCCTCATCCACCGACGGCCACAGGCCCGCGCCGACTCCGGCAAGCACCGCCGCGCCGTACGCGCAGCCCTCTTCCGCCGCAAGCAGTGAGACAGGCTTGGCGTAAGCGTCGGCCTGAATCTGGCTCCAAAGAGGCGAGCGCGCGCCGCCTCCGCCCAGGCGGATATCGTTCACCGGTACGCCGATCTCCGCGAAGATGGTCAACGAATCTTTCAGGCTGAAGGCCACCCCTTCGAGAATGGCGCGAATGATATGCCCGCGCCCGTGGCTGGCGGCCAGACCAATCAACGCGGCCCGCACATCCGAGTCGAGATGCGGCGTCCGCTCTCCCATCAGATACGGCGCCCACAGCACACCATCGGCTCCAGCGGGAATCGCAGCGGCTTCCTGCGAAAGGCTGTCGTAGGGATCGCCGGCCGGTTTGCCGGCAGTTCCGAAGGTGTCGCGGAACCAACGCAGAGAAAGGCCCGCCGCCTGGGTCACGCCCATCACATGCCACCGGTTCGGAATGGCATGGCAGAAGGTGTGCAGGCGCCCCTTGGGATCGAGAAACGGCTGATCCGTCGCGGCGAAGACGACGCCCGAGGTTCCAATCGTCGCGCTTACGCAGCCGGCCTTGACGATGCCCATGCCGATGGCGCCCCCGGCCTGATCTCCGGCACCGGCCACCACCGGCGTGCCTTCAGCCAGACCTGTCGCTTGAGCTGCGCGCGCTGTAATTTTGCCTACGATCTCCGGCGATTCGAAGACTTCCGGCAGGCAACGTTCATCCAGCCCCGTCGCCTTCACCATCTCCATTGACCAGCGGCGATTGATCACATCGAGCAGCAGCGTGCCTGATGCGTCCGAGACGTCGATCGCACGAACTCCCGTCAACTGCAGGCGGACATAATCCTTCGGCAAAAGGAAGGAGCGGAACCGCTTCCAGATCTCCGGCTCATGGGTGCGAACCCACATCAGCTTGGTCAGGGTGAAGTTGGGCAGAGCCGGATTCGACGTCAGCTCCACCAGCCGCTGCTCACCGATGGTCTCGTTGAGCACGCGGCACTCCTCCGCCGTGCGCTGATCGCACCAGATCAGCGCGGGCCGAAGAACTTCTTCGTTCTCGTCGAGCAGGACCGCGCCGTGCATTTGCCCGGCAAGGCCAACCGCGACGATTTCGTTTTTGGAGACGCCGGTCACCCGCAGCAGCTTGCCGAGCGCCTTCTGGCATGCGTTCCACCAGTCGCGCGGATCCTGCTCTGCCCATCCATTCTGCGGCGAGGCAAACGGCGCGTGCTCATGCGTCGCCGACCCCAGCAGGGTGCCCTTTTCGTCCACCAAAAGCGCACGCGTGCCGCCCGTTCCTACGTCGATGCCGATGGTGTAACGATTCATTGCCGCTCACTCTTTCTGCCGGCGGAGCCTATCATGGCAGCGTAATTTGTTAGTCTTCGGCGGGTGCGTGGAGGTAAGACTCCCATCCCAGATAGCGCGTTGTTGCCTCGTGGACGGCTTTGGATACATCGCTGAAGTTGGCTGCCACGTGATGCTCGAAGCCCTCGCGGCAGATGTACTTGAGCAGCTTCTGCAATTGCGGAATCTCCGCCACGCCCGCTCCGCCAAAGGTATCCAGCGGATCGTCAGTGAATTTGCCCGCGCCGGTGTAGCCGCGAATCACGCCGCGGCGGTCGTCGGTGGAGTAGCGTGCGTAGCTCATCCCGCCGGCCTTCACGCGGCCCACGCAGGTGCCGAAGGTGTTGAGCTTGCCCACCGTGCCGGCAATGATCTCCTGGTAGTCCATCTTCACATCCTTGAAAAAGTGCTTGGGCAGATTGGAGCAGTGGAAGCAGACGCACTTGTCGGGATGGTTGCCGTAGTTGTTGTTCCAGTCCAGCAGCGCCGAGGGCGTGCCCGAGGCCAGTGCCAGCATATACATGCTCAGGGAGCCCGGCACGTCTACCTCGCAGGCCGAGGGGATCAGGTTATTGCTCATCATGCTCATGATGGTGCAGGGCACCACGCCGAAGAACTCCTCCATCGAGGTCCAGCATTGCACGGCGCTGATGGTGCAGTTCGTCTGTTTCATCCAGCCGTCGATCACCGCTCCCAGCTTGGCCATCTTGAGCAGCGCCGCATCCGGAATCCCATTGGTCGAAACATAACTCTTGATGGCGGCCAGTTTGGCTTGCGCGGCCTCGTCTGTGTCTTTCATTTTTTTGATGCGCCCAAAGATCTCAGATAGATCAATCGTCTCGACGGAGATGCCCGAGGTCTCGAAGAGCCGCTCCGAGTAGCGTACAGTGTTGAAGGCCGTGGGACGCGCGCCGATGGCGCCGATCTTCAGATTCTTGAGCCCCTTCACAATGCGGCAGACCGCCGAAAACCATTCCAGATCCGCCTTGAACTCCGGCGAACCCAGCGCTTCAGTGTGCAGCGTGGTCAGCGAGTAGGGAATGCCGTACTGCATCAGGTTGTTGCACGCGCTCATCTTGCCGCAAAAGCTGTCGCGGCGTACGGCGATGGTCATGGCCTCGGAGCGGTCGGGCGTGGCCTGCACCAGCACTGGCACCTTCAATCCGCTGAGCCGGATGGCGTCCACAATGCCGCGCTCTTCGCCGAAGTTGGGCAATGTGATGATGATGCCGTCGATCTTTTCGGCGTGCTTCTTGAACAACTCCGCGCAACGTTGCGACTCGGCGTAGGTTTCCACCGCGCCGTGCTTCGACTCCTCCGTGCTTAGCACCACGGCCTTCGCACCAGCGGCTTCCAGAACGTCGATGATTTCCAAGCGGCCGGTCTTTGCCAGTTTGTCGGGAAAAAACCCGCGATTGCCAACCACCACGCCAAATGTCATTTTCTTTTGTGCGGCCATCTTCATGCTCCTTCAATCCTCGCCGTTTCCACGGCGGTAATCGTTTGTTGAAACCACCAAACACCGAGTGCCCACCTTCGGCACGTTTTTGTTTCTGTGCCTAAGGCGGGAATCCACTACTATTAAACGCGCCCAGGACGAAATTTGACCACGTACAGCAGCCCCAGCGACGCCAGCAATCCGCCCCACCAAACCGGAGTATGGAGGTTGGTCAACTCCACCCCGGGCGGATAATGGCCGCCAAAATGGGCGACGTTCACCCATTCATATGTGCCATAACCAAGGATCATCAGCCCATAGGCGACCAGCAGCACACCGATAAAGAACCAAATGGGAATTCCGGAACCGTGCATATCTCTCTACCTCATCCTCTCGTGTCAGTACTAAATCTCTCTTGCTACCAGAACAGAATGTTGAGCGCCGCAAAGATGCACACCGCCAGGATCGCCCACAGCCACACATTTTTGTAGAACGGCACCGGCTCTTCTTTGGGCAGAACGGTTGCGCCATAAACCAGACCGTCCAACTCCGCCACCGGCTTGGGCTTGGTCAGCAGGCTCACTACGATGATCACGATGGCGGTAAAGATGAATGCCCAAAGCGCGCGGTAGACATTCTCGGCCATCGGCTTTGCGTCGGGTGAAAGCGCCACGCCCGCCAGCGCGGAGGGAACCAGCTTGACCCACATGAACAAGCATGCCGAAAAGACAATGCCCAACAGCAGACCCAGGAAACCGGCCAGTGCCGTGGCGCGCTTCCAGAACATGCCAAAAAGAATGGCGCCCAAAAGCGGCGCGACAAAGATGCTGAACAGCGCTTGAACGTAATCCATGATGCCGTGGAACTGCTGCACCAGGTACGCGGCGCCGATGGAGACAATCACACCGAACATGATCGACAGCCGCCCCACCATCACATAGTGGCTGTCTGTGCCTTTCTTGTTGATGAGCGGCTTGTAGATGTCGTAGGTCCACACGGTGGAGAAGGCGCTCACGTTACCCGCCATGCCGCTCATAAAGCCGGCAATCAGCGCAGTGATGCCCAGACCCAGCAGCCCGGGCCCCAGGTAACGCACCATCATCAGCGGCAGCGCCTGGTTGTAGGTATGCAGCTCGGCATTGGGATCGCTGGCCAGAACCTTCTGTTGGTAAGCAGCCGGCAGGGTGGTCTTGGCCATCGCCGCCGAGCAGTCCGCTGGATTTTCGAGCTTGCCGCTGGCCGAAGCAACCGAGCAGGCAGCGACCACATCCTCGCCCACTAATTGTCTGCGGCTGCCGTCGGGATTCTGCAGCAGGACGAGGCCCAGCAGTCCGGGCAGGATGACGATGAACGGAACCGCCATTTTAAAGAACGACCCGATAATCGGAGCCATGCGCGCGGCTCTCAGATTGTGAGCCGCCAGCACGCGTTGCACTACCAGAAAATCAGTGGTCCAGTAGCCGAAGCTAATTACGAAGCCTAAACCCAGCACAATGCCTGTCCAGTGCACTCCCATCGGATTCGATGCAAAGTGCCCGGTGTCGCGCCACAGGTGGAAGTAGCTGTCCGAGCTGACGCCCGTCATAGACTGCATATTGGCCATGATCTTCGTCTTCAGGCCGCTCACTCCGCCAGCCTGATAGAGGCCCAGTATCGGCACCAGCAGCGCCCCGCCCCAAATGAGCACGAACTGCAAAACCTCGTTGAATATGGCCGAGCGCAGCCCGCCCAGCCCCACATAAAGCGCCACCGCGACCGAGCTGACCAGGATGCTGAAGGTGATGTCCCACCCCAGCACCACCTTCATCACCACCGCCATGGCGAACATATTCACGCCGCTCATCAAAATCATTTCTATGGCGAATGAGAAGGCGGCCACGCTGCTGGCCTGTCCGCCGTAGCGCAGGTTCAGGTAACCGGGCACGGAGTGCGTCTTGCAGACGTAGTAGAAGGGCATCATCACCAGGCCGAGGAAGAGCATGGCGGGAATGGCTCCCACCCAGTACCAGTGAGTGGCCAGAATGCCGTACTGGTAGGCCGAACCGGCCCAGCCCATCAGCTCCAGCGAGCCCAGGTTGGCCGAGACAAAGCTCAGGCCGGCGATCCAGGCGGTCATCTCGCGACCGGCCATGAAGAATTCTTCGCCGGTGTTCGCCCGGCCCTTGAGGTAGAAGCCGATCCACAGCACCATGGCAAAGTAGATGGCGATGACGGCAATATCGAGCGGGCGCAGATGAGCAAGGGGCGTTACGCTGAAAGCCAGCAGGTTGGGTGATGCCGGCGAATGAAGAAGGCTCATTGAGTTCACGATCACAATTTTATCCCTCGACGCTGTAGGGCGGCGTTTTCATTATAGGGCATTTGTTGCGGCGTCAAATTAAATCGATAATTTTCATTTTCAGCCCAACTGGCACCTTCCGCAGATGCGGCGTCACGGTAGCGTAATCAGCTCTGTATTCGGATAATAATGGGAGAGAATCTCGCTAAATCCGGCTCCCGCGGCCGCCATGCCGGCTGCGCCAAATTGGCACATGCCTACGCCGTGGCCCACGCTGTGGCCCTCCAGCCGCCAGCCCTCGCCGTCCGCAGTGGCCGTAAAGTCGCTGCCGGGAATCGCGCTCCAACCCCATTGCCGTGCCTGGGCAATCCTTCTCCGCTCGTCGCCTGGCTTGAGCGGCTGCCCGCCCGCGTCGATTCTGCTTTGCCAACTGATTGGATGCCGCCGACACCATTGGCAACGCACAGAGTAATAAGGATACGCATCTCCCGGCTCCATACCCACATTGCGCAGGCTGCGCGTCTGGCCGCCGCAGCGGCTGGAGTACATGGCCGCCAGCGGCTTATCGCGATAAACCAGAATCAGCCCGCGCGTGGCCTGAACGGCGCCGGAAACGCGACTCGTCAATGGCGGTGGCGACTTGAGGAACTGGCAATGGGTGGTATCGCAAAAATCAAAGTCCAAATGCCTTGGCCCGGAAGCCAGAAAGGAGCGCGTGGCCACGGCCTGCGCCTTCAGAGCCTCCATGGGGGCGCTCTCGGCCATCTCAGCGGCCACAATCGAAGCCACCGCCGTCTCGCGGTCCATCGTGACCACGGCCAGCAACTCGCCTTTGCGAGCCTGGATCGTAAGTCGTCCGCGATAGACGCGATGAAATTTTTCCGGCACAGTGAGCCGGAAGTTGGCAGTTCCGCCATCGCGCGCGGCAGCCGTCCAACTGCCGGCGGAGTGGTAGCCGGCTACGACGCGGTCACCCTCGGCGCGGAAGACGATCTGGCGATGACCTGTCTCGCCGTTAAGCGTTATCGGCGGAGCCTTTGCGGCCTCCTGTGCGGCAACCGAGAGGACTTGCGAGCCCTCCGGTTGCAGAATCAACTCGCGGGGATGAAATAGCCCCAGCACAATGAAGCGAAGCTCCTGCTGCGCTGAGGCTGGTGACGCGGCCAGCAGCAAGAGCAAGAAACCAAGGCAGGCGCGTTGGTTGCTGATAATGGCACTCATCGCTCACCGCCTCCCAGAGACCGCAACATTGCTCCGGCGATCTTCGCGCTCACCGCGCCGGTCACACCATGCACACGCACCAAAAGCAGCAGCCGGGGCTGCGCGGCCGGGTACAGGACGACCGTGAATCCATCCGCAGCGCCATGCGGGGTGTGCGAGCAGACCGCCGTTCCGGTTTTTGCCAGGGCCGCATTCCTGCCCAAAGCCGCATCGACCGCGCGCGCCGTGCCACGCTCCGCCGAGCCGAGCATTCCCTTCACAATTCTGCTCTGCACGGGCGACTGCTGTTCATTGACCAGTTGCAGGTAGGCTCTCGCCCAGGCTAGCGGCGTCTCTTTCCATGCGCTTCCCAGTCCTGCCAAGCTCTCGGCGGAGGCGGTTATGGGAGCACCGGCGAGTCCGTAGCGGGCCAAGGTCTGCGCCGCGCGCTTGCGATCCAATCCAGCCGCCAGCTCCAGAAAATACGCGTTGCAGGACTGCGCAATCGCCTCTTCCAACTCAAGATTCCCGTGCCCGCGAGGCAGCCAGCAGCGGCTTTCAGTTCCCAGGCAGCGCACCGTGGGAAACCTGTCGCCGTGCTGTTCTCCATAGGCAATGGCGAGAAATGGCTTGACCAGCGAACCGGGAGAGATGGGTGCTGATGCAGGCCATCGCTCGGCCAACACGATGCCCGACGCATCCAGCAGCAGGTAAGAGAGATTCGGGCTGGGGAAGTTGCGTTCGAGAACTGCCTTAGCTCCTTGAGAGAACGGAGTCTCGTGCGCAGTCTGTGCCGGTGCCAAACAGACAGCGATGAGCAGCGAGCCCACCAGCGCTGCTCTCTGAAAAGGCTCCGTCCTCAGCGGGTCCATTGATAGGTAACCGTCTGCGTCACCGTGGCGCCCTGATCCTTCTCTTCGATTCTCTCCGACTCCAGTTTGGAGAAGGCGCGGCTGAAACTAGCCGCATCGCCAGAGAAGAATGCTGGAGTCTCTCCGGCCGTGGTTGCTGCTTGATCGACTGTGCCGCGATGCCCGGCCAGGTCAAGTTGCGCCATCAGCCGGCGGTAGTTGCGCTGCTCCTGCGTGTGCCGGAAGAGGGCCGCATAGGTCAAGCTGTCTTTTCCCTCGGGAGAATTCGCTTTTTGGCGTCGTGCCAGCATATCTTCCATCAAAACAGAATCGTTTGCCAACAGCAGTTGCTTGCCATTCACTGCAACATATAGAGGCACAGCGCCGTCCAGCGCAAGATAAGCCGCGCCGGCGCTGGAACGCTTTTCCCAGTTGACGCCGAGCTTCCCGGTAGTCAGGCCAGGCAGCAGCGCCTGCGTCAGCGCCTGGCGCACGGCATTCTCATCCCAGTCGTTCGTCGCAGTGACGGCCATCGCCGCCTGCAATGAGACAAAGACGCCATCTTTCGGAGCGCGCGTGGTAAAAATCTCCAACGACGCATCCGGATGCTGGGCCATAAGCAGCGCGCGCAGGGGCGCATATGCATCCGCCTGCGTTGCCGCAACCGGAGCCTTGTCGATGGGCGTGTCGAGCATCGTCGCGCTGCCAGCGTTCTCTGCTGCAACTGCCGCTGGCGCTGTTGTGTACGATACTGCCTGCCGCTCCGGCTTGACCTCCAGCAGATTGTCGCGCAGGCTGCGCAGCAGGTTCTCCGCGTCCGGCGAAGCTTGCGCAGCATAAAAAGCCGCATCTTCGGGAGCAATCGACGCCAAACTTCTTACATCCCCACGAGAAGCGGTAGATAGCCCTTCACGGCGCACCAGCACGCGCTGCTCGCGATAACTCTGGCTGGTTCTGTATAAGTCGCTCACTGTCGAAGAGTATTGCTTCATCTCGGTAACATTGCGCTGCACCCAGTAACTGCGAAAGTACGGCGAGGGAACAATCTTCTCCAAGTTCAGAACCATGCGCAGATCGCCCCGCTCTCCATTCGCCTGTTTTACGGCTTCGACAAACCAGCCCTCGCCCGCGAGATTCTGCGATGCCTTGCCCGCCAGCCGGTCCAGAACGCCCGCCACCAAATCTTCCCTCGTGCCCAGAATCAGCCATCCATCCCGCGAAGCAAATGCCGCCACGCGCGACGACTGTGCATCCTTATGCACGTAGAATGCGGTACCCGCCTCAGTGCGCTGTTCGAACTTCGCCCGCGTTTGCCACAACGGAGTATTTTCAATCGCCTGCTGCTCCAGTCGCGTGACATAGACAAATTCGAGATTGCCGATGTCGTAGAGGCCCAGGCAACTCTGCGTTCCCGCAACCTTTTCCAGCAAACTGCCGTCGGTCGGAAGTCCGGCAGCAGCGGAGAACTCGTCTCGCGCGTGCGAGAGACGCGTAAAAAGGCGCGATGTGCTGAAGGCCGAATAGTTATCACCGACAATCCAGGCGCGCTTCTCCTCCGACGTGTTCCAGTCATGCAACAGCGCGCCAAAGTCGCGCGCCTCGATCGACAGCAATGCGCCCTCGGGCAGAAGGGAAGTCAGCTCGGGTTTTGTCTTGATCGCATCTTCCAACGCGCCAACGGCGAAGACCGCTCCGCAGCCCAGAAGAAGTACGCTTACCGAAATCCAGAGGCGTCGTTTCATTCCTCTTCCTCCTCGCCGTTTGCGGTTTTCCGTGGAGTGAACGGCTCACCCGGTAGCACACGCGGGCGCACCACCCGGTCCTGGTCCATATCCTTATGGATATTCGGCGCGCGCGCCGCATTTTCCCGTTCGCGCGCCGCATCAGTCTCCAGTCGCTTCTGTTCTTTTTCGAATGCGCTCCGCCGCGTCTGATCGTGCTCCGAAGCTGTCGCGCCGCGCGTCAGCTTCAGCGCCTCGCTGGCCTCGTGGCGCTTTTCCCTGGCGTGAATCGCAAACCAGGTCAGCTTGTTCGCATCTTCCGGCTTTATTGTGGAGACAACCGACACTCTATGGCTGCCGGCATTGTCTTCGTCCTCGGACGAGTCGTACATTTGTGCAGCGCGCTGGCCGTAGAAATTACCGCCGTACTCGAAGATCGGCTCGGCGGCCAGCAAAGCCCGTGCGTACTGGCCCGCCGCAAATGCCGCCGTCAGATATTCTATGCGCAACGCGGCATTGTAGGGCGAGTCGGCAATAGCGGCTTTCAACAGCCGCTCTTTGACTTTTTTATCCGTCGCGCAAGCCGCGGCTGCCCTGCGAGCCTCCACAAAGAAAGGCTTGCCGGCCTCGTCCGCGCCGGGGCAGCCATCGCGCGCGAGCAAGTTCAGCTCCGCGCTACCCAGCTGGGCGTTGGCCGCGCCGTGGCCCTTCAACGCCTTGGCCGCTGTCAGCCGTTCTGCATACTTCGCTTTGGGATCGGCGGCCACAGCAGTGAGCGTCGCCAGCGCCTGCTGCGCATTTGCGTTGACAGTCAGCGTGGCATTCGCAAGCCGAACCTTCAAGCTCGCATCCCAGGGTGAAGCCTGCACGAGCGGCTGAAGAAACTGCATTGCGTCGGAGAATTTATGTTTTGATTCCAGCAAACTGGCTGCCGAATCAGCATCAATGTAGGGATTGCCGCTGATGAGCGTCAAGCGTTTGAGCAGGGCAACCGCGCCGGGCACATTGCCTTCGTCCAGATCGATGGCCGCCAGACCCAGGAAGTTGGGCGCGGTCAACTCGCGTGCATCCAGTGCCCGCTCGTAAACAAACCGCATCACGGTCCGCTTCGACGGCTCGCTCAGCGCCTGAACGGCATTTTGCAGGTTGCTTGCTGCGGGAGCGGCTGCGGGATTTTTCTTCCACTCCGCCACCATCTGCGGCAAACTGCCATCCGCCGCGGCCAGCTGCAACTCCGCGCCGAGCCACTGCGCAGTCTTCTTTTTCTCCGCGGGAAGGCGCTCGAGTTCCGCGCGCGCCTCGACGAATTTCTTCTCGTCAAGTAGAGCGCTGACCAGGCTGGATTCGGCACTATCCAGTTGATAGTTGCGCTCGTCCGGCTTGGCCTGAGCCTTGCGGCGCTCCAGCTCCACGCGACGCGCAAGAAGTTGGCTCACCTGCCCCTTGACAATCCACGTGCTCCGTTGCATCGTGTTCAGCACCTCGCTCGGATCGTGGGCGGCTGTCGTAATCTCCAGCAGCCACTCCATCGAATCTCCGTGTGCATGATAGCCCGCCCCCAGCAGCTCCTCGGCCCGGTACTCGCCGTTGCGCTTGAGATAAATGCGCAGTATCGCATCCACTTGCTGGCTGATGGTTGCGTATTGTCCATTCTTTGCGACATCACCAACCACCTGCGCAAAATCTCCCCAGAAGCTCTGCGGCATGCGGCTCTCCTGCTCCGCGGCCAGCCGCTTCACGGCCAACTGCCACGCGGCCAGCGCGTCGGCTTGACGGCCCTGCTTCCATTCGAGATTCGCAATGCTGTTCAGCACGGCAGGCTGATCGCTCTTGCGGTCGAGCGAATGTTGGTAATCGGCCAGCGCGTACTCGGCCCTGCCGGCCTGCGCGGAGTAATCCGCAAGTTGCGTGTAAGCGCTCGCGCTTTCGGGAGTGTGCTCCAACTCCGACTCCAGATAGCCCTCGGCTTGCGCGTCCTTTTCTTCATCGAGGTACTCGCCGTAGCGCGAGCCGTAGTAGAACCACACCTCGCCCGCCAGTTGCTCGTCGCGATTCGCCGGATGAGTGATGCGCTCGCCGATGGTTGGGTCTCCGCCGAGCGCACCGGCAAAGGCCGAGCGCACCTGCGGAATGTGTTGGTGCAGATAGAGTCCCGTCAATCCGGTGTAGGCCTTCTTCCATACAGGGGGCATGTTCGCCGATCGCGCGGCAATTCCCGCCAGTGCCTGATCGGGTTTGCCGTTCGCCACCAGGAACTGCGTCACACTGTCTCTGGTTTCCCTCTGTGTCTCAGCCGTGCGGGAGGCCTTGTCGATCAATGACTCTGGGCGCATGGCCAGTAGCAGCTCCATGTAGTGCGTATCACTGCCGGTTCCAAAGCTCGGCGCCAGATGATCCAGCGCTCGAAGCTCCGCGGCAGCGTCTCCCAGCGTGCGATAGACATTCGCTGCCTGTTGCCACACCGGGCTCTGTTCCGTGCGCGGAAGCGATGCCGCATATGCTTCCAGCTTGGCGCCAACGCCGTCCAAATGTACCCGCCGTTGCTCCAGTTGCACCCACGCGTACAACTCGCCATGCCTGGAATTGCCGAACTTTTCCACGTACTCTCTGTACAATTCGGATTTCATCTCCAAAAGGCCCGCGGCCGAAATCGCCGGCTCATAAACTTCGCTCAGCTCGCTTTCATCGACGGTTGTGGCGCGCTTGCTCTGTAACCATGCTGCAAACTGCGCTTTCTCTTCCGGCGTAGCATATTCACTGACTACCGTGGCCATGGCTTGCAGGGCCTGCGCAAATCCGGACTTTGCCTGCTTCTTGCGCTCGGCAACCCGCTGCTTGCGCCAGTCATCATTGGTAACCGCGCTCAATCCCTGCTGCGCCACCTGTTGGGTTACCATCGACAGAGAAACATTCTCCGCCTGCTGACGGGCGATGGCTAGTCGCGTGAACGCTGTATCGCTCTGCCGCAATCGCGCCATCACGCGCGCATACTCGACCGCACACGATTGATCTCCCGGCTGGACCAGTAGATCCGGACCGGCGATCTCCACGCACCGCTCGGCGTAGCTGCGCGCTTCGTCTAGGAATCCCCACTGCTCCAAGCGCGTGGTCACTTCAACATAATTAGTGGCTCGTGGCGGACGGCCCTGAATCCACGCATCATCCAGCGCCTTCACAGCATCGGCGTTGCGTCCCTGACGGGCCCGCGCCTCGGCGACCTTTACCTTCCACTGCGGATCGCGGTAGCTCAGCTTGTAGAGTTGCTCGTAGTCGGCGACCGCATCGTCCAGTTTGTAGAGGCGCTCTTCCAGGTCGGCCTTCGACTGGTACAGATCCTTCTGCTCTGGCCGCACACGAATCGCTTTTCCGTAGGCATCGATGGCCGCCGGATAGTCTTCCAGCGCCGTCTCCAGCCGTGCCAGCACAATGCTCCAGCGAGCGTCGCGCGGTGAAGTTTCTACCGTCTTGCTGTAAAAATTGACCAGCTTCGCGCTCAGCCCGTGCCCGCCCGCTGCCAGCGCGGCCTCCTGTGTTAGTCCCGCGTCTTCGGGGTAGGCGTTGATCAATTCGATGTACTGATCCGTTGCGCTATCCCAGTTGCCCAGCAGACTGGCCGCGGAGATAATGCCGCGCCGCAACTGGGCCAGCCGCTGAGTTTTTTCGCCACGGTCCATCGCGGCGGCCTTCACACCGGCCAGCTCAGTGCGATAAAACGCTTCAAGCCCCGCCTGATCGCCGGAGCGCGCATAGTTGTCTGCCAGAGCCGCTTCGATGGCGTCATCGAGCGGTTTCTGGCTCAGCAACGGCTCCAGAATATTCTTGGAGCGCGGATACTCGCCCAACTCCGTCAGTTTGCGCGCGGCCTCCAATTGGAATTGCTGCTTCAGTTCGGGATAGGCAGCATTCGCAGAATCCAGCAGAACGGTCACAGCCTGCGGTTTGCGCTCATGGGCCCAGTCGTAGTCCACAGTCGAGCGCACTACGCCGAGAACCTTGCCGTGCTCGCGATAAATAGCCTCCAGTTCCGTTGCCGCCGCTGCGGGATTGTGCTGCCCCAGCAACTCTACCAGTTGATAGCGCAACTCCAGCGTGCGCACAGGATCAGTGGTGAGAGCGATCTGCCGGGAGAGCGCCAGTTGCTCCACCTCCGGCATGGCATGAGTGCGGGCAGCCGCAGTAACGGCGTCGAGCACGTCGAAGGACTCGGTCTGCGCGATCACCTGCTTCAACTCCCGCAGCCGGTCGTCCGTGCGTTGTTGCGCATCGAGCACGCTCACGCGCAGCTCAATTGCCGCGCTGGATGGCGCAGCCTGCTTCAGCAATCCCGCCGTCGCCGTCTCGACAGCCGCGCGCCACTCCGGCCTGCGCGCCAGCGCCAGCAGCCGGTCGCGACTCTCCTCGGAGGGCTTGTCGCCCAGCGAGCTGGCCACGTATTCCTGAATCGCGCCCGGCATATTGTTCTGGCTCTCTTCGATGGCTCCGGCCTCATAGCCGAAGAGTGCCGGCTGCGTCAGCCGCTCGCGCGCCTTGCGCATTTGGGCCGATGCGGAAGCAAAGTCAAAGTAATCCCAAAACACAGTCGCTGATTGCAAGTAGCCGTCAGCCTCGCCCGGATGCACCTCGGCCATGCGCGTCCAGTACGGCGCTGCCTCGTTCATGCGCCCGCGATCCGCATAGATGTCGCCAATCCGCGCCAGCGTATCCAGATCGTCCGGCTTGGCGTTCAGCAACCGCTTCTCGATTGCGACAGACTTGTCCGTATCTTCCGGATGGAAGTAAGCCAACGAGCGATACAACGACGACGCCTGCCGTCCCAGAGCTTCATCGGCGGGATATTCGGCCGCCAACGCATCGGCAGCGCCAACCCCCTGCTCAAAGCGCGATTGCCACAAACACGACTCCACCCAGAATCGCTCCGCCGCCGGGTTGGTCTGCGCCAGCCCGGTCCAGTCCGCCTTGTCGATCTCCGGAGCCTGCTGCCGCAGCGCCTCCAGTTGCGCATCCAGCCTGCCGGTGCTGCTGAGCAGCTCAAACAACTGGTCGCGCAAATCGGGAGACTCCGCCCAGTGTTCCCAAAGCAGCTTCTCTGCCTCCGCCGGCTGAGGGCTCTGATAGTTTCTATATTGCGCCAGCAGATTGCGGACAAAGGTCAGATCGTGCGGGAAGCAGTCGTGAGCATAGCGATTGACCACAATAGAGAGCGCCTGATCCGGCGCCGGAGCCTGGCGCAGATAATCTTCCAATTCAGTTCCGGAAAAAATTCCCGTCACCATGCGCGTCAGCACCGTATAATCCGCTTTGCGCCTCTGGCGCAGATAGAAGCGAGCCAGCTTGGCATACCAGCCTGTAGCGCCGTGGCCGGTCTCCTGGAATTGCGCGATAGCCCGTTGGTACACCTCGTCCTCGCGCGCGTTCACGCGGTTCTGTTCAAGAAAATTCGCCAGCTTGTCATAGAGGCCGGGGTCTTGCGGATTGTGGTCCAACTCCCCGCGCAAGACTTCCAGCGCATCGGGCAGCCGCTGCATGGCCACCAGCCGCGAAAGATACCTGTCCAGCACTTGCGCGTACTCGGCGGAGCGCGCGCCGCTTGAAGCCTGCCCGCCAACCGGCTTGCTGTACGTGTTTCCCGCTGTTCCCAGCGGAACGCCGTCTGCCTTGGCAGCAAGCTCCTTCAGCAGATCTTTGTAGAGCGCAAATTCTTTCTCCGCCTGATTCGTCCGGCTGTACACGTCGCCCACTGTAAGCGCCACTTCCACCCTGCGCGCGTCTGCCGGGAATGCGGCGAGAAACAGTGTTCCCTCACGGATCACGGCATCGTTTTCAGCGTAGGCCATGTAGGCCGTCATCAACTGATTGTGCAGCTCCGCTCGCTCTGCGGATTTAGGAAAGCGCCGGTCGAACTCCGCCAGCAACTCAGCGGCCTTGGCGCGATGAAAGTAAGGCACGGCAAGCTGATCTTCGGTTGAATACTCCGAGTCCGGCTGCTGCGAATTAAAAAACAGCGAGAGAATTCCGTTCAAATAGCCCGGCCCGCGATCCATCGCCGCGATGCTTTTGTAGAGAGCCAAATTTTCCGCTCCCAGGCGCAGCGGCTGCTCCGGTGCGGCAAGCAGAATGCGCACAAGCCCCGCCAAACCTTTTTCGTTCGCATCGGCAGCCTGCGTCTTCGCTGCCAGCGCATAGTAGTAGCGCGCGGCCTCGCGGAAATCCTGCACCTGCTCCAGCAACCGACCCAGCGTGTACAGCTCATCCGCGCTCCACGCGGCTCCGCGCGCATCCTTGCGCTCGCGATATCCGGCCAGCACAGCCTTGGCCGCCTCAAGCTGCCCTTGCTGCTGATAAATATAGAAGAGCCTCGCCGCATCCTTCAGCGCATCAACTCCTCCATCAGGCGCTGCCGCCAGACGTGCCCGCAGCGCATCGCGGACTTTCAGAGTTCGATGACCGCTCTCCAGCAGCGCGTAGTAACTCTTCACCAACTCAGCCGGCCATAGCGGCTCAAAGTTGCGATCAAAGACCGCCAGCCCATCCTTTGCCGAGCCGCGCCCGGCCGCAACATCCGCCTCGGCCCTCACCGGAAACAACGCGTCGCCGGGAAATGCCTTCCGGTAACGCTCAATCAAAGCGCTTGCGGAGGAATAATCCTTGCCCGTCAGATCGAAGGCCAGCTCGCGCTCGTAAACGGCAGTTTCCCGCGGATAACGCCGCTCCCATCCCGCATACTCCCGTGCCGCCGCCGCGCGGCCCAGCGCATACTGGTCTACGATTTTCAGAGCCCGCTCCCACGCCTTCCACGCCTGCTCGGACTCAGCCGCCGTCCAACGTTCCCGTGGGCTTGCCGCAGACTGACCCACTGCCTCCAGAGCCGCAAGCTCCTCCTTTGGCTTCAACCTGCGCTCATAGAAGTCAGCCAGATCAAGATTTGCCGCGGCTTTGTCGTCAGCTTTCTCTGCCCACGTCTTCCAGTCCTTCTCCGCGGCTGCAAAGTCCAGAGCTTGTTCGTCCTCCATCGCCCGCAGTGAGTAAAGCGCCGCACTGTTCTGGCTGCTGTTGATGAGATTCGTCAGCTCCGGCCGCGTCTCGCGTGGTGAGCGCCGGTAGAGAGCTTCGCCGCCGGGCAGCTTCATCAGCCGGTAGAGCGCCTTCTCAACGCCCGAGCCAGCCTCGGCATTTTCCAGCCAGCGAGAGAGACTGTTGCCCGCGCGCAGCAGCAATCCGGGGCTTTGCCAAACGATGAGTGAGGCCGACGCGTTCAGAGTCACCACGCCCAGTGCGACTGCGGCGAAGAAACCGGCCCGCGAATACAAACGCGCCGTGCCCCATCCTTGAGCTTTCTTTCTGGCGCGAGGGTGGGAGACCTCAACAGGATTGATGGGCTGTATCAATCGCTGTTCGTGCAAAATGCTATCGGAGTCGCTAGAAGTGTCAGGGCACGACTTTAGTCGTGCCACAAATGCGTCAAAATCACCGGGGGCTTTAGCCCCTGAGGGATGCTTTCCGCGCTCAAGGAACCACTTCAATGTGCACCTCCGCGCTGCCCAGATTGTGCGCCATGTCTTCCGCAGTCACCGCCAGCAAATACTCACCCGGTGTCAACGCCTGCGGCAGCCAGAGCTGGCCCGTGTTTGCTCCTGCCTCGCGATTCCACCGCAGACTCACCGGAGCCAATCCTTCCATGCGCGCCGTCAGCGTACGCGTACTCTCGCTCGCGCTCACCTTCAGCGGAATCATCTCGCCTGCTCGGTATCGAGTCTTGTCCAGCCTCACCTTTACCGTCGGAGGAGTCGAGGCAATCACAAAGCTTTTCAATTCTCGGTATACCTGCCCGCTCGTGTCGCGCAGTACCAGCCGCACCGGGTAGCTGCCATCCTTCATATCGGTTGGAGCCAGAAAGCGCGTCTGCCACACATCCTCGCCGGAGAGATACCGCAGCGGCTTCTCCAACCCAAAAGGAAACAGCGCAATCACTGAAACAATCGCCTTGTCGGTATGCACGCGCAACACCGGGTCTCCCGGACGAATTACGCGTGGCCGCAGCAGCGCTCGCGGCGCGGCCAGAAACGATGTATAAGGAGTAACAAATTTATATTTGCGCGCCAGGCTGATGATCTCGTTGATAGCGGCTTCGCTCTCTCCCTCGCGCTCAATCTGCTCCAGCAGCGCCTGCACGCGCGCCCCGGCCCAGAGCCGCGGCAGTTGGTCGTGCTCCAGCGCCTGCGCGGGCAAATCAGCTTTGGTATCCGCCTTCACCGGACGCCCATCCTGGTTGCCGTTCACATTGAAACTTACGCCCTTTTGCGGCTTGGTGTACTGGCCCACCCAGCGCCCTTCGCCGCCGTCGAAGACCGCTTCTTCCAGCGCATAGACCTTGTTCACCGCAGCCTGCGGAGCCACTGTTAATTGCAGCCCACCAATCGGTGCTCGTCCCACCTTGCCCAGAAAGGCCGCCAGCTTGAAATCCACCGGCTCGGTGGAGAGCACCTGTTCCATCACCCCGCCGTTGCGGCTCAACATGCGCAGCAGCGGCAGGTTGGCGTCGTCGCCCACGGCAAAGACTTCGGTCTTCGGCCGCCGCTCCGCTGGAATCTCTTTCCACTTCGCCGCGTACCAATCCGCCAGCTTGCCGGTCTGAATCAGTCCCCGCGTCGTGTCTCCGTCGGTCAGCAGCACCAGCGCTGTGGCCTGTGTCGTATCTGCCTTGCTGAATTGGTTCAACCCTTCTTGCAGCGCCTTCTGTAAATCCGTTCCGCCGCGCAGATGACTTTGCCGCAGCCAAACCATCGCTGCCCTGGTGCTAACTGAATCCGCTTGAACGGGGGACGGCTTGAAGCTGTCAACTCTGGTGTTAAACAACAACAGGTTGAATTTGTCCTCTGGCCCAAGAGTCTCCAGCAACTTGGCCGCTGCCGCATAACTACGCTCCAGCTTCTCCCACTGCATGGAGAGCGAAGTATCCATCAGCACCACCACCGTGCGGCCACCCCCGCTGCCCGCCGCCCCGGACGCCGCCGGTGAACTCAGTTGCGCTAACGCCTCAAAGAATCCCGGCTCTGCCGGTGCTGGCGCCTGCGGCTGCTGAGGCTTATGCTTTCCTTTTTGCGGGGCCTGCGTGGGTACCGCCGCTTCAGAGCTGACGAGTTCCATCACCGCCGGAGCAATCGGATTCGGGTTGCGATAGGCGATCACTTCCACTGCATTTTGAGTCTCGTTCTGCGCCCAGACCGTTGAAAAATCCTCGGCCAGATCGATGTTGGTTGCATCCACCGCGCCCCGGATCTCATGCTCATCCTGCTGTTCAATGTGGAAGGGAAGCACGTGCCCCTGAAACGCAAAATCCTTCAGCCGCGATGCCGAATGCAACTCAAAATGTAGTGTGAACTTCTGCACCGTCTGGCTGGCGTAGTTGTCCGGCTTCAACGGCAGCAGGAAGTAGCTCTTCCGCGCCGATACGGGAATATGTTCGTGATATTCGATCTCCAGCCGTTTGGTTCCGTAGGCCGGAATGGGAACGATATGCGCGCTGAAGATCGCGCTGCGCCGCGCATCATCCTCGGTGCGCTCGCCCTGCTCCAACAGCCCGGGATCGATGGCCTGGCTCTTCAACTCCTGATAGATCGCCTTGGCCCTCTTGCGCTCCAGAATCACGGCGGGAATTCGCATCGGACCATCCCAGACGGCAAAATCGCTGATGGTGGTCCCGCTGGGCAGGGCAAAAAGGTAGTTACCCTCCTGCGGGCGATTGGTATGGTTGACGAAGACCTGCCGCACCCACACGCGCGCGTCGCCGTTGTCCACGTGAATATCCACCTGCATCTCGCTCAGCGACAGAATTGCGGGGTCGGGCGCCTGTTTATCGGTAGGTACCAGCACGCCGCTATCCGCAGCCGCCGCCATCGGCAACAAAAGCATCAGCCCCAACGCCCAACTCGCACGCCTCATAACTTTCCTTTCCATCACTAACTCACAAACTCACTAACTCACTAATTCACTAATTCACTAACTCACTATTTCACAATTTCACTAACCTCACAGCTTCCCCTCGTCGATCTTCACCAGCCCATTCTCCGTGCCCACATACACCACGCCATCATGAATAGCCAGCGCCGTCACATTCAACGATGGCAACCCCGCGGTGACCTTTCCCCATCGAGTGCCTGTCGCATCACCCACCATCAAGCCCTGGCCCAACGTTCCCGCCAAGACCAACCGTCCGTCGGCTGCCATCGCTGTGGGATTGATCACCACTCCCGCTTGCGTACCCTCGGTCGATGTCACGTTGCCATCGGCCGTGAGGCGCATGATGCCCGCTCCGTAGGTGCCCACCAGCCAATCGTTGCCCACCGCAACCAGCGCGGTAATCCAGTTGTGCTTCAGGCCGGAGGTCGCCGTGTTCAGGTTCCGGCGGACCTCGCCGCCCGCGAGCAACGAAAGCCCGCCCAGCGTTCCGGCTACCAGCTTATCTCCGCTCGCGCCCAAAGCATACACATGATTATTGACCAGGCCTTGAAAGGCATACATACTGTGCGCGCCGCTCCGGTCCAGAAACGTGATTCCCGCCGGGGTCGCCAGCGCCATGCCGCCGTTATAGAGCGCCACGTCTGTCACATGATCGGCAATCAGTCCAGCCTCTCGCCCCAATATCTGTTTTTGCTTCCCGTCGTGGTCAAAGATCACCAACCCATTGGCCGTGGCCACGGCTACCGCGCCCTGCCGCGTGTCTTCCACAATCCGGTTCACGCAGAAGACGTGCTCGTTCTCCACGTGTTCAACCTTGCCGCCTGTCGCGGAGAGAATGTCCAGTCCGCGGTCGAAGTAGCCCACCCAGAGTCGGCCGTCAGAGGCCACTAAAAGAGCGGAAACGTCCCTGTCGGTCAGTTGCGCGCTGCCGTCTTCGCTGTTCCTGAATTGCAATTTTCGCCAGGCGCCATCCGGTTCCCGGCGGAGTAGCCCGTCCGTGGCCAGCGCGTAGCGGTCGTCCCCCACGGCCAGAAACTGCTCCACTGTGAAATGCTCAGGCTTGAAGGCTGCAGATTGTTGTGCCAAAGTCTTGCACTCTGCGGAAGAATCCTGTTTTGTATCAGGGCACGACTTTAGTCGTACCGAAATTGCTGCAGAATTATCGCGGGCTTTAGCCCCTGCGGAACGCTCCTCCCCGCCAACCTGCGCCGCAATCGACCTTCTGGCCTGTACGTCGTTCTCCGGCCCGTTGAGCGAAACGCGCATCACTCCAGCCTCCATCTGGCCCACCAGCAGCGCATCCCCGTCAACCAGCAAGGCATGTGCGTATCGACCTTTGGCCAGCACCCGCGCGACCTTACCCTCGCGCACCTCGGCTACGCCCATCGGAGTGCCTACGTAAGCCCTCCCTCCTGCCAGCGCAATCTGCTCCACACGCCGGTCCGGAAGTCCCTGCTCTTCGCCGATCCGGTCAGTCTGGCCGCCGTGCCACCAGAGCAGCCCATCGTTCAGCGTGCCCACCCATAGCTCGGCCTCCGTGCCTGCCAGGGAAGTCACATAGACATTACTTGTGGTGGGGTGGAATCGCTTGAGAGTTTTGCCGTCGTAGATTAAGAGACCTAGTTTCGCCGTGCCGATCAGCAGCCGTCCTGATCCCAGCGGCAGCAGGGAAGTGATGACTCGCACATCAGCGTTTGTACCCAATATTTGCCGAAAGAGGTGGCCGTCGAAGCACACGATTCCCGCGCCCTGGGTCGAAATCAGCAGCTCCGGCCGCTTGGCATCGGTCAGCATCCCCACGGCCATCTGACCCAAGGGAGCGGGAGGTAAGTCTATTCCTGTCCTATAGATGCGCTCCAACTCTCCGTCAGACGCGTACACATAAAGCCCCGCCGGACCCCCCAGATAGATCATCCCCTCAAAAACCGCCACGCTCTTGTAAACCGCTGGAGACAAAAGCCCTTCGAATCCGGCATTCGGCTGTACGCCCAAAGTGTGTGCTTCAAAGCCCAGCAGCTCCCCTTGCGCCGCTGCGCGCCTCGACGAACTAAGCGCCCGCTCTACGCGCCAAATCACGACACTGCATACCGCCAGACACACCAGCGCCGCCACGATTGCCAAAGCCGCGACTTGCTGCCGGTTGATTTTCATTGTGGATTTTTGTCCGTTGCGGGGCGAATTCACAATAGCGCATCGAACAGCTGAACGCAAATTTATTCATTTTTCTTCTCGGCTGCCAAAGCCCGTGTAGACGAACCATGGCAGCGCCGAGAAGGACAATCTAATCGTGCATTCTTTATATAGGACCTAATGAATAATACTGGCCGTCGCATCTTCAGGGTATGCGGGCATGCCAAACTCAGGCACATCAAGACCTTCCAGCTCCGATTCCGGCGATACGCGCATGGATTTGACCTTGTTTAAAACCCAGAACACGCCGTAGGTCGCGCCAAAGGCCCAAACAGCGCACAGAGTTGCCCCCAGCAGTTGACACTCGAACTGGCTGAGGTCACCATGGAGCAAGCCCGTCACTCCCTGGCCTGCCTGCCCAAGGTAGTTTGCGGCGCCCACTCCGTTCCATCCTGAACCGTAAGTGCCGTCCGCGAAGATACCCACACAGACGGCGCCCAGCCAGCCGCAGTAGCCATGCACTGATACTGCTCCGCATGGATCATCAACTTTGAGTATCCGCTCGTTGAACAGCACACCGCCGCAGACCAGGAGCCCGGCCAGAACTCCAATCAACACCGCCGAATTGGGAGAGACAAAAGCGCATGGAGCCGTGATAGCTACCAGACCCGCTAGCATCCCATTGCAGGCCATGGTGACGTCCGGCTTCTTGAAGATCAGGTACCACAACAGCAGCGCTGTCGCCGAACCTGAAACCGCCGCGAGATTGGTATTCATGGCGATGACTGAAATACGCAGGTCGGTTGCTCCCAGCGTGGAGCCGGGATTGAATCCCATCCATCCGAAGAGGAGGATAAAAGTTCCGGTTACGACGAAAACGATATTGTGCGCCGGAAAAGCCCGCGGCTTTCCATCGGGGCCATACTTGCCGATGCGCGGACCGAGAATGACGGCCAGCGCCATGGCGCAAAAGCCGCCAATTGCATGCACCACCGTGGACCCGGCGAAATCCACATAACCGTGTCCCAGGTGCATGGTCAATCCCAGTTGCGACATCCATCCGCCGCCCCATACCCAGCATCCGAAGACGGGATAGAGAATTCCGCCGATGAATAATTCACACAGGATAAACGACCAGAAGGTGATGCGCTCGCAAACCGCGCCCACGATGATATAGCCGGCTGTTTCCATGAACACGAACTCGAAGAGCGTCAGGCAGAGGCTGCCGGCATCATAGCCCGGCCCGCTCAGGAAGAATCCCTTGCCGCCCAGAAATCCCCAACTGCCGTGACCCAATAGAAATGCGTTGAGCGTCGGAGTTCCCCCAAGGTTAGTCGGCGCTGCGTTGATTGCGACTGCCCCGAACTGGAAGGCGTAGCCAACGGCGTAATAAGCCAGCAAAGCAAAGACGAAGGCGGCAAAATTAAGCATCATTAAATGAGCCGCATTCTTCTTGCGCACCAGCCCGCAGGTGAGCAGCGCAAATCCAGCCTGCATAAACAGAACCAGATATCCCGTAAGCAGCGTCCAGGAGAAGTTCGTGGCGACGCGAACGTGCCCCACAGAGTCGGCCAGCTTCATGGCAATCGGTTCTTTTGCCGTCTGGGCCTGGAAATCATCGTAGGCTTTCTTCTGTGCCGCGAAGTCCGGGCTAGTCGAATCTGGAGTGGCAGGGACCAGAGCATTGCCAGCGGCATCCTGGACGCTGGTTCTATCGCCGGTGGCGATGCCAGCCGGATCCGGCTTGGGACCATTGTCGGCAAAGCAGAGTGTCGAGCATACTCCAAATAGTCCCGCCAGCAGCAGAATAGTTATTGCGCCTTGCATGAGCGAACGATGCAGACCGTGCCTCGCAATTGGCTGTCTCATATTGATTCTCTCCTCTTCTTGTGTAGTGAATGGCAAATGAATTCCTGGACTGTGCCAGACTGCTTTGTGGTTGCTCTCTTTACAGGGCGGCTGGCCCGCGCTCACCGGTTCGAATGCGTATCGCCTCGTCGACCGGGGTAACGAATATCTTTCCGTCTCCCATCTTTCCGGTTCGACTGCCTTTGATGATCGCGTCCACGATCTGTTGCACGTGCTCATCCGCTGCGATGATGGTGAGCAGAATCTTGGGAAGAAAATCGACTGAATACTCAGTTCCTCTGTACATCTCGGTGTGGCCCCGCTGCCGGCCAAAGCCTCTGACTTCCGCCGCGGTTGCTCCTTGAATTTCGCAACCGGAGAGTAGTGACTTTACCTGATCCAGCCGTTCTGGCCTGATCACTGCGTCGATACGCTTCATCGTTCTCCTCCTTGTTGAATGTGACTAAATTTTTGTGTAACAGAGTGTGCGGTGAGCCAGAACAAGCCTGGCGCAAAGCGGGTCTCAAGCTACAAGCCGGATAGGGAAAGCCGCATGAGTTAGTTGAAGGTTAAAGCCGAACCGATAAAGATGAAATGAAGAAACCGAAAAAATGAGAGTGTTTTCCTCACCATCGGGATTTCTTCTGGCAGCAGAGTGAAGGCACAGTTCCACCCTGGCCCAGTTACGATTGGTCGGGCGGAACTGCGGGTTAGTACGGCTTCAGCGCCTGGGGCCGAAGAAGGCCAAGAACCCCATGGTTATCGTCGATTGAGTTATAAGCGCACTTGACAGCAGCAAAGCCTGCCGGTGATTCAGCTTGCCACCGCTCTGCGGAGCTGATGCGGCGGCTCCGCTATTTCTCGATAATGTTTTTGCCGAAGATGAAGCCGAATTCAAGTACGCCCCGGAATTGGCCCGCATTCGTTCCCGACGTGCCAAAAACATCTCCCTTCGTGAAGTTCGTCGCGTCCACCCATGCAAGATCGCCGCGAACGTACATGCCTCCTTTTTGGTAGGTTGGTGTCGCGGTAAAACTGGTGCCTGCACTGCCGGACCCAAAGCCCAACAAATTGACCGATTTGTCAGTTGCACTCCCCGAACTCGTGATGTATTCCACACGCGCTGGAAGCGAGAAGCCCTTCTTAAAGGCGTAGCTGATGTTGAACGCGCCGCCGGTTGCGGATGTGCCTTTGGGGACGCCTACCTTCACGTTGGTCGGCAGCTTGCTGTACTGGAAGTACGGCTGAACGATCCATGGGCCCTTGGTGTACGTATAGATCACCGTATGCATATAGCTGTTGTTCTGCACCGGCGTTGCCGCCGTTTGGAAGACAGTTTGCTCGGCGTTGCCCATCCCGTCGTACACCAGGCTATGAGGCCCCTTCGTAAGGGTCAAAGAGCCCGAGAGCCACGAGTAGCGGTTGGAATAGTAACCGTCGTTCCAACTGAACGAGGCGCTTAGGTACTTACCTAGGGTTTGATTTACCTGGATGCCGCGATTGATAGCGTTTTCCTGGTTCCAAACGAGGCCGCGCTCGATGTTGAAGTTCTGGTACGTAAAGGTGGACTCGGCGCCCATCAGCGTGGGAAGAGAGCCGATAAGGAACTGCGTGTTCTTAGCCGCCTGCAACTTCAGGTAGGCGACCGGAACAGGCCCGAAGAAATTGTTTACAGTATTTTGGGCGTTAACAAACGGCACTGAAAGTGTCGGCATGGTATAGACGCCAGCCTGGATGTAGTACTGAAGCTTCCCGTCCGCTTTTTGAATGAAAATCTGTCCGTTGCTCAGAGTGGCTTGCGCGTTATCGTCTCCCGGCACGGAATTGTTCTGGAACTGCGCGAAACCGGTCACGATGCCGTTGACGGACAGCTTGCCCAACGGTCCGGCATCGAAGGTCGCCGGTGGCAGCCATTGCAGTGGACCCGTGAGAACGAACGTGGAAAGTGGGGCTGGGGCAGTTGCCGGCACCTGCGCCGCCGGAGCCGCTGCCGAAGTGGGCGTTCCCGGTGGGGGAGCGGCCGGTGTTTGCGCGCCGGCCGTCAGTACGATTGCCATGGCAGTTCCGGCTATGAATGGTAGTATGCGAATCGTATACAGATGTATCAGCATATATCCTCCCAAATGATGAAGTATGTTGTCTGGTATGACAGGTATGAATTCAGCCAAAAAGAAGGCAAGATGCGCACCCTGTCAGTGCAGTCAGCAACTCTGCCAAACCTTCATGGTCACACAATATAGCTGTTGTGAATTCAATCGGGGAGAATCGGATCGCTTTTTTGCTCGTTTCCCGATGTGGCCTGGCAGTTACTGATTGGTCCAAGTATGGCAAAGCAACCATAAGGAACCTATGAGAGACATATGAGGAACCTATAAGGAATTAATAAAATAGTGTCGTCGCACTCCGCATAGAGAGAATGAATAACCTGTTAAAATTCTTTTAAGCTTCATCGCATCCAGGGCCGGCCCGGCGAAAGAATTTGTGCTTCACGGTTGTGGTCATGGGATCTGATCGGGGCGATGGCGATGAATCAGTTTCCGGTTGTTCTCGTCAATGCGCCTTCTCTTTTTTGAATCCTGCTTCCATGAATGTTGGGTGATCGCTTGACCGTGGGTATCATCAACGCGACTGTTGTATCGGCCAACGCCGTTCTGTTGCTGGCCTTCGTCTTTGTCGCGCTTGTGATCATCCTTATCCTGGCGCGCGCCAGAAACAGCGCCCGCAAAGCTGCGTCCTGGGGCGCACAGGTGCGCGATCTCCACGAGTTCACGCGACGCACGCTGGAGATGAATCTTCGCCTCGAGCCGGGGCCGCAATTGGCCGATTTGGTGCATGATATCTTCGCGCTGGAGGCCGTGGCGGTCTTTGACGCGGAGCTGCACCAGGTCTATCCAGCAGGGCATTGGAACGCGGACCCCCAGGAGTTGGCGCAGAACGTCTGCTACTTCGGGACCTCGGACGACGATCCAAAAACAGGGCTGGGACGCCGTGTGGTCCGGCTGGGAACGGTGCCCATCGGAAGCCTGGTGGTGCGTGGCAGAACCAGCCCGCTCACCAACAGCGCCATTGCCTCGCTCATCGCCATCGCCTTTGATCGCTACCGGGCCTTTGCCAACGAGAGCCGCATCGAAACCGAACGCCGCACCGAGCAGTTGCGCTCCACCGTTCTTGACAGCCTGGCGCATGCCTACAAGACGCCATTGACGGCCATTCGCGCGGCCTCAACAGGCCTGGGCGAGATGGGCCATCTCTCTCCCGGGCAGGCGGAACTGGTTGCGTTGATCAGTGAACAGACCGAACTCCTCGGCAACCTGACCACGCGCTTGCTGACCACCGCGCGGCTGGATGCTGGTGAGGTTACTGTTCATGCCACTCCGGTGGATGTCGCGCCACTGATTGAAGAGGTGGTGGCCAGCCTCGGCGACTGCCTCGCCAGCGTGAAGGTGGCCATCGAGATTCCCGATGAGCGCATGAAGCTCGATTGCGACCGCCAGTTGATGGTCATGCTGCTGACGCAGTACATTGACAACGCCTGCAAGTACTCGATTTTCGGCAGCACTATCACCATTCGCGCAGAAAAAGTTCATGCGGAGATCGTCTTTTCGGTGCGCAGTTTTGGGCCGGTGATTCCATTCAGTGACCGGGAGCGGATCTTCGAGCGCTATTATCGATCCACGACTCGCCCCAACCGCGCGGCAGGAACCGGAATCGGCCTCTCGGTGGCCAGGCGTGTTGCGCTTCTTCATGGCGGATCCGTTTGGGTTACCAGCGATGAGACGGAAGGGACTACGTTTTTTGCGGCCATCCCCGCCAAGGCGCAGAAGAGGGTTTTCTGATGATACAGGCACCAATTCGCATTCTTCTTGTTGACGACGAATCGGCCATTCGCAGGGCGCTCAGGCCGCCGCTGGTTGAGCTCGGCTTTCAGGTAGTTGATGTCTCGCGCGGTGAAGAGGCTCTGCAAATGCTGCGTGCCGGCGGTTTTGATGTTGTACTGCTCGACGTGAATATGCCCGGCATCGGCGGCATTGAGACTCTCCGCCGCATTCGCGCTTTTGCGCCCCGGCTGCCCATTCTCATGCTCACCGTGCGCGATGCGGAAGAGGAGAAGGTCGAGGCGCTGGAGTTGGGCGCCGACGACTACGTCACCAAGCCATTCAGCATGCGCGAGCTGATTGCACGCATCCGCACGGCGGTTCGTCGCGTGCGCGCACCGGCCCGCGCCGAAGATGCGCCCATCGTGATTGGCGAGCTGCGCCTCGATCCGGTCAAGCGCAAGGTCACCAGGCGCGATCAGCCGCTGCACCTTACCCGCAAAGAGTTTGACATTCTTTACTGTCTAATGTGTCGCGCCGGTCGCGTGGTCACTTACTCTAGGCTGCTCACCGAAGTGTGGGGCGCAGATTGCCGCGAAGAGGTCGAGTATCTGCGTACCTTCGTTCGCCAGTTGCGCAAGAAGATTGAGGATGACCCTGCCACTCCCGTGTATTTGCTCACCGATGTCTATGTGGGATACCGCTTCGCCGACGCGCAGATGTTCATCGAAGAGAGTGCGGAAGGCGCGCCGGAATCGGACGGCGAGGAAGAGGAGCGCGAGGCTCATCCTTAAGGCGCCTCGGGGGCTGTATATCTGCCGGTTCGAGGTTCCTGGTATCCCACCCATGCGCAGAACCCGGGTTCCGGCACGCGTGCATTGCGTGCCGGGACGGGAAAACGGCACATGAATCGGGCACTCGTCCAGGCTGTGCGGCAATTCGCCTGCGCTACTTTTTTACCGGCACCGGCGGAGCATACTCGCTCATGATGTCCACAACAGCCTTCCAACCGCCGTCGGCCTGCTTCTTGTAGACCATGACGTCGGTGCCTTTCTCTGAGAGCACCTTCTTTGTCTTGGGGTCTGTCATGGTCATGGTGTAAGTGCCATAGAGGTAGCCGAGGTCTCCTGACTTCGCAACCTCCACTTTGTCCTCGACGAAGGTTGCGGAAAAGCTCTTGTCTGCGACTATCGGCTTCATGGCGGCCTTGATCGCCGCAACCCCGTTAAGAACTGGCGAGTCCGGCATGAATACTGATGCGTCGTCGGCATAAACCGCGCACATCTTATCCACATCCTTAGCGGTGGCCCCCTGCATCTGTGCGTTTTCAAGATCGCGAATCGCTTTCACGTCCGCGTCATGGGTGTCTAGAGCGGGTGGCGGCGGAGCCTGGTGGCAACCCGCAACAATGACCGCGAGAGCGAACGCGGCCAGCCTAAAGTATCGATTGCGCATAGTTTCCTCCAATGGCGCACTAATTTACCACGGAGGCCCTGCTTTGGGCAAAGGAAATAAGCGGGCAAAGAAAGGCACGCCTGGAACGAATGGGCCGGAAGAGGCATCGTAAAGCGTTTTCCGAATCCGGGGCGAAGAAAGCCCGAGTCCGCTATACGTCGTAGTGCAGCAGGCTGAAGACATCGAATTCCTTGAAGCGGTCGCGGCCCTTCAGGAAGTCTAGTTCCACGGCAAAGGCCAGCCCGACGATCTCTCCACCCAGTTGCCTGGCCAGTTTCACGGTGGCTTCCATCGTGCCTCCGGTAGCCAGCAGGTCATCCACCAGCACCACGCGCTGGCCGGGCTGAATCGAGTCTTTGTGAATTTCCAGAGCGTCGGAGCCGTACTCCAGATCGTAGGTCACGCGCTCCACCGCGGCCGGCAGCTTGCCCGGCTTGCGCACCGGCACAAAGCCCGCGTTGAGCCGGTAGGCCAGCGCCGGCCCAAAGATGAATCCCCGCGCCTCAATGCCCAGCACCAGGTCGACCTTGCGTTCGATATAGTGGCTGGCGAGCGCGTCGATCAGCTTGGCAAAGCCGGTCTTGTCCTTGAGCAGCGTGGTGATGTCATAAAACAGAATCCCCGGCTTGGGAAAATCCGGCACGGTGCGCACCAGCGCCTTCAGGGCTTCCACATCGATGGGCTTGGTCATTTCGGGCATAAGGTCGCTCTCTCCTTGATTCCTTGCAGATTATAAAGGACTAGTCCCTCAGTCCCTAGTCCCTTCCGTTCACCACGCGCCATCAATTCTGAACGAACTCAAGTCGTCAGCTTCGGATTCGGCGAGTTGATGTTCGACGAGGCGATCCACGCGGCAGCCTCGCGGTCCGCGGCGCAGGCGGGCCCGCAGCTCGGCCAGTTCTTCGGCCGCGCCCGAGGCCACCACCTCCACCTCGCCCTCCTCGGTGTTGCTTACCCAGCCGCGCAGACCCAGATGGCCGGCCTCTCGCTGCACATACCAGCGGAAGCCCACCCCTTGCACACGGCCCTGAATGAGAAAATGAAGAACCATCGGAATGAGTCTTTCAGATGTCGCGCCGCTGTGCAACTGGCACATCAGCATCCATAGGACAAGCGCCGTATGCCTGGACGGCCAGTCCCCCCACCGCAGGGGTCGCGCTACACTGGAGTTCACCATGGTCTTCGTCCTCGACAACTACGATTCGTTTACCTACAACCTTGTCCAGTATCTGGGAGAGCTGGGCGCTGAGGTTGAGGTCTATCGCAACGACGAGTTGACCGTGGAACAGGTCGAGGCGAAGCACCCCGAACGCATCCTGCTTTCGCCCGGTCCGTGCACGCCGAGCGAGGCCGGCATTCTGGTCCCGCTGATTCGTCACATGGCGGGCAAGGCGCCGATTTTGGGAGTTTGTCTGGGCCATCAGGCCATCGGCGAGGCCTTCGGCGGAGATGTCGTCCGCGCCAGCCACCTGATGCACGGCAAGACCAGTTCGATCACCCACGATGGAAAAGGCATCTTCGCCGGGCTTAGCTCGCCGCTTACCTGCACGCGCTACCACTCGCTGATCGTCGCTGAAGAATCGCTGCCCAGAGAACTCATTGTTACCGCGCGCACGCCGAGCGCCGACGGAAAATCCTCGGTCATCATGGGCCTGCGCCATCGCAGCTTGCCTATCGAGGGCGTGCAGTTCCATCCCGAGAGCGTTTTGACCGAGGGCGGTCACCAGATGATCCGCAACTTTTTGGAGATGTAAGCGCCATGCGACCTGCCACGAAACAATTCACCGGCGTAAAATGTACGGTCTTGAGCCCGTACATCCAGCTTGCCAAAAAGAAATGGGCATTTCTGCCTGCGAATAAACAAGAGAGCAGGGAAGTTTTGTATCAGGGCACGACTTTACAGCTTGCGGAAAAATGCAAAGGTTGGGGCAAGAAGCGTCAGGGCACGACTTCAGTCGTGCCGAAAATGCAGCAAATAATGCGTTGGACTTTAGCCCCTGAGGGATGTTGTTCCTTCCTCGCCACCATTCTTCTGCTGCTCGCGCCTATGCTTCACGCGCAAACCGCGCCAGCGTCTCAGGCTGTAGCAACCGACGCAGCTCCCATCGCTATCGTCTCGCTCGACAGCAAGAACCCGGACGCCGCGGCCAAGGTCACCGGCGCGCTCGAAGTTTCGCAGGGCAGGGCAGTGATTGTTGCCAGCGGCACGATTGCCTCGGGCAGCCAGACCACCGAGGTTGTGCTGCCTCATCGCGGCGTGCTGCGCGTCTGCGCCTCGACAACCGTTAAGCTGGCCGCCGACTCGAGCGTCCCAGTCGGCGAGACGCCCGGCCTAATGATGGCTATGGATCAGGGCGCAGTCGAGATGAGTTTCGCCACCAGCTCCGCAGCGGGGCGCAACGCAGACGTCCTGATGACTCCGGACTTTCGTATCCTTATAGGTGGTCCCGGCGCGGCGGAGATCAAGATTCGCCTCGGCCAACACGGCGATACTTGCGTGGACAATGTCGGAGTCAACGCTCCCTACGTGCTGGTGACCAGTGTCTTTGATGGCGGCAATTACCACGTGCAGCCCGGCCAGCGGGTGATGTTCGAGCACGGCAGCTTACGCGAGGTGGTGGACAACGAAAAGGAGCCTTGCGGCTGCCCGCCCCCGCTGCATCCCGGTACAAATGAATTTCCAGTAGCGCAGAGCGCGGGCCTGGCGCCGCTGCCCAAGCCGGCTCCGAATGCGGTCTCCATAACTTCCGCCCCGCCAGAATCACTTGAGCCGCTGGTCTACAACAGCGCCGATCACGCGGCTAAACCCGCTGAAGCAACTCCGCCTCCCAGCGCGGCAGCAGCCAAGCCCGCGACAAAGAAAAAGCCCGGCTTCTTCGGCGGCATTGGAAAATTCTTCCGGCGGCTCTTCGGCGCGGAATAATGAAAGTTGTTTGTGCCGCGAGGTCTTCTGGCTGAGAGCTGACAGCTGTTAGCTGACCGCTGTCTACATCTCTCGCGCCCGCTCAATCGCCCGCATCACAGCCTTGGCCTTGTTGAGCGATTCCTGGTATTCAAGCTCGGGCACGGAATCGGCCACGATGCCGCCGCCGGCTTGCACGTAGCCCTTGCCGCCGATGGCAAGCATGGAGCGAATGGCGATGCAGGAGTCGAGATTGCCGCTGAAATCCGCATAGAGAACCGCGCCGCCGTAGGTTCCGCGCCGCGCCGGCTCCAGCTCCTCGATAATCTCCATGGCTCGCACCTTGGGCGCGCCGCTGAGAGTTCCGGCAGGGAAGCAGGCGCGCAGGGCGTCGACGGCAGTCAGTTCCGGCTTGAGCTTGCCCTCGATGCTGCTGACAATGTGCATGACGTGCGAGTAGCGCTCGACGAACATCAGACGGTCCACCTTGACCGAGCCGAACTGGCTCACGCGGCCTACGTCGTTGCGGCCCAGGTCCACCAGCATTACGTGCTCGGCGCGCTCCTTCTCGTCGGAGAGCATTTCGTCGGCCAGCGCCTGATCTTCGGCCTCCGTTGCTCCGCGCGGACGCGTTCCGGCGATGGGCCGGTACTCCACTTTGCCCTGATGCACGCGCACCAGCATCTCCGGCGATGAGCCTGCCAACTCGATGGTCTGCTTTGACTTTTTGGAAGAGTGCGCAGGATGGTCAGGCTGTCCGCCGAGTGGACTCTCAGGCGCAAAGCGCAGGAAGAACATATAGGGGCTTGGATTCACCGTACGCAGAGCGCGATAGACCTGGAAGCTGTCGGCCTCAGGCTCCACATCGAAGCGCTGCGAGATGACGGTCTGAAAGATATCACCCGCCGCGATGTACTCCTTGGCGCGGTCGACGGCGGAGAGGAAATCCTTTTTCGACGTGCGGTGCTGCACCTGCAGCTTGCCTCTGGCTTTGTGTCCGGCCAGTTTGGGCAACGGTTGGGAGAGCCGCTGTTCAAGACGGTCGAGCCGGGTTAAGGCTTTGTCATAAGCGTTCGCAGGCTTGCTACGGGTTACGTCGGCTGTCACTACCAGCCAGATCTCCTTGCGCACATGGTCAAAGGCCAGCACTTCGTCGAAGAAGAGCAGGCAGGCGTCTGGAACGCCCAGTTCGTCCTTGGCCAGCACAGGCAGCCGCTCGATCTGGCGTACGGCATCATAAGAAAAGAAGCCCACCGCGCCAGCGGTAAAGGGCGGCAACCCCTGGAGCCGTGCCGGTTTGTGGCCAGAGAGCGCGCGACGCAGCACGGCGAAGATGTCGCCCTCGATCTGGACGACTTTCTTGCCCTCGGTGATGGTGATCTCGCGGCCCCGCGCCACGATGCGCTTGAAGGGTTGGAGGCCGATGAAGGTATAGCGGCCCACCTGTTCGCCGTTTTCGACCGATTCGAGCATGAAACACTCCCGCTCCGGCCAGGCGGCACGCAGGAAGGCCGAAACCGGCGTCTCCAGGTCGGCTGTGAGCGTACGGCAGACAGGAACAAGCGTGTGTTCTTTGGCAAGCGCCAGGAACTCCTTGCGGCTGGGCTGGACGGGTTGGGAAGAGGCTTTCACAGTCTCAGTGTAATTGCATGCATCGCGGAGCGCCTTGCCGCGTCTATGATGAGTGAATGGGCGCCTTCCCCAGGCCCACATTCTGGCGGCAGGCAATCTGAATTGGAGAAAACTATGGCATCGGTATCCCTTGAGCAGGAGATCAATCCCTGGGAAGCCCAGGCGGCTCGATTTGACTTTGCGGCGCGCAAACTGAACCTGGAGGAAGGCTTGTGGAAGCTGCTGCGCACGCCGGGGCGCGAGATCATCGTGCACTTCCCCGTCACCATGGACAACGGCCACATGGAGATGTTTACCGGCTTCCGGGTACAACACTCGATTGCGCGCGGTCCGGGCAAGGGCGGCATCCGCTACTCGCCGGATGTAAATCTGGACGAGGTGCGGGCACTGGCCAGTTGGATGACATGGAAGTGTGCTGTAGTGAACATTCCCTTTGGCGGCGCCAAGGGTGGGGTCATCTGCGATCCCAAAAATATGAGCCGGGGCGAACTGGAGCGCATGACCCGCCGCTACACCTCGGAGATTATCGATTTCATTGGTCCGGAAAAGGACGTTCCCGCGCCTGACATGAACACCAACGAACAGACCATGGCCTGGATCATGGACACCTATTCGATGCACCAAGGACACACGGTGACCAGCGTGGTGACCGGCAAGCCGTTGAACATCGGCGGCTCGCGCGGCCGGACGGAGGCCACCGGGCGCGGCGTTCAGGTGATCTGCGACGAGAGCATGCGCTACCTGAAGATGAATATCGACGGCTGCCGGGTAGTCATCCAGGGCTTTGGCAACGTGGGATCCAATGCCGCCCGCTTGATGATGGAGCGCGGCTACAAGATCGTGGGTATCGCGGAGTTCGACGGCGGCCTGTCGAATCCCAAGGGCATCGACATTCACCAGTTGCTGGACTACAAGCGCCGCAACAACACCATTCTGGGCTTTGGAGGCGCAGAGTCCATGCCCAGCGAGGAGTTGCTGGTTTCTGAATGCGAGATTCTCATCCCCGCGGCACGGGAGAATGTAATCACAAGCCGTAACGCTGGCCAGATCAAGGCGAAAGTCGTCGTGGAGGGTGCCAACGGCCCCACCACCGCAGTGGCTGACGACATTCTGGCGGATAAGCGCATCTTTATCATGCCCGACATATTGGCCAACGCCGGCGGCGTCACAGCCAGCTATTTCGAGTGGGTGCAGGATCGCCAAGGCTACTTCTGGAAGGAAGCTATCGTCAACGAGCAACTGGAGAACATACTGCGCGACAGCTTCGACGATGTGGTTCGCTATTCCGAGGCCCACAACGTTAACAACCGCATCGCCGCTTACATGCTGGCCATCGACCGGGTCGCCCAGACGATTCGCCAGCGCGGCATCTACGCATAACCACCTGCGGGCACCTGCGGTGCGGCCAATCGCTCGCTATTCGCTCGCAGCAATCGGGTCAAAGGACGATAACAACTTAAGCGGGATGGGCAACGGGCCTGTCCCGCTTTTCTTTGCGCAATTCGCAACTATATTTGTGTAATGCTGTTTGTAATGAAGGAAGAGGTATGAGTCCGCAGGAAGGAGCATTATGAAAATCGCTCTTATTGCATTGTTGTTTGCAGCATCCGCATTGGCTCAGGGGCCGGCTGCTGACCCTGCTGCGGCCTGTGGCCCGGCTAATGTCAGTTTTAAGGTGAAGCTGGGTGCCCCGAATATGCTGGTGCAGCCATATCCCGGGAAGGCGCTGGTTTACTTCATCCATGATGCAGGTAGCTGGGGCGCCCTTGGCTATCCAACGACGAAGCTTGGCATCGACGGATCGTGGATGGGCGCAAACCATGGTGACTCGTATTTCTCCGTTTTCGTCGAGCCGGGAGAGCACCATGTGTGCGCTACGTTGCAGTCCTCCATCGTCGCGGACCGCGTGGAACTGGCGCATTGGAAAGCAGAAGCAGGGAAGGTCTATTACTATCGCACGCGGCTTGTGTTGTCACGAAGCGTGGAGTTATTGGAACTGGAGCCGATCGACAGCGATCAGGGTAAGTACCTGATTGCCTCCTTTCCACTGAGCGTGTCGACGCCGAAGAAGTAAGGACAGAATGGGTCATTGGCTCATCCAGTTTTCAATGTACGTGCGCGGCGCTATGCAGAGCCGCAAGCGCCAGCTCGCCCCACAATGCGGGATGGAGCTACGCCTCAAGAGATTCGACAGTGTGGCGCGACCGCATGAACCTACCCAACTCCATCACGATGAGCCGGATTCATTTCCGCTTTTACAGTATCAATAACTTTAGAAGCTAAATGGCTTAAGCAAACATATGAATCGGGAAAGTGCGCAACATGATTCCAAACACCAAACCACGCGTAATTTGGAGCAACTCAGCGGGACGCGGGCGGTCATGGTTGCGGGGATGTGGGGGCCTGGCTTTGAGTCGATGTGGGAGGTTGACTTTGATTCGATGTGGGAGGCTGGCCCTGATTCTGAGTTTGGGTAATCTGACGGCGTTGTTCAAACATCTGCTGCATATCCGCTATCCTCTCAGAGGTGCTTTTGTCAGGATTGACCTCCGGACTGGCTGTGGAAGTAGTAGTTGCAGATGCTGTATCAGTCGAAGTAGCAGGCGTCGTTACAGGAGTATCAGGAGCAGAAGGAGTAGAGTTGCCAGGTGTCGCTTGACTTGTGGCTGCTTTTGAAGGGTCTGGCATAGTGTCGTCTACTGTCGGAATATCGGCGGGATCAACCGCAGTTGGAGTGTTATCGTCGCCAAGAGTGGCCGGCCTACCATTCAGGCGGCTCTGTAACCATGCGCGTCGCGCCGGCGTGAGTGACTTGTCTGCAATTGCGGTTGTCGAAGTCTCGGATGATCGCTGCAAAAGGAATACTGCATCGACTTTCTGCGGGTCTTTCGCGGACGCCCCTATAACAAAGTTTAATTCTGTCCCACTTAACAGTGACTCCAGTACTTCTCGCACAGGTCCTGGGCCCAGATTCTCGAATATTCTTTTTCCAGCCGCGCCTTCCGGAATGTCGACCTTAACGCCAATGCATGAATGAACAGCGGATAGAACTTCACCGAGCGTGGAGTTATCAGCCTCTATAGTCATCTGGGATCCTTCGCAAGTGACTTTGGGCGGCTTGGGCGACGCCAACATGGCGAATTGCGGCAAAGCAGGTGCGCCTGGCACGGATATGCTTGAATCACTAATGACATTTTTTGCTACTACCGCCTCCTGTGCGATAGCTGCAGAAGCGAGTACCCAGGTTGCAAGTCCGAGTGCAACCGGACGAATTGAATAAATGAATGCCATGATCCACCTCACTGTCCACCTTTATCCCGTTGACGTAACATCCGCGTGGCCATCAATCCTGCGAGCTGAGCATCGCCATGACCGGTTCGGCCTGCCGCCCCTCACTACCTGTAGTCTTTGGATGCGCGAATAGCTCTGGAGATGTATGGCATTTCCAAAACTCATAAATCATTGGATAGACAAGCAACTCCAGAGCAAACGATGAAAAAATCCCGCCCACCATTGGAGCGGCAATTCGCTTCATAACATCGGAGCCTGTGCCTATCGACCACATTACAGGCAGCAAACCGATGCATGTGGTTGCAAAGGTCATGAACTTTGGCCGCAGCCTCTTTGCAGCGCCATAGACAATGGCCTCGCGCAGATCCTGCAAGGTTCTGAGCCGGCCGTTACTGCGGGCCTGCTCATAAGAAAGATCAAGATACAGGAGCATGAATACGCCAGTTTCCGCATCAATGCTTAACAGCGCGATGAGACCTACCCATACGGCTACGCTTACGTTGTAATGCAGAATGTAGAGGGCCCAGGCCGCACCTATCGCCGAAAACGGCACGGCCAGAAGAATGATCATGGTCTTAACGAATGAACGCGTGTTGATGTAGATGAGTAACATCACCAGGGCAATCGTTGCGGGCACGATAATGCGAAGGCGCCGATTCGCCCGCTCGATGGACTCAAATTGTCCTCCCCAAGAAAGGGTATATCCGGTCGGCATCGTAATATTGTCCTGCAATACACGTCCGGCCTCGGTAATGTAACTTCCAGGATCGCGGCTGGCCAGATCCACAAAAACATAACCTGTCAAAAGTCCATCCTCGTCTCGAAGCATCGATGGGCCGTTGCGGACTTGAATTGTCGCCAATTCACCGATGGTCGCCTGACGTTGCCCGATGCCTGGTACCAGGACGTGGCTGATGGAATCGACATCACTGCGGAAATCGCGCATATAGCGCACATTGACCTGATACCGTTCTGCTCCCTGATAGACAGTGGAGATATTTTCACCACCAATCGAATTATTCAGGACCTCCTCAGCTTTTTCCATGCTGATGCCATAACGTGCGAGTTGCTCGCGCTGCCAGCGGATGTCGAGGAAGTATCCTACATTGGTGCGTTCTGAAAATACCCCACGCGTGCCGGGAACAGCAGGCAGGGTATTCTGAACCTGCTGTCCAATCTCCTCTATAATCCTGGGGTCGTCACCGGATATCTTCAGACCTACTGGTGTCCGGATACCACTCGTCAACATGTCGATGCGGCCTTTAATGGGCATTGTCCAGGCGTTACGCAATCCGGGAACCTTAACAGCCGCATCCATCTCACTAATCAATTCTTCGGTTGAGATTGTGTCAGGAGTGAAATGGCGAAGAATACGTCTGGACCACTCAGGAGCCCAGGAAGAGTACCATGTATCAATTCTGCGCCACTCTGATCTTGGTTTTAATGTGATCATAGTTTCGAGCATTGACAGCGGAGCCGGGTCTGTAGCCGTTTCAGCCCGACCTGCCTTGCCCAGAACCTGATCAACTTCGGGAAACTGCTTGAGAACCAAATCCGTGGCCTGCAATACGCGTTGTGCCTGTGCAATGGAAATGCCGGGCATAGTAGTGGGCATGTAAAGAATGGCGCCTTCGTCCATCGGCGGCATGAATTCTGATCCGAGCTTGAGGGCTGCCGGAATGGTAATTGCTACTAACGCGCCAGCCGCCGCTAGGACAATCCACTTTGAGCGCAGAGTCCACCTGACAGCCGGTTCATAAAGACGCATCAGAAAATGGCTGACCGGGTTCCGTTCTTCAGAACGGATACGTCCGACGAGCAGTGCATTGGTAACTTTGCACGCCCACTCTGGACGAAAGTCGAATCGCTTGACGCGCGTCAGCCACAAACGTAGAGCAGGGTCAAGTGTGACGGCCAGAGCAGCGGCAACAATCATTGCCAGTGTTTTGGAGTAAGCCAGCGGCTGAAACATGCGTCCTTCCTGGCCCTGAAGTGTGAGGACGGGAAGGAACGAAATCGCGATCACGAGCAACGCGAAGAATGTTGGACCAGCAACTTCTTTCACTGCGGAGAGTACGACGTCTCGATGCTGGCCAGGACAGCCGTCTCTTTGCCACTGCTCCAGCTTTTTATGGGTTTGCTCAACGACCACGATGGACGCATCAATTAATTCACCAAATGCAATCGCTATACCTGCAAGAGACATTACGTTGATGCTGATGCCCAGCATGCGCAAGGGAATGAACGAAAGCAGTACAGCGGCGGGCATGGTGATCAAAGGAACCGCAGCACTTGGGAAGTGCCACAGGAAGATTAAAATGATGAGAACGAGAGTGACGACAACCTCAATGATTGTTTCCTGCGAACTGCTGATGGTGCGATGGATTAACAGGGAACGATCGTAGATAGGGACAATTTGTACTCCAGCTGGCAAGCTGGGCTCGATCTCCTTCAGTCGCGCCTTGACGCGGTTAATCACTTCAAGAGCGTTCTCACCGCCGCGCATGATGACGACACCGGAAACTACTTCCCCGACGCCGTTCAGGTCTGTGGTTCCGCGACGCATATCTGGACCTTCGACAACTTCGCCCAGGTCCTTGATGCGGATCGGTGCTGCGTCATCCGGAGTTGCAACCACAATGTTCTGAAAATCCTCTATCGAAGTCGCATAGCCCCTTCCGCGGACCATGTATTCGGTTCCACCAAAATCCAGCAATCTGGCCGTAGTTTCATTATTTCCTTGTCTAACGGAGTCGACGACCTGAGAAATGGGGATGCGATAACCTTGCAGCTTGTTTGGATCGAGGTTTACCTGGTACTGCCGCGTGAATCCACCAACAGGCGCAACATCCGCTACGCCGGGTACAGACCTGAGGTGATACCGCAACTTCCAGTCCTCAAATGCTCGTAACTCCGCCAAGCTGTGCTTGCCTGTCGTATCGACGAGAGCATATTGAAATACCCACCCGAGGCTGGTTGCATCCGGACCTAGCTCTGTCTTAACACCTTCTGGCAGCCGCGTAATTACGCTGGCCATATATTCCAAGGTCCGTGAGCGCGCCCAATAAAGATCTGTACCATCCTCGTAGATTACATATACATAGGAATATCCAAAATCTGAGACGCCGCGCACCGTCTTCACATGAGGTGCCCCAAGCATTGCAGTCACAATTGGATATGTGACCTGGCTCTCGACAAGGTCGGGACTGCGATCCCAACGTGAGAGAATAATGACCTGAGTGTCGCCCAAATCCGGTATGGCATCCAGTTGAGCGTGGACAATGGACCACCATCCGAAGGCGCATCCGAATGCCACCGCGAAAAAGATCGCCAACTTATGTTGAACAGAGAAGTCGATAATCCGATCGATCATTTTAAATGCCTCCATTCAACTTCGCATATAACTATGCATCTGTTTGATACTTAACCTAGCATTCATGTTATGCAACGAGTTGCTCTTAGAGTCTCCTACGGATCAATTCATGGGATGGTCCATCTTCATCGATGAATCCATTTGCATCGATTGATCCATCTTCATAGCATGGTTGGCTTTCATGGCATGAGAATTGGCGGCTATTGCAGGTAAAGAATCTCTTTTTGTGCTGCTGGTATCAGCGACTTCAAGAAGCTGGCTTTCCGAATCCACCAAGAACGTTCCCCCCGCGACAACAGTGTCTCCCTCCTGCAAGCCCTTCACGATCTGCACACGATCGCTGATGCGCCACCCCGTTTCTACCTCGCGGCTTTCGAAGTGGCCCACTGAGGTCTGTACAAATACTCGCTTAGTCAATCCGGAGTCGAGAACTGCGTCCGAAGGAACTGTAAGACCGGCAGGCATAGAAACCGGCAGTTCAATATTTACGAACATATCCGGGCGCAATTTAAAGCCTGGGTTATCTAGTTCGAGGCGAGGTTTGAGGATGCGTGTGACGGGATCAACCTGGGGAAGAACATCGCTCACACGAGCGAAAAATACCTCACCTGTGTCTGGAAGAATTACGCGAGCCTTTGCGCCCGGACGGAAAGCTTGCACATCCTTGCCGAACACCTCAGCTAGAATCCATACATGGCTTAGATCGGCGATGGTGTACATGTCCGTGTATCGTTCAAAGCGGACTCCGGGTGAGATGTTTCTGGAGAGGATAAACCCATCTGTGGGAGAGACAACATAAACATTCTCTGGAATCTTGCGATTCATGCTGATCTCGTCGATCTGAGAGTCGCTCATTCCGAGGTTACGCAGCCGGTCAGCACGGGCCTGTGCGCTGGAGGCATTAAGGATGGTAGAGATGGCGACATTATCTTTAGGCGCGCTGGATGGCGCATTAGTCCGCTCGTTTGCAGATAGATAACCGCCTGCAACAGCGAGAAAATCAGGAGAATAGACGATCGCCAAATGCTGATCTTTAGTCACATGATTTCCAACAGCGTCGTCATGTGTTTCTTTCACATAGCCGTCAGTGCCGAGATTGACTCGATAAACGCGGGTTTGATCAGGGGCGACTCTTCCGAAGACTCGAATGACTCCTTGTCCAGTGTTGTATTCAACTTTAGATAGCCGGATACCGTAGAGTTGCTGGTCTGCTGGATCAACTTGCACTGCGCCTGGCGTCATCTCTTCAGCCGGAAGAAGTGATTGTCTGGCCTGACTGGCATATACAGGCACCAGCGCCATGCCGCAATCCGGAGCCGTTCCCGGCTTATCAGAGCGGTATGAAGGATGCATTGGGTCAACGTAGTAGAGGATATGACGCGCCTGTACATTCTCGGTTCTTGGATGAATGACGGCAAAACCACATGCAACAATCACTGCTACCATGGCAGGGATGATATAGAGCCGTTTGCTCATCTCTCATTTCCTCCTTCATAGATGAGATCTTGTGCACGACTCGCCAAGAGTTCTCAATCTGCCCTATCTGTAGAGAATGGTTTACATGGCGGCTAAGGCGTCTTGTGCCTCCTCGCCGGTAAAAATCAGTGTGGTCGCGTGAATGCAATCACCCGCGTAAACACACGGATTTATAACGAGAATCATCCAGCACCCACAGAGCCAGAGTCTTTGATGTAGAGCAAGTTCAATTACCCAGTTTGATGTAGTGTCACATCAAGTTGTGCTGAGTGGGCATTAATCGTGAAACTTTCTCGCCGCATTCAGAATCTCCTCTGTGTATGCGTCTGAAAGTAATTACCATGAGGCGCTGGAACGTAGCAGATGTGAAGTTAGTGAGGGAATGGGAATGGCAACAGCACGTTTACCGGTAGAAACCGAAGATCCGGACGAGTTACCTAAAAACGATTTTAATGTCGCGGAAGGCGTGGTATTGATGTGCGCTTCAGCGCTATTCACTGGTTTGACGCCTAAAGAGTGCAAGGAAATTGCATCCTGTGCGCGTGCGCGAACATTTGCTCGCGACGAACTCCTGTTTGTACAAGGTCAGCCGGTCCGCAATCTGGTTCTTATTCAAACAGGCAGCGTAAAACTTTCTCAGCTTAGTCCAAATGGCGATGAGGTCATCCTCTGGATGAATGGATCCGGCGATACAGTATGTCTGCCTGTTGATTCATCTTCCGGTCACACTTGCTCTGCACGCGCGATGGAGAAGTGCAGAGCATTGGTCTGGGAGTACGCCAGACTTCAAAAACTCCTGGTGGAATATCCCCAGATCAGGAAGAACATCAGTCAAATCCTTCACAGTCGTCTATACGAGCTTGAGGAGCGTTTTCGCGAAGTGGCAACCGAGAAGGTCGCCAAACGAGTTGCATTAACTCTCATGAGACTTCTCAAGAATGTTGGCAAGATGTCAGATAAAGGGATCGAGGTTTCGCTCTCTCGCGAGGAGCTTGCCCAGATGACAGGCACAACTCTATTCACGGTCAGTCGGCTTCTTTCGAAATGGAGGGATGCAGGGTATGTAGAGTCTCGCCGAGAAGCGATTGTTGTACGTGATTCAGAAAGTCTGTTGAAAGCGACAAATAAATGATTTGGACAGGTGTGGGTTGTTTGTAATACGAAGTGCGTCCCGAGTACCGAGAACACATTGGGTGTCTCTGATAAAGAACCCAAGGAAAGGCGCCGACCGGCGGGCAGAGGCATGGCAGAGTTTGTAATCAAGGTGGCCGACGAGCGCGGCCGCATGCAGGAGCAAGTGCAGACGGCGGCCACGGCCGAAGAGCTGCGCTCGCGCTTTGTTCATGCCGGCT
>Ga0224558_1000038_pt1 | contig 154373 bp, 138 predicted proteins | sample 714S32024metaG_FD_180682 | JGI IMG/M metagenome (GOLD analysis project Ga0224558, IMG submission 180682) | Peat soil microbial communities from Stordalen Mire, Sweden - 717 S3 20-24 | ecosystem: Environmental > Terrestrial > Soil > Wetlands > Peat | place: Sweden: Norrbotten County, Stordalen... | reverse complement strand
CAGTTCGCTGGTGCGCGAGCGGTCTCCAGCCAGTATGTTGCCGTCCAGGTCGGAGAGGCAAATGTCGGCCGGCTCCAGGTCTCCTTTGCTCAGCATGGTGGGCGTGCAGAGAACGTAGCGCGAGCCTAGCCGGACGCTGATGTTGCCGCCGCAGCCGTCTACATATTGCCGCTCCCACAGCTTGCGGCCTACACGAATAATCTCCTTCCGGAATGCCTCGGCCTCAGGGGAACTGGCGGCAGCCAGGGGCGAGATTTCGTCGATCTTCAGAGCCTCAGGCTTCGGCGCAACTCCGGCCGGGGACGCAGCACTCGCTGCTTCCCTGCCCCTCTCCGCGACTGGAACCGCTGTCTGCTGCATCATCGACCTCACGCTTGATTAGCTGGGCTCCGGAAATAACGGCGTTTTACAAATTATATAGAACGCCGGACCAACGTCATCTCTAAGCCTCTGGGTCAGCCGGCGATGAACACCCTCACCAGCTATGCAGCCACTGCTCATCGCGACCGATCCGCACCGGCGTGTTAAAGAGTTCGCTTAACCGCGCCTCGGTCAAAAGCTCCTCTCGCGGACCATCGCCCAGGATGCGGCCTCCACGCATCAGAATGACGCGCTCAATCTCCGGCAGAATATCGCTCAAATGGTGCGTAACCATCACGAGGCCAGTGCCTTCGCCGGCCAGGCGTCGCAGCGTCTCGCGCAGCTCGCGTTGCGCGGCCAGGTCAAGCGCGTTCGAGGGCTCGTCCAGCAGCAATTGCCTGGGCCGGTGCACCAGCGCGCGCGCAATCATAATGCGGCGCTTCTCCCCGGCGGACATCTCCCCCACCAGCCGCTCCGCCAGATGCAGGGCCTCCATCCGCGCAAGGGCCTCCACGGCTCTGGCTTGCATTTCGTTGGTGACGTGCAGATTGGGCCACAGCGTCGAAGCGGAGAAGAATCCGGCAATCACGGCATTCAGCCCAGTGGTCGTGGCCGTCCGCTCGCCGGGCAGCTCCGTACCCGTCAAGCCCGGCGCCACCACGCCGAAATGCCGCCTCAACTCGGTCAGATCCCAGCGTTCCCGCCCGAAGATGCGCACCCTCATTCCTCGCCGCACAATGGGGTAAAGCTGGCAGCTCATGGTCAGAATCAGCGTGGATTTTCCGCAGCCGTTCGGACCCAGTATCGCCACATGCTCACCGGCGCGAATCCGCAGGTTTATATCCTCAAGCACAACGCGCTCGCCGCGCGCCACATTCACATGGCGCAATTCCAGAAACTCCTGTTCCTGTCCTTCCATTGCCGCCGCCGGATTGTGATGCTCGCTGTCCATCAATGAACCATCCTCACCAGCATAGCGGAGCAGTGACAGCGGGCGCAGTCCTCGCCTGGGCGCAAGGTCAAGTCCGGTGGGTGAGGCTTTGCGAATCCCAGGGATTCACTAGCGAAGAGGCTATCTCCTCGAAGTGCTTGACGTTGCGCGTGGCGAGTTTCGCGTGAGAGGCGAGCACGATTCCTGCGATCATGGTGTCGCGCGGATCACGCGGCCGTCCTCTCTTCTTGCAATCGGCCGCCAGGTCCGCCGCGTGTTCGGCTGCCGCGGAGTCGAAGAGCGCAATGCGTCCCTGTATTATATCGGTGAGCAACCGCTCGAAAAGCGACCTCATCGTAGATTGACGCTTTCCTAGCGGCATAATCTGGAGGCCGTAGCGAGTCTCGAATATGTTGACTGAGGTCGTCCAGATCGACGTGCGCGGCTGGCGGTCGAGCCATGGAATGACTACTTCGTCAGGAGTATCTCGCATGAGCGCCGAGATCACGTTCGTGTCGAGAAGAATCATGACTCGAAGTCCGGCACTTCCATGGTGAAGCCGCGAAGCTCAGGGATCTCTTCTCCCTCTTTGAGTCCGACACCGCGGAACATGTTGGAGATCTCCGTCCCCAGGCCGCCCGCCGGAGCCTCTTCGACTAGCAGCGCGTTGCGGAGAATCTCCCGTGCCTCGGCTTCCATGCTATGGCCGTGGCGTTTGGCTCGGCTATGCAAGCGGGTCTTTAGCCGGTCATCGAGATTGCGAACCAGAATCTGCGCCATCTTCGCCTCCAAGACTTGGATGCTATCATGATAGCAAATATTCGGGGAAAGCTCAAAGCCCATTCAGCCCGGAATCAACGAAAGGCCCGTGGCTAAAGCCATTTTGATTTGTAGGCTGCATTCAGGGGGCTGAAGCCCCCTGCTCCCTCCGTGTTGCACCCGTGAGCTTTACGCGCCTGACTTTTTTCCGGACTTGTTCTCGATTTTGGCCCAGGAGTCCTTCAACGCGAGAGTCCGGTTGAAGACCAGATTGCCCGGTTTGGAGTCGGGATCGATGCAAAAATAGCCGACGCGCTCGAACTGAAAACGGTCCTCAAGTTTCGCATTCGCAAGTGATGGCTCCAGCTTGGCGCCAGTGAGAATCTCCAGCGAGTTGGGGTTGAGATTGTCGAGAACGTCTTGATTTTCAGCGAGGTCGTAGGGATCGGCCTTGGCGAAGAGGTTGCCGTAGAGACGGATTTCGGCGGAGATGGCGTGGGCGCCTGAAACCCAGTGCATGGTGGACTTGACCTTGCGGCCGTCGGGAGAGTTGCCGCCGCGGCTGGCCGGATCGTAAGTACAGTGGACCTCGACGATCTCGCCGGCCGCGTCTTTCACTACGCTCTGGGCAGTGATGAAATAGGCGTTGCGCAAGCGCACTTCTTTCCCAGGTGACAGCCGGTAGTACTTGGGCGGAGGAATCTCGCGGAAGTCATCTTGCTCGATGAAGAGTTCGCGCGAGAAGGGCACCTGACGGTTGCCGGCGGAGGGGTCTTCGGGATTGTTGGCAACATCGAGGAACTCGACCTTGTCGGCAGGGTAGTTATCGATGACCAGCTTGATAGGATGCAGGACGGCCATGGCGCGGCTCGCGCGGCGGTTCAGGTCGTCGCGCTGGAAGTGCTCGAGCATCTCGATGTCGGTGCTGCCGTTGGTGCGCGAGACTCCTGAGGCGGCGACAAAGGCGCAGATAGCTTCAGGAGTAAATCCGCGGCGGCGGAGGCCGCAGAGAGTGGGCATGCGCGGATCATCCCAGCCGTTGACGCGCTTTTCATTGACGAGCTGGAGGAGCTTGCGCTTGCTGAGCATGGTGTAGGTGATGTTGAGGCGGTCGAATTCGGTTTGATTTGATGGGAAGATGCCGAGCTGCTCGATATACCAGCGGTAGATGGGCTGGTGGTCGGTGAACTCGAGAGTACACATGGAGTGAGTGACGCGCTCGATGGAATCTGATTGGCCATGGGCGTAGTCGTACATGGGATAAATGCACCACTGGTCGCCGGTGCGCTGGTGAGAGGCGTGGAGGATGCGGTACATGACCGGATCGCGCAGATTCAGATTCGGCGACGTCATGTCGATTTTAGCGCGGAGCACGCGGCTGCCGTCGGGGAATTCTCCAGCCTTCATTCTCTGAAAGAGGTCGAGATTTTCTTCGACTGTGCGGTTGCGATAGGGCGAGTCTTTGCCGGGCTCGGTGAGGGTGCCGCGGTGCTGACGAATCTCGTCGGCGGAGAGGTCATCGACGTAGGCATTGCCAGCTTTGACGAGCTGCAAAGCCCACTCGTAGAGCTGACCAAAATAATCCGAAGCATAGCAGAGGCGCTCCCACTGGAAGCCAAGCCAGCGAACGTCCGCCATGATGGAATCGACGTACTCCTGCTCCTCTTTTTCGGGGTTGGTGTCGTCGAAGCGCAGGTTGGTCTTGCCGCCGAACTCGTCGGCGAGGCCGAAGTCGATGCAGATGGCCTTGGCGTGGCCGATGTGCAGGTAGCCGTTAGGCTCGGGAGGAAAGCGGGTCTGGACGACGGCGTCGCCGTACTTTTTGGTGCGCACATCCTCGGCGATCATGTCGCGGAGGAAGTTGGAGGGCGTGGCGGCGGCTTGCGTTTCCGGATTCGAGTTGGTCATGGCTACTTTCCTATTGTACGGGCGAGGTTGTGGGCTAGTCTGTGCTCAAGCAAACGATTGCAGGTAGGCTTCGGCCTCTCTGATGCGGGCGAGGCACGTCACGCGGCCCAGCAAGGCCATGGTTTCAAAGAGCGGCGGCGCGTTTTTGCGTCCGCAGACGGCGACGCGGATGGGCTGGAAGGCCTGCCCGGCCTTCAAACCCAGATGGGAGGCTGCCGCACGTAGCTCCTGGTCGAGCGAATCGTGGTCGAAGTTGACGGCGGGTAGAACTTCCAATGCGTGTTGGAGGACGCGCAGAGCCATGGCCGCATCGCCACCCTTGGACGGGATCAGTTCGGCGGGGTCGTAGGGCGCGAGCAGGGGAAGGAAGAAGAAGTCGGCGGCAGCGGGGGCTTCGCCGAGGAGCTTGATGCGCTCGCGAATGAGCGGGGTGACGGCGAGGAGCTTGTCCGGCGTTGCTACGAGACCGGCCTTCTCAAAAAACGGCGGCAGCAGACTGGCAAGTTCCTCGACGCTGAGGGCGCGGATGTGCTCGGCATTGAGCCAGACAGCTTTCGGGTCGAATGGGTCTTCTTCGGTGAAGTTGATGACGGCGTTGGCGCGGTTGATGCCTTCGAAAGTAAAGACGGCGGTAAGCTCATCGAGGGAGAGGAACTCGCGGTCGTTCTTGGGCGACCAGCCGAGGAGGCAGAGGAAATTGACGAAAGCCTGGGGTAGGAAGCCCGCATCGCGATAGGTGGTCACGCTTACGACGGGGCCGTGCTTGCGCTTGGAGAGTTTGGCTCCGTCGGGGGCGACGAGCAGGGGCAAGTGGGCGAATTGGGGCGGTTCGACGCCGAGGGCCTCGAAGATCAGCAGGTGCTTGAAGGTGTTAGTGAGGTGATCCTGGCCGCGGATGATGTGCGTAATGCGGAGATCGGCGTCGTCGGCGCAGGAGGCGAGGTGGTAGGTGGGAAAGCCATCCGAGCGCAGGAGGGCGAAGTCTTCGACCTCATCAGCGAGCTTGGACTGCGGGCCGTAGACGGCGTCGGTGAAGCTGAGGGTGCGGTTTTCTCCGCGCGGAACGCGATAGCGGAGGGCAAATGATTCTCCAGAATTGGCGCGGCGGTCGGACTCTTCTCTGGACAATTCGCGCATACCGGGATTGAAGAGCCATGCGCCTTGCGCGGAGGAATGCTCGTCGTCAGCCGAGTGGGCGGGGGTGAAGTCGCGATAGGCAAGGCCCTTGGCGAAGATTGCTTCGGCCTGACTGCGATGCAGGGCGAGGCGTTCGGATTGTTTGTATTCCTCGTCCCAGGAGAGCCCCAGCCAGCGCAAGCCTTCAAAAATCGATTGGACGCTGACCTCGGTGTTGCGCTCGACGTCGGTGTCGTCTAGACGCAGTATGAGTGTCCCGTGATTGTGACGGGCATAGAGCCAATTGAAGATAAACGTGCGGGCACTGCCCACGTGGAGGAAACCGGTGGGCGAGGGCGCAAAACGAACGCGAGGAGCGGTGGCCGGAGAGGAAGCTGAATCAGGCATCGTGATTGTATGTTACCAATCGCGACGCCGGATGCGCTTCCTCATCAATGCTTGAGCCGGTCCATAATTTATCGCATCCCACCCTTGCGCCCGACCACCCCAGCGACGAAGACCTGTCGCCGGGGATCCCGGTAAGTCGCAAGGATGGGGCACGGAGTAACAGTATTCAGGGACCGAATCAAAAAATTCAGGCCTGAGGCTGATACGGCGGCTGTTGCGGCTGTTGCCAGATAGGCTGCGGCGCAGGCACAACCTTCCAATCGGAGAAGGCCAGCACGTAAAGAAGAATCATCGTGCCTAAGGGAACAATGTTGATCAGGGTGAGCCAGGGCGAAAAGCCTGCCTTCTTCAGGATGAACCAGAAGGGGATCAGGATGATGAGAAGGCATACCAGGATGATGATTGGAATAATCGCCATCAAGGCTACGATTGCAGCTGTAGGATCAGAATCCAGCAGGAAAAACGCCAAATATTGCATTCAGAACACTCCAGGAGCGAGATAGGGACTCGAAGTTACGTTATAGCGAAACGGTAAAATTCGCAATCAAATTCTTGTGTAGTCGAAAACAACGGTTCAACCGGCCATGTATCTGCTGGCCGCGATCAGCTTGACCAACTTGACCAACCAGGGAGAATGGCGCACAATTGAAGCTATTGAGAGAGCAATGGAGGCAGCCATGGCCAGCACGCAGGTGAATCTCTACGAAGCCAAAACGCACCTTTCCAGCCTGGTGGACAGGGCCGCGAAGGGGGAAGAGATTGTCATCGCCAAGGCCGGCAAGCCGATGGCTAAGTTGGTGAAGTCCGATAAGGAAACGGCTCCGGCGCGCATTCCATTTGGTCAGAATCTTCTGGGCATCAAGATTTTGTCCGCGGATTGGGAAGAAGATATTCCAATCGAACTTTTTGACGATGAAGCGAAAGAAGAAGAGCATTACTACCGATAGGGCGTGTACATGAACGGCTCTCGATACCTTTTGGATTCAAATATTCTTGTCTGGCTTGATCTGGGAAACCCCAGACTCGTTCCTTCTTTTCTGAGCCTCTTGGAAGAAGCGGATGAGAGATTCCTGAGCGCAGCGACAGCTTGGGAGTTGAGCTTGAAGATAGCCAACGGGAAACTTCAACTTGACTCTTCCTTCGATTCTCTTCTGAAAGTATTTCATTTGAAGGAATTGCCGGTTTGTATTCGGCATGGCGATCGTGCATCGAAGTTACCTTTGATCCATCGTGATCCCTTTGATCGCCTGCTTGTCGCGCAGGCCTTCGTGGAAGGCTTGATTCTTGTAACGAGCGACAAGAAGCTGGCGGAGTATGGAGTTCCCGTTCTGCTGGTGTGAAGGCTATTCATTGAGCGTCGAACGCTTGGGCCAGAGTTGCCTGGTGAAATCACCTAGAGTAATTCCTAGCGCGATTGGAATGGCCAATTGTGCTGCATCTTTGACATGATGCCCTAAAAGGCCTGCTCCTGTGGGCAACTCCCACCATTTCAAAAGCAATATAAGCCCAAAACAGACTGCGAATCCAAGGACTATATCCCTAACGAAATTTAAGAGTACTCGAATAATGACTGCAACGTTGTTGCTCATGTCCTTTCCAAACAATAACTGTTCCAGTCCCCTGCCCTGCGGAATCTACTCGTTCTCATAGTCCAGGCTGTCGCGTTTTTTCGGCACGCCGTGGACGGAGCTGAGCAGGTCTTCGACGACATCTTCCAGCTGGCGCTGGCTTTCGGTCACGGCACTCATGCTCTTCAGATCCTCGGGTTCGATTACGCGCTCGACGAGAGCGATGGCGTGGCACTGGGCGACATGGTCGAGGTTCAGCCCCTCCGGGGTCTTGGCTTTGATGCTGACCTGGTCGGTACCCAGGCCCAGCAGGTCGGCCACGCGGGCGCGCATCTCGGCGGAGACGGGACCAATCTTGGGCGCGGCGAGAATCAGCGTGGTGTCGATGTTCACAATGCGGTAGCCGGCGCGTTGCAGCGTCTCCACAGCCAGGTTGAGGAAAATTGCCGAGTCGGCGTTCTTCCAGCGCGGGTCACCGGGCGGAAAGAAGCTGCCGATGTCGCCGGCGGCAATGGAACCCAGTAGTGCGTCGGTCACGGCATGGAGCAGCACGTCGCCGTCGGAGTGGCCGGCCAGTCCCTCGGGATGGTCCAGCGAGACTCCGCCGATGCGCAGCGGCACGCCGGGCTTGAAGACGTGCGAGTCATAGCCAAATCCGATTCGTGTTTCCATGGTTCCGTGCCTGTCCTTGCTTGGATTCCGCTCTCAGCGGGCGCGCCTGCGCAGATAGAACTCGGCCAACTCCAGGTCGCCCGGCTGGGTAATCTTCAGATTCACCGGAGAGCCGTGGACGACGGCGACCGGATGGCCGGCGCGCTCCACCACCGAAGCCTCGTCGGTGCCTACAAATCCGTCCGCCAGCGCCTCGGCGTAGGCGCTCTGTAGCAGGCCATAGCGAAAGCCCTGCGGCGTCTGCGCCAGCACGATAAATTCGCGCGGAATGGTGGAGGTAATCAGCGCTCCGTGCGCGGTCCGCTCCACCTGCTTGATGGTGTCCACGGCGGGCAGTCCCACGATGGCCGCCCCATGCTCCAGAACCGCGTCAATGGTCCGCTCGATTGTGGCCGCGTCAATCAGCGGCCGGACGGCGTCATGCACCAGAACAACATCGTCGGGCTGGGCAGGCAAAGCAGTCAGCGCATGGGAGACGGACTCCTGGCGGTTGTCACCGCCCTCCACCACGCGCACCCGATCCGCAAAGCCGTACTCGGCGATTTGGGCCTGGACGCGCTCCATCTCCGTCTTGCGCACGGCCACGTAAATCGCCGTCACCCGCTCCACCGCAGCAAAGGCGCGCAGCGAATGAATCAGGATGGGAACTCCATCGAGGATGAGAAACTGCTTGGGCTGTGGACCGGCCATCCGGGTTCCCAGCCCCGCAGCGGGAAGAATCGCAAAGACTTGCATATCGGTTGGAGTATAGCACCGGCGAAGGTGGTTGTCGCAGCGAAAATTGCGTCGTTGCGCAGAACAAACGCACCAGTTTTGAAAGAACACTTCTTTACCGACTGCCGGCTGGCCCATCCCCCGTAACTGCTCGGTGACCTGATAGCCTCTTGGAATATATTCCTGCGCTAGGTTTGAACTTTTGGAACTCGGCTCTCGTATCCACTTATCATTATTGCAACAGGAGGATACCGTGGACAAGGTTCAGAAAGAATTGCGCTTGCTCAAAATCTATGCACTTTTTTCAACTGTTTTGTTTGTCGCCTTGTTTTGCTTAGCGGCTAAGAGCCCCGAAAAGAAGATCAAGTTTGACGAGATCGACGCCCAACGGATCAACATCGTCGAACCGGACGGAAAGATCCGCCTCACAATGGCCAACCACGAGCGAATGCCTGGGGGGCAGATGGCAGGAGTCGATCTAACCACTCGATATGGGAATCGCGTTATGGGGAATAATGGCCCTGCAACCGCCGGGCTTATATTCTTCAATGATGACGGCGACGAATGTGGCGGCCTTATTTACGGAAGCAAGATGGTGGATGGGAAGCCGACGCAAGTTGTTTATCTTTCTTTCGACCATTACCGTCAAAATGAAGCGATTAACATTTTGCAGAGCGAAGGAGACGGCAAGAGCCGCTCGGGATTGCAAGTGGTGGATACGGGTAGCCCTTATAACGCTGATGACGTGCGGCAAATGAATGCACTCCTCCTCATGAAAGACGGTCCGGAAAAGGACGCGGCTATGAAGAAGTACGGCAGCGAGCATGCCGCCAATCTGAAATATGCGCCGCGGCTGTTTGTAGGGCACTTGGTTGAGAACGACGCATCCGCAGTGGTCTTGATGGATACAGAATCACGGCCACGCATCCGCATGGAAGTGGATGCATCCAACGCTCCGTTCCTGGAATTTCTAGACGAGCATGGCAAGGTTACATACAGCCTGCCCGGCCCTAGCAGCAGCAAGGATCATTCGGCGCACTAATCCCTGGAACCGGGTGCGCCACCGGCAAGCGCGCAGCCTCAACCGCATCCGGGGTAGCCCTTTATGATCTAAGAATGCGCACCAAGCTGCCCATCGATGTGTCGCTGCTCCGGCCCGGACTCCGTCTGGCTGTGGGCCTGTCCGGCGGTGCCGACTCTGTGGCCCTTGTACGTGCCCTGGCGGAGAGAAGCGGTGAGCTTGGCCTGGTGCTCCACGCCGCCCATCTGCACCACGGATTGCGCGGCGAAGAAGCTGACGGCGACCTGGAATTTGCCCGTGCGCTAGCGGCTGAGCTGGGCCTTCCTTTTCACGAGGCGCGAGTCGACGTCGGGGCAACAGCCAAAGAAAATGCAGAAACCATTGAGGAGGCAGCCCGCCGCCTGCGTTACGGCTGGTTCCGGAAGCTGATGGCCTCGGGCGAGGTGGAGGCCGTGGCCACCGCACACACCCGCGACGACCAAGCCGAAACCGTTCTGGCCAAATTTCTGCGTGGCGCATGGACTGAGGGCTTGAGCGGCATTCATCCAGTAATCGAGTACCCTGAAGGCCGCATCCTGCGCCCGTTGCTGGGGGCTACACGGGCTGAGGTTGAAGCCTATCTCAGTGCGCTGGGCCAGAGCTGGCGTGAAGACTCCTCTAACCGTCACCTCACCTTCACCCGCAACCGCATCCGCCATGAATTGCTACCGCTGCTGGAGGGCTGGAATCCGCAATTGCGGGAGCACCTGGCGCAGATGGCCACGCTGGCCCGCGATGAGGAGGCCTGGTGGACGGCCGAACTGGCTCGCCTTGGGCCGCAGATTTTGATGCACGGCCTCCCAGTCCGGGGCGGTGGCCGAAGAGCTGCCGGCGATGGCCTGGCTATCGAGGTCAGCCGGCTGGCTTTGCTCCCCACCGCACTCCAGCGCCGACTCTTGCGCTCCGCCGCGGTACAGTTGGGCACGGCAGTCGATTTTCCCTCCACCGAGGCGCTGCGCAACCTGGCCATCACAGGCCGTGCTGGACAAAAGCTCCAGTTGGCTCAGGGACTCCGCGCAGAGCGAACCGCAAGGGAGCTGCGACTGGCCATTCTTCCGGCAGGCGAGGGCGCCGCAGTGGTGGCCCCGGAATACACGATTGCTATTCCCGGCGAGGTGACCGCCCCGGCCTTTGGCCTGAGGCTGCGGATCGAGGTTACAAACGCATTCCCTGAACCCGATAAGGAAGCCAAATCCCTGGAATCACCGGTTTTGAAAGGGCACGGCTTTAGCCGTGCCGTCGAGGAGCCAAATTTGGATGCGGCTTTAGCCGCCGAGGGAATGCAGATTGGGGAGAATACATTCCCTCAGGGGCTAAAGCCCGGCTCCATCCTTGCCGATCCCACGCCACGGCTAAAGCCGTGCCCTTTCAAAGCCGAGGCGGCGTGTACTTGCCTCGTCGCCACGCTGCGCAACTGGAAGCCTGGCGACCGAGTCCGGTTGCGCTACTCCTCGGCCCCACGCAAGGTAAAGGAAGTTTTAGAGCGCCTGAAAGTTACCGGATCCAGCCGCGCTCTATGGCCGGTTCTGGAACTCGACGGCCGCATTGTCTGGATGCAGGGAGTCGAAGTGGAACCAGAGCTGGGAATCCGCATCCTGTCTACGAGCCTGGAGTCCTCCGCAGAGCATTCTGGGAGTGGAACTTCCGCAGTAGGTTGACCCTCCGGATACGCTCTGGATTCGGCCCATTTTTGCTGCAACTCTCCCGGCCTGGAGAGTACAATTGTTGTAACTGCTCTTCCAGAGCGGCGGAGTAATTGTGTCTGCCGTTCAGGCTTCCCGTTCTTCCTGTGACTTTGTGGAACGTACCGGCGTCTAATGAAGGTGCAGACTGTGCTGGAGACCCGTTCAACGTTTTCTCCAACACTGTCAAGAGAGGAATCCTGGTGAATTCGACCGTTAAATCGATCATGGTTTGGGCCTGCATCATCGCCTTGGGCATGGTTCTAATCAGCTGGGTGACAAAGGGCGCCGGAATGGGCGGCAAGGACAAGGAGATCGCCTACTCCGACCTATTCAGCGAAGTGAAACAGGGGCTGGTGAAGGACGCCGAGCTCCAGGGCAACGAACTTCACGGCCACCTCAAGGCCACGCCCAAGGAACAGTTCCACACCTACGTCGGAGATCACTTCGAAGACCTGGAAAAGGCGATGCTGGACGCCGGGGTTTACTTCCCCAAAAAGGAGCCGCAGAGCAACGGCATTCTTTTGCAACTTCTGTATAGCGTAGGTCCGATCGTTTTGCTTATTGGTTTCTGGTTTTTGATGATGCGTCAGATGCAGGCCGGCGGCAACAAGGCGATGTCATTCGGCAAGAGCCGCGCGCGCCTGCTCTCCATGCAGCAGAAGAAGATCACCTTCAAGGACGTGGCCGGCGTGGACGAGGCCAAGGAAGAGCTGAAGGAGATCATCGAGTACCTGCGGGAGCCGGCTAAATTTCAGAAGCTCGGCGGCCGCATTCCCAAGGGCGTATTGTTGGTTGGCCCTCCGGGAACCGGCAAGACTTTATTGGCAAGAGCCGTGGCCGGCGAGGCCAACGTCCCGTTCTTCTCCATTTCCGGTTCGGATTTTGTGGAGATGTTTGTGGGCGTGGGCGCAAGCCGCGTCCGCGACCTCTTCGAACAGGGCAAGAAGAACGCGCCTTGCATCATCTTCATCGACGAAATCGACGCCGTTGGCCGCCATCGCGGCGCTGGCCTCGGCGGCGGGCATGATGAGCGCGAACAGACGCTGAATCAACTCCTCGTCGAGATGGACGGCTTTGAATCCAACGACGGCGTGATCCTGGTGGCCGCCACTAACCGCCCCGACGTTCTCGACCCCGCTCTTCTGCGTCCGGGCCGCTTTGATCGCCGCGTGGTGGTTGGCCTGCCCGATGTGCGCGGCCGCGAGGAAATCCTCGCCGTCCACGTCAAGAAGGTACCCGTCTCCGACGACACCAATCTGAACGTGCTGGCTCGCGGAACGCCCGGCTTCAGCGGCGCCGACCTGGCCAACATGGTCAATGAGGCCGCCCTGAGCGCCGCGCGCATGAACCGCAAACAGGTTGTTATGTATGACTTCGAGGTGGCCAAGGACAAGGTGCTCATGGGCGCGGAGCGCAAGTCCATGCTGCTTACCGACGAAGAGAAGCGCGTCACCGCCTACCACGAAGCCGGCCATGCGCTGGTTTCGTTCTTCCGCGAGCACTCCGACCCCATCCACAAGGTCACCATCATTCCACGCGGCATGGCCCTGGGCGTCACCGTCTTTTTGCCCGGTGACCGGCACAACTACACCAAGGAATACCTGGAGGCCAAACTGGCCATGTCCTACGGCGGACGCGTGGCCGAGGAAATCTTCCTCAACCAGATGTCCACCGGCGCGGGCAGCGATATTGAGGTCGCCACTGATTTGGCCCGACGCATGGTCTGCGAATACGGCATGAGCCGCCTCGGTCCCCTCACCTTCGGCAAGAAGGAAGAGCAGATCTTTCTGGGCCGGGAGATTGCCCAGCATCGCGACTTCAGCGAAGAGACGGCACGGCAGATCGACCTGGAAGTGCGCCGCCTGATCGACGAGGCCTACCAGACGGCCCATGGGATTGTGGAGACGAACGCCGACGCCATGCACCGCATCTCCTCGGCACTGCTGGAGCGCGAGACCATCGACGCCGAAGAGGTCCGGATGCTCATCGAAGGCAAGCAACTGCCCCCCATGCTCTCGAAGCTGGCCACGCCCTCGGACACTGGCAGCAGTGGCGTGCAGGAGGTTCTCAAGCCGGAGAGCCGCGGCCCTGGCTTCCCGGAAAGCTCGCCCTCACCGGCATAACGTGGAAATTAGAACAGGAGTCGATCCATGATTTTTCACGTTGTTTTGCAGGAGGCCGAGGACGGTTGGATCGTAGCGGAGTGTCCTGCTCTTCCAGGATGCGTATCGCAGGGCCGGGACCAAAAAGAAGCCATGGAGAACATCCGGGAGGCCATCACGGCCTGGCTGTGGGCTGAGGACCAGAAAGCCTTCAGCGCGATGATTCCTACTGGCCAGACCCAATTCGTTTTGAACTAAAGCTCATCTCCTTCGAGCCACTTGCAAAATTCCATGGAGATTGCACGAAGCGTCAGGGCATGACTTCAGTCGTGCCGATAGATCAGCAAGAGGATGTTGGGCTTTAGCCCCTGCGTCTCTGTTTTCAGTTGTTTGCAATTCCGCAGCGGCTGAAGCCGGAATCGGAATGGGCCATTTGCGGCACGACTGAAGTCGTGCCCTGACGCATATCAGCTAACTGAAGACAATTTTGCAAGAGGCTCCTTCGCCTCAGAATATCTTGTATCCCAATCCCACGCTGGCCCCGTAAGGCGAGAGTGAGGAATTACTGGCCCAATTAGGCCAGTAGTGATACTCAACATCAACGGCCCGGAGGCTGAGCCGCCTGGTCAGCTTCAGGTCCACGCCCCCGCCGAATGTTATGTCGGTATAGTAGCTGGAGCCTAAGGGATAGCCCCAATAGTTGCCGTAGTTCATCTTCGAACGTCCGCCTAACACCTTCCCATATACGGTCGCCTTCCAGAAGTGGTACACAGGAAGCCTGGGGCCGATCAGGTAGTTGTCCTGGTTGACGCCTTCGAACTGGTGCCAGCGCAGCCAGCGGCCTTCGGCCTCGAACTGCACCCAGCGCCTCAGCCGTACATCCACATACGTGCCCACGCCATAGAGCTTATAGCTGCTGGCTCCTGCAAAGAGATTGTAGGCGGGGTTGTTAGACGAACATGTGTCTCCGCAGGTCCAATTATCCCCTTCGAAATCCGGCTGGAAGATCGAGGCCATCCCGCCGGCGGTAATCGAAACCTGCCTGCCTGTTGCGGAGGGAACCGCTTGCGCACTGGCGGCAACGACTCCGGCAAAAAGCAATATTGCGAACAAAAGCGAACTAAATCGTCTCATAAGTCAAAGCACTTTCAGTCCGGGCATAACTTTGCAGCCGGATATGGAGTTCAATTCCCCACGTTTGAATCCTGGGCCGGAAGCAGTGCATTTCGCCTCCCAGTCCAGAGATTCCTGATGGAGGCTACTGCGCCGCCGGAGGCGATGTGCCCACGGGCTGCTGTGTCGCATCGCCTGCGGCGGGGGGCGCTGCGGGCGATGCGGCGGCCGGAGCTGCGGGCGGAGTCAACTTCGAGGCGTCATAGCGCTGCAATTTAAAGAAGAGCGGCGTCACTTCCAACGGCATCTTGTCGCGGGGGTTCATGTAGGGGTAGATCTTCGCGTTCATCTGATGCACGTGGTCGTCCCAGGGATCGGTCTTGAGCCAACTGCCCAGCGGCAAGGCCGCACGCTGGGTGAGATCGTCCCAGTTCAGCTTGGGTGCCATGTTTTTCAAATCGGCCATCCATGGAGTGCCGGTTCCGTCGATCTTGTTGAACAGCGAGTCGCCCAGCTTGGGCGTGTTCAGAGCCTTCAACTCCTTTTCCCGTTGCACCAACTGCGCATAGTAAAGTCCGGCGGAGGGCAGTCTGTCTTTGTACATGGAGTTTTGCAGGTACTCCATGGCGCGCTTGGCGGCCTCTATGTTGTCGTGGTCCGAGTGGTACATGTCGATGCGCCTGAAGGTCGCCTCGTCGGGGAACAGCAACCGGTCGTTGAAGGCGTAGCGGGTGTCGATGTGGTGGCCCAACATGATGTGGGCCAGTTCCATGGCCACCACGGAGGCAATCGCTTCCTCGCTGGGCAGGCTGTCAATCAGCCCCTTGCTGATCAGGATGGAATTGCCGACGGTGGTGGTTTCTATCGTGGTCGTGAGCAGGATGCGGGTATGCACCTGATCCGTAAAGACTAGATTATTGGGCACTTGCAGGTTGATTACGATCTGGTCCAACACCGTGTTTTCATAACCGCCGGGGGTGAGCGGCGCCACCAGGCCGGCTTCCTCCAGGCGGTCGATCACGTTATTTTCAGCCTGCGTGACCCAGGCGCGCGAGGCCTGCAGCGGACCCACATCCTGCGAGTCGTCGCTCTTGTCCACCGCGTCGTCCACCTTCACGCTCACGTTTTCGCTCTCCCGCGTGGGCAGCTTGAGAGAGTAGCCCCAGAAGTGTGTCTGGGCCTTCAGCCCAATCTTTTCGTTTTCGGTGCGCTGGCTTTCTTCCACGTAAACGGCCACCGGCAGCCAGATTCCCGGCTGCACATTCATCCGCCAACTGTCGAAATGGAAATACATGCGCGAATCGTCGTCACCTTTGGCCGGGGTAAACGTGCCGTTAAAGCGGACAATGTTGCCATCCTGGTCCTCGATCCAAATGCGCCCATAGAACCGGCCCATGCCGGATACCTTGGGCTGCACGTCATAAACCCAGGTGCGCACCGAACCCAGAAACTCCTTCCGAACATAGCTGAACACGTAGTGCTGGTTGTCAAAGCTTTTGGGATCAAGGAACATCATCTCCGTGAACCCCAGCGGGTTGTACGTAACATGCGTGTCCAGCTTCAGCGACTTGCTTAGCCCGGTAATCGAGGACAGCGAACCCTTGAAAAATTTGTGATTTGACTTGCCCTTCTTGGTCATGGGCTCGTAGTTCTTGTCAAAAAAGACCTTGCCAAAATCAACGCGGCTCAGCATGTACTCATCCGAGACCGGCACCTGATAGAGCTTGACGTCCGGCTTGGTGTTCTGGATGTAGGTCTCCACCAGGGGCGTGCGCTGCTGAATGTTCTTGATCAGCACCTTTTCCCGGCCAATGGCCCTTTCCACCAGCGCCGCCTGCTCCGGGGTGAGTTGGTGTGCCTGAGAGAACTTGGCGGGCTTGGGCGCCTTCTTGCTAAACCCCAAGGCAAACGCGCTGGTGACACTCAGGGTGATGAGCAATAAGGCGATGGGTGTCTTCCGAAACTTCATGTCAGGCTCCTAAGCTGGGTTCTTCTGCTTCTTCCTCTGGCCACTGGCGGTCTTTCAGCGTGCCGCGATTATGCGTGGCCGTTTTCTTGTGCGCTATACCGATATTACGCCAACTGAAACGTAATGGTGATGTTGGTCGTTTTGTCCACCGGCTGGCCAAGATGCGTGGCGGGCCGAAAACGAAATTGTTGCGCCGCCCGGCGTGCCTCTTCATCCAGGCCATGGCCCAAACCCCGCACGACGCTATGCACCACCACCTGGCCATTGGCCGTAAACGTAACCCTTAAAATCACGTCGCCTTGCACCTTGAGCTGTTTGGCTTCGCTGGTGTACTCGGGCAGTTGCTCGGAGATTACCACCAAGTCAGTATCGGGCGGCCCGGCGACCGTCCTTGGTGCTGACGCCACGGACGTGGGCGCGGTGGGAATGCCGGCAGAGGCCACCTTGCCCCTGTTCCCCGATGGAGCCGCGACCGTTGCCGTGGGAACCACGGCCGAGGCTACTTTTACGCCCGGCCTGCCGTTGTTATTACCGAATTTCACTCCATCGCCTATGCCTGTTGAACCCACAACTCCATGGGGCGCCCCAACTGGACCCTGATTTCCGCCGTACATGTTGCCAATGGCCGCCACCGTGGCCGGCCCTTTGGCGTTGGGATTGGGCTTGACGCCGAAGGTCTGACCAAAATGCACCGGCGCCGTCGAGGGCTTTAGGCGGTTGTCTTGCGCCGGCATGGCCGCCGGGGCCAGCGCTGACTTGGGCTGCGGCGCCTCAATGACTTTCAGTTGCGACGACTTGATTTCAGGCATCGCCAGCTTGGCTTCAATCTGAACCGGTTTCAGCTCAGGCTTGGGCTCCGGCTTGGGTATGTTGATCCGGGGCGCCTCAAACTTCACATCCACGGGCTTAGGCTCCTCGATCGGCGGCGGAGGGGGAATCTTTTCCTTGGGCTTGGGCGGCTCCTTTTTGGCCGGCAGGATGAGCGTCGTCACATCATAGTTGTGAAGGATTTTCTTCGGGCCCAACGCTGTAAACAAAATAAACAGAACCAGCAATAGCCCGTTGATCACCATGCTGGTGATGAACGAGGCGGGGCTGCGCTCGGGCTCGGGGAGCAATCCGAATGTGGCCCTCTCGGGATAAGGCTTCACTGGCATAATCTCAATCCTCGCACACGGTTATAGTAGCCGTACCACGTCCGGTCGCCTGACCGGATTTAAATTGCCCATGCGTAGATCGGATGGGGAGAAGCGGAAAATCTCTGCTCATACATATATGTCGCAGGGTATCCGAAAAACAGTTACTGCATGATTCCAGCTTGCGAGGATCCTCACGATATGGACTGTCAGCCGCATGAACCCCAGACACATGTACACACATGCTCACGCCCAGGAAATCCAACAAAAATGCAATTCCTCCTTGCGTCAGGATATTCACTCTCGTGCTGCGCTTTTTGGCGCCTGCAACAGTCATTCTCTCCCCGGCAAGACAAAAAAAGTTAAATCTCCATCTTTCTGGCGGCTTGAAGGCAGCCGTCCATCGACATGCACAAATCAATCATGCATATTAGACTCTAGGCTATAACAAAGTGCTTGGAAAGGACGAGTTTTTTCATGAAAATCCTGGTAACTGGCGGTGCGGGGTACATTGGTGGTACTGTCGCGGGGTTGTTAGCCGCAAATGGGAATCACACCGTAATTTTTGACAATCTGAGCCATGGGCGGCGCGACCTTTTGCCCCCAGGGGTAGAGTTTATCGAGGGAGAACTTGCTGACCGGCCTGGACTTGAGAAGATATTTTCAACTGCCAAGGCCCAAGGAAAGCCCTTCGACAGCGTCCTTCACTTTGCCGCCCTCATCGAGGCCGGCGAGTCCATGCTCCATCCCGAGCTGTTCTTCCGCAACAACACCGCCTCCACCCTCGCCCTGCTCGAGGCTATCCTCGCCCACGGCCCCCGCCGGCTGGTCTTCAGCTCCACCGCCGCCGTTTACGGAGAGCCGGAAGTAATTCCAATCAAAGAGGATGCGCGTCTGCTGCCGACCAACCCCTACGGCGAGTCCAAGCTGCTGGTCGAGCGGATGCTCGGCTGGTTCAACCAGATTCACGGCCTGCGCTGCGCTTCGTTGCGCTACTTCAACGTGGCCGGCGCCCAGGAAGGGCCAAACGGCATCACACGCGGCGAGGCCCACGATCCGGAAACCCACCTCATTCCCCTGGTCCTCGACGTAGCCCTCGGCCGCCGCTCCTCCATCCGAATCTACGGCAATGACTACCCTACCCCGGACGGCACCTGCATCCGCGACTACATCCACGTCTCCGACCTTGCCGATGCCCACCTGCTGGCCCTCAGCGCCCTGGAAACCGCTCCGGCCGACCAGAGCCGGCTGATCTTCAACCTGGGCAACGGGAAGGGCTTCAGCGTTCTTGAAGTGATTGAATCGGCCCGCCGTGTCACTGGCCATCCCATCCCTGCCGAAATTCATCCCCGCCGCCCTGGAGACCCCGCCGTCCTGGTCGCCAGCAGTGAAAAAGCCATCCGCGAACTCGGCTGGAAGCCCCGCTACACCCAACTCGACGAAATCGTGCGCACCGCCTGGGTCTGGCACCAGAAGCGGTACGCGTGAAGAAGGCGTTCAGCTGCATCTGAGGCAGCGGTTCGTAGGAGTTCGAGAATCATGAATGATATTTTCTGGATCAATGGCGATCCTCCTACTCCATTGGCCGTAGTGCTCATGCCGCATGGGGACGACAGTCTGAAGAACGACCTCTTGCGCATGAAGCAAGGTGGCATTCAAACCCTTGTTTCACTCTTGGAAGAGGAGGAAGCTGCTTCGCTCGGACTTGCGCAAGAAGGCACTTTAGCAGGTCAGATTGGAATGCAGTTTGTCTGCTTTCCATTCCCTGATGTACATGTTCCGCCGGATCTTGTTAGCTTCAGGAAATTCGCGGCAGATTTGGCCAGCCGTCTCAGTGCCGGAATCAGTGTCGGTACCCATTGCCGGGGAAGCATCGGTAGGGCAACCGTCACTGCGGCCTGCACTCTTATCCATCTTGGGTGGAAACCAAAGGCAGCTCTGGACGCGATTGCAGCGGCCCGCGGCCTCGCCGTTCCCGACACACAGGAACAGGAAGACTGGATTATGCGCTATAAACCGCTTCCATGAACGACTCGGCAATCAATATGTAGCTACATTTATAGATATATTTGTGGTATTATTTAGTCATGGAGTTCGATTGGGATCCCGTAAAGGCTCAATCCAACCTGCGCAATCATGGGGTTCTGTTTCTCATGGCGTGTGAAGTATTCAAGGACGGAAGCAGACTTGAGCACGCAGACGTTTCCAGCGACTACGACGAGGAACGGTGGATCGTTCTGGGTCGTGTCGGGCAGAAGATTCTTTCTGTGGTCTATACACAACGCGGGCAGCGGATCCACTTGATTTCCGCACGAAGGGCAGATCGCAATGAACAGCGAACCTATTGGACTGGTGACCTATCGGCTTGATCCCGACAATCCTCCTGTCTTGACGGCTGAGGAGCAGCAGGCGTGGACGAAACTCCAAGAGATGGGCGATGAGGGGATCGACTACAGCGACATCCCGCCACTGCCAACCACCGGCTGGCGGCGCATCTCCGAGCTGGTTCCGGCGGAGAACAAGCAGCAGATCACGCTACGCCTGGATGCCGACCTGATCGCGTTTTTCCGCGCCACCGGTAGGCGCTATCAAAGCCGCATCAACGCCGCCCTGCGCGAGTATGTGACAGCGCAGAAAAAGGCCGTCTAGCGTCCTGAGTCAGAAATATGCAGCGCAAATTGCTGTCATCCTGAGCGAACGGGGCACCAGGCGTACTCTTCAGCCTGGGGGTGGTGAGTCGAAGGATCTGCGGTTGTTCTTCAATGAACTTCTGACTCATCAAACTAGTTCGCACGCCAATGCCCCTCCCGGCTTTGCACTCCCCTGCTCGCCCACGGTGCAATTCTTCCCGTCCTCTTGCCATTTCTATGCATCTCTAGATAGAGTTGCTTTCACGCGGAGCCTTCTCGGGAGCTCGACCCCGCGGGTTGCCGTGAGCGGTTTTTTCGATCCCTCTTTCCCAAGGTCGGTTCGTATGACTTCCCTGCCCGCTGTTGAAGTTGCCGGTCCTGTTCCAGTTGCCCAACCTGTTTCTGCCGTTGGCAGCCAGGACATCGACTCCACGCTGCGCGAAAACCGTGTCTTTCCGCCGTCACCGGAGTTCAGCGCCAAGGCTCACATCAAGAGTCTCGATCAGTACGAGAGCCTCTACAAGCAGTCCATCGACGACCCTGAGACCTTCTGGGCCGGCGTCGCGCAGGAGCTGCATTGGTTCAAGCCATGGGACAAGGTGCTCGACTGGAATCTTCCATCGGCTCAATGGTTTGTGGGTGGAAAGTTAAACCTATGCTACAACTGCGTGGATCGCCATGCGCTTGGCGACCGCAGCGGCAAAACCGCGCTCATCTGGGAGGGTGAGCCGGGCGAGGTACGCCGACTGACCTACGCCGAACTGCACGTAGAAGTACAGCGTTTTGCCAACGCCCTCAAGTCGCTGGGCATCCGCAAAGGCGACCGCGTCGCTGTTTATATGGGTATGACCCCGGAGCTGGCCATTGCCCTGCTGGCCTGCGCGCGGATCGGCGCGATTCACTCGGTCATCTTCGGCGGATTTGCCGCCAACGCCATCGCCGACCGCGTCAACGACTCAGGCTGCGTCGCTATCCTCACCCAGGACTCCAGCTACCGCCGCGGCAACGAAATCCAGCTCAAACGCACCGTTGACGAGGCCATGAACGCCTGCCACACGGTAAAGCACGTAGTCGTCTTCCGCCGCACCGGCTCGCCAGTCAAAATGGTTGAGGGCCGCGACCACTGGTGGCACGACCTGATGGCCGCCGCCAGCGCCGAGTGCCCCGCTGAAGAGCTGGACTCAGAGGATCCGTTGTACATCCTGTATACCTCCGGCACCACCGGCAAGCCCAAGGGCCTGGTTCACACCACCGGCGGCTATGCCGTTCAGACCTACATCACCGCCAAGTACGTCTTCGACCTGAAAGACGAGGACATCTACTGGTGTACGGCCGACATCGGCTGGGTCACCGGCCACTCTTACGTTGTGTATGGCCCCTTGCAGAACGGCGCAACCGTGCTGATGTACGAGGGCGCGCCGAACTGGCCCGATTTTTCCAGATTTTGGAAGATCATCGACGACCATCAGGTCACCATCTTCTACACCGCGCCCACCGCCATCCGCGCTTTCATGAAGTGGGGAGACCAGCACGTCGAAAAGCACGATCTCCGATCTCTCAGGCTCCTTGGCACTGTGGGTGAACCAATAAATCCCGAAGCCTGGATGTGGTACCGAGAGAAGATCGGCCACAACCGCTGCCCCATCGTCGATACCTGGTGGCAGACCGAGACCGGCGCCATACTGATCGCACCCATTCCCGGCGCAGTGCCCGCCAAGCCCGGATCGGCAACGCGGCCCTTCTTCGGCATTCAGCCGGAGGTGGTCAACAAGCAGGGTGAGCCTGTCCCCGCAGGCCACGGCGGCCTGCTCATCGTCCGCAAGCCATGGCCTTCGATGGCCCGCACCATCTACGGCGACCACGACCGCTACCGCAAGACCTACTGGAGCGACATCGAGGGCTGCTACTTCACCGGCGACGGCGCGCGCCAGGACGCCGACGGCTACTTCTGGCTCATGGGCCGCGTCGATGACGTCATCAACGTCAGCGGCCATCGCCTGGGCACCATGGAGGTCGAGTCGGCCCTGGTCGCACATCCCAAGGTGGCTGAGGCCGCCGTCGTAGGCCGCCCCGACGAGCTCAAGGGCCAGGCCATCTCCGCCTTCGTCACGCTGGAATCCGGCAACGAGCCCGGCAACGAGTTAAAGGACGAGTTGCGTAAATGGGTCTCCAAAGAGATCGGTTCACTTGCACGCCCCGACGACATCCGCTTCACCGAGTCCCTACCCAAGACCCGCAGCGGCAAGATCATGCGGCGCCTGCTCAGGGAACTGGCCACTCACGGCGAGATCACCGGAGACATCACCACGCTCGAAGACTTCACCGTGATCGCCAAGCTGCGAGAGGCGGAAGAAGGATAAGCAGCGTTTCAGATCCGGAAGTCGTCGGGGCGCCAGTTTTGGATGCGTTCCTTGATCTCCTTGCGAGTCAGATTATGCTCGAGCGCCTGTTTGGCCAGTTCCACCACCTCATCATCGGCGGCAAAACGCAGGCCGATCAACTGATCCTCTGTGAGGCGATAGATCTGTGAATGCCATTCAGTGGGGGCCAGCGATTGCAGGCGCAGCCGCTCTTCAAGGCGAATCACGCGGTCCTGCACCTTGAGCGGATATGTGCGCAGCTTGATAAAGGGGATGAACACCAGCAGCGAAAGCACCAGGAACCATGCGCCTGCGACGGGATCTTGTTTCCAATGGTGAAGCAGGTGGAAGACGGCGAAGACCAGGTTGGAGATCAGGACGACGAACATCACATAGTGGAACTGCGGATCAATCTTTCCGTGGTTCTTTAGATTCTGTGGAGAGGATTTGCTCATGCTCGACCTTGTTTTCTGTCAGGCCGGAGTTGGCTGTCGTGGCAGTCATTGTTTCCGCTGAACCGCCGGCTGCGGCGCTGGGGACCTGCACACCTGCGCTTAGGGGATTCTCAGCGGAGCGGCCCGGAGCTGTCAACGCAAATAAATTCTCCGGCGTCAGAATCTGCGGATGTTTGGGGATGATATGGTGACGGCCGCGCACAACGTAATCCACGACTATGGCCCCGGCAAGGTAGGGATTGACCAGCGCGATGGGGACGGCAATACCGGTGGAGATCAACGACGCGGCCACACCGTGGTTGGCGCGGCTGTGACGGCGATAGCCGGGAATCTGCGGGATCACGAAGATCGACAGTTGAGTCCCAGGATGCTTACTGGCATAGCGCTCGAGATTGTAAGCCGTTTGTGAGGGGGTGGTCATGCCCGCATCAGGAAAGATGCTGCGGTGGAAGGCGTTGGGTAGATAGAAATTCAGTATACGGCGTGAAAAGTCCGCGCAGTTGTTAAAGAAGAATTCGAAGTGGGAACTATTGCCGCCGGCGTTCATGCGCGCGATCAATGCGTCATCCTGCTCTTCAGTGGTCTCAAACCGGAAGGCATAGATGCGCCGCTCATAGGAGACGCCCACAAGCTGGGTCCAGCCGCCATGCGCAATATTGCCGGGAATCAGGTCTTCGCCCAGGCTGAGCAGATGAGCTTCGTGATAGCGGCTGCGCAGATTATGAACGGTCTCGCGGTCAACACGTGCGGGAACCTGGGAGGCTTCCTCGACGGAATAGAGGTAAGGGATCAGTGGAATCGCCACCCAGTCATATCCGGAAATTCCCTGGTAGCGAGAAATAACAGAACCGAGTTCGCCAGCCTGGCAGCGGCGCAGCTTGACGGGAGTTTCGGCGCAGATGCGCTGAAAATATACGGCATTGTGCCCGGTTGGGTTTACCGAGCCAAAAAAACCATACGGCTCCTCCATCAGCAACGCGGCCTGTGCCCGGCTCCGTGCTGGTGAGAAGGCCAAAATCGCAAAGGCCATGAGAGCAAATGCAATAGTGCACGGTTTCCCCGTCGAAAGCATTGGTCCTCCTTGGTCAATATTGAACACCTTTAGTATGCCCTACTTTCGATAAATGGTCAGCATTTTTTTGATGTGATTTCCGGCAACCGGCTTGCCGGAGCGAAGGCTCAATCCACGATATCGCCTCGGTTCGCGAAATCTATAGAGTATGTACACCGTTTGACGTATTTTGTTACGCACATATCTGTGAAAATACGAATAAATCCGCCAAATCGATAGAAGCTATCTCATAAACCGGTATTGAAAGGGCATGGCTTTAGCCGTGCCGCAAAATGTTCAATAAAGTAGTGGGCTTTACAGGCTGCGGAAAAACTCCCTGTTTTGAAAGGGCACGACTTTAGCCGTGCCGCAAAATGTTCAATAAAGTAGTGGGCTTTACAGGCTGCGGAAAAACTCCCTGTTTTGAAAGGGCACGACTTTAGCCGTGCCGCAAAATGTTCAATAAAGTAGTGGGCTTTAGCCCCTGAGGGACGCTTTTATTAGGACAAGTAGTTGTTTATGAGATGACTTCAAGTGACACTTCAGAATCAGAAGCCCAGCATCACCGGTTCCATCTCCAGCCGAATGCCAAAGCGCTCCTCGACAGCAGCGGTGATCTGTCCGGCGAGCGCCAAAATCTCCGCTGCGCTGGCGCCGCCGCGATTGACGAGCGCCAGAGTGTGCCGGCTGGAGATAGCGGCAGCACCCAGCGCGTACCCCTTGGCAAAGCCGGCCTGCTCAATCAGCCAGGCTGCCGGAAACTTGACCTGCCCCTGATTCTCTGCCTCCGGTCCGGCGGGAAAGCGCGGCGGAGCTTTTTCCACAGCGTCCGCAATCTGACGGAATTGTTCATCAGTCACTATAGGATTTTTGAAGAAGCTGCCCGCGCTACGGCAATCAGAGTCGCCCTCGACGATCAACATTCCCTTGGCCTGCCGGATCAGGCGCACCTGAGCCGCCACCTCGGCAAGGCTCGGTTGCACGCCTTCCGGAAAGGCCTTTTGTAGCTCCGCGTAGCGCCGCGTCGGCGCGCCGCCGGGCGTCAGCCGGTAATCCACACGCGTGACGATGTACCGCCCGCGATCCTCCGAGTTGAAGCGGCTGCGGCGATAGGCAAAGCCGCATTCCGCTGCCGCAAACTCAACGAACCCATGCTTTTGGAGATCGTAGGCCCTCACACGTTCGATTGCCGAGGCCACCTCCTGACCGTAAGCGCCTACGTTTTGCACCGGTGTCCCGCCCGCCGTACCGGGAATGCCGGCCAGGCACTCAATGCCCGCACAATTCTCCAGCACCGTCCGCTGCACAAAACCGTTCCAGTCTTCTCCTGCCGCAACGCGATAGATCCTCTGCTCCGCTTGGCCAGTTTCGTCCGGCGTGTTCATCGCCAAAATGCCGCGCAACCCTATCCGCAAGACCAAGCCATCAAATCCGGCGTCGGAGACGAGCAGATTGCTGCCGCCGCCCAGCACAAACAGCGGTACTCTGCGCTCGCCGGCCCAGGCGGCAGCCTCGGCAATCTCCTCTTCGCTTGCAGCCTCCGCAAACCAGCGCGCTGGACCGCCTATACCAAAGGTGGTGAACGGCGCAAGCGGCTTGTTTTCTTCGATCAGCATCGCTACAAGGCTACACTACTGTGGGTTGGCACAGGAAAAGTCGCAGACTACTTCTTTACTTGGATGTGGGACTCTTATCTTGAGCGGCAGGGATCTTCGAGCGAGGTATCTTCTCTTTCGGCTTCAATGGGATGGGAATCACCTGCACCTTTTCTACCCCATCGACTGCGATGATGAAGGGATTGCCTCGAGCTGCTTCTTCAATGAGTTGCTCGAAGTTGGCTAATACTTCGTGAATGTCGATGACTCGCATCGTGTTGCCTCATGGGTTCGAGTAAGACTATCCATAATCATCGGCGAAATATTTCTTCTCTTCAACGTCAAACGGCCTCCCGCGTAGGGAGGCCGACTAGCGGTTCAGCATGTCGTCTGTGAATCAGTGGCCTCTTGCGTCAACGGGCAGCTTTTGCACCTTGCTGTGCTTGATCGAGTAGCCGAAGTAGATCACGAAACCAGCCAACATCCAAACGATCATCGCCGTCCAAGTGGGAAACAGCGGCAGTTTGGTCATCAGGTAAACCGCCGTGACAATGCCCAGGATAGGTACCAGCGGCACCAGCGGCGTCTTGAAGGGCCGGTGCAGATCGGGGTGACGAACGCGCAGAATCCACACTCCTGCGCAGACAATAGTGAAGGCCAGCAGTGTGCCGATATTCACCAGCTCCGCCAGCCGGTTGATGGGCAACAGTGCGGGCATGACGGCAACCACCAAGCCGACGGCGATGGTCGAAATCCATGGCGTACGGAATTTGGGATGAATAGCAGAGGCCCACTTGGGCAACAATCCGTCCTTGGACATTGAAAAGAAAACGCGGGATTGGCCCAGCAGCATGACCAGCATCACGGTCGCCAGCCCGAAGACCGCGCCGATACTCACCAGCATCTCTCCCCAGCCGATGCCGGTTACCTTGATGCCCAGCGCCACGGGAGCTTCCACGTTGAGCTCCTTGTAGTTCTTCAGGCCGGTGAGGATGGTGGATACGAGGATGTAGAGCACTGTGCAGACCGCCAGCGAACCCAGGATGCCGATGGGCATATCCCGCTGAGGATTTTTAGCCTCCTGAGCCGCGGTGGAAACGGCGTCGAAGCCGATATACGCGAAGAAGACCGAGGCCGCGCCAAGCGCGATGCCGTTCAAGCCGAAGTTGCCATGTCCGTCGGGAGGCGGAATAAAGGGGTGCCAGTTGTGCATGGCCAGGGATGGATGAAGAAAGAGAAAATAGCCTCCCAGAACAATGAAGATGCCTACGATGGTCAGCTTCACCAGCACAATGACCGAATTGAAATTGGCCGACTCCTTGATGCCGATGACCAGAATGGTGGTGATCGCAAGAATGGCCAACATGGCCACCAGGTTGAAGACTCCGGTTGCGTGTGGCAACGCCGACGCGACAACCGGCATACCTGTCAAGCTGTCTACTGAAGGCAGCGAGGCGCGCGCCATCCACTGGTTCTGATAAAAGACCAGGGCAGTACCCGGCGTGGCGGTCAGTTGTGGCGGAATGTAGATATGCAGCTGCGCCAACAGACCGTTGAAATATCCCGACCAACCGGAGGCTACGGTGGCAGCGCCAAAAGCGTACTCCAGCACCAGGTCCCAGCCGATAATCCAGGCCACAAACTCACCCAGCGTGGCGTAGCCGTAGGTGTAAGCCGAACCGGCGATGGGAATGATGGAGGCGAACTCGGCATAGCACAGGCCGGCGAAGGCACAGACGATGCCGGCCAGCACAAAGCTCAACGAAACAGCAGGCCCGGCGTGCAAGGCTGCGGCCTGGCCGGTGAGCACAAAAATGCCGGCGCCGATGATGGCGCCAATGCCCAGTGTGACAAGGTTCAGCGCGCCCAGCGAACGCTTGAGCGTGTGTTCGCCCTGTTCACCAGCCTCTTTCGAGAGCAACGACATGGGTTTGATGCGCAGCAGTCTGGACATGAATCAGGAACTCCCTCCATCGGAGTTTGAAACGGAATAACTTTCATTGTTACAAAATGTTGGGTGCCCCATCCTTCGCGCTTTTTGCGAAAGGTGGGATGCCAGAACTCCTCCGCGACCAGAACAAATACACCGGAATGCCGAGCAGAACCAGCACCAGCCCCGGCCACGTGTACTGTGGCTTGTATCGCAATAATACGACACATATCCACCCTGCGAGGACGATGTAAAGCGCCGGCAGCACCGGGTAGCCCAGCGCCTTGTAAGGCCGAGGAGCATCTGGTTTTTTAAAGCGCAGCACAAACAGGCCCACGATGGTGAGAATGTAAAACACCAGCACCGCGAAGATGATGTAGTCCAATAGTTGACTATAAGAACCGGAGACGCACAGCACGATGGTCCACGCGGACTGAACCAGCAATCCTGCGGCCGGAGTTTTGTAGCGCGGATGCAGCTTGCCGACCGACTTGAAGAAGAGGCCGTCCTGGCTCATGGCGTAGTAGACGCGCGCCCCGGCCAGCGACATTCCATTGGCGCAGCCAAAGGTGGAGATGAGAATCGCCGCGGCCATCAGATACGCTCCGCCGGAGTGGAAGATCTGCTCCAGTGCCGCCGTCGCCACGCGATCCTCGGTCGCGTACTGAATTCCGCGCGCCATCACCGTAGAGCCGTGCGCGTCGCCCTGCATGGGCAAAACCAGCAGATAGCTCAGCGAGACCAGAAAATAGATCACCAGCACAAATCCCGTGCCCAGAATCAGCGAGAGCGGAATGTTCCGCCGGGGATTTTTTACCTCGCCGGCCGTGAAGGTGATGTTGTTCCATGCGTCGGAAGAAAACAGCGAGCCCACCTGCACCACGGCCAGAATCACCAGCACGTTGACCAGCACCATTGGGCCGCCCACGCCCACCTGAACCGGATGCAATGAGTGCCATCCGGCATTTTTCCAGAACTGGCTCCAGCCTGCGCCGAAGTTGGCCTCCCAGGCTGTAGCGTTGCGTCCCACCGTGAAGGCCAGCAGAATCAGCGCCGCAAGTGACAGCGCCTTGGCTGTCGTAAAAACGTTCTGGATCAGCGCACCGAGTTTCACTCCGAAGATGTTCACCACCGCGAGAAAGATCACGATGACGATGCCGGTCAGGTTGGCGGTGTTGACGCCGATCTCCATGTTGCCCAGCACCATCGGCCCTACCGGCAGCGCGGGCACATGAGCGATGTGCCAGAGCCAGTGGGTCGTCGAGACAGCCGGGAAAAAAACGCCCATAAACTTGCCAAAGGCCACCGCGACGGCGGCGATGGTTCCCGTCTGAATGACCAGAAAGAGCGTCCAGCCGTAAAGAAATCCCCACAGCGGCCCCAGCGATTCGCGCAGGTAGACGTACTGGCCGCCGGCCTTGGGCATCATGGCCGCCAGTTCGCCATAGCTGAGCGCGGCGGTGAAGGTCAGGATCGCCGTGACCACCCACGCGCCCAGAAAAAGCGCCGGGGAGCTGGTGCCGCGGGCAATGTCCGCCCCGACAATGTAGATGCCGGAGCCGATCATCGAGCCGACCACCAGCGCCGTCGAGCTGAAGAGTCCAAGACTCTGCACCAGTCCGGAAGGGTTGGCTGGAACTTCGGAGGCGGAAATAGGATTGGAGCTTGAAATAGTCACTTGAAGATGTTTTATCGGATTTGGGCGCGAATGTCTTTCATTTTCTCAAAGTGTATGAAATCTGGACACATGAGCCACTTGCAAAATTCAAAGACGAGTGCAAGTAGTGTCAGTCCCCCACCAGCATCGCTGACCCACGGAAGATGAAACGGGTAGCAGCAATTCGCTAACTTGCTAACTCGCTCGTCTCCGCGTAGCGGAGGCTAACTTGCTGCACTTGTTCAAAAGACTTTGGGTGCCCCACCCTCGCCGTCCTGAGCGAAGTCGAAGGATCTGCGTTTCGTAATTTGCGGCTAGGGTGGGAACGGAAAAACCGTCTTGGAATTGTTCTTTGTTTTGTTGGACTTGCGTTTTTGTTTCTTTCTGGGGTTTGCAAGAGGCACAGATGTTTGCAGATCATTTCGGCATCTTGTAGCACAATAATACTCAGGTGCTTTTTCTCCAATCGTCCTCCAAATCTGCCGCTAACTCCTTATCCTGGACGACTTTGCAAATAACTCCTTTGTTTTGACGACTTTACAGCGCAACCCTATCTGTAACATCAAGAAAACAACGACTTTGCGTCCAAAGTACGGGTGGGGGTACCAGCTTTGCCTTCGGAACAAACCGGAGCCCCGAAGGGGTGCCTGAATAGGTAATTCCGGTTTCTTGGTTATTTTGCAAGAGGATCACATTGTATGAATTCAGGACACTACGCTCATCCCAACGCTACCAGCCAGCGCCGGAACTCGGCTGCTGGGTCCGGCTGGCGGAAGAGCGCCCCGGCGATGGCGACGAATGTGGCTCCGGCAGAGAGCGCCTCAGCCGCCGTGGCCAGCGTAATGCCGCCGATAGCGACCAGCACAGGGCCGGGGCCGGCCTCCGCGCGGAGCCGCTTCACGCCGTCCATGCCGATCAGCGGTGAGCTGGTCTGCTTGGTGCGCGTGGCAAAGACCGGGCCAATCGAGAAGTAATCCGCAGGAGCTTCGAGAATTCCCGGAAGCAATCCCGCAGCGCCGCCGCCGAAGGTGCCGATGATGCGATCCGGGCCTAGCAGACTACGGGCCTCGGCAGGCTGGAGGTCTCCCGCATCCACATGGACACCATCAAAGCCAATCTTATCAATCAGATCAGCCCTGTCATCGAGAATCAACTTTACCTGCTTGGAGGGCAGTGCGGCACGCAAGATGGCAGCGTCGGCCAGCAACTCCGTCTCCGCGCCGGTCTTGTTGCGGTATTCAAGCAACGTTACGCCGGCCTCAGCCAGCCCACCGCCCAGACGGCGCAGGAACTCGGCGCGGCCAGTGGGCGGAATGAAAGAGGCATCGAGAATGGGGTAGACCTTGGGCCACTGATTGGAAGATTGCATGTTCTGATCACCATCGACTTTCACAGAAAAAGTTACTCATCCCTTGCGCGCCTCGGCCTCGGCCAGCCATCCCCGGCGTAACTTCTCTGCGGGGATGCTCGAAAGGTAAGGCTTGATGTCCAGAATCGGCGTGCCGTCGAGCATGTCCACGCCGCGAACACGAAGCGTTCCGCCCTCGCGGCCGAGCAGCTCAACGACTGTGAGGCCGATGGGGTTGGGACGGCGCGGAGATCGCGTGGTGAATACGCCATGGGGATGATCGTCGGAGGGCGGCGTGGCCATCAAATCGAAGCCTTCGGAACGGTCGAAGGTCCAAAGCACGATCAGGTGCGAGTAGCCCTCGATGTCGGTGAGGCCTGGCTCGAAGGCGGTCAGAATATTCAGCGCGCCCTCTGCCTCGTGCCTGGCGCCAAGACCTTTGGGGATTTCCTTTGTGTTTTTGAAGGGACTGCTGACAAATCCGATCGGTTGCGGGGTGAACATGGACGCCGGTGCCTCTGAATTCATACTAAACGCGAGGGAACAGGGATTAGGGATCAGGGAACAAGAAACATCCGGAACGCTACCGTTTGTCTGGTTCCCGGCAAAGCTAATTTCGATCAGAGAAAGTCGATCCGTGTTCGGCAGCTCCGGGCGACTGTTCCCTGTTCCCTATTCCCTGTTCCCTGCTCTTTACGTCTCGTCCGCAGACGGCCCATAGGTTCCGGGGATGGGCTTGTCGAGCAGGCGCAGGTAGACGCCGAGCTGGGCGCGGTGATGAATCAGGTGGTCCATCACCCAGTCGCGGAAGACGCGGTACTTGGAATCGTCGATCCAGGCTTGGCCGCCGGCAATGAATTTCCAGTTCTCGTCCCACATGGCCGGAGCAAAATCCGCAAACGCCTTCTTGGCTTCTGCAACCTCCTTGTCGAAGCGCTCCAAGAGGGCTGCGGTCGATGCGGGGATGTAGGCCTCGAACTTGTGGTCCGCCGGGAACTCCAGCTTATCAGTGGTAAAGGTCGTCTTCGCCCACTCTCCGCAGGTCTCGGCGAGGTGCCCGGCTAACCTGCCCAGGCTCATCGATTTGGTGTGGGGTTTCCAGGTGAAATCAACGTCCGCCGGGATGGCCTCAAGCATCTTGCGAGTCTTGGCGGTCTCACGGTCGTATTCGGCAATCAATTCTTTTTGAAAGTCCATTCGGCAACCTCCCATGTTGCGAAACCAGCATACAGCACGACGCGCAAAAAGGCGAAGAGAAAGCGATGGCTATTTCGCCACAGAAAACTGCTGCGCAACTCAGGTGAAGCGAGTGGAAACGAACGATGCAGACCAGGCCTCCTGCCAGCCTTTGATGGGTTTGCCGTCAGCGTCGTAAGGGCCTGGCGGTGGCGCACCCTGGGGCGGCACATCTTCCGGTGAAGGAATGGGCTCATGTGGGGGTGAGTCGACTTGCAGGTAGTTGCCATGGCCAAAATCCCATCCCTTGGGAATCTGGCATGGACTCCGATAGTGCTCCGGACTTGGAGTGGGTCCAAAGCGTCCCAGCGCCGACTCCCACCAGGGATGATCGTGATCGAGAATCTCGGCCGCCAGGTCGCCGATAGGAAAAGCCCACCTGAGCACCTCATCTTTCTTCGAGGCGAGCGCTGAAATGACATCAACCTTTGCCTGCACAGAGGCGAATTCCTGGGTCAGGCAGTGATCGGAGACGGCTCCGGCCATCAGGATCAGGCGCCGCACGCGTCTCGACATCTGGCTGATCGCCTGCAACACGACGTGCGCGCCCAAACTATGCGAGACAAACGAGATGCTGGTCGCGGCTGTTAAGTTCTTGTCCACAAAATCCGCAATCATGTTGCCTGCCGCGGTGGCATTCTTTGGTTCCATGGGATAACTCAGCGCATGAAGGGACTCCGAGTCGCCCGGCCATAAAAGCCCGAGAAAGGCGCCGGGAAAAGGAGCCGTCGCGATAAAAGGGTTCGGCCCGAGCAGCGTCTCCCAGTAGGAAATATCTGCAATGCCATCCTGCCGATTGACATTGAAGCCGTGGGTTGCAATCAGCACGTCTTTGGCATGGATGTGACTCTGCAAATCGTCTGGGGATAGGACGACGTATTGCGAGTGATCCGTGTAGTCTTCGCCGCCAGTCCACTCCCGAAGCTGCACAACGTCCGATACGTCGCCGCCGCCCCACAATGCGCGAACATCGAGAAATTTGGTCATTGCTGCCCCGGTTTCTTCACCAGTTGCATGGTATTGACAGCCGTGGCCAGGGCGCTGGAGAGGTCCTTGGCGATGGGCGCGAGCGGCGTGGCGAGCAGACCGACAAGAACAGCCAGTGCGATTTCCCTCGGCGACCAGAAATTTGTGCCATCCAGGCTCCATGCGCCCGCCACGGCCAGTGCTACAGCCACTCCGGCTGCCAGCGCCCGCGTCCAGTTGCGGTAGAACTGGTCGGAGAGCTGATAGGCTTCATCGAGCATCGCGGTCAAAATCAGGTCGAAGCGCGCGAAGACGTCGCTCTCCGTCGGCAGCAGCGGCGTCCCGGCGAGGTTTTTTTTCGCCACAGATTCCAGCACTGCCGGATCGACGTTGGTTCTTGTCGCCAGCACAGCTGCGTTACCCTCGCTAAAGTGCAGTTTGATCAAGGACTTGGCAATCGCCTTCTGGCTGGCGATGTCGGTTCCGTTGACCCAGTTGGCCTCGACGGTTTCCAGAATATGTCTCCGGGGCAAGGCATTGAGCGGCTTATGTGGCAACCCGGCGACGTTCTGATCCGGAGTAAGTTCCGTCACCCTGTCGTTGATGTGCTTGAGCCCAATGCGATTGATTCCGCCAAAGAGCGGCACCGTTTTGGCGGCATCCACGAGTCCAAAGGCTGCCGTTCCCAATCCCCCAATGGCCGTGATGACCTGACCGAGTTGCATGGTATCGAATACGCCCATTCTTTTACTCCTTCCTTACACCAAAATTTATACAGACGAAACCTCTTGCGGTAAACAAAAAAAATATCCGCCGTAGCATTTTTACAGATGGTGCAGAGTGCGGCGTGGACCAGGAGGTCCACGCAACAGCCGGCCGGGAGGCCGGCGCTACAGGTTCGCGGCCAGGCAAACTGCTCTAGACAGAAAAGGCTAGAATCCTCTGATGGAATTCCATCCTTGTCCAGCTAAAGCGCAGAGCTGCCCTTGGCCGCGTCAATTACGTCAGGTTTGCTTTGTCCTCGGAGCGTGAGGCGAGAAAGTTCTCCATGAACTTGGTGTCGAAGTGGCCGGCGCGGAAGCCGGGGTCGGCAAAAATCGCCTGATGCAGCGGAATGGAGGTATCGATGCCTTGGACAATAAATTGACTGAGCGCTCGCTCCATTTTGGCAATCGCTTCAGCACGGTCGCGCCCGTGGACGATGAGCTTGGCAATCAGCGAGTCGTAGTAAGGCGGGACCACGCTCTCAGCGTACTGCGCCGTGTCCACGCGCACGCCGTTTCCACCGGGGACGTTGAATACCGTAATCATGCCCGCCGAAGGGGTAAACTTCACGGGGTGCTCGGCGTTGATGCGGCACTCAATGGCGTGGCCGCGAATCTCCAACTTAGCCGGCAGAATGGCGTCCAGCCGCTCGCCGCTGGCGATGAGTAACTGCGCCTTGACGATGTCCACGCCGGTGATGGCTTCGGTGATGGGGTGCTCGACCTGGACTCTCGTATTCATCTCGATGAAGTGGAGCTGCCCATCCTCGTCCATCAAAAATTCAACCGTGCCGCAGTTCTGGTAGCCGATTTCCTTGAGGCAGTGGCAGAGGGTGCGGCCAATCTCCTCGCGCATCTTCGGCGTCACCTTCAGGCTGGGCGACTCTTCGATAAGTTTTTGATGGCGGCGCTGGATGGAACACTCGCGCTCAAAGAGAGAGACTACGTTGCCGTGCTCGTCGGCCAGCATCTGAAACTCGATGTGGCGCGGGTTCTCGACGAACTTTTCCATGTACAGCTCGCCGTTGCCAAAGGCGTTTTCCGCCTCGGTGAAGGCCGCATAGAAGAGATTGGGCAGTTCTTCATGGGCGCGCACGATTCTCATGCCGCGTCCGCCGCCGCCCGCCTTGGCCTTGAGAATGACCGGGAAGCCCACCTTCTTTGCCCAGCCCTGCGCCTCCTCCACCGTGGCAACCACGCCATCGGAACCGGGCAGAATGGGCACTTTAGCCCGCTTCATCGCCTGGCGAGCTCTGTCCTTCTCGCCCATCAGGCGGGTGACCTCGGGCGGCGGACCGATGAATTTGATGTTGGAGGCGCGGCAGACCTCGGCGAAGTTGGCGTTCTCGCTGAGCAGGCCGTAGCCGGGATGAATCGCGTCCACGTCGGCGATTTCGGCGGCGCTGATGACCGCCGGCACGTTCAGATAGCTGTCAGCCGCGCGCGGCGGGCCGATGCAGATGGCCTCGTCGGCAAAGCGCACGTGCAGCGAGTGTCGGTCGGCCTCGCTATAGACGGCGACCGTGCGGATGCCGAGTTCCCGGCACGCGTTGATGACGCGCAAGGCGATTTCACCGCGATTGGCTATCAGTACCTTACGAAGCATTCATTACCTACAATGAAGAGGGTTAGCGAGTCAGCAAGTCTGCAAGTCTGCGCTTGGTGCAACTATGAAGATTCTAGCGCAGCAAGTAATCCATTAATGAGTCGAGCTACTTCTTCACACTGCTCCATCAACGCTTTGATTCTTGCAGCGTCTAGAAACTTTAAATCGGCAGATAGTTCCATCTGTGTCTGCAATTCAAATAGTGATCCGCGCGATGTGGCCAGGAATTGCCTAAAATGTCCATCATTTAACCTACCGTGTCCCTCGGCAATGTTGCTTGGAACAGAAACAGCAGCTCGACGCATCTGCGACTGAAGTCCATACATTTCAGTCTTGGGAAACGCTTCCGTCTCGCGATAGATCGCCCTGGCCAGTTCCATGGCCTTTTGCCAAACCAGCAGGTCGCGATAATGTCGCGTTCTTGCGCTCACAGGTGACCACCACTTTTCCTCATCAATGCACTCCAAGCTGACTTGCTGACTCGCTAACCGACTACCCCAGCCGGATGGAAAACAGCGGCTGCCCGAACTCGATGGGCTGGCCGTTCACAACCAGGCACTTGACGATCTCGCCGGTAACGTCAGACTCGATCTCATTCATCAGCTTCATGGCCTCGACGACGCCGATAACCTGCCCCTTGGTCACGCGATCTCCGGGCGCAACAAACTGCGCGGCGCCGGGCGAAGGCGAACCGTAAAACGTGCCGACGATGGGCGACTTGAGCAGGTGCAAACCGGCATCGGGGTCAACCGCAGCAGGGACCTCAGCCGGCTGGCTTGCCGCGGCCTGCGCCACCGCCGGAGGAGCGGAACCAAGCAGGCGCGTCAAGTCGGCCAATGCGTCCGGGGAGGCTTCCGCCGGGTTGAATTTAAGCCGGATCTTCAGATCGCCGCGATCCAGATCGAACTCGGCAACCTTATATTCCTTGAGGAATTCAATCAGTTGTTTCAGATCTGCAATGTCTTGTGCTTTCATTCGTTCCTTGATCTCCAGCCGTCGGGCGGGAGGGGTTTGATCAAAGTTAAATTCGAGTTTCGATTAAAGTTCGATCAGAGCTTTGGGCGCCGGGGTGAGCACCTGGCCTCCGTTACGGGTAACTGCCACCATATCTTCGATGCGAATACCGAAGCGTTCGGCTAAATAAATTCCAGGCTCGATGGTGATGACCATGCCGGAGAGCAGCCTGGCCGTCTCCTGGGCGCCGATGCGCGGCGGCTCATGGATCTCCAAGCCAAGACCATGGCCGGTGGAGTGGGAAAAAGCCTCCGCCAATCCTGCCCTGCGCAACACGCTGCGGGCGGCCTCGTCCACCTCCGCACAACTTACGCCAGAACCGACCGCGGCAACCCCCGCCTCCTGCGCCTCCAGCACCGCTTCATATGCGGAGCGCTCGTTGGCCTTGGGCTTGCCCAGATGCACGGTTCGGGTCATATCCGAGCAATACCCGTTGAGAATAACACCGAAGTCGAGGGTCACAAAGCCACAGCGCGGCAGCTTGGCGGCTGTGGCGCGTCCGTGCGGCATGGCGGAGCGTGGGCCCGCGGCAATGATGGTTTCAAAGGACATTCCCTCTGCGCCCAGCAGGCGGCCCTGATGCTCCAACTCGGCGGCCACTTCGACTTCAGCGAGGCCGGGCCGGATGAAGCCGAGAATGTGCTCGAAGAGCTTGCAGCCAGTGAGCGCCGCTTCGATCATCAGCGCCAGCTCGTCCTCGTCCTTGATCTGGCGCAAAGGCATAATCAAGGGCGCGGCCAGCGCGGAAAGAAAGTTGCGGCGAAGGCGAGCGGGCAGCGCGGCGCGGTAGCGAGCCAGATTGGCAACCGTGGTTTGGGTTGGGTCGAAGCCGGCAAACTCGACGCCGGGCTGCGCGGCCAGCCATTGAACTGCGGCAACCGACGGAGAACTGGCAACGATCTCAACCTGCGCAGCGGAAACTTCGGCGGCAGCCTGGGTTTTGTAGCGGCCATCGGTAAAGAGGCGCGCAGAACGGCGCGTGACGGCCAGCGCGGCGCTGGAGCCTGTGAAACCGGAGAGATAGCGGAGATCGGGCAGATGGGTGACCAGCAGGCCGTGAAGGCCGGCTTTGGTCAAACGGCGGCGGAGAAGGCCGATGCGGCGAAAGTGGTCCACTTGTTGAGGATAACAGGGTATAGGGGTTAGGCATTAGGGGTTAGCGGTTAGGGATTAGGGGTTAGGGAATAGGTGTCCACAGTTTGATCGTTAATCTGCGATTGACACGGCAGGGATATCGCTAGGCATCCGAATTCAGATAATCGTAGCTGAGTACTCATGGATCAGGCGGCTCGTTTCGTCCATAGAAATCTCGCCCTGTTGATATCGATAAAGGATTTGCTTGGTGGTCTCATCTGGCTCCATGTCGGAGAGGCGCATGGTCCCGATTGTGCCTTCGACGGCTAGTCGGCGCTCATCCAGTTCTGTCGGAGTGAGGGTAATGACGGGAGCGGTTGCAGCAGCCATGTTATCCCCTATAGCTCTATTCTACCAGTTTTGTGAATTCTGAGCCGGACAGCCCGGCTAGTGATGGCTGGCTGCAATTTAACGGCGGAGCAGTAGGCCGATGCGGCAAAAGTGGTCCATTTGTTGAGGACAACAGGGGGCAAGCAGGGATTATGGATCAGGGGTTAGGTATAGCTACTGAAGCTTCTAATGCTGATCCCGGGCCAACTTAACCAGAAAGTGAATTAATCTGATACTGGGCGCTTTAGCAACACATTACTGTAGGATCCTGCACCCGCATACCATGCAGATATAGCTTCCCACCCTTCTTGTCCCAACTGATTGAGTAGCTTATCTTCCGTATGCCCAATCCAATTGTTAGAACTGTCAGGAGTTCTTTCGGAGACGTGCTCGATCCTGTACTCCCATTTCATTTATGGCTCCATTTTGTCCGTCGGACTATTCCCAGCCATCAGATCACCTGCCTGACCGGCTTCATCTGCTCCGGATCGGTGACGGCGACGTGGTGGCCGGACTGGCGGTCCATTCAAGGGCGGCTTGGTTCGGGAGCAGACTAAACCGTTATTGGCTTTTTCAGCAAGACATGGTTGCCAAGCTCATCAGCCCAGGCAGAAATTGCTTCCCACCCATCAGCTCTCTTCCGATTGAGAATCTCAATGAAATGCGTTACCGGCTCATCTTTGTGCACGAAGATCGTACTTTTCTTGTACTTCCGAGTCAACATTGTGATCCTTCCTGTTCCCTGTTCCCTGATCCCTGTTCCCTGCTTTTAGAACGCCGGCCTGACCGGCTTCTTCTCGTGGGGGTTGAGCTCGGCGTCGGCGGCGTGCTGGTCGCTTTGGCGATCCATCCACTCGTCGAGGCGGCTGCGCTTGAAACGCCAGCGGTTGCCCAGCTTGAAGGCGGGAACGAAGCCTTCGGAGGCGTACTTGTAGAGCGTGTCGGAAGAGATTCCCAGGTAGTCCGAGGCCTGGCGAATGTCCATGACCTCGCGCACCTCAGGGACTAGCAAGTTGGAACGAAGAGCAGAACTGCGCATAATATCCTCCGGAAAGTCCGGTAGCCTTAGGTTGGATTCCGGTAATGCTGCCGGTACTTTTGTATATAACGCGGTTTCACTGGGCATTTCAAGGGATTTCAGGCAGTTACAGGAAAATTATCGGCTTTTGGGATTCCGATTTGGGAGGTTTCACGAAGAAATTCCTGCCCATAACGCAGCCGGTTGGGGCGCAGACATCGCCTGACACAAGAACTTGGGTTGTTATGCCGGATGGTGCAGATGTGCGGCAAAATGCAAAAAATACAACCGCAGGTCCTTCGACTCGCTACGCTCGCTCAGGATGACAGCTTTGTGGTGAGTGATTGTTTAAGTCCGAATCAAAGCGCTATTTCTGGTCGTCGCGGCGGTGGAGGGTGGGTTTTTCGTCGTCGCGGGAGGTGCTGCTGGGACTGGTGCTGGATGGGCTGGGCGGGCCACCCGAGTCGCCCTTCCCTGTACCGGCTTTGCGCAACGAGGGCTTGTTGGTGTTCCGGGAGTCGGTGAGGCGGCGCTTGTTTTCGATACGCGCCAGCCGCGCCTTCACGTCGTCAAACTCCGAGGTGGTCACCATGTACTGATCGCGCGGGGGCAGGATGTGGGCAATCTCCTCCTGGGAGCGGCGGATGCGCTCGGGGGTCTGCGGATGGTCGGCAAAGACCTTGGCCACGACGCCCGGCTTGCGCTTTTCCAGAGAGCGAATCTTCTCAAAGAAGGTGATGTAGGCCTGCGGATCGTAGCCCGCGCGGTACATGTATTGCACGCCCAGATAGTCGGCCTGCTCCTCGAACTCCCGGGAAAATGAGATGAAGGTGACCGGCACGAGGATGGTGGCGCCCTCGTAGACGCCGATGCCGGTCCATCCGCCGATGAAGATCAGCGGAATGGCGCCGATCTGGGCATAGTTCTGGCGAGTCATCTCACGCGCTGCATGGTGGGCGCAGACGTGGGCAATCTCATGGGCCATCACTCCGGCCAGTTCCGCCTCCTCGTCGGCGTTCAGAATCAGGCCGGAGTTGACAAAGAAAAAGCCTCCGGGAAGTGCAAAGGCGTTGATCTCGTCCGAATCGATCACCTTGATGGTGAACGGCACCTTGCAATCGGAGTTCTTGACGATGTTCTGTCCGATGCGATTTACGTATTCGGTGACCACCGGATCGGTGATGAACCTGGTGCTCTTCTCGATCTGCAGGGCGTACGTCCTGCCCATCTTCATCTCAGTGTCGGTCGAGTAGAAGTTGCGCCATCCGCGGTCGCCGATCTTGCGAATGCCCACGGCGTTTACATCTTCGATGGAGCCCGGCTTCACGTTGACCATCTGGCTGCCCGGTTCAATCACTTTTTCTGGATAGACGGCGGCAACCGGGGTATCTCCGCCCACCGGCGTGGTTCCGGGGGCAGGCTGGGCTGCTGAAGTGTTCGAGGGAGGCGTATTCGATGGAGTGGACTGTGCCCATGCCGCCACGGCCAGGGCCAATCCAGCCAGCGCCACTGCCTGGCAAGCAATCCGAACAGTCTTCATACGCTCAGCTCCGGCACAAATCCATTCTCGCAGCATACGCCTCTGGCCGTGAGCTGATCCGTCTTCAAATTCAGGCGAATGTATTGAGAATATGATAAGCTAGCTTAAGCTAGACGGTTTAGAGGAGGAACTCATGCTGCAAGTCGGAGCCTTTGAGGCAAAAAATACCTTCGGTTCCCTGCTCGACCGCGTCGAGGCAGGTGAGCAGATTGAGATAACCCGCCATGGTCGGCCCGTGGCCCACATTGTGCCCCGTCCTGCCATCACTGCTGAGCAGAGAGAGATTGCGCTCGCGGCAATGCAGCGTATTCGGCAAGATGCGAAGGAAAACCCAACCGGTCCATTCAACTGGGAAGAATGGAAGAGCTACCGGGATGAGGGAAGACGATGAGCCTTGTTCTCGATGCGTCAGCGACGCTGGCATCATTTTTTCCAGACGAGTCGACGGCGCTCATCGAGGCTGTCTTTGATCGAGTTGCCAACGAAGATGCGTGGGTTCCGAGTCTATGGCGCATCGAGGTCGCCAATATTCTCGCACAGGGAGTACGCCGCGGACGGATCAGCCTCGCCCGACGGGATCGAACTCTGGCAAATCTGGCTCGTCTTCCCATCTTTGACGATAGCGAGACCGGCAAGCACGTCTGGACCGATACTTTATTGCTGGCAGATCTTCACCGGCTGACCGTCTACGACGCTACTTATCTTGAACTTGCCTTGCGCCTATCTCTGCCCCTGGCCACGCTCGACGATGACCTGCGCCTTGCCGCGCAACAAGAAGGCATGCCGCTGCTGGGGAAGTAGTCCACGTCGGAGAAACGGAACTGACCTTGAGAACAGGTCGGTCAGGCCAAACTGCTCTTCCGAATCCTGCCTGCGCCACAGCCTGTGAAGCTCTACGAACGTCTTCATAGGCTCACCTTCGGCACAATTCCATTTTCGCAGAAGTCCAATCCGATTATTGTACTTTGGCATTCCATCCATAGCGCGCAAGAAGTGGGTCGAATGGGAAATCGGCCTGAGTGAGCATTATTGAAAAGAAAATAGTTTGGGTCACAGAACGATGAATGGAGAAAAATTGCAGTCCACGACGAACTGTCGTTGTGGTATCATCACTGAAATCATCGAGTTTGTTGAGAGTCTCCCCCCGAAACTCGCTATCGGCGCGTTCATAACGCTCAAGGAGTTTACTATGCTGTTCCGTCGGCTTTGCTTCCTGATTCTGCCTCTTCTGACACTCCCGGCCTATGCCGACTCAGTCACGCTCGGGACCGCAGCCAATTTTGCTGTTCTGGGTGGCTCTACGGTAACCAATACCGGCCCGACAACCATCACTGGAAATCTGGGAGTTTTTCCAGGCCTTTCGATCACTGGCGCAGGGAGCATCACGCTCACCGGGACTCAGTATGCGGGGGGCCCGGTCGCGGAACAGGCTCAGAGCGATCTTACCGCTGCGTACAGTACCGCCGCGGGCTTGGCGGTCAATGCGGACTATACAGGCCAGGACCTTGGCGGGATGACGTTGCTGCCGGGGGTCTATAGGTTCGACTCGTCCGCTGGGTTGACGGGAACACTTGTTCTCAATGAATATGACGTGAACAATGCCGCCTTCGTATTCCAGATAGGCAGCAAACTGACAACGGCAAGCAATTCGAGTGTCATCATCATCAACCCCGGTTCAAATGATGAAATAATTTGGCAGGTCGGCAGCTCCGCAACCCTCGGAACAGACACGGCATTCGAAGGAAATATCCTCGCTATTGATAGCATCACGCTGAATACAGGTGCATCCATCGGTTGCGGCAGCGCATTAGCACAAAATGGCCCAGTGACGATGGATAATAATTCGATCACCACCGGCTGCAATGGCGCCAGCGAGTACATCCCCCCGGCAAACAACCCCGTTCCGGAGCCTGGAAGCATGACCCTGCTGGGTTCGGGGCTGATCGCTCTGGCTAAATTTGCGCGGCGTCGGCGGCAGAGATAGGATGTTCTACTCGCTGAAGCAAAACAGTTGAATCAGGGATTATTCACTTATAAGAACGCCCCACCCTTGCGGATGGGGCGTTTTGTTTTTCGACCAACGGGAGCGGTTGCCTGCATGGCAAATGCTAGTCGTAATATTCCAGGCCGAGGTGGGTGATCAGGCCCGCGCCCATAATGTGACGCAGGGTGTTTTTGAGCTTCATGGACTGGATGAAGAGGTCGTGCTCGGGATAAAGCCCTGGCGCCGATTGCGGCGACTTCAGGTAGAAGCTCAGCCACTCCTGAATGCCGATGGAGCGCAGCGACGGCGTACGCTTGGCCAGGTCCAGAAAGAGCACCAGGTCGAGCGCGATGGGCGCAGCCAGAATCGAATCGCGGCAAAGGAAGTTCACCTTGATCTGCATGGGATAGCCCAGCCAGCCGAAGATGTCGATGTTGTCCCAGGCCTCTTTGTCGTCGCCGCGCGGCGGATAATAGTTGATGCGAATTTTGTGATAGAGATTCTTGTAGAGATCGGGATAGAGCTCCGGCTGCAGGATGTAATCGAGTGAGCCCAGCTTGGACTCCTCTTTAGTTTTGAACGATTGCGGATCGTCCAGCACCTCGCCGTCGCGATTGCCCAGGATGTTGGTGGAGAACCAGCCTTTGATGCCCAGCAGGCGCGCCTTTAAGGCCGGCGCCAGCACCGTTTTCATGAGTGTCTGGCCGGTCTTGAAGTCCTTGCCGCAGATAGGCGCGGCGTTGCGCTTGGAGAGCTCGACCATGGCCGGCGTGTCCACCGTCAGATTCGGCGCGCCGTTGGCAAAGGGCACGCCTTCGCTCAGCGCCGCGTAGGCATAAATCTGCGAGGGCGCAATGGCGATGTCGTCGTTGTCGAGACCCTTCTCGAAGGCTTCTATCGACTGGTGGACGGCCGTTGGCTCGATGAAGATTTCGGTCGAAGCGGCCCAAATGATCACCACGCGGTCTACGGTTTTCTTGAAGGCGCGAATGTCGGCGATCAGCTGATTGGCCAGGTCGCGCTTGTTTTTGCCCTTCTTGATGTGCGTGCCGTTGAGGCGCTTGACGTAATACTGGTCGAAGACCGCCGGCAGCGGCATGATGGTCTCCAGATAGGGCTTCAGCTTGGCCAGCGTCTCTTTATCCAACACCTCGGCATGGGCAGCGGCTTCGTAGACGTTGTCCGCAAAAATGTCCCAGCCGGTAAAGACCAGATCGTTAAGATCGGCCAGCGGCACAAAATCCTTGATCAGCGGAGAGGTGCTGTCGGTGCGCTTGCCCAGGCGAATGGTGCCCATCTGCGTCAGCGATCCGATTGGCTTGGCCAGTCCGCGACGAACGGCCTCGACGCCGGCGATCATGGTGGTGGCGACGGCGCCAAGGCCGACCACCATCACTCCCAGTTTTCCTGTTGCGGGTGCAACCTTGTCTGCTGTTTTCTGGTTGCTTTGCTCTTCAGTTCCCATTGTTTCTCCTATCGTATTTTTTGATGGCGCCGGATTTTCGGGCCGTTCAAATCAAAATCAGACCTTCACTTCATTACGCAGACTCAGCACGCCGGGCACGCTTCACATGCGACCAGACAAACCAGACGATTCCCGCCAGCAGCGCGACCTCTATCACCGGATGAAAGCGGTGGAATGCCTGGTAGAAACGCGGGTCCGTGTGCCATCTCTCACCCAGCTTCATGCCTACGTAAGCCAGAAATAAGCACCATACCCCAGAACCCACAGAGATGTAGATGTGAAAGCGCAACCGCGGCATCTTGGCAATTCCCGCCGGAAAGGCAATAAACGTCTGCACGATCGGCAAGCATCGCGCCACCAACACGGCGATCGATCCGTACTTTTCAAAGAACCAGGTCATGCGGTCCAGATCGTGGCGGCTCATCAGGACCCACTTGCCATATCGCTCCACCAGCGGCCGCCCGCCTTTGGCGCCGATCCAATACGCCAACGCCGAGCCGAGATTGCAGCCCACGACGCCCGCCGCCGCCACCAGATAGAGATTGAAGCGCCCCAGATACACCAGATACCCGGAAAACGTCATGATGATCTCCGAGGGCAGCGGAATGCAGGCCGAATTGATTCCCATCAGCGCAACAATGCCTGCGTATCCGCCCAGGTCGATCACGTGGGTTACGAACTGCACGAGCAGTGTAATAATTTTTTCATTCATGAACGTTCCTAGTATATAAGCTCATCGAGAGATCTGTATGCTCCCGCGGCTCGATAGAGGAGGAAAAGAGAAATGCACACGTCTGCAACTCCACTTTGCTAGGATGAGAAGGCGATTGCAGGATAGATTTGAATTTGAGGAGAGTACCTTGACAGATTTTTCCCCTGTACCTTTGATCCTGGAAGGCTCGTACGTGCTGCACCAATTCTTTCATTTCGACTGGAAGGCATGGCGGTCCTGCGCGGACGGCGAACGTGAACGCATCACCGCGCAAGCCGTTACCGCGCTTCAGCGATTGGAGCGCGCTGGGCCTGACGCGCCAGTGCGGACAGCGCTCTTTTCACAGCTCGGCCACAAAGGTGATTTGGTGCTGATCCACTTCCGCGACTCGCTGGAGGCGCTGAATCAGGTCGAACTCGATCTCGCGCAGACTCGGCTGTATGACTTTCTCGATCTGTGCCATTCGTATGTGTCGGTGGTCGAACTGGGCCTCTATGAATCCAGCCGCAAGACCTGGGAAGCCGCCGCCGCGAAAGGCCTTGAGCCGCACTCGCCCGAATTTCAGGCTGAAGTAGCCGCCAGTCTCGAACGCGCCTCCGCCGCCATGGCCCCGCGCCTCTTCCCCGCAGTTCCCGAGGCCAAGTATCTCTGCTTCTATCCCATGGATCGCAAGCGCGACGAATCGATTAACTGGTACACCGTGCCCTTTGCGGAGCGCCAGCGCATGATGCACGAGCACGGATTGATCGGAAGAAGGTACGGCGACGTGGTCAAACAGATTATCTCCGGCTCGATTGGCATGGATGATTGGGAGTGGGCCGTCGATCTCTTCGCCGACAACCCGGTGGTCTTCAAGAAGCTCATCTACGAGATGCGCTTCGACGAGGTCAGCGCGGTGTATGCGAAGTTCGGGCAATTCTTTATCAGCGTGCGGCTGCCGATGGAGAAGCTGGGTGATTGGCTGGAAGGAAAACTCTAGGCAGTAAGGACGATTTGCCTTACAATGAATACGGAGGCTAATCGATGACCACTCTTACGGTTACTACCAAAGGCCAGATCACCCTGAGGCAGGAGTTACTCAGGCATCTGAACGTCACTCCCGGCCAGAAAGTCGAAGTAGATAAGCTGCCGGATGGGCGGCTCATGGTTCAGCCTGCCGCGCGGACCGGCACGATTGCCGATTTCAGCGGCTGTCTGGCGCGAAAGGGCGGACCAAAGCTCACTATCGCGCAAATTAAGAAGATTACTGAAGACGCCTGGGCGGGTAAGCGATGAAGATCATCGCGGACACGAACGTGCTGTTGCGCGATGCACTCCATGATGATCCACTTCAGACAAGGATCGCAACAAAGGTTCTGGAGAACGCTGATCTCATCGCTATACCCGTGGCTGTTCTTTGTGAATTCGTGTGGGTCTTGCGCCAAGGCTATAAAATGCCCGCTGCGGAAATTCGAGACGCGATTCGCAAGCTTCTGCGTAGCGCCAGCGTAGTGACAAACCGGCCGGCTGTAGAGGCAGGACTGGAAATTCTTGATGCGGGCGGCGACTTTGCGGATGGGGCCATTGCCTACGAAGGGGAGTGGTTAGGCGCGGAGGAGTTTGTCAGCTTCGACAAGAAGGCTGTCTCCTTGCTCCAGTCGCAAGGCAAGCGAGCCCGCCTGCTCGTCTAAATCATGATCTGCGCTTCGATGAGGTCAGCGCGGTCTACGCCCTCTTCGGGCGGTTTTTTATCTGCGTGAGGCTGCCGGTGGAGAAGCTAGGTGACTGGATGTGTGTGAACCTGAGTATATAAACTCAGAATGCAGAGGTCGCCGGAGAAATATATGAGTGGAAATCGTTTTCCGATGTGCGTAATAATCGCCGCGAGCGCACAGACTCTCGTAGCTATCACTTGCTTATCTGTATGGGTGGCTTTTGCATGCTGGGGTGTTTTCCCAAACTCGTTGATACTTTCAAGTATCATGTTTGGTCCGTTTCTAATTGTCAGTATTATTTCAACTTTGGGTCTATGGAGAGGAAAGGCATACGGATGGTTCACAGGTGTATTTGGAGATGGAGTGGTATGTCTGATGCTGTTTTTCGTCGCACACCCATGGTATTTCAGTGCATTACCTTTGTTGGTCATCGCATTATTGTTTATCAGCAAGGTCAGGAAGTTCTTCTTTCCAACATACCCAGATGGCGGTTTATCAATCATCAGGTAACCTCAGTCCGCCGGATGCCCAGGTTTTGACTTTGAAACTGAGAGTATCGCTGGTCGTGCGTTTCAACCGATTCCGCGCTACAATCTATCCATGAATCGCTCTGCCGCAGAAGTTCTCGAAGATGTGCGTCGCCTGCCCCCTAGCGACTTCGATTGGCTGCTCGGGGAGTTGCTCCAGTCCGGAGACGGATCGAGCGCCGCGGAGATCGACGCATCCTGGAAGGCGGAGGTCGAGCGCCGCGTCGCCGAGATCGATTCCGGAATCGCGAAGTTGATACCGATGGAGGACGTTCTCTCCCGCATGGACGCGAGACTATTGGCACGGCAGCGCGGATGAAACCGGTACACGTTCACTCCGAAGCCGAGGTAGAAGCTGACGAAGCGTTTGAATGGTACTGGTCTCGGAGCGGGTCTTCCGCGTTGGCCTTCGACACCGCATTGAGAGAGGCTTTCAACTTTCTGCGAAGATCGCCCCAGATGTGCGCGCCCTATCTGCGGGGGATGCGCCGTGTGATGCTTCACCGCTTTCCTTACTTTGTCGTCTTCCGTGAGCTGCCCCACAAGATTCAGATCATTGCCGTGGCTCATGCCAAGCGCCGTCCCGGTTACTGGCGCGGAAGAGTTTGAAACACACGCTATGCCAGAGAAAAAACAACCCCGCAAACCCGCCATTAGAAAGCAATTGCGCGGCCCCCTAGCCGCCGACCGCATCGCAGCCATCTTCGCGGCTCTCGACGAAGCCTATCCCAACGTCGAGTGCGCCCTCACCCATCGCTCGCCCTGGGAACTGTTGGTGGCGACGATATTTTCCGCGCAATGCACCGACTTCATGATGCCGCTGATCCAAGAAATTCAGACAGCGTGATCTTGCGGCCTTCCTCCAGCGCCCGGTTGCAAAGAGCCACCGCAACGCCTTCGCTCCAGCCCGCATTTTCATCCGCCAGCGGACGCCGGTGATTTCGTATACAGTCGATGAACCCCTGGCAGGCCCGCAAATCTACATCGTCAGCCGAGCCCTTGCTCGGTGAGTCGCCTTTGCCGTGATATGGCTGTTCCGCGCTGTAAGTCGGTCCGGTGATAAGTTTATGCTCAATCTTCATCTCCGGCGGAATCGCGGAGTTGGGATACCATGGTTCTTCATAATACGTGGCTTCCGTATGGGTCAGCACAACGCTGCCGCCCGTGCCAAAGACGCGTTCCTGCGCCCCGTCCAGCCGGTTTGTGGTGATGTAACTTGCCTCCAGGGTTTGTCCGCCGGGATAGCGGAGAATGGCATGTACATTGTCGTCAATCTCGCGGCCATCCTTCCAATAGTCGACTCCGCCCGAGGCCATTGCCGATTCCGGCATGGCGTTGAAGACAGTGTTGGCAAAGTTAATCTGGTGCGATCCCAATTCGGCAAGCAGTCCACCAGACAACTCGCGATAGAGACGCCAATTCAGCAGACGCTCCAGTTGCAGTCCCCCGTCCGGCGGCACTGGCCGGCGCCAGTTGTTATTGCGGTGCCAGCAGGAAAACATCTGCGTCACCTGCCCGATGCGCCCTTCGCCAATCCGCCGCAGAGCCTCCCGGTACCAGGGCGCATACATAAATTGCAAACCCACCTGGTAGATTTTTCCCGTGCGGCGAACCTCGTCGCGAATCCGATTGCAGTCCTGCAGCGTCCGCCCCATGCTCTTTTCGCCGTATACCGCCCGCCCGCTATCCAATGCGGCGATAACATGCTCGGCGTGCAATCCCAGCGGAGTGGCAACCAGTACCGCGTCAATGTCGCGGGCCTCGAGCATCTTGCGGTAGTCGGAGTAAGCTGTGGTCTGTTCTCCGGTAACCCTGCGGCCCTCGGCAATCCTTGGTTCGTAGATATCGCACAGGCCGGTAATTTGCACTCCGGGAACACGCAGCAGCATACGCATCATGTGCTGTCCGCGGCTGCCAACCCCGATCACGCCCACATGCACCCAATCGCTCGGCGCCACCGCCCGCGGCGAGTTGCATCCTCTCATGCCCAGCGAAAGCGCACCCAGCCCCGCTGCTGCCAGCCCAATAAAATCACGCCTGTCCATCAATTCCGTTTTCGTTTCCATCAATCACCTATTTGCATAATCTGAAATTGTCTCGCGGCCACTGGTGAGCCGCACATTGAATGCCTTCCGCGCCGGAGTAGACCCAGAATGCGGAGCAGTCAGGGAATTGCGCCAGTGCGATGCGTCCCCGCTCGCACCCAAGCAGAAACATCGCCGTCGAAAGGGCGTCTGCCAGCATGGAACTCGGCGCCAGCACGGTAACCTGCAGCACTTGTCGCACTGGCGCGCTCGTCTCCGCTCCTAAAGCTGTTGGATCGATCAAATGGCAGTATATACGGCCATCCTGCACGAAACTCTGTTCCATAACACCAGAAGTGGAGAGCGCGCGATTCCCAAGTTCAGCTTCGCAAAGGGTCGCCGAGGCATCCAGCGGATTGGCGATGCTCACCTCCCAGCCGCGCGCGAAAGCTTCATCGGTGGCCGCAATACTGCTTGAACCTGCGTCGATCAAACCCTGCACACCGGCTGATCGCAGCACTCCCATCGCGCAATCGACCGCATACCCTTTGGCAATGCCTCCCAAATCCACTTCTAGGCCATGCCGCAGAAATTCAACCGTTCGCCACTCAGGGTCGAGTTCAATGTTGGTCCAGCCGACGCATTCTTGCGCCGCCGCCAGCGTCTGCGCATCCGGGATTCCCGGCTGCCGCCCGGAAAAGCCCCAGGCTCGCATCAACTGGCCTACGGTGATATCAAATACGCCCTCGGTCTTGCGGCTCACGTCCAGCGCCGCCGCAAGCAACTGAAACACCTCCGGGTCCGTGACCATGGGTCCATCGCCGGCCTCGCGATTCAGGCGCGAAATTTCGCTCGAGGCGCGGAAGCGGCTGAATGTGCTTTCAAGGCGGTCGATTTCATCAAAGACTGCATCAAAGCATGCCTGCGCCCGCACCTCATCTGCTGAGTCGAGATACAGGGTAAATTCTGTTCCCATGGCGCCATGCGAACGAGTGCGCAAGCTTCTTGCATCCTCTGAAGCAAGGCTGCCACGCGCTAGGGAACCTCTGATCAAGTGCTTCAATTGAGTTTGCATTCCCTCAGGGGCTAAAGCCCACGTTGATTTTGCTGGATTTATGTACGGGCTAAAGCCCGTACCCTTCAAAATTTCGACTTAATCAGAGTTTCCCTAGAATGAGCATCTCGCGGCTGCGCGCTCGTGAGGCGTTGCATGGGCCCACACCGTCCTGGAATGCCTGGTTCGCTTGCATTTCTATTCCGCTATAAAATAGTACATTGAACGGAACGAGACTCGCATTCATGCCAGGCGCTATGCCAACCCGTAAAGCTGTCGCGAAGATGCGCTCCCAAGCGCAGGCTGAAAGCCGGGTGCCGCGCGGTGACCTTGCTCCCGACCGCATCACCGCCATCCTCAAAGGCCTCGACGAAGCCTATCCAGAAGCAGTCTGCGCGCTTACGCACCGCTCGCCCTGGGAACTGCTGGTGGCGACGATTCTCTCCGCGCAATGCACTGATGTGCGCGTGAACATGGTGACGCCGGAGTTGTTCCGACGCTTCCCTACCCCACAGGCGATGGCCAAGGCGACGCTGCCGCAACTCGAAGCCCTGATTCGGACGACTGGATTTTTTCGCAACAAGGCAAAGTCGATTCAGGGCGCGGCACGCATGATCGTCTCCGACTTCAATGGGCAGGTTCCACAAACGCTGGCGGATCTAGTCACACTTCCCGGCGCGGCGCGCAAGACGGCCAACGTCGTTCTTGGCGTCGCGTACGGAAAGGCTGAAGGCGTGGTGGTGGATACGCACGTCTTCCGCATCGCGCGCAGACTGGGACTTGCCAAAGGCGAGACGCCGCAAAAAGTTGAGCAGGAGTTGATGCGGATTTTGCCGCAGAGCCGCTGGATTGGCTTCTCGCACCAGATCATTCATCACGGGCGCGCGGTCTGCGAGGCGCGCAAACCCAAGTGCGACCGCTGCAACCTGGAGCAGCTTTGCACGGCAAAGGATAAGACGTGGCGGAGTTAGTCGGTTGTTAGCGGAGTTGGTGCCGTTCGCGGAGTTAGCCGCGAAGAACCCGCACTATAGCCGCAATCAGCCCCGGAATGTCGGAGGGATCTGCCTCGGCTGTGGGCGGCCAACCTAATTCGCGCAACGTCTTACTGGTTATCGGCCCGATGGAAAACGCCGGAATGCCCGCAAGCGGCCAGCCAACTCCGGCCGCGCGGGCAGCCTCGGCCAGATGCATTGCGCTGGAGGAACTGGTGAAGGTAGCCGCGTCGAGCCCGGTCCGAAGAGCTTGTCGCAACTGCTCCGGCGCGGCTACGGGCAGAACGTTGCGGTAGGCGTCCACCACATCGACCTCGGCCCCAGCAGCGCGCAGCGCGTCGGGAATCACATCGCGGGCAACGGCGGCACGGGGCAAGAGAATGCGCTTGCCACGAACCAGTTCACCAAGCGCCGCTATCAGGCTCTCGGCGACATAAACCTCCGGCACAACTGCAATTTGAAAGCCATAACGTATTGCCGTCTCAGCCGTTGCTTTGCCAATTGCGGCTATCTTGAGCCCTTCAGCATGAGCCGGGTTAACGGCAAAACGACTGGCGCGACCGCAAATTCTCTCAATCGTGTTTGAACTCGTCAGAATCAGCCAGTCATATCGATCCAGATGCGTCAACGCGTCATCAAGAGCCTCGTAAGATTCCGGCGGCCCGATCTCGATCACCGGTACCTCAACTATCGTTGCGCCCAGAGCGGACAACTCTCTACTGAACCTACCAGCCTGATGCAGCGCGCGGGTGACCAGCACGCGACGGCCCAGCAGTGGCAGCGCGCTCACTGCAATCCTCCGGCAGCCGCAAGCAACGGCCCGGCTCCCGCATCCATCAGTTTTTGCGCTACCAGCCGGCCCAGCGCAATTGGGTCCGTGCTTGCTTGCGGCACACGATGATAGACCCGCACCGCTTGGCCCGACTCCGGCGCGGCAACAACGGCAAAGATTCCCCACCCATTTCTCAAAGAACGCGAAATGGATGGGGCACCCACTTTTATTTCAGGCGATTTGATTTCAGGCCGGCAATGAATGCCTATGGGAACCTGGCAGCCTCCGCCGAGAGCCGCCAGCGCTGCTCGTTCAACGGTGACGGCAAAGCGCGTGGCCGCATCGTCGAGGAAGGCAACCGCCGCAATCGTCGCCGCGTCGTTTTTGCGGGTCTCGATGCCCAGCGCTCCTTGCCCAGCCGCCGGACAAAACTCCTTCGGCTCCAGCCGCTCACGAACCCACTCGGTTTTTTCCAAGCGGTCCAGGCCGGCCGCGGCCAGCAGAATTGCATCCACCTGGCCCTCGGCCAGCTTGCGCAGGCGCGTGTCCACGTTGCCGCGAAATTCGATGGCCTCGATGTCGGGACGCAATGCCTTCAACTGTGCGCGGCGGCGCTGGCTGCTGGTGCCGACACGCGCGCTGCGGGGCAACGCGGCAAGATTTTCAAAGTTCACCGAAACGAAGACGTCCCTGGGATCAACGCGCGGAGGCGTTGCGGCCAGCGTAAAGGGCTCGGGCAATTCGGTGGGCAGATCCTTGAGCGAGTGAACGGCCAGATCCACGCTTCCGGTTGCCAGAGCTTCCTCGATTTCCTTGGTGAACATGCCTTTGGAACCAACCTGCGCAAAGGTGACCTCTTGCAGCCTGTCACCGGTGGTTTTGATGATCTGAATTTCGACAGAGTGGCCAACGCCGCGGAGCAGCGTGGCAATATGGTTGGCCTGCCAGAGAGCCAGTTGCGAGCCGCGGCTTCCGATGCGAAGGTTCATGGTTTTGCGACATTCCCTCAGGGGCTAAAGCCCAACATTTATTGCGACGCTTACGGCACGACTAAAGTCGTGCCCTTTCAAAACATCGATTTATTCAGAGACTTTCACCTACTCCATCTTCGCTGGCTTCAAATTCGCGTCCTTCTGATTTGTTTCTGTGGCGGGCAGCGACCAGGTCTCGCAGAGAGCTTCCAGACGCGTGGCATCGTTTTCGCGCGCAGCCTGTTTGAGCGCCTGCATGGGCGGGTGAAGAAATTTATTGACCAGCCCTCGTGTCAGCGCCTCGACAGCCGCAATCTGCTCCGCGCTCAGCGGTCCCAGATGAGCCTGCGCGCGCTTGAGTTCCGCCTGGCGAATCTCCTCGGCCTGGCGCTGCAGAGCGACAATGGCCGGAGCAACGTTTACGGCGAGCTGCCGCTGATGAAAGCGCTCGACCTCACCTGCAATCAGCGCCTCGGCTGCCGCAGCTTCGCGGCTGCGTTCGGAGAGATGCGACGCGGCCACCTGTTGCAGGTCGTCAATGTCGTAGACAAAAATGCCTTCCAGCTTGCCCATCTCCGGGTCCACGTCGCGGGGCACCGCAATGTCGATGAAGAACATGGGCCGGTTGCGGCGGCGATGAAGGAAAGTCTGGCCGTGCTCACGGCGGAAGATAGGATGCGGCGCGCCGGTGGAGCTGATGACGATGTCGGCTTGGCTGGCCGCATCGTACAGCTCTTCAAACGGGATCACCTGGCCTGCAAAGCTTTCCGCCATGCGCCGCGCGCGCTCCAAGGTGCGGTTGGTCACCAGAATCGCGCCGGCTCCTTGCTGGACGAGATGACGGGCAGCCAGCTCGCTCATCTTGCCCGCGCCAACCAAGAAAACCGTGCGCCCTTGCAGCGAGCCGAAAATTTTGCGGGCCAGCTCCACGGCCACCGAAGCAATGGAAACGGAATTGGAACCGATCTCTGTTTCGGTGCGAACCCTTTTGGCGGCGGCAAAGGTGCTTTGCAAAAGGTGTTCAAGCTGCCCGCCCACGGTGCCCGCGGCGCGCGCCACGGCAAAGGCCTCTTTGACCTGGCCGAGAATCTGCGGCTCGCCTACCACCATGGAGTCCAGGCTGGCGGCCACGCGGAAGAGATGGCGTACGGCCTCCTGGTCGCGGTGTTCGTAAAGGTGCGGAGCCAGAAGCGTGGGATCGAGGCCGAAGTGCCGGTGCAAAAAACTGGTTACGTCAATGGCAGGCGACTCAACGGCAGACAGAATCTCCACGCGGTTGCAGGTGGAGACGATCATGCACTCCGCTACACCAGGCACGGCAGCCAGGGCGCGTGTAGTCTCCGGCAGATCCTCGCGAGAGATGGCGATGCGCTCGCGCACCTCGATGGGCGCGGTCTTGTGGTTGACGCCGATGAGGACCAGAGTCATCACGGACCTAACCTGTGAACGCGGCTGATGAAATTGGCGGCGAAGACGGCCAACATCACCAGGAAGACCACCCCGGAGAGATAAACGGCCCGGCGTCCGCGCAAGCCGGCACTGCGGCGAACGAAGAGCAGGGTGACGTATACAGCCCACATCGCGAAGGAGGCGATAACCTTTGGGTCGAGGAAATAGGCCGCGCCCAGAGGCGTCTCCTGCGCCAGCACCGAGCCGATGACCAGACCCACGGTTATGCAGGGAAGACCGAATTCAAGCGTCGCGTGGGCGATGCGTTCCAGTGTGTCGAGGGGTGGCAGCCAGTCGAACGCAAGCCACCAGGAGTCCTCGTCGGGTTTGTGCTTGCTCTTGATCCGGCGCTCCTGGACGAGGTAAAGCACAGAGGCCAGCAGGCTGAAACAAAGGGCGACATAGGCCATCAGCAGTGCGGCAATATGGGCCACAAGCCAAGTGTGGCGCACGCCTTCCGAGGGGAAAGTGTAGCGATCATGCCCCAGAGAGGGCACCAGAACCGTGAAAAATGTGATTGGTAATATGAAGATTCCAAGGGAGATAGCGTCATAGAGCCACCAAACCAGAAGAAACAGGCCCGCCATGACAAAGCCCAGCAGCGACTCGACCTCGCGCACGCCCAGGGGCATCCCACGATAGGCCTGGACAAGCATTTCAACGCATGAGACAAAGTGGAAGAAGAAGGCCATGCCAGCCAGGTGGACGCAGGTCTTGCGCCAGCGCACAATGCCATAGAGCACGGCTGGAAATACAGACACAGCCGCCGCCGCATAGAGGATCGCCGCAACTTGGAGCCAGAGGAGATACATTTCGCTTCTCACCTTACTGGTGCAAGAGACAGTATACTGTGACGCAAATCACCAAGCGAGGCTCGCAAGCCGTCTGGCGCAGATGCAATACACTCTCAGAGAATACGGCAGCAGATGAGGAATACAGAAGGCTATTTCTCTGATATTTCTTGAAAACGCTGATGGAGCAATAGCTTTCTTGCGTATATACTTTACGAACGTAAGCCTGCACGAAAGAAGGCATAGCATGTCCGATTCGGCCAAGGAAAAACACCTGGATCCTCTGGGATGGAAGATGCTCATCGAGCTGCAAAAGGACGCCCGCATCTCTTTTGCTGAGCTGGGCCGCCGCGTGGGGCTTTCCACGCCGGCCGTGGCGCTGCGCGTCCGCCGCATGGAAGACGAGGGAATCATCCTTGCCTACCGAGCGGAGATCAGCCCTTCACATGTAGGCTTGCCCATCACGGCTTTCATTCGCATGAGCATTGTGGGCGATGTGCTGCCCAGGCTGACCGCCCAGCTCCGCTCCATGATAGAGATTGTCGAGTGCTACCGCGGAACGGGAGTGGATTCGTTCATCATGAAGGTGAACGTCATCTCGGTCGAGCACCTGAACCACGTGATCGACTGCCTGACGCCCTTCGGAACCACCTCCACCTCGCTGATACTGGGGTCGGTTGTCGAAAAGAATCTCCTGGGGCCGGAGAATCTCAAATGGCCGGTAAAATCAAAGGCTGATTCCTAGAGCCTCTTGCAAAATTCAAAAAGGAGTGCAAGTAGTGTCAGGGTTTGCAGATGATTTCGGCACTTCGTAGCACAATAATTCTCAGGTGCTTTTTCTCCAATCGTCCTCCAAATGTGCCGCTAACTCCTTATCCTGGACGACTTTGCAAATAACTCCTTTGTTTTGACGACTTTACAGCGCAACCCTGTCTGTAACCTCAAGAAAACAACGACTTTGCGTCCAAAGTACGGGTGGGGGTACCATCCAACGCAGCACCAGCTTTGCCGTCGGAACAAACCAAAGCCCCTAAGGGGTGCATGAATAGGTAATGCCGGTTTCTTGGTTATTTTGCAAGTGGCTCCCTAGTTGCGAATTCCAGCAAGCAGCCCTTCAATCTCCGACTTTTCGGCGGCAGTGACCGGCAGCAGCGGCGCGCGGGCGCGGCCTCCGTAGTAGCCGTTGAAGTCGCAGGCGTGCTTTACGCCACTAATGCCCATCTGGCCGACGACGCGCTGGCTCACTGCCGCGATGCGATCCTGCTTTTCTTTTGCGAGTTTCAGGTCGTGGTCCTTCCAGGCAAAATAAACCTCCTGACAAGCCTGTGGCGCGCAGGCGGCAAAGCCGAGGATGGCCCCGGAAGCGCCGGCCTCCAACGATTCCAGCAGCGTTCCGGCCGAGCCGGTAAGCACCTGGAAGCCGATCTCTTTGGTTCGCGTCTTGATAGGCGGGGTCGCTGTGACGGCCGCGCCACCGGCCAGATCGCTGGCAGAGATCAGCGCATCGCCGGTACCGGCTCTGGGTGAGAGCATTCGCCCAGTGACCGCCTCGAAGACGGGCGTCACGGTCACGGTGCGGCGGGGCGCGGCGCTGGTCTGCTCGACCAGGGCGCAAATCCGCTCGACGCTGCCGCTGGAATCCTTGATGCCAAGGATGTTCGGATGCTGCGCCAGTTCGGCCACCAGCTCGACGGGAATGTTGAAGGGCACGCAGCGGGGAATGTTGTAGATCAGCACCGGCAGGGGCGAGCGGTCAGCCACGCTGCGGAAGTAGTGCAGCACAGCCGAAGGCGACATCAGACTGGCGTAATAAGTGGGAGTACGGACCAGTATGACGTCGTAGCGGAACTGGGCCGCGGCCTCGGCCAACGCGACCGTGGACTTCACGCTCTCGCGACCGACGCCGGCGATAAGCACCTTTTCCGGCGCTGCGGCTTCGGCGGCTATGCGCAACACTTCGCGGGTCTCGCCGTCGTCCAGTAGCGGAGCCTCACCATTGGTGCCCAGAAGCAGTATCCCGGAGAGCAGTGTGCGTGAGTAGCGAGCGATGTTGGCTTCGAGCTTGCGAAAGTAGACTCGCTCATCGGAGTAAAACGGCGTGGGAATGGCGGCGTAGATGCCTTCTAGCAGCATGAGTTCATTGTAGAGGCAGAGGCGCATGACCTAAAACTGCGCCGCTTGAGTCGTAGCAAAAACATGCAGCGCGGCAAATCAGACTCGCCTCAAGCGCCAGTCACTGCATGCAGTTGTTGCAGCGCGTAAACCGTGGTGTGATGCAGCTGCATGGCCGCAATGCCCTCAACGGCGGCCTGCGCGGCGGCGATGGTGGTGATGGTGGGAATGCGCGCCAGCACCGCGGCCCGGCGGATGGCCTTCTCGTCGAAGAAAGTTTCCTGGCCGCGCGGCGTGTTGACGATGAGCTGGATGCGGTCGCCCTTGATCAGGTCAACGATGTTGGGCCGGCCCTCCTTGACCTTGTAGACGCGCTCCACCATGAGGCCGGATTTCTCCAGCACGTCGGCTGTGCCATGCGTGGCGACGATTCTGAAGCCCATTTGAACGTAGCGGCGGGCCAGTTCGATCACGGCCTGCTTGTCAGGATCATTGACGCTGAAAAAAACCGTGCCGCCGGTAGGCAGAACCTGCCCAGCCGCAAGCTGCGCCTTGGCAAAGGCCTCGCCAAAGGTTGCGGCCACGCCCATCACCTCGCCGGTAGAGCGCATCTCCGGGCTTAGCACCATATCCGCGCCGGCGAATTTGCTCCAGGGAAATACCGGAGATTTCACGTAGAAATGCGTCCCTGTTTCCAGGTCCTTGCCTGAGGCAAGCTGAGCGGGAAGCAGTTCGCGCAGCTTGCGGCCGGTCATCAGCCGCGCGGCGATCTTGGCCAGCGGAATACCGGTAGCCTTGGAGACGTAGGGCACAGTGCGTGAGGCGCGCGGGTTCACTTCGATCACGTAGACATGGTCCTGTCCCTGTGCGTCGCGCTGAATGGCGAATTGCAAATTGACCAAGCCAACGACTTGGAGCGCCAGCGCTAGCTTGCGCGTATAGGCGCGCAGCACCTCCAGCGTCTCTGGGCGAATGTCCACGGCAGGCAGCACACAGGAGGAATCGCCGGAGTGGATGCCGGCCTCCTCGATGTGCTGCATGATGCCGGCGATGATCACGTCATGAGAGTCGCAGAGCGCGTCCACGTCGACTTCGATGGCGTTTTCCAGAAAATGATCGACCAGCACCGGCCGCTCCTGCGAATATTCCACTGCCTCGCGCATATAGCGAGTCACCGCCTCGGCGTCGTAAGCAATGACCATGGCACGCCCGCCGAGCACGTAACTGGGCCTGACCAGCACTGGATAGCCGATGCGCTCGCCGATGGCCAGAGCTTCTTCCACGCTGGTAGCCGTGCCGCCAGCGGGCTGCGGAATCTTCAACTCATCGAGCATCTTTCCGAAGCGCTTGCGGTCTTCGGCAAGATCAATCGACTCGGGCGAGGTACCGATGATGGGCACGCCGGCCGCGCGCAGCCGCTGCGCCAGATTGAGAGGCGTCTGCCCGCCGAACTGTACAATCACTCCGATCTCAGCGCCGGATTGCGACTCATGGTTGTAAATCGCAAGCACGTCTTCCAGCGTCAACGGCTCAAAGTAGAGCCGGTCGCTGGTGTCGTAGTCGGTGGAGACGGTCTCCGGGTTGCAGTTGACCATGATGGTCTCGTAGCCGTCTTCCTTGAGCGCGAAGGCCGCGTGGCAACAGCAGTAATCGAACTCGATGCCCTGGCCGATTCTGTTGGGTCCAGACCCGAGAATGATGATCTTCGGCGTCTGAGTCGGCGGCGCTTCGTCCTCTTCGTCGTAGGTCGAGTAGAGGTAGGGAGTCATCGACTCGAACTCGGCGGCGCAGGTGTCGACGAGTTTGAAAACCGGCTTGATGCCCATGCCTTCGCGCAGTTCCCTCACCTGCTGCGTGCCGGCGTGGCCTTCTAATTTCCATTCAGTCGCGATGCGCTCGTCGCTCAAGCCGAGGCGCTTGAGCTGGCGCAGGCACTCCGTGCTTATATCTTTTGGAGTAGTTTTTGAGATGGTCAGCTGCGCCAGCGTGATCTCGCGAATCTGATGCAGGAACCATGGGTCCATCGTGGTGAGCCGCGCCACCTCACGCACGCTCATGCCGCGCTCGAAGGCGTAGCGGATGTAGCCCAGCCGCTCGGGCCGCGGAGTGACCAGCATTTGCGTCAGCCGCCGCGGTTCCAGAACTTCAGTGCCGGTCTTTTTACCGGTTTCGAGCGCGCGCCAGGCCTTCATCAGCGCTTCCTTGAAGGTGCGGCCAATGCACATCACCTCGCCCACCGACTTCATCTGCGGGCCAAGCGTTTCGTCAGAGCCGGGAAACTTTTCAAACTGCCACTTGGGAATCTTGACGACGACGTAGTCAATGGTCGGCTCGAAGCAGGCCGGCGTCTTGCGCGTGATGTCGTTGGGAATTTCGTCGAGCGTGTAGCCCACGGCCAGTTTGGCGGCGATCTTGGCGATGGGAAATCCGGTGGCCTTGGAGGCCAGCGCCGAGGAACGCGAGACGCGCGGGTTCATTTCGATCACCGTCATGCGGCCATCGACGGGATTCACCGCAAACTGCACGTTGGAGCCGCCGGTCTCGACGCCGATCTCGCGCATTACTGCGATGGCCGCGTCGCGCATCTTCTGATACTCGCGATCAGTGAGCGTCTGCGCCGGGGCCACGGTGATGGAGTCGCCCGTGTGCACGCCCATGGGATCGAAATTTTCAATCGAACAAATAATGATGACGTTGTCGGCGAGGTCGCGCATCACCTCCAGCTCGTACTCCTTCCAACCGAGCACGCTCTCTTCGATGAGGCATTCATGCACCGGCGAAAGGTCCAGTCCGCGCGCCAGAATCTCCATCAGCTCTTCGCGGTTGTAGGCGATGCCGCCGCCCGTGCCGCCCAGCGTGAAGCTGGGGCGAATCAGCACCGGAAAGCCGAGTTTGCCGGCATACTCCAGACCGTCGCGAAGGTTGTTCACTAACGCAGATTTGCAAACCTCGAGACCGATGCGCAACATGGCGTCCTTGAAGAGCAGACGGTCCTCGGCCTTCTTGATGGCTTCGAGCTTGGCGCCGATCAGCTCAACGTTATAGCGGTCGAGAATGCCCGCATCGGCCAGATCAACAGCCAGATTGAGCGCCGTCTGCCCGCCGACCGTTGGAAGTAACGCGAATTTTCCGGCGGGCTTTCCATCGCGGCCAGCGGCGAGCATCTCAGCCTCAATGCGGATGATCTCCTCGACGTACTCGCGGGTGAGTGGCTCGATGTAGGTGCGGTCGGCGAGATCGGGATCGGTCATGATGGTGGCCGGGTTGGAGTTCACCAGCACCACCTCGTAGCCCTCCTGCTTGAGGGCCTTGCAGGCCTGCGTGCCGGAGTAATCAAACTCCGCCGACTGCCCGATCACGATGGGTCCCGAGCCAATTACCAAAATCTTTTGTATGTCATCTCTGCGTGGCATATTCTTTTTCGATTTCCTGAATTATGTCGGTGCTGTTGCTTTGAAAGGGCACGGCTTCAGCCGTGCCGCTGACGGTTCCGATAAAGTCTTCGGGCTTTAGCCCCTGAGGGATGGGGTCCAGCTTCCATCCTGGGAATGACGAAGAGTACTGGAATTCTGCCGGACTCGTGCATAGATGCTTCTTGACCGGATTCAGATGAATGTAGTGCCGATGCTTGTCGTAATCCTCATAATCGCGAATCCTGTGATCTGCAAAGCCGCGACGCCATATCTCCATGTTCGATCCAAGTTCCTTCTTGGCCTGATAAGAGAATCCGCCTTTGATGAGTTGGACTGCCTTCTCAAGCGCAACCAACGGCGTCATCAACAAATGAAAATGATTGGGCATCAGAACAAATTCATGCAAGAGATACGATTCGCCACGGTGCGAGAGGAGAGTTTTGAAGAACAGGCGTGCCCACGATTCCACGTTGAAAAGCGCGCGACGCTCCCACGTGTCGGAGGTGACAAAGTAGGTCTGCGCGTTGTTCGTTGCATGCTCGCGTGCGGGTTTCAAAACCATCCCTCAGGGGCTAAAGCCCAGCTTCTATTCCCATCCTTGCGGCACGACTGAAGTCGTGCCCTTTCAAAACAGATCATTCCAGCATTACATTTCTTCTTGGACCCTTTACTTTGGAGGACAAAAATCAATTGGGTTGTCGGATCCATGAAAATGAATCACAATTGTCAGGTTGCACTCCTTATCGACGGAGCAAAACAAATCCTTTGGTTGATCTGTCGTCGGAAGTCGCTGAAGCTTTCCATCTTTGAGCCATATTGCGATAAAGCGAAACTCACCTGCTGGGACAGGACCAAGATTAAAGTGGCCTCTTTCATCCAAAGATGCTGACAACAGCACCTTGTTTGTCTTCTGATCCTTGATTTGGACCAAGGTTTTGTCGAAGACAATAGGTGCGCCGGATTCATCGAGCAGAATTCCACTCAGCATCACAGGCTTAGCGATGGAAAGATTCGGCAATACTTTCTCATCTTCGCACCAACGCATGTTAGTGTCGGGTGGGCAGGGTTTTCCATCTGAACCTAAACAAATCGTCTGAGAGAAGGAAACAAAACTCCCCAGCCCTACAAACAACACCAGAACTGGGAGCCAGCGCCTCATCCCTTCCACTCCTCCATCATGCGCCGGAAGTCGCGGAAGAGGTAGTTAGAGTCGTGCGGGCCGGGAGCGGCTTCGGGGTGGTACTGCACACTGAACAATGGCAGTGTACGGTGGCGCAGGCCTTCGAGGGTCTGGTCGTTCAGGTCCACGTGGGTCAGCTCGACTTCGTTGGCGTTGATCGAATCCGGATCGACGGCGAAATTGTGGTTGTGGGCAGTGATCTCCACCTTGCCGGTTGCGTAATTTTTGACCGGGTGGTTGCCGCCGTGGTGGCCGAATTTGAGCTTGTAGGTCTTGCCTCCCAAGGCGATGCCGGTGAGTTGATGGCCTAAACAGATTCCAAAAACCGGCACGCGGCCCATGAATTTGCGAATGGCACGGACGGCGTAATCGACCGGTTCGGGGTCACCGGGGCCGTTGGAGAGGAAGACGCCGTCGGGCTTCAGGTCGAAAACGTCCTCGGCGGTGGTTTCGGCGGGAACCACCGTCACCCGACAGCCCTCGCGTACTAACATGCGAAGAATGTTGAGCTTGATGCCGAAATCATAAGCCACCACATGAAGGGCGCTCCGCGCTTCTGCGTTTTGGACGAGAGCAGTGGGAAGTAAAGCGTCACCCGTCTGGTTGCGGCTATCAGTCGAGTCGAAGGTATAGATCGACTTGGTCGATACCACGCGCGCCAGGTCTGTTCCGTCCATCTTGCGGAGGCCGCGGGCCTTCGCCACAAGAACGTCGGGATTGCTCTCGGCCGTCGAGATAACGCCGCGCATCACACCATAAGTGCGCAGGTGGCGGACCAGGGCGCGAGTGTCGATCTCGGCCAGCACGGGGACGGAATAGCGCTCCATGTATTCGTCGGTGACCTGCTCGGAGCGCCAGTTGGAGCTGACGGGCGAAAATTCGCGGACGATCAGGCCCTCTATATAGGGCCGGGCCGACTCGTTGTCCGCTTGATTGGTTCCGTAGTTGCCGATCTGCGGGTTTGTGAGGACGACAATCTGGCCGGCATAGGAGGGGTCAGTGAAGATTTCCTGGTAGCCGGTAAGCGAAGTATTGAAAACAACTTCGCCCCCGCATTCGCCAGGAGCGCCGTAGCCGTGACCGCGAAAGATGCGCCCGTCTTCGAGCGCTAGGATTGCCTGCATCGCTTCTCCGAGGGGTAGAATTCAACTGATTCTAACAGGGTTTGCGGTGAATATGGTGACAGAATTAGGACGGTTATGGACTGCCTATCGCACCGTGCCCACGTCGCTTGCCGGCCAGTAGACAAAAGCAGCCTTGCCGTAGATGAAGGAGCGCTCCACAGGGCCGAATTCGCGGCTATCGGAAGAAATAGACCGGTGGTCGCCCATCATAAAATAGTCGCCCTCCGGGACGATGATCTCAGGATAGTAGCGGTTATCGCGGTACTCCTCGGGGACATACAACTCAGGCTGCGGCTTGCCGTTGAGCCAGACCGTGCCATTGTCAATGCGCAGCCGGTCGCCGGGCAGGGCAATGACGCGTTTGATATAGCTCTTCACCGGATCGCGCGGGTAATGGAATACCACCACATCGCCGCGCTCGATGGCAGTGAAGCGGTAGACAAACTTGTTGATGAAGAGCCGGTCCTGATCTTCCAGCCGCGGCAACATGCTGGTGCCTTCCACGCGCACCGGTTGGTAAAGAAAAACAACGATGAGGACGGCAATGACGACGGAAATGAGTATGTCGCGCAGCCAGAGTTGAAAGCCACCGGCTTTACGGGGTGACGCGGGCGATGGGGCCGGAGGTGTGGGGTTCAGCTCTGTCCCATGCGCAGTAGCCTGATCGGGATTGAGATCGTTCTGGGGAAGCGCTTCCATCGGCTCTTTCTCGTGTAGATTCAATGATATACAAGTACATTCCAGTGAAATCAAGAATGAACGCACCGGTTGTACGTCTGTTTAGAGTGTAATCGTTCTCCCATGCGAAGGGCCAGCGGCTAGAGAACGTGTATTGCGTAGGCGAATCTATTGGGATAGCGAGGCCAGCTACACCGCTTCCGTCCAGCCGCGATACTCTTAAACAAGCGTGATCAGAGAAGATCAACAACCCGGCGCGGCGCCGCAGCCCTCTCCTTTGGACAAGATATCCGCCGACCTGACGCCGTTCATGCGGCAGTGGACGGCGGCCAAACGGGAAAATCCTGATGCGCTGCTGTTTTTCCGCATGGGGGATTTCTACGAACTCTTCTACGACGATGCGGTAACAGTAAGCCGGGAGTTGCAACTGACGCTGACGGCGCGCGACCGGGAGCGGAACCAGCCGATGTGCGGGGTTCCGTATCACGCCGTGGAAAGCTACCTGATGCGGCTGCTGCGCAAGGGCTACCGCGTCGCCCTCTGCGACCAGATGGAGGACCCCAAGCTGACGAAAAAGATCGTCCGGCGCGAAGTGACGCGGGTGCTCTCGCCGGGGACCGCGCTGGATGCCGGGCTGGGGCAGGAGCAGAACAATTTTCTAGCGGCGTACTTCGAGACTGGGTATGAGATCGAGAAGAAACTTCCCTCAGGGGCTAAAGCCCGCGAGAATTCAGCAACAATTTCGGCACGACTGAGGTCGTGCCCTTTCAAAGCAGAGAGTTCTTCGTCGTCAACCGGACCGCTCTGCGCGGTGGCGCTGCTGGACGTTTCTACGGGAGAGTTTCGCACGGCGGAGTTTCAGGGCGCCATGGCGCGGCAGCAGGCAGTGGACGAGATTGTGAAGGCCGGGTCGAGTGAGGTGCTGGTGGCCGCGAGCACGGAGTTGCCAGCGCAACTGGAGCGGATTCCGGCGCGGACGCGCGTCGAGGACTGGGTTTGGACGCGGGAGTTTGCCGTGCCGCTGGTGGAGCGGCAATTGAATGTGCGCTCGCTGGAGGGGTTTGGGCTCACCGGGCATCCGGCGGCGGCGATTGCGGCTGGAGCGGTGCTGCACTATGTGCGCACCACGCAGAAGAACGAGGCGCTGCACATCGACAGCTTGAAATTTGAGGAGCACTCGACGGCGCTGGAGCTGGACCAGGTGACGGTGCGAAATCTGGAATTGGTCGAGCCTCTGTTCGCGGGACAGGATGACCGGGCAACGCTGTTTCATACTCTGGATGCGTGCCAGACGCCGATGGGCAAGCGGCTGCTGCGGGCCACGATTCTGCGGCCGCTGGTGGACGCCGATGCCCTGGAGGCGCGCTACGAGGCGGTCGCCGAGGCGCATGGGGACCTGGTCAAGCGCGAGGAGATTCGGCGAGCATTTGCGGGGCTATTGGATTTGGAGCGTCTGCTGGCGCGGCTTAGTTTGGATTCGGCCGGAGCGCGGGACGTGCGTGCGCTCGCAGCGAGTTCGAGCCGATTGCCGGGGCTGAAGAAGGCGCTTGACGCGATGCAGGCTGTGCGTTGGCGGGCGCTGGCGGAACGGTTGGATACGCTGGAAGACGTGACGGCGCGGATTCAGACGACGCTGGTCGAGGAGCCTCCGCTGACGCTGGTCGATGGCGGAGCGATTGCCGCGGGCGTGGACGCGGAACTGGATGAGCTGCGAACAATTTCGAGAACCGGCAAGCAGCAGATCGCGGCCATCGAGGAGCGGGAGCGGCAGCGGACCGGAATAGGTTCGCTGAAGGTGCGCTATAACTCGGTTTTCGGCTATTACATCGAGATCACAAAGGCGAACATGGCCCTGGCGCCAGCCGATTATGAGCGCAAACAAACGCTGGTGAATGCGGAGCGGTTTACTACGCCCGAATTAAAGGAATATGAGCGCAAGATTCTCTCCGCGCATGAGCGGTGCATCGAGATTGAGAAGCGAATCTTTGCCGAGTTGCGGCGCTCTGTGCTGGAGGCCGCGGGGCGCATCAAGCGAACGTCGGCGGCTGTGGCGGAGGCGGATTTGCTGGCTTGCTTTGCGCATTTGGCAGCAGGGCGCAGGTATGTGCGGCCCACAATCTCTGATGAACAGGTGATCGAGGCGGTCGCAGCGCGCCATCCGGTCATCGAGCAGTGGATGGAGGAGACGCGCGAGGGAAGGTTCATTCCCAACGACATCTATTTGAATGCATCGGGTGACGGGCCCAGCTTGCTGTTGATCACCGGCCCGAATATGGGCGGCAAAAGCACCTATCTGCGCCAGGCGGCGATGCTGGTTCTGCTTGCACAGATGGGCAGCTTTGTGCCGGCGGAAAGCTTGCGCTTTGGGCTTGTAGACCGAATTTACACGCGCATCGGAGCCAGCGACAACGTAGCGCGGGGCCGATCTACGTTCATGGTGGAGATGACGGAGACGGCGACGATTCTGAATACAGCGACCAGTAAATCGCTGATCCTGCTGGATGAGATGGGGCGCGGAACAGCGACCTTTGACGGGCTTTCGCTGGCCTGGGCGACGGTGGAGTTCCTTCATGCGGAAACCCATGCTCGGACGCTCTTTGCCACGCACTATCACGAACTGACCATGCTGGCCGAGAAGTTGCCGCGCGTCAAAAATCTGCGCGTTGGCGTGAAAGAGGGCGCGGACGGGATTGTGTTTCTGCACAACATCGAGCCGGGCGCGGCCAGCAAGAGCTATGGCATTGAAGTGGCGCGGCTGGCGGGTTTGCCTTCGGAGGTAATTGAGCGGGCCAGACACCTGCTGCGTCAGCATGAGAAGCAGGAGCGGCAGAGTGTGCAAGTGGAGACGCAGGTTGATCCGGTGCAGTTGACGATCTTCACTCCGCTCTCGCAGCGCATTGTGGACCGGATTGAGGCAGCTGACGTGAACCAGCTGACGCCGTTGCAGGCGCTGAATCTTCTGGAAGAACTTCAGCAGGAGTTGAAGGAGTCTAGGGAATAGGGAATAGAAAAACAGAGATCAGGAAACAGGGAGCGCAATCAGAATGAACGCGAAGACGATGACCGTGGCCGGCATCATGAGCGGCACCTCGGCCGATGGGATCGACGTGGCCGTGGTGCGGATTGCGCCGGGAAAACTGCGGCCTGGGCTGAAGCTGCTGGCGCATGAGGGATTCGCGTTCCCTGCCCCATTGCGGCGCGCGGTGCTTGAGGCGATGAATGCGGACGCAATCTCTACGGCTGAATTGGCGCGGCTCAACTGGCGGCTCGGTCTGGCCTACGCCGAGGCGGTCAGCGCAACGCTGAAGCGGCATAAGGTGAAACTCGACCTCATTGGCTGCCACGGACAGACGCTCTATCATCAGCCGCGCGCGGAGAGCTACGCCGGACGGCGATTCGCATGTACCTGGCAGTTGGGCGAGGCGGCGGTGATTGCCTCGGCGGCTGGAGTTCCCGTGGTCTCGAACTTCCGGCCCGCCGACATGATGGCCGGGGGACAGGGAGCGCCGCTGGTTCCGCTGCTGGACTATGTGCTCTTTGCCGACCGCAAGCGTGGGCGCGTGCTGCAGAACATCGGCGGCATCGCGAATCTGACCGCCATTCCCGCAGGGGCTAAGCCCGATGCAGTGATAGCCTTCGACACCGGACCTGGAAATATGATCATCGACGCGCTGGCACAGCAACTCTACGGCAAACGCTTTGACCGCAATGGAGGCTATGCAGCGCGGGGCTGTGTGCTTGGGCCGGTTTTAGCCGATGCGTTGGGCAACCCTTACTTCAAGCTGAAGCCGCCGCGCACGGCAGGACGGGAGCAATTTGGACGCGAGTATGCGGCAAAGTTTCTGGCCGCCTGCCGACAGCAGAGCAACCGGCCCGAGGACGCGCTTGCCACGGCGACCGCATTGACGGCTGAGACGATTGCGCAGAGCTACAAGGCATTTGTCCGGCGCGGGATGAGGGGCTGCGCGGTGGATTACATTGTCTCCGGCGGCGGGGCGCGCAATGCCACGCTGATGGCCATGCTGGCTGCAAGGCTGGAGCCGATGGGTTGCGATTTGGCCGCCAGCGAAGAATTCGGCCTGCCCGCCGAAGCCAAGGAAGCCGCGGCCTTTGCGCTGCTGGCCTGGCAGACCTGGCACCACCTGCCGGGGAATGTGCCTCGGGCAACCGGCGCCGCGCGGCCGGCGATCCTGGGGCAGATCACTTATGCATAGCCTGCATGCACGATCCGGCCTTCAGCTTCCTTTACTGATCGGTCCCAAAGAAATGCAACACTCCCTCCCATCCATTCCGCAAATAGCGCGGAATGGATGGGGCACAGCGTTTCAAAACTTCTGGACCGGATCAATAATTGATCCGGAATATTGTTTTTGACAACATTGAAAGAAATAATGGGACATCTCTCATATTCCTGAAATGTCCGTAATTTCATGAAATTTGGAGTGTCACAGCAATCACCACACTATAAGACGGATTTTTCAACCTTTTGGCGGCCTGACTCGTCTACTAAAACAGAGTATGCCATTCTGGACGACGTAAGACGTTGGCTGGCGGAGTGATGATGAAAAGCGAGATGAAGAAACGGTTTCCTTTATTGATAGCGCAGGCGGCAGTAGGCATTGCCCTGCTGGCTGGCGCGGTCGTTGCCAGCGCACAGGCGCCCAAGCCTTTCCGGGGCACGATCACCGCCATCAGTGGCAATACGCTTACGGTGAAGACCGATGCGGACGGGGTTCAGCAGGTGAATGTGCCTGCCACGGCGACGCTCAAGCGGGTCGCTCCTGGACAAACGGATCTGAAATCCGCGGAGACGATCCCGTTTTCTGATTTGGCTGCGGGAGATCGCGTGCTTGTGACGCCCGATCCGAATGCAACCGAAGCCACAGCGCAGGCACTTCGGATTATCGCCATAAAGCAAACCGATTTGGCGCAGAAGCGGGAGAAGGATCTCCAGGACTGGCAACTACGCGGCGTGGGCGGACTGGTGAAGAGCGTCGATGCTGCGGCGGGCGTGATTGTATTGAGCAGCGGCTCGGGAACCACTGCCAAAACCATCACCGTGCACACCACCAAGGCGACGGCACTCAAGCGCTATGCGCCGGCCTCGGCGCGCATCGATGCGGCGTTGCCGGCGCCGATTGATGCGATTCACGCGGGCGACCAGTTGCAGGCGCGCGGCACAAAGAATGCGGACGGCACGGAGATTGCCGCCGAAGAAGTTGTCTCGGGCAGCTTCCGCTACATAGCAGGAACGATCGTGTCGCTGGATGCGGCAAGTTCGACGCTGGTGGTCAAGGATCTGGCAACCAAGAAGCCGGTCACGGTTCACATTGCAGCGGATGTGCAGATGAAGCGTTTGCCGGATCGCATGGCGCAGATGCTGGCATTGCGGCTGAAAGGAAATACGGGCGCGGCTGGGGCTGGCGGGAACGGTCCGGCAGGTGGGCAGCGCGCCGGCGGCCAAGGCAACGGCGGCGGCCAATGGGCTGGCCAGAATGGCAGACAGGGCGGTGGCGCCCTTGACCCGCATCAGGTGCTCAACAACGCCCCGGCCATTCAGCTCAGCGATTTGAAGAAGGGCGATGCGGTGATGCTGGTAGCCAATGATGGGATAACAGAGGTTACGGCCATCACGCTGCTGGCGGGCGTCGAGCCTCTGCTTGAATCTCCCGCGGCCAGCCAGAATCTGCTCTCCAACTGGAGCATGAGCTCCGGCTCACCTGACATTGCGCAGTAGGCACACACGGAATACGCGTAAACAAGCGAGGAATTCGTGATTCTAAAAATGCAATACCGCACTCATTTTGTATTATTACTGGCATTGTGCATAGCCGGAGCACTAGCGGCGCAGACGCAAGCTCCCACCGTTCCCGCTACGGCTCCCGTTGTCACTACGGCCAGTTCCACGCCGGCAACTCCGGCTACCACGGCCACGGTGCGCGGGCACATCGCCGACCCGTCGGGCGCGCTGATTCCAGGCGCATCGATCACCATCACAACACCGGCTGGGAAAGTCGTGACCAAAACGACGGCGGACGCGAGCGGCCAATATGTGGTGAACGGCCTGGCACCCGGCAGCTATATCGTGCAGACCAACGTTGAAGGCTTCGCTCCCTTCACATCGCCAGCCATACAGCTCGCTTCAGGGCAGGTGAAGCGTGTGGACATCTCCATGGCCATGGTGGTCGAGCAGCAGAGTGTGGTGGTCAGCGACGAATCGCCCGCAGTCAGCGTGGAGGCGGGCGGCAACGCCAGTGCCATTGTCCTGAAGGGCGCTGACCTGGACGCGCTCTCCGATGATCCCGATGAGCTATCCAACGAGTTGACGGCACTGGCCGGACCCTCGGCCGGTCCGAACGGCGGGCAGATTTATATCGACGGCTTCAGCGGCGGACAACTGCCGCCCAAGTCGGCGATTCGCGAGATTCGCATCAACCAGAATCCATTTTCCGCGGAGTTCGACCATATCGGCTATGGGCGCATCGAGATTCTCACCAAGCCGGGCACCGACAAGCTGCATGGACAGTTTTTTCTTCAAGGCAACGATAAGGCCTTCAATACCGGCAACCCCTTCACCCCGGTCATCCCCCCGTACTACAGCTACCAGTTCAACGGCACGGTCAGCGGCGCGCTCTCCAAGACAGCTTCGTTCTTTGTAAGCGCCGAGCAGCGCAACACGGAGAATGTGAACGCATGGCTGATTCCCGATGCGGTGATAGCGAACACCTCCGGCGTCTACGTGGATAACCAAAACTACGGCGTCAACCTGTTGAACCGGCGCATACGCGACAACGCCTCGGCGCGCATCGATTGGCAACTGGGCGCTAAGAACACGTTTACTGTGCGTTATGGCTTCTGGTCTGAGTCCGAACATGGCGATTTAAACTCGGGATCGCTCGCCACTGCATCCACGCACGAATCAAACACCGACCATACCGTGCAGATGAGCGACGCGATCATCATCAACGATCACATGGTCAACGAAAGCCGCTTCCAGTACGAGCGCCAAAACGAAAATCACTACCCAGACTCGACGGCGCTCACCATCAATGTAGGAGGGGACTTTTCCGGAGGCGGCTATTCTGGCCAGCAGAGCCGCGATCATGCCACGCGGATGGAATTCCAGAATATATCCACCATGAGCCATGGCGCGCACGCCATCAAGTTCGGCACGCGCTTGAGGGACACGCGGGATGCGAACTGGACGAATGCAAACTTCAACGGCAACTTCACCTTTGCCGATACGAAGAACAGCACCTCGACAATCTACGCCTACCAGAAGTACGAGGCTATGGCCAATGCGCTGGCAACCAGTACGACTAATACTACCTTCTACACACAGGTGTCAGCTGGTAATGGTCCCACCACCGCCAGCTACACCACCGGCCAGCAATCGTCGCTGGCCAATGTCTTTGACATAGCTCTATTCGCACAAGACGACTGGAAGTTCAATCCGCGGCTCACGCTCTCCGGCGGCCTTCGCTGGGAGGCGCAGAATCACATCTCGGACCACGACGACTGGGCACCGCGCGCCGCATTTGCCTACGCCCTGGATGGAAACGGCAAGGATAAAAAGGCCAAGACAGTGTTGCGCGGCGGATACGGCTTCTTCTACGACCGACTGGGGAGCGGCAACCTGCTGACCATCAATCGCGCCAATGTCCAGAACCATGTCGTGCTCAACAACCCAAACTACTGCACTACATCCACAGGTGCCAATCCAACTACGCTGGACGACATCGACATAAGTAAATGCTCCAGCACTGTTGGCACTTCCACGGCTTCAACGCCGGTTAAGTACGAAGTGGCTCCTCATTTTCACTCTCCCAATACCGAACAGGCAGGCGCCAGCCTGGAGCGGCAACTGTTCACCGGCACCAGCGCCACGCTCACCTATCTGCACTCCTTCGGCGTGCATCAACTGGTCACACGCAATGCCAACCAGGCCACGGGCGGAACTCCGCAGAACAACTCCGGCGACTACTTATATGAGTATTATCCCGAAGCGGTCTTCAAACAGAATCAGATCATCGCCAGCGTGAACACCAAGGTGAACAAGAACCTCAGTCTGACAGGCTTTTACACACTATCATTTGCCAATGGCAACAGCAACGGCGGCGCAACAGACAGCTACGATCTGAACAAAGACTACGGGCGCGCCGGCTTTGTTACGCGCAATATGCTCTTCATGATGGCCAACTACCAGGGGCCTTGGGGCATTCGCTTTAATCCCTTTCTGGTAACGCAGTCGGGCCGGCCCTTTAACATCACGCTGCCCACGGACACTTTAAATAACTTTGGCGATCAGCGTCCGACCTATGCAACCTCCGCCACTCCGCTAGCCGACCAGATAACAACTTCCTATGGCGTTTTCGACGACACAGGACTTACGGGCACAACCATCCCGGTTAACCTCGGCAATAGTCCAGCGGCGGTGGCCGTGAATTTGCGCATCAGCCGGGCCGTTGGCATCGGCCCCAAAGTTGCCTCGACGAACAACCAGGCCGACGGTGGGCCGCCTCCGGGTGGACCGCCTGATGGCGGCGGCGGCGGGCGCGGCGGTGGCGGTGGACGCGGCGGACCGCCGGGCGGCGGTCTTGGACCGGGCGGTCTTGGCGGCGGCGGTGGCCGCGGCGGTCCTGGCGGAATGTTCGGCGGCGCCAGCACCGGCCGCAAATATTCACTGAATTTCAGCGTCCAGGCTCTGAATCTGTTCAACGACATCGACTATGGAACGCCGAATGGAACAGTGACTTCGCCGAATTTTGACAAATCAACCAGTCTGGCCGGTGGAATCTTTTCACAGGGCTCGGCGTCGCGGCGCGTCTTTGCTCAGGTCGTGTTTTCGTTCTGATCGAGACTGCGCTACTAAACCAAAGGCCGGAGCTCGAAGCTCCGGCCTTCTTGTACTTCCACGATTGATTTCCTATCTTGCTGTCATCGTGGCGGGCTGGTTATCGGCGGCGAAAGCGTCGGTCAGGGAAATAACCTTCAACTGCGCCTTCAGCGCTTCGAGGGAAGCTGTGCCGGAGATCTTAATCTCCGCCGTCTCGCCCGGCATCAGGTCAAAGTAGTTGTCGGAGATCTGCACGTCGAGATTGCCAAACGAAAGATATACGCTGCGCGCCAGCACCGGGGACGTAATGCGAATCTTGTAACTGTCCTTCGCGCCGGTGGCTTCGACCTGTAGTTGAGCCGGCTTCAGATGCACTCCCCTGGTCGGCGCAAGATAAACAATGTTGCGCGAAAGCTGCGCTCCGCTCGCGGTCAGCTCGGCCACGATAAAAACCCGCGAAGTGTCTTGCGCGCCCGCGTCGGCCAGTTTCTTGAGCGGCCAGTCAAGATAGACCTTGCTGGTGAGAGGGGCAACACTCACGGCGTGCGACTCCTCCAGCAGCACCTTGCCGTCAAAGTCCATCAGGCGCACGCGTAACGTGGCCGGCTCGGTCTTCACCTTGTCGCTGACGATGTAGACCTTCAGCGCGCCGTCCTCCACGTGCGGCGAGACCAGCACCGGCGCATAGAAGCGCCGCGCATAGTATTGCAGCGCCTTCCAGCGGCCGTAGTAATCAATCGACGACCAGGAGGCCACCGGCCAGCAGTCGTTCAACTGCCAGAAGATGGAACCCATGGTTTCCGGCCGCAAGCGGCGGAAGTGCTCCGCGCCAATCTTGATCCCCTCGGCCTGCAATACCTGGCTCACGTAGAGGAAGCTAGCGAAGTCCTTCGGTTCGGAGTAGTCCTTGAGCAGATAATCGTGAATGATCGAGTTGCCTTCGTTGTTCTTCTGGTGGGCCAGCATCACCGGCGTAAAGATATTCGCGCGATCCTCCGGCTGAGTGAAGGCTTCGATGGTCTTCATCTCGGGAAACGACTGGAAGCCGTATTCCGTGACAAAGCGCGAGTAGTGCGTCTCGTAGGTCGAGAACGGCACACGTCCGTGCCATACGTCCCAGATGTGGTCGTCGCCCGTATGATAAGTGGCCGAAACCGGCTCATAGTCGGCGCTGGGCGAGCTGGACCAGTAGGGCGTCTCTGCGTCCAGCCGCGCCACCACGCGAGGCAGGATGCCGCTGAAGACCGTCAGGTAGTCCTGCCACATCTGGAACTTTATGTCCGCGGGCAAGGTTGCTCTTGTGCCCCAGTTGAGAGCCTCTTCGGTTTCGTTGTTGCCGCACCAGATCACGATGCTGGGATGATTGCGCAGGCGCCGCACCTGGTCCTCGGCCTCGGCCTCGATGTTCTGCTTGAAGGCGTAGGTTCCCGGCTGCCAGTCGTTGCCAAATTGGAAGTCCTGCCAGACCATGATGCCCAGCTCATCGCAGATCGCGTAGAACTCGTCGCTCTCGTAGTAGCCGCCGCCCCAGTGGCGAATCATGTTCATGTTGGCGTCGCGCGCCGATTGCAGGATGCGGCGATAATTAGCCGTGGTCACGCGATTGGGAAAGCTGTCGAAGGGAATCACGTCCGCGCCCTTGGCAAAGACAGGAATGCCGTTGACGATGAACTCAAAACTGCGGCCCCACTTGTCCAGTTCGCGATGGAGCACTATGGAACGCAGACCGGTCTTGACCTTGCGGGTTTCGACCGTTTGTCCTCCACTGAGAACAACCGCGTTAAAGTCGTAGAGCGGCTGCTCGCCATAGCCGGCCGGATACCAGAGCTTGGGTTTCTGAATCTCGATGGGCAGATCGATGACGTTGCGTCCGGCATGAAGAGTGACGGAAGCAGAAACGACAGGCATCATGCCAGCTAACGGCTCGCCACTACCCCAATAACTGACACTAACGCGAGTGGTAGTTGCTGCCGCAGCGTCAATCTCTACCTCCGCGTCGAGGTGCGCCACATCTTTGCTCACGTCGCGCTGGCGAATGGCGAAGTCGGCGATGCGGGCTTTGTCCCAGGCCTCAATGCGCACCGGCTTCCAGATGCCGCTGGTCACAAAGCGCGGGCCCCAGTCCCAGCCATACTCGTACGCGGGCTTGCGAATATAGGTTTTGTCTTCAGTCTTCGATCTCAGCCGGAAAAGATCACTGGCAGCCGCCTCCTGAGCAGCCTTGATGGGCGATGGAAAGACCACGCGCAGCAGGTTCTTGCCCGTGTGCAAGTGGCCCTTCACGGGCACGCGCCAAATGCGAAAGCTGTTGTCTGCGCTGAGTACCTGCGCATCGTTGACGTAGACCTGGGCGGCGGCATCCAGGCCGTCGAAGACCAGGTCCACGTTCGAGCGGGCAAGCAGCGCGGGCGTGACCTCGAAGCTCAACTGGTATTCCCAGCTCTCCTGCTCGATCCATTGCAGCTTGGCCTCATTGTCACGATAAAAGGGGTCGGTTATCTTCTTGTTGGCCAGCAGGTCAAGATGCACGTCGCCGGGGACGGTAGCGGGAAGCCAGCCGTTCTCGGCCTGCGCTCCGCTGGCCGCGATCTGCCGGAACTGCCAGCCGTGGTCGAGCGCCAGAACGACATTCTGCGCCGGACTGACTTGCGCTTGCGACCTCTCGCCTCCCATGCCAACAACCGCGCCCACCAGAACGCAGCACATCACTCCCCAGGCCGTTGCAGTTCGCATCCAACTCCTCCAGGCCTTCCGCTCAGCCGCATTCGCGGATGAAAAAGGCGACTCGATCCATTCGCCGTTAAGGTTATCATGCATCCCTGCGCGGCAAGCCCGCCGCTGCGAAGAGGCAAACGATAGGCATCACCGGCAGCCTGTACCTCCCCACGGCTTGCGCCCCTCCTGAAACGGCGAGGAAGTAAAGCGAAACTCCCAACAGAAGCAACATAACATCGCGGCGAGCGCAACCGCATAGCGCCCCGCGCGCAGCCAGCAGATACAGACCGAGCAGCACCACTTCCAGCGCGGCCATCAGAGCTGCCGCCCAGGGATGCGCTTGCTCAAGGCGTATGGCGGACCGCAACGGCCCTTGGTTCAACACGCGTTGTGGCCCGTCCGCCGGATAAACGCCCAAGAGGCGCAGCAGTTCGGCGGCGCAGGGCGTGAACGCAACCATCGCTGAACCTTCCAGTTGCACTTTCAGGGATGTGCCCGGATGCGCGCGCAGCACGCGCGCTGCTTCCGAACGCATGAAGGCAACGCGGCGCGCCTGATTCCATCCGGTTTGTTCGGGATGCCGCATCCGATAGCTCTGCTCGTCTGGATAGCCCAAGCCGCTCTGCACCTCGATGAAGGGCCGATGCTGGACGCGAGCTTCGACTTCGGCGGCCTGATAAAAGTAAAGATTCCGGGCCACGATGCTGGAAAACCCGCCGAAACCGGTTTCAATTTGATTACGAAGCTGCCATGCCGCAATCCAGGGAAGGACGCTCAGCAGCAGCACTGCGGGAGCCTTCCAGCGAAGGCCGGGGTCCCCAGCGACGGGTCGTTGTCGCTGGGGTGGGAGACCGGGAACGCGCGCCAGCACTACAAACAAGCCCAGCGCCAGCGCTGCCGGTAGATAGTAGCTGACCGGACGCACAAAGGTTGCCGCGGCCAGACCCAGGCCCGCCTGGGCCAACACCCACAGACTCCGATCACGAAGGAAGACCGCCATGCGCTCCAGACTCAGCACAAGCAGCGCGAGAAAGAGCGTCTCCGGCAGCAAGCGCACTGAGTAGATGATCGAGATCGGCTCGAAGGCGAAGAGCCAGGCCGCCAGCAGCGCGACGCGCTCCTCGGCGAAAACGGCGCGGGCCAGCCGCCAGACCAGCAGCACGGTGAAAGCCGACAGTAATACCTGCGCCAGTGCGGCGGTTGCCGGACCAGTCAAGCTGAACAGCGCAAGAAAGAGCGGATAGCCGGGGGTGCGATCGATCTCCGGCAGAGCGCCGGTGATGAAGCGAGCCTGCAACAGCAGATTGCGTCCCGGTTCCAAGTAGCTGGCCGTATCGCCGCTGGCGATGACGCCGGTTCCGCTCAGCACGAGAGCCGCGCTCAACAGCAAGAGCCGGAGTGCAGCGGCCGCGACCACAGGCTCTCGAAGCCGCGGCGTCCACCAGGCATGCTCTCTCTGCACAGCTGGCTTTGCAATCATCGCTTCTTCTCCAGCACAGCCCGATAGAGCGCTTCCCACTCATTGGCTTTGGCGTCCATGCTGAAGTGGGCCACAATGCGTTCACGCGCCGCATGGCCCAGACTGCGGCGTTCTATGTCCGTCCTCCGCATCATCTTCAGCATAGCCTCGGCCAGGCCCTCCGGGCTCTTAGCGACGACGAGCACGCCATCGTCTCCCACAAGCTCGCGCACCCCGCCTACATCGGTGGCCACAACGGGCTTCTCCATGGCCATCGCTTCGCCTACGGCCAGCGGCATTCCCTCCCAGGCCGAGGCCAGCACAAAGCCGTCGGCGGCGTCCAGCAGGGCGGGCATATCACGGCGCAAACCCAGCCAGCGGACGCGCCCGCGCAAGCCCAACTCGTCTGCCAACACAATTAAACCGGAGAGAGCGTCCGCATCCCCCTCTCCGGCCAACCATAACCGCGTCTCGGAACAGTCTGTCGTCACCCGCGCAAAGGCCCGCAAGAGATTCGGATAGTCCTTGGCCGGGACGATGCGCCCAGCAGTGAGCCAGATAAACTCGTCGCCCGCGCCCATCTCCTCTCTCATGTGGGCGCGGCGCTCAGGACTGAGCGAGAACTCCATGGTGTCGATTCCATTGGCGAGGATCGACAACTTGCCGGCTGGCACAGCCCTGAGGCGCACAAACCGATCTGCTGCTGCCTGGCTTACGGCGGTGGTGTGGAGGCTCAATCCATCGGTCAGCCGATAGGCCATCATGCGCGGCCAGCGTCCTTCATAGACGTTGTGAATGGTGGAGAAAACAGCCGCTCCCGGATGCAAAATCTTGAGCAGGCGGGCCATCATGTTGGCCGGATAGGTGTGGCTGTGGATCAAATCAGGTTGGAAGTCGCGCAGAAAGCGGAGGCCTTTCCACCAGCCGGCCAGAAGGCTGACCGGTGTCTTGCGCATGTCGAAGTAAACAGGATCGAGGGTAGTGGGCCACTGTTCGGGCTGGCGACCGCGGAGAACGAGCAGAGCGACCGCATGGCCGCGCGCCGCCATGCGCTCCGCCAGCGCCAACGCTTGCCGTTCCGCTCCGCCGATACCCAGCGAAGTAAGCACGTACGCGATCCGCATTTCACTCACTCCCTGCAAAAAACCAAGTGGGAAGATGATAACGCGCGCAGTCAGGCTTTGGCAGCATCCCGATTTGGACTTGTCGTTGCTTATTATGTTCCCCTGAAACTGGAAGTGGAAAAACCAGTCCATATTTGCATTTGCTGATCTGGTAAACTGAAAAGTACTTTCATTCAAGTGAGGTGGGTTCATGGAGCTGGGCGAGTGGGTGAAATCCAATGTTGATTATGGCCGGCGGCTGGTGGGTTCCGGAATCGAGGGAGCGCGTTCAGGCCAGGATGAATTCCTCGACGGAGAGCCTCTTGCTCCCTTTCTTGGCGAGTCGTTCAAAAGCGCGCTGCTGCCCGCCGCTGTGGGCGCGTGCGTCGGCGTGCTGGTCGGTTATCCCATCTGCCGGCGAAAATCCCCGGCTGTCACATGGGCGTATGGGCTGCTTGGCTGCGCCATTGGGCTTACCACAGGCGTGGCTTGGACAAGCCGCCATCTCGGCGCCAGCGTCGCCAGCGGCGCGCTTAAGAACATTGGCAAGGTGCGCGATGAGCAGTGGTTGACCAAGAATCCCGTCAATTACGCGTAGAATCCGGGCGATATGTAATTCAGAATGAAAAACCCGCCATGAGACAACTCTGCTGTCTCATGGCGGGTTTTCATCTTACGATGGCCTTCATGCCGTTCGAGCTACTTACAAAATTCAAAGAAGAGTGCAAATAGTGTCAGGGTTTGCAAGAGGCACAGATGTTTGCAGATCATTTCGGCATTTTGTCGCACAATCATTCTCAGGTGCTTTTTCTCCATTCGTCCTCCAAATGTGCCGCTAACTCCTTATCCTGGACGACTTTGCAAATAACTCCTTTGTTTTGACGATCTTACAGCGATACCCTGTCTGTAACCTCAAGAAAACAACGCACTTGCGTCCAAAGTACGGGTGGGGGTACCATACATGAAGCACCACCTTTGCCGTCGGAACAAACCAAAGCCCCGAAGGGGTGCCTGAATAGGTAATGCAGGTTTCTTGGTTATTTTGCAAGAGGCTCGTTCTATCTGATCCTCCGCATCTGGTGCGCCATACGAACGAGCGCACCGGAAGCCGAGTTCATCTAGACCGGGGCTAGAGTTGCTATGTCCCGCTTTGAAAGGGCACGGCTTCAGCCGTGCCGCTGGAAGTAGCCAGAATACGGGCTTTAGCCCCGGAGGGATACATCTTTCTTGGTTCCGCTCTAGCCGGGGGTCTGACCTGTTTCTATTGAGCCGGGGGCGTAGCGTCACCCTGGGCCGCATCGCTTTGCACATCTGTTTCTGCCTGATCGGCTTGCTGGGTCTGCTGCTGAAGATCGGTCGCGTCCTGGGGACTCACCGGAGGAGCGATCTGGGCATATTCGGTCGGAGTAGGAGGAACCTGAGCCGAGGGCGGAGCCTGCGGAATTCCTCCCTTGCCCTGCTTGCTCTGCAGTTCCTGGAGTCCTGTGTCGATCAGCTCCCTCATGCGGTTCTGCATCTCCTGCAAGTCGGTCAACTGCACCGTCACCGTGTTGGATTTCTGGCACTCATTGCCGCCTTTTACGGCCCCCGTTACCCGCAGATTGTGCGGAAGAGCCCATATTTCTGCCTTTTCCGCGCGCTTACTTGCGGACAAACTCCACGCGGCGATTGTTGGCCTTGCCTGCGGGCGTGCTGTTGGAATCGAGTGGCTTGGAAGAGCCGAATCCAGCGGTGGTGAGTCGGCCCGCATCAATATTGAACTGCGAAACAAGAATGCTCTTGACCGCCTCAGCGCGGCGCTTGGAAAGATCCATATTGTGCGCGGCGTTGCCGGTTGAATCGGAATGGCCGTCGATTTCAAAGTTCAGATCCGTCGCTTGCATCAGGCCCTTGGCGATGGATTGAATGACGGCTGCCGACTCCGGCTTCACGCGATCGCTGTCGGTATCGAAGAGGATGCCGTGGGTGACGAATTTGCCGGAGGAGGCGATGGTCTGGCTGAAGTCGGGCGTGGACTCGGCGAAGCGGACGCGGCGGAGGGCCATCGTAGTCTCGCGGGTCCAAAAATTTATATCCAGCGAGGCGATATCGCTTATCTCGACCTGATTGAAATCGAAGACGCGATCGCCATTGACGTAGAAACGGACGCGGCCGTTCTGAACCCACATGGCGATTTTGACAGGTTTGTTCCATTCCGTGATGAGAGACTTTTGGCCCAGCGCTTCCTTGGCATCCCACAAACCGAGGCGCCATTCAACAGCCTTTTTGTCCTCGGTGACATTGTCGAAGCCGATCCATACCTTGAATAACCATTCCTCTCTTCCGGATTTGGAGTGAAAGTAGTAGTTGATCGACCCGCAGCCGTTAAGAATGCCGGGCTTTAGTTCTTCGCAGAGCATGTCCATTTCCATGGTGAAGTTCTTGGGCAGGCTCGTAAGGTTGGGAAAGATGTCGTATCTGTCGCCAATGAGCGCCAGCTCGCGCGTGTTTCCCGCAACGCGCAGCTCCGGCGTGGCGCCGCGAATCTTCCAGTGGGGCGGGGCATCGTCACCCGCCATGTCGGAGAAGTCGTCGAAGAAGACCGTCTTCTCGCCGGGAAGGAATTCCGCCTTGATTGCGGTGAAGTTGGGCTGATCGCCGCCGCCCGAGTTCGGATCGGCAGACGGCGTCACGGAGGTGACCGATTGCGGCGTCGAGGTGGCGCTGGAGGCGTACGATGCGGAAGCCCTAGCCGGAGCAGCGGATACGCCGCCGCCCACGCCCGGAGACGTGCCCGGCGTCACGGCGTGGTCGCCCACCTGGAAGCCGGAGCCGGAGACGGGAGAGCAGACGGACGAGGCATCGTCCACATCGGTGGCTTTGATAATGCCGACGGAGGTTGTCAGGCGGCGGATCACGGTGCCGGTGCTGGGGTCCTTGATCTCCTTGGTAACGCGGACAACTTCCAACTTGTCGCCCACATTGACGCCGGCCTTCCTGCCCACGTTGAGGACGATCTGGCCGCCTTCAACAGCGGCGATCAGTCCATCGATGGTGACGGCGCGAACCGCAATGCGGGGCGCGTTGGAGATGACCTCGGTGGTCAGCTTGTCGACGGCCATCTTGACGGCTTCGCCGATGATGGTATTTTGGAAGTCGCTGGAGCCGAAGTCGGCGTTACCGCCTCCAAAGCCGCGCCAGTTGCCGCCGCCGCCCAGCAGCGAGGTCGAGGAACGGGAGGACTGGCCCACGCCCTCGGCCACGCCCAGAATCTCGCCTGTATCCACGTTGACGATGCGGGCCGTAATGCCGACGTTGGCCTTGGAATTGGAATGTCCAACGCCGCCCATGCCATAGCCGTGCCAGTTACCGCCGCCGCCACCAAGGTTAGTCTTCTTTGTTTCATTGCCGAACTCGGTGATGCTGCCGACGATGATGGCGTCAACGCCCAGCAGCTTGCCGAGTTTGGCGGCGCTGGTGGGGTCGGCGCGGTTGGAGTTGGAGAAATTCTGCTCGGCCATGATTTTATTCAGAGCCTGGCGCTCGATGACGGAGTAGGTGCCGTCCTTGACCAGGTCGGTGACCAGCAGGTCGGTGATGCCCCTGCCCACGTCCACGTTGTTGCCGAACATGGCGGAGGAGGAACTCATCACGGTGGCGTAGTCGAAGTCGAGCACGGCGACGCGGGGCCGGTGGTTGGACGCAGCTTGCGCGGCGGCCGGACGCTCTACGACCCCAGGAATAACCGCCAGGAGAAGTGTTAAAACTGGAAGAAATCTTTTAAGGTTCATTGGCTGTCCTCGTATGGTAGTGTGTTGACCACACTAGAGTTTACGGGATGAGCAGGCTATGTCAAGTGAAAATATATAGCAGTGCAGGTCAATCGCATTTGGATTATTGCCGCCCTGACCGTAGGCCGGTGGGCAAATATGATTTTCAATATGCAATGACGGCTCCGGCTGCCGGGCCACGCGGAGCGGTTAACGCCGCCCTTGCAGCGTACCCGCTCCAGAAAAAGATTGAAATCTTCCTGCTATCCAGCTTACTTCTTCGGCTGTTGAATGTTGGACTTCGCCCCGGTACGCCCGGCCACGCCAGTCTCAGCCTCGGCCAATGCTTCCGTATCCAACCCATGTTCATGGCGATAGTGCTCGACCGGCATTTTGCCGTCCCACCAGGCCCAGTTCATCGGATAGACATCGGGATCGAGAAAGACCTGGTAGAAGTGCCAGACGATGATCGCCAGCGTGGCCAGAATCGCCTCGTAGAAGTGGATGGCGGTGGCCACGTCAACCCACCAGCGCGCCAGCAGATTTCCTGTCGACACGTTAGCCCACATCATTACGCCGGTCACCGCCATCAGCGCCGTGCCCCACACCAGCGCCCAGTACTCGGCCTTCTCCGCGTAGTTGAAGCGGCTGAACTTGGGCTTTTCGCCGCCCAGGCCAAGGTAATAGCGCATCGTCGCCCAGGCATCGAAGGCGTCTTTGGGCCGCGGAGCAAAATCGCAGATCAGCCGCCGGCCTTCCTTGGTCATCGCCAGGTAGAAAATGTGATAGATGCCGGCCGCGATCAGAATCACTCCAGCCACGCGATGCGTGATGCTGCGCAGCTTCTCGCCGTTTCCGTTGCCCAGCAATTCGGCGATCCAGGAATTGGGAAACTTGAGAGCAAAGCCGGTGATCACCAGAATGATGAAACTGGAAAGCAGAATCAGATGCTGCCAGCGCTGGTTTTCGCTCATGCGCGTCATCTTGGGATTCTGCATGGCCCTGAGCGCCCTGGCCTTGCTTTGCCAGATGATGGCGTTGTGCAGGAACATGGCGCCGATCACGAGCAGGATCAATGCCAGATAGAACCATCTCACCCAGCGCACGATGATCGAGCCGATGTCCTTCGACTTGCTGCCGTCCCCGTGGACCTTGGTCAGGGTGAACTTCTGCGTGACTCCCTGGTGGCACTTGCCGCAGGTGGTGTCCAGGTTGGCGCGATTGACGGTGGAGCGGGGATCGCTGGAAGGGTAAATGTTATGCACGCCGTGGCAACTGGCGCAATTGGCCACCACCTCCGAGCCGCCCTCGGAGGCCAGCCCGTGATAACTGTCCAGGTAAGTGGAGACGCGGCCTCCGGGCACGCCGAACTCCTGCGAAAGGCGCACGCCCTCGTGGCATCGCGCGCAGGTGGTGCGTGCGATGTTCTGCTCGGAGACCGACGAGTTGGGGTCGATGTGCGCCTTGATGGAGTGGATGCCGTGGCAATCGGTGCAGACCGGGGCCAGCCCGTTGCCGCGCGCAATGGCCTGCCCGTGAATGCTCTCGACGTAGGTTTGCTCCACCGCGCCGTGGCACTTGCCGCAGGTGGCCGGAACATTGAATTTGTAGATCGGCGACTTGGCGTCGTTGGCGGGAAGAATCTCGTGCGCGCCGTGGCAATCGGTGCAGACCGCGGCCTTCTTGGAGCCCTTCTCGATGGCCTGCCCGTGTACGCTCTGCTGGTAAGAGACGAAGGGCTGGCCGCTCTCGCCATTCGACTCCATCAGAAACTTCTGCCCGTGGCAGCGGCCGCAGGTGACGGGAATGTTGTCATGATTGACCGGCGAATTGGCTTCGGTTGCAGCCAGAACCTCGTGCGCGCCTCCGTGGCAGTCCTGGCAATTGGCCGCTGGGGCCGCGCCCGGCTTCGCCTTGGAGTGCAAACTGTGCGCGTAAGCCTGCTGCGCGTCGGCGTGGCACTCGGCGCAGGTGATCTTCTTCGGCGTGGTCTCATGGACCAGGCCCTTCACATCCTTGTGGCAATCCACGCAGGCGAACATACCGCCGTGAATGGATTGCTTCATCTTGCTTTCATCCACGTACAGGCTGACCTGCTTGCCGTTCACCTCAGTGGTCAAGGTCGAGTCGGAGTGGCAGGCAAGACAGTCCTTATCCTTGGGCTTTTGCTCTGCGCGAGCCGCGCTGGCGCAAAAAAACAGGGAAAAAGCGAGCGTTTGGGCGAGGATGTTTCTGGATGTGATCACGCCTCTGAGGAGACACTTCGGCAGAAAAACAAGCAGTGATTGGAATCACAGGGTCAAAGACGGCGGAGCCGAAGGCGGCTGCCGCACCGCAGGTGGTCAGGCCGAAAGTTTGTTCAGCAGATCGATCTTCACAACTCCGTCGGGGAATACGGCGCGAATCTCCAGCGCGCCGCCCATCGCCTCGATGTAGCTGCGCAGGGTGCTGAGGTACATATCGGTGCGCTTTTCCAGTTTGGAAATGTTGCCCTGGTCCATCTCCAGCACCTCTGCCAGGCGGGTCTGCGTCATTTCGCGGGCGTTGCGAAGCTGATGCAGCGGCATCTTGGCAAGCTCCTCTTTGGCTCGAGCAATATTCCGCGCCCGGCGTTCCGGAGACATCTTCGCCCGCAACTCTTCAAAATTTCTCGCCATCTCTACTCCTCACCAATTTCACGCAGGTGCTGCGCGTAGATTGCATCCGCTTTCGGCACAAATTCCTGATACCAGCGTTGATTGCCTGTCTTGTCACCGCCAAGCAACAGAATCCCCGTACGGCGCGGATTGAAGGCATACAAGATGCGATAAGGACGGCCTTCATACTGGATTCGCAGTTCGCGCATATTGGGAAAATTCGAACTATGAACCGTGTCGGCATAGGGTCTGGTAAGCGCCGGACCCGCATCCTCTAGCATGAACACGGCGGAATCGATGCTGTCCTGTTCTTCGACCGTCAGCCCGTCCCACCAGTCACCGAATTCGTTCGTGAACTCGACTTCCCAGTTCATGTACTAATTATGTAGTTAATTACATATATAGTCAAGGGAATAATCAGTCGTCGATACAACCGGCAGTTCGAGAGTCTGCCCCATCCTGCGCGATGTTACAGCGAAGGGTATTGGCGTCAGCCTCAGGGCAATCGCATGAAGGTGGTTTAGTGCGGAGGGAAAGTTTCGTCGCGGCCCTACGGGACGCGATTCCTCGTTGGCCTACATTCCCAGCATTCCGCTTCGCTTCATGCTGGGCTATTATCGTCCACTCCCTACGGGAGTGGCGAACTGCTCAGGATCCGAAATAGGCGCTCAGGGTCAGCACCAAAAGCAGCAGGCCGATGAAGATGGCCGTGTAACCCACCGCTTTGGAGAAATTGAGCAGCCAGACCGGAGGCTGGACAGCGAGCCTGGACTCCAGCTTTCCCTGGGCTGCAACCCTCTGATACTCCTCCGGGCGCTTGGTCTTGAATTCTTCCTCGCTCTCCACGCCGGTAAAAATCACCATGTCCATGGGGAAGCTATCCGGGCGCAGATGGGTGTTGACGAAGTGGATAGAAAAGATGAACAAAATAGCCAGCAGCCCTTCCTCGCTGTGAATCACCAGCACGGCATTCAACGCCCAGCCGGGCAGGAAATGGGCAAAGAATGGGGCAAACCACATGGCATATCCTGAAAAACCAATGACAATCATGCCCCAGAAGACCGCCCAGTAATCGAACTTCTCCCAATAGGCATAACGCTCGAACTGCGGCTTGGGTCCCAGTCCCAAAAACCAGCGCATGTGACCGAAGAGATCCTTCACATCCTTCCAGTTGGCCACCATGGAAGTGTTTCCCCAGAAGATTCCCTTTTCGCGATGGACCAGCCCGCGGCTGAAGACTTCTTTCAAATGGATGAGAAAGGCCACGGTCAGAACCACCGCGAAAAACTTGTGAAAGAAGATGATGGTTCCGAAGCCGCCTACGCCGCTGGCAAACTTCCTCGCCCAGAAGCTCTCGCTGAAGCGCATGGGCAGCCCGGTAGCCGCCAGTCCCAGGAAGGTGGTGAATAGAACGGCATGCATGTATCTCTGTGCGCGCGTGAAGCGCATGAAAAACCGCTCACCCGCGTGGCCTTGCGCACTGCTTCCCGCCACTTGCTCCAAATCAGCCATTCTTGCCTCCCTTTGCCGGCCGTGTTTTGATCTGCTGGTATCGCGAGCGGATCAGCCACAATATGGTGTGAATCGCGAAGAACGCCAGTACCCCGGCCAGCAGCAGGTTCATGAACAGGCGGATAAAGTAGAGGGCCGGATTCAGCTTGCGATTGTGCGCATTGGCGTGTGGCTGATACTGCACGAAACTGGCATTGGCGCCCGCATGGCACTTGCCGCAGGTGGCCACCAAGTTGGCCGGTGCAATGGGGGAGCGGGGATCGGAGGCAGGCAATACATCATGCGCACCGTGGCAGTCCCAGCAGCGCGCTGTCTCCACATAGCCGCCCAGTGAGCCCAACTGAGAGTGGAACGTGTCCCGGTAAGTGGACAGCTTGTCCTTGTGGCACGAGCCGCAGATGGGCGTGGACTGCATACGGAAAGTAGCTTCGGTCGGCTGTAGAATCGCATGAGCCGTATGGCAGTCCGAGCAGACCGGCGCATTCAAATTGCCGGCCGCAATAGCCTTTCCATGCACGCCGCCCAGATAGTTGGCGGTAATCCCCGCGTGGCATTGCCCGCATGTCTTGGGAATATTCGTCTTGTAGGTGGGACTCTGCGGATCAGTGTGGCTCAGGATGTGATGCGATCCGTGGCAGTTTTGGCAGTTGGCCGCCACCAGCAGACCTTCCTTGCTGAGCGCGAACCCGTGGATGGAATCCAGATACATCGGGTAGACGTTGGGCATGCCATGCTTTTTGGCCAGATCATTATTACCGTGGCAGTTGCCGCAGGTGCGCGGAATGTTGAGCGGATAGACCGCCGAACGGGGGTCATTCTTGGGAAAGATAGCGTGAGCATCGCCGTGGCAACTGGTGCAGGGATGCTCGGCGCGGTTAGCGTGTACGCTTCCGACCAGCCCCTCCGCTTCGCCGGTATGGCAGTTCTCACACTGTACCGGCGTCACTTGATCCGGATGAGGATAATCCTTGATGGTGGTGTGGCAATCGCCGCACTTCAGGCTGCCATGCAGACTGGCGCCAAAGACGCCGGCATCCACGCCTACACTATGCCCTGCTGCGTCCTGCAGGCTCTTGTCCCCGTGGCAGGAGAGGCAATCCGTCTCCGCCTGTGCGACGCGCGGCATCGCAATAACCAGAAGCGCCCCCAGGGCGAATGCAATGGAGGAAGCAGTCTTCATCTCGGCTCCGATCGATCCTTACGCTATCAGCCCTTACGCTTGCAGACTAGCCTCCGGCGCAGGCGCGGGAGAAACGGAGTGAGGCCGTCTCCCCTGGTGTACGCCTTGCGGCTAGAGCTTGACCTCGTACGCTGCTATTTCTGCAGCGTGCGGATGTACGCAACAACATCCTTGATTTGCGCACTGGTCAGCTTGTCTTTGTAGGCGGGCATTTTTGTGCCCTTGCCGTTGGTGGTCGAGGCAATGAACTGGGCATCGGTAGCCTTAAGCATGGCAGGGTCCTTAAAAGACAGAACCTTCATGTTCTTGGCCATGGTCGAAGTGGCCAGCCCGTCAGCGCCGTGGCACATAACGCATTTCTTGTAGGTGTCGGCGCCAGATGTCTGCGCAAAGGCAGGCGCAGCAATGAACGCGGCCATCAGGATCACGGCAGCCGCTTTGATTCCTTGAGTCATAGCAATGCTCCTTGGCCGGTATTTTGTGGTTTCCCGGTCAAGTACCTGTCATATAGCTTTGTTGCACGGTCGGAAGTGACGCCGGTCACACATCGGAAGACGCGCTTCCGCAATCAAGGTGATTCATCCGCTTTTTCTCCACAAAGGATTCGTAACTTGCGCGGTACTCAACGACCCCAGCTGCCGACGCGCCGGAGTGATACAGGTCACTTGCCGCAACGTGTCTGATCAGGCACAATAGAGCATTTGATTGAGGAAATAATATGGGTTCGGTTGCGGTATCCGATTCAAAAATCATGCTTACACTTCCTGGGGACGCGGTGCGCCAGATTCAATGGCGCTTTGCCGACCGTTTTGATTTGCAGATGCTGGTTCAGTCGTCGCGTGGCGTAGCGCGGGGAACGGTGGCGCGCCTGGTCGCGGCCGGCGAGCGCAACACCCACGAATGGACCCCCGGCAAGAACGGGATGATGGAGGCCTTTGACCGCGCCGGCGTCACCGCAGCCTTCATGGAACCGGAAGAGGGGGGCTTCATCGTCGGGCCCAAAAACCTGGCCCTGGCGCTGGCGGCCTTCGAATTGGCCTGGGTGGACGGCGGCGCGGCCACGGCGAGCCTGGCCGGTTTTCTGGCTCTCTCGCCCATCCATGAACGCGGTACACCGGAACAGGTGAACCGCTACAAGAGCCTCGCCGCGCCTCCGCAGTCGGGCGAGGACCGCATCCCCTGGCGCGGTGCATTTGTTTTGACTGAGCCGATTCCCTACGTGGGCGTCGACGCCAGCATGTTGAGCGGCAAAATACGCGTGGCCGAGTGGAAAGAGGGTGAAGAGCCCTGGCTGCAGGTGGACAAACGCGGCCGCTTTATCACCAACATCGCCTTCGCCAACTTCGTTACCGCCGCGGTGATCTCCGACGACCCGCTCATCAAGGGCAGTTGCATGGTGATTCTGGAAGAGACTGACGAGGGGATCTTCGACCACGGCACGCCCACCAAGAAGCTGGTTCACCAGCTCTCCTCGACAGGTGATCCCATCTTCAACATGAAGGTTCCCGCCAGCCGCATCATCGGCGGATACACGGTCAAGGATGGCGTCATTGTCCCCAACTACAACCATGGCGAAGTCATCGAAGCGGTCTTCAAGCGTACCCGCGTGCCGGTGGGCATCATGTCAGCGGCCAAGCTGCTTTCGGCCGTCGAGCCGGTGATCCGCTACCAGCGCGGGCGTTTCCGCGGAGCCGAAGGGACAACCCCAGGCTCGGTGCGCTACGAGCAGGGTATCCAGCAGCGCGAGGACGCGTTGCACCGGCTGGTGGACGTTTGGGCCACCGGCGAAGCGGCTACCTCGCTGGGCTTTGCCACCGCGCGCCTCTTCGATGAGCTGGACCCCATTGAGAAGCAGAAGACCGCCATACTGAAAGAGCGCGGCATCCAGGGCGGACGAGCTGAGCTGAAGGCGCTCCGCAAGAGCGAGCAGGACGCCATTGAACTTGCGACTCTCATCGCACAGGGCTCGGATTCTCCACGCCGCCATGCGCTGGAGGCCGATCCGCTGGTGAACTTCGTCCTCAAGGACGCCGAGGCTAACGTGCTCTGTCCGGCCACCAAGCTGTGGAACACCGGCCATGGCGCTAATCTGTTGCGTGAGGCCGTCAGCCTCATGGGCGGCTACGGCATCACCGAGGACTGCCCCGGCTTTCTCGGTAATAAATGGATGGACGCGCAGTTGGAAGCCACCTACGAAGGCCCTGAAGCCGTGCAGCGTCGCCAGTTGACCGTCACCATGACCTCGGAAGTTTTTCTGGCCCAATTCCGCGCCTGGACCGCCGAGATGCGGCGCATTGCCTCGACCAAGCCCGGCACCGGCGCATGCACTCTGGCCTCCGCCATGCAGATGTGGGCGTGGACGCTGGGCCATTTGCAACGCGCCAAAGACCCCAGCGGCGGCAAGCTCTATCATGGGCAGCGCCAGGGCGTGACCTTCCCCCTGGCCGACGCGCTCTGCTGGCTGGTGGCCTCGCGCGCGCAGATTCTCGACGTGCTCGAACTGGAAGCCAAGGGCCCCAGCGATCCGGTAGCAGCCGAAGGCCTGCAAGGCACCGTGCAATTCTTGAGCGACCTCTGCCACACGCAGGCGGCGCAGGCGGCCGGTGAGGTCTCCCGCATCTGCGCCGAGTTGGTATTCGGCTACAACTGCCACCCCTCCTGGGACGAGGAAGAACACCGCAACTGCTTCCTGGCTAGCGAGTTGGAAGAGCTCGAAGGAACGATGCCGGGAATCAGCGCCATGGCCCTCGATGTGCTGGGGACCGACGGCACCCATCCGCAGAAGGCTGGCCCCTGCGCCGGTTGCGCTGGTTCTGCCGACTTCCTCCGCATGCAGAACAGGTTAACCGCCTGCCTAACCGGCTCGCGCCTAGCCAAGGATCGCGCCGCAGAAACCGTCAGCAAGGTCATGATTCCCGAGGCGCTGGATTACCCGGCATGAGCGGAGGCCGTAAATGAAGAAATTAGTTTTTGCCTTCATCCTGCTTTTCGGAGCAAGCGCGTTTTCGCAGGTATTGAAACCGTCTGATTTCGTTATCGATCCGTCGAAGCCATTTGTGTATCTGAAGTTCGATCACATCGGCCCGAGAAAACCACATCAAGATGGTGAAGGCAATATAGGCCTTTGGCTTATAGTCGTAAACAACTGTCGTATTCCAATAGTTTTTCGGGCATCAGGTGGGCTACCTGGAGCTCCAGAGGCGGTGCTTGAGGATGAAGTTGTCGAAGACGAGCCGATTATGCAAATCTTCTCTTCAGATCAAGAGATGAAGGACTATGAGAGTGATTTGAAACGGCGAAAAGAGAGATTGAAACATAAGCCCATAGGCTATTCGTTTGAAGTTTCAGGTGTTGCCAGAGTCCAGCCGGGCGAAAAAATCGTTATCAGCTTTCCACTGAACCATGTTGATGAATACTGGTATTTGCGCGTGAAGTTTGCTTTGGACCTAAATAACTCTTCGATTGCGATTGGTCCATTTACATATCTTCCATTTTATAAATGGGATATTCCTAAGAGTGAAAGACTTAGCGACACAAATCCGCCTATTTTAAAACATTGAGCTTTTTACGAATTGAATTCATTTGCACCCGGAAGTTATCGGCAAACAGTGAGGCACGCTTGAGCGCAGAAGATAAAGCAGCAGAGACTACCGAGATCGTCCGTCCCACCATGGAAGTGGACATTGCCTGCGTCGGCTTCGGTCCGGCGACCGGCGGCTTTCTCACCACGCTCACGAAAGCCTGGAACGCCAATCCCGCCGATCCGGCCTTCGAGAGCCGCGTTGCGCCGGGAATGCCGTTGCAAGTCCTCTGCTACGAGCGGGCTGACGACATCAGTTCCGGCGTCAGCGGCGTGGTCACGTGCGCCCAGGCGATCCGCTCCAGCTTCCCTGCCCTGAATCCGGCCGAAATCCCCATGGCCGTGCCGGTCACCAGCGAGCGGGTGATGTACCTGCTTGACCCCATCGGCGCCAGCCGGCGCTCGCTCACCTTGAGAGCCGCCGACGCTCTTCTCCGCACTACCGGACGGCTCGTTGGCGTCAAGGACCACGCCTTCACACTGCCCTGGACGCCTGCCTTCCTGAACAAGCACGGCGGATTGGTGATGGGCATCGGCCAGTTCAATCAGTGGGTCGGCGCGCAACTGATGGCCACCGGCCTAGTCCAAATCTGGCCCGGCACTCCCGTCAGCGCACCAATATTCTCCGAAGATTCCGGCAAGAAAAGCAAAACTGTCGTTGGACTGCGCCTCGCCGATCAAGGCGTGGACAAATCAGGAGCGCCAACCGACGGCTTTATGGCCGGAATGGATGTGCGCGCTCAACTCACCGTCGTTGGCGACGGTCCGGTCGGCGCTGTCGGCCAGGCACTCGACGAAAAGCTCGGCCTGCCCGCAGGTCATGCGCACCGCGAGTGGGCTCTGGGCATGAAGTTTGTGATCGAGTTGCCGGAAGACTCGCCTCTGAAGCCTGGAACCGTCTGGCACAGCTTCGGTTTTCCGGAACCGGAGATCTTCGGCTTCCTCTACGTGCATCCGGAGCGGCTGGTCTCGGTGGGCATCTTCGTCCCGTCGTGGATGCACGACCCCTCGCGCACCGCCTATCGCTACTTGCAGCACTACATCCAGCACCCCGCGCTGTGGAAGTACCTCAAGGACGGAACCCTGCGCTCCTGGGGCGCAAAATCCTTGGAAGAGAGTGGCCGCCACGGCGAGCCCTATCTCTGCGGCGACGGCTACGCACGCATCGGCGAAGGCTCCGGCTCGACTAATATGCTCACCGGCTCCGGCGTGGACGAGGCCTGGGCCACGGGTACGCAACTGGGTGAGGCAGTCGTCGAATTGCTCCGCGCGGGCAAGCCCTTCACGCAAGAAAATCTCGCCTTCACCTACGAAGCCCGCCGCCGCGCAAGCTGGGTTGAGCACGGCGCAAAGGAAGCCGAGAACGCACGCAATGGCTTCCAGGATGGCATCGTCAAAGGCATGATCGGCATGGCGCTGGCCGGATTGACGCATGGAAGACTTTCGCTTAGCGCACACATTCCTCCGGCGCACAAGCAGCTTCATCCCTTTGCGTCTGAATCGCTCGAAGGCCGTCAAATGATCAAGGCCGCCGAGCTGGCCCATTCCGAGAACCGCACCTTCCACGACGCACTGCTCACGGCGCGCGGCTGGCCGGAGATTCCGCTGGATGGCCGTTTGCTGGTTACGCAGCAGGACGCGCTGCTGCTGGGCGGCAAAGTCCAGGCCATGCCCGGCTTCGCCGATCACGTCGTCTTCCGTAATCCGCAACTCTGCATCGCGTGCGGCGAGAAGACCTGCATCGCGATGTGCTCCGGCCAGGCCATCACGCAGGGCGACGACGGCGCGCCCGCCTTCGAGCGCGAAAAGTGCATCCATTGCGGCGCCTGCCTGTGGAACTGCGGCCAATCCCCCGACGGCGAGCACTCCAACATCGAGTTCCGCGCTGGTTCCGGCGGCCTGCACTCGGCGGAAAACTGAGTTTCACGCAGCTCTCATTGAACAATGCATTGGCTATAATCTTCAAGGAGGCTTTCGATGAGAAAGTTCGTCGCAATACTGTTCCTTTTGCTCTGCTCCGCCACTTTGCAGGCAAAAGACAAGCCCAATCCCGCCGACTACACCATCAAGGTGCATATCTCCGCTTCATCTATCCCAAATCTTTATTCGAACGGGCTAGCGGTAATGTCAGCTGAAACAACTTTAAACAGCAGGAAGATTGAGTTATCCGGTTACGTTGTGCGTTTGAATGATCTCGGCCAAAAATCAGGGTCAGCGAACAATGTTATGTTGATCGCACCAGGCGACTATCAGGCACGGCTCATCAAAGACGTACATAATTCGGATAGCACGGCGATTCACCAGGAATATGACATTCTTCTCACCGACGGTATCATCTGGCACTGCATCACCACCGGCATCTCTGAATAGCGCCCGCGTCAAACCGCCTGCTTTTGAAACCGCTGCCACTCTCCCGACGGCGAGCAATTAAAATAGAAATAAAGGAAATCTTTCATGGCAAATGTACTGCACATCGTGGTTTGCGCTGGGATCGTTCCCGATCCGCTGCAAACATTGGAGCCCATCACCGGGCCAGCCGGTCCGGGGCTGAAGAACGAGATGGTCTTGCCCGCGGTCCTCGACCCGTGGGCAGCCTGCGCGCTCTATGAAGCGGCCAGTTTGGCCTCGAAGAACCCCGGCAGCAAGCTCTGGCTGGTCTCGCTCGGCCCCAAGGCCAAGCTGCAACAGGTGATGATGACCGTGGCGCAAAAAGTCCCCTTCGAGCTGGTTCCCATCGACGGATCCATCGGCGGCTTTCCCGACGCGCACTCGACGGCAGCCGTTCTGGCCGAGACCATCGCCGCATTGCCCGGCCTCGACAAAACGAAGCTGCTACTTTTTGGCGGCTGGGAGTCGGCTACGCGCGGCGCGGGCGTGACGTTGCAACTCACGGGCGAACGCCTGGGCATTACCGATCAGTTTCAGGGCGTTGACCAAATCGATCTTCACGACGACGGCAGCTTTGAAGTCTTAGAACGCGTCGAGGGCGGCAAGCATCAGGTCTCGGTCTGCGCTGGAACTCCGGCTGTACTCGGCTGGGCTACCGGCAATCTGGCCGAGCCAAGAAATAATCCGCAAGTGGGCATGGCGAATATGCGCACCATCATGCCCGCGCTGCAAAAAGCCAAAGTCGCCAAGCTCGACGCGAACGGATTGAGCTATGTTTCGGTGAGCCTGCCCAAGCAGCAGCGCGATACCCGCGTGGTGAAAGACCTGACGCCCGACGAGATTGCCGTCGAGCTGGTTGCGTGGATTGGAGCCGAATAATGGAAAACATTCTTGTACTGACACATGCAGACGAATCCGGCTCTGCTCTGACCAAGGCCTCACTGGAAGCCGTCACCGCGGGTTTGGAGTTGGCGACGCAGCTTGCTGCACCGCTCATCATCGGCATCGTTGCTGCCGACGCGACTGCCGCTGCCGGTTCCCTGGCCTCAGCCGGAGCGCGGCTGCTGGCCGTCTCCGGCGAGGCCTTCGCCCAAGCGCGCTACGCCTCGGATGTTATTGCTGCTGAAGCACTTTGCCGCGCTGCCAACGCTACCGTCGTCCTCGCTCCTGGCTCTTCGCGCTTTACGCGCGTCGCCGCCGGCGTCGCTCATCGGCTGGGTGGATTCATCGATACTCATATTACGGCGCTAGGCGGAACGGAAAATGTGGAAGCCTCGCGCTGGTTCTATCGCCAGCGGGTCGAGGCCGTCATCCGCCGCGACGTGCGCCCCTGGTTCCTACTGCTGGATGCGGGAACCCATGCGGCCTTTGCGTGTGAGAGTCAACCTATTCAGATTGAGCAAGTTGCGGTCGAGTTGCCGGCGCTGCGCACCTCGGTCAGCGGCTTCCGCTCTCCGGAAGTAGGTCAGCAGACGATCCGTCCCGACGCGAAGATGCTCTTTGTCGCCGGAGCCGGATGGACCAAGAAGCAGCCTGATGGGCAGATACATGTCGCAGAGGCTGGAGAGCTGATTCTTGGTTTCCTGCGTGCTACGGGAGCGTCGCTGGGAAGCAGTAAGTCATTGGTAGATCAGGGTGGTGAAGGCGAACCAGTGCTTCCCTTCCTGACTCACATGAATCAGATTGGGCAAACCGGCTCGACACCGCGCCACGCCAAGGGCCTCTCCACCTGCTGCCATGGCGAGGAGCCGCACGTGGTGGGTTGGCGATTCATCGGCGACCGGCGCGCCATCAGCCTGGACCCCAACTGCGGCTGGACGCGCGGCAAGGCGGATGTGGTCTACGTTGCCGACGCCTTCCCAGTGATGGCCAAAGTCAACGCGCTGCTGGAAGCCAAGAAGGCATAAGCAACTGCCGCGGAGTCTGCCGAAATCGCGGCCTCCGCGTCCGCGCACCGCGCCAAATCAACTGTGTTAACTTAGGTTTAGGAACAAGAAAAGAGCATTATGCCTTCGATTACTTCGTTTATCAAGCACCATTATCGCCACTTCAACGCCGCTTCGCTGATTGATGCCGCCGAAGCCTACAACCAACTGCTCTCCTCGGGCGGGAAGATGTTCATAACCATCGGCGGGGCTATGAGTACAGCAGAACTGGGGCTTTCGCTGGCGGAGATGATTCGCCAGGATAAGATCCACGGCATCTGCTGCACTGGGGCCAATCTGGAGGAAGATGTCTTCAATCTGGTGGCGCATGACTTCTACGAGCGCGTGCCGCACTACCGCGATCTTACTCCGGCGGACGAGGCTAAGTTATTGAGCCGACACATGAACCGTGTCACCGACACCTGCATTCCGGAGATGGAGGCGATGCGGCGGATCGAAAACGAGGTGCTCAAAGAGTGGGTGAGAGCTGACCAGGCAGGCGAGCGATTTTTTCCGCACCAGTTCATGTACAAGATTCTGCTTTCGGGAGACTTGAAGAAGTCGTATCAGATTGATCCTAAAGATAGTTGGCTGCTGGCTGCGGCGGAAAAGAACCTGCCCATGTTTGTGCCTGGCTGGGAAGATTCGACGCTGGGCAACATGTATGCCGGTCACTGTATCTCACAGGATGTAAAGAAGATACACACGGTGCGGACGGGCATCGAGTACATGATGGAACTGGCTGAGTGGTACACAAAAACTACAGAAAAGACGCCGCTAGGATTCTTCCAGATTGCGGGCGGAATTGCGGGCGACTTCCCCATCTGCGTGGTTCCGATGCTGCATCAGGACTTGCAGCGGGAGCATGTTCCGCTGTGGGCTTACTTCTGCCAAATCAGTGATTCCACAACCAGTTACGGGTCGTACTCAGGGGCCGTGCCCAACGAAAAGATCACCTGGGGCAAGCTAGGCGAGACAACGCCCAAGTTCATCATCGAGTCGGATGCATCGATTGTGGCGCCGCTGATTTTTGCCTACGTTCTGGGGTGGTAGAGCGAGTTCTAGCGGTGTGGCAAAGGCCGATTGATACATGAGAAATGGTGCGCTCAAGCGCATCGGTTTTTATAAAACGTGAAGCTATCGCGCACCGGTTTTGAAGAAACCGGTCAGCTGACGCTTTGACCGATTGCTGATTGCGCAGGCGATGAGCGAGCCGCTGCACTTGATTACGACGGATGAGCGGTTGAGGCAGTATAGCGAGCTGGTGGTGCTGGTGTGTGGGGGCTGCTAGTTATCCCAGGTCCGAAAATCCGGACCTGGGATAACTAGTTTTTTACCTGGGACCTGCGCCACTTACCGACGCCGCTTTCACTTTTTGCATGAGGCTTAAGGCTAAAAGGCTATGGAATAAACTATCAGCAATGGGCTGGTTGAATGCCTCGGCTGACACAAGTCCGTGAGCGAGATCATTTCTGAGATTCAATCCCCGTCTGTCGATATAGAGAACCGTCAAATACCTCCAGAGATTCTCAGTCAGAACCTCCTGTACTCTCGAATCGCCGAGAGCGTCATTCATATTCTTCACATCCGTGATACCGGGATGACGAGGGACACTCTTGTGCGGCGGTATGCCCATGAGGACGAGTAGAGTCCGCAGCATCTCCTCAATCTGAGGCACAATAACGTGTATGCCCTTCAGATGATCTTTCGAAAGATATGCGGCTAACCCATCCCTCAAGATTGACCGCCTGCTTTCCAGGAAAAGCGGAGATCGATATAAAACAGCCAGTAAGTCATCGACGCTCGGTTGGAACTCTGCCATCACAGCTTCAATCACGTACGACAGAAATGGCTGATAGAACCCCACCGTCCGAGCTAGTTGCTGAAACAGTCTGCCTTCCGAGGCATCGTCAACAGCCCCTATCTTTGCAACGGGTCGACCTGTACGATCTACGACAGTGATCGGAATCATGCTCATCAGGGGTGCAACCGTCTTCAGTTCCCGCACCATCTTTCTCGCACTATCCGCACTTGGAATAAAATAGACAGCGACGTTGCTTAGGGTGGTCGTGAGATCGCCTTCGACCAGAAGCTTGCGGACCAGGTCATCATAATCCTTCTTCGTGACGTCGACCTTGACAGAGTAGTGCTTCATGTCGGAATCGATGTTCTCACTCTTCTTAATCTGCAAAAGCCGCAACTCTTCGGCCTCGTTTTTCATGCCCTCCTGTTCATATCTCTCAATGACCGGCTGCAACCACGCCATCGCAAGCATTGGGTTAGCCTTCTCTGCTATTGTCACGAACGCCCCACCGTACGCTTTCATGACACGCTCGACATTGGCTTTATCTCCCTGCCTCTTATAGTGCTGAACCAGGCGTTCAGCGGCGGCCTGCGCGCAGTGCGGGTCGAACTCGTTCGGCTCTCCTATAACTGTTAGCCTGCCTAGCATGGCTTCAAGATCACTGATAATCTGCGCTTCCTGCGATGTAGATATGAGGTTCCTTTCCCCGTAGAGATTGTCAAAAAGAAATATCCAGACGCCTGCATGCCTTGGCTGGAGAGATACCTGATAGAACGCGAACATCGCATCGACGACTTTCATGATGCGATCCGCGTCTCCAACGCTCTGAGCGATATGCAGAGCACGAACAAGCCATTCAACAGGTTCTATCTCAAACTTGTAAAAATGGCGGTCCGTTGCTTCGACGTATCCATCAATAGCCATTCGCGCACACTCGTGGTTCAGCCTGCTCTTGGCGATCACTTTCGCTAAATCCCATGCCGCGTCGGAGTATCGCGCCTTCATCAGAGGATTCTTGGATGCCGACGCTCTTTGCTCCCAATGGGCAACCGTTTCAGCATCTAGCTCTGCAATGTCAGGACTGCTTCCCACCTTCTCCCCCTCAGTCCATTCGTACATTGGGGCGAAATATGTACCCCAAACGCTCAGCCCCACGAGGCTCTTCGCGAAAAAGAAAACTGAATGTTCGGCCAAGAAGACATTCCAATCTTCCACGCTAAGGTCTCCGAGTTTAGCCCGCTCATCTGACAATGCCTGCGCTATATCGACTTCATTGTGAGGCTCTGTTTTTGAATCGAAACGAGCTAGAATCTCCTGCACCCACGATGGGATTGTCATTTAGTTTCTCCGTTCGGGTAAATCATACACTTTATGTCGCGAGAAACGATTTTCGGTTGATGCGGAATCGGATACGTGTTCGTTCTGGCCCTACAGGGCGATGGATTGGGGTGAGCGATAAATGCAGCGAGTTGGCTCCCGCTGCGCGGGAATCGCGAGTTGGCGAGTTGGCGGGTTGGCGGTTTATAGCATTTTTCCCTATTTATATAGAATGCGGCGTGGACCGGGAGGTCCACGCCACAGCCGGCCAGGAGGCCGGCGCTACAGGTTCATTACAGGACGCGGGCGAGCCATTGACCGGTGTGGGAGAGGAGATTTGCGGCGATCTCTTCGGGGGTGCCTTCGGCGACGATCTTGCCGCCGGCTTGGCCGCCTTCTGGACCTAAGTCGATGACCCAGTCGGCGGATTTGATGACGTCGAGATTGTGTTCGATGACGATGAGCGAGCCGCCGCCGTCAATGAGCTTGCGGAAGGCGGTGAGGAGCTTGGAGACATCGTCGAAGTGGAGGCCGGTGGTGGGCTCGTCGAGGATGTAGAGGACGCGGCTGGCTTGCGAGGGTTTGGCGGTGGCGTTGACGGCGCGGACCTGGGCGAGGTGGGCGGCGAGCTTGACGCGCTGCGCTTCGCCGCCGGAGAGCGTGGTGGCGGACTGGCCGAGGCGGAGATAACCGAGGCCGATCTCGTCGAGGACGGCGAGCTTTTCAAGCAGGCGGGTTTGGCCGGCGAAGAAGCGCAACGCTCCCTTGACAGTCATTTGCAGAACGTCGTGGATGTTCTTGCCCTTGTAGGTGACGTTGAGAATTTTGGTCTGATAGCGAGTGCCGTTGCAGTCCTCGCAGGGCAGTTCGACGTCGGCGAGGAATTGCATTTCGACGGTGACGGTGCCGTCTCCCTCGCAGGTGTTGCAGCGGCCGCCGGGAACGTTGAAGGAAAAATGGCCGGGAGTGAGGGAGTGGCGCTTGGCCTCGGGCTGCGCGGCAAATAGCTCGCGAACCAGGTCGAAGCCCTTGATGTAGGTGATGGGGTTGGAGCGCGGAGTGCGGCCGATGGGGGTCTGATCGACGAGGACCACATCGTTGAGGCGCTCGACGCCGGTGAGGGATTTGTAAACGCTGGAGGGGTCGGCGCCGTCGGCCTTCCACCCCAACGACAAAGACCTGTCGTTGGGGGCCCCGGACTGGCCGAGGGCGCGGGCGACGGCGCGATAGAGCACCTGATGGACCAGCGTAGATTTGCCGGAGCCGGAAACGCCGGTGATGGCGACCAACATTCCGAGTGGAATATCGACGTCGAGGGAGTGGAGGTTGTTGGCGGTAGCTCCGCGCAGGACCAGGCGTTCGCGGCCGGGCGTGCGGCGGCGCGCGGGGATGGGAATGGAGAGCTGGCCGGAGAGATAACGGCCGGTGAGCGAATTGGGGTTGGCTTCAATTTCGGCGAGAACGCCCTCGGCAAGAAGCTTGCCACCCAGTTCGCCGGCGCCGGGGCCGAGGTCGAGGAGATGATCGGCGGAGCGAAGAATGTCGGCGTCGTGCTCGACGACGATGATGGTGTTGCCCAGATCGCGCAGCTCTTTCAAGATTCGAATGAGGCGGGCAGTGTCGCGGGAGTGGAGGCCGATGGAAGGCTCGTCGAGGACATAAAGTGCGCCGACAAGTTGCGAGCCGAGCGAGGTTGCGAGCTGAATGCGCTGCGCCTCTCCGCCAGAGAGCGTGGAGGCGAGACGGTCGAGGGTGATGTAGTCCAGGCCGACGGCGTCGAGAAAATTGAGGCGTGCGCGGACCTCTTGGAGGATGGGGCCAGCGATTTCCTCCTGCATGGGCGAGAGCTTGAGCGCGGCGAAAAACGCTTTGGCTTCCGCGATGGTGAGCGCAGTGGCCTGGCAGATGCTTTGGCCGTTGATGCGGACACTGCGAGCCTCGGCGCGGAGACGCTGTCCGCGGCAGTCGGGGCACTCGGCATAGCCGCGATACTTGCTGAGCATAACGCGGACGTGGAGCTTGTACTTCTTGCGTTCCATCTGCGCGAAAAAACCGAGGACGCCGACGAAGGAGCCTTTGCCGCGCAAGACGATTTCGCGGATGGCTTCGGGCAGATCACGCCAGGGAACGTCGAGCGGCACGCCCAGCTCGGGAGCCTGTTTGCGAAATTCCGTGAACCAGGGACGGTACTTGGGACGGTTCCAGGGATCGATTGCGCCGCCGTTGAAGGTGAGGGCTTTGTCGGGAATGACCAGGTTGAGGTCGAAATCCATGGTGTTGCCGAAGCCCTGGCAGCGGGGACATGCGCCGAAGGGATTGTTGAAGCTGAAGAGGCGCGGATCGGGCTCGCTGCCTGGGCGATGGCAGCTCTTGCACTCGTAAGCTGCGCTAAAACGGTGGCGCGAGCGCGGGGCGGATTCACTGCGCGGAAGTTCTTCGAAGATGACCTCGCCGGATTCGCGGTAGGCGATCTCGGCGGCGTCGACGATGCGAGCGCGATTTTCCTGACTCACGACAATCCTGTCCAAAAGGACAAACACTGGAAGTGTAAAGTCGAGATCGAGGAGCGACTCGGGAGTGGAGAACTCGAAGATGCTGCCCCGCTGGTAGAGGCGATTAAAGCCGGAGGCGCGCAGTTCGATGAGACGCGCTTTGAGAGCCTCGGTAAGCGGGGATTCGGAGGCGGGCTTGGCTAGGGATTTGGCAGCGGATTTGGGAGCGCGACGTGCGGGTTTGGCTTCGACCTCCGGCTCGGGTTCGGCGTGGCGGACGGGGAAAAAGGCGTTGAGGCGAGTTCCCTCCCCCAGCGCCAGCGTGGCCTCGGCGATTTCGTCGATGGAGTCGCGCTTGACCAGGCCGTCGCAGTGGACGCAGTGGACCGTGCCGCAGCGAGCATAGAGCAGGCGCAGGTAATCGTAGACCTCGGTGGCGGTGGCGACGGTGGAGCGGGGATTGCGCGTAGAGTTCTTCTGCTTGATGGCGATGGCCGGGGCCAAGCCGTCTATTTCGTCCACGTCGGGCTTTTCGATGCGCTCGAGAAACTGGCGTGCGTAGGCGGAGAGTGATTCGACGTAGCGGCGCTGTCCCTCGGCGTAGATGGTGTCGAAGGCCAGCGAGGATTTGCCCGAGCCGGAGACCCCGCTGATGACCGTCAGCCTGCCGTGAGGGATCTCGCAGGAGATGTTCTTCAGGTTGTGAGTCCGCGCACCGCGGATGATGATGGCGTCATTCAAAGGGAAGTCACCGGGCGAGAAGTGGGTCGATCACGTCCCCGTTGCCTCTGAGAGGCTTGGGAGAGAGGTGGCTATTCTCCATTATAGGACTCGGGGCGCCGAGGGGATCCTATGAGACATTTGAATTGGGGTGCATGACGTTCAGCGGGACCCGATGCAAGGGCCTGCCTGCAAACGGAAGGGCTTTTACGACTGCGGAAAAAGGTAAATTTACAATCAAAAAGTCCGAAAAGCATACCTCAGTGGCTAAAGCACCGCTGATTCCATTGGCTTTATGCTGGGGATTAATCCCCGGCCTACTGCCCGAAGGGGTTTTTCCGCAAGCTGTTTAACCTCCAAGGGCGAGCCGTAGAATTCTATTGCGGAGGCCAGTCTAGACCACTGGCCTCGGCCCATGCAAAGTTCATATAGCAATATGGCTCTGTGGCCGCCAGACGGGAAGCTCGGAAAGGGTTCCATTCCTCGCATTATTCGCGTGTTGGGGGTTAAGCACGCCTCCCAGCGACATGAGGACATCCGAGGCGCAGGCGAGACAATGCATTGGGTTGTTGCCAATGGAGTTGCAGTCCTGGCACAGATAGGCATTACTGAGTGGAAAGTGTTGCCGGGCATCTAAGGTCATATTCATATCCCTCATTCCTGGCACGTATCGGTTCCTTCTTTCCCCATCTAACTAGGACCGAAGGCCCCGAGATACCAAATATTTTGAGAAGAGTTTGTTGAAGCCCATGTCGGAATGCTGCCCGGCTTCAGTGGATTTCTCCGCAGCCTTTTCGGCTGCGCATATTATCCTCATCCGCGGTGATACACTCGAGGTTGTCTCTTCATCCAACTTCGCTGCATCATGGTTTTGAAATTCCGCATGCATTGGTATCTCCCAATTACAAACACACTTGATACCACGAATCTACTGATTCGTCGCCTATTTTGCTGGTCTGTTCTGCTCTGCGCATGATCACGGTCTGTATTGCACTCTATCCGAACACTGCTCGATTCCCTTCGCTGTATCCAGACGTCAAACTCTCAGCATTTCCAGCCAAGTCTGACCCGGTAAACTGTTGAGTGAGGTATTTCGTGCATCGTTTTGCTTTTTTCGTGTTGTTGTTGGCATCGGTTGCTGCTGGCGGCCAGAGTACCGCGCAGACTCCAGAGAAGCCGTCGCCTGACGCGACCGCGGCCCAGCCCGTCTCTGAAGACGTGGCGCAGGCTGAAGCAGCAATCGTCAAAGCTGACTGGAAGGCGGCGGAGGCCAGGCTCGATCCGTGGCTTGCTGCACACCCTGGCGACGCGCGGGCGCTGTTTGACGCAGGCTATGTGGCCGATGCGCAAAATCGGCTGGAGGCCGCTGCCGGATTCTACCGGAGAGCCGTGGAAGCGAACCCGCAATCCTTTGAGGCGCACGTGGAGCTGGGGCTGCTGCTCGCGCGGCAAAACAAATTCTCTGATGCGCGGACAGAGCTGACTGCGGCCACTGAACTGGACCACGGCGAGGCCGGCGCAGTCGCCAAGGCGCGCGCATGGCGGGCTCTGGCGGAGATTGACCGCGCGGACGATCCGTCCAAGGCGTCAGAGGAATTGCTGGAGGCGCTGAAGCTCTCGCCTGAAACATCTAACGACACGCTATTGGCCGCGGAACTGGCCGCGCAGGCAGGTCAGTTGGACGCAGCGGAGCAAACCTATCGCCGCATGCTGGCCAAGGATCCGAAATCCGCGGCGGCCAACGCCGGACTGGCTCATCTGCTGATTACGCGCAAACAGTATCCCGAAGCGGAGACCCTGCTGCGATCGGCGCTAGAAAACGCGCCCGAAGATACAACGCTGATCGCGCAACTGGCTACCGTGCTGGCCGCTGAAGACAAGGCCGAGGCGCTGCCGCTGTTTCAAAAGCTGCACGAGACTCACCCCAAGGACGAGGCCATTACACGGATGCTGGCGGCGGTGCTGGACGACGCCGGAGACGCGGCGGGTTCGGACAAACTGTACGTCTCGCTGCTTGTGGCCAGTCCCGATGACCCGGCGCTGCTGGTGGCGCACGGGCAGAACCTGATTCGGCAGCTCAAGTACGCCGAGGCCTTCGCGGCCTTTGACAAGGCAACCCGGCTGGACGCGGCCAAAGCCGATGGGTGGAGCGGGCTGGCCTTTGCAGCATCGAAGACCAATCAGCCCGCTATCACGCTCCATGCCCTTACAATGCGGTCGAAGTATCTTCCCGATAATTCGTCCACCTACTTCCTTTGGGCGATCAGCTACGATGCGCTCCACGAAAAGTCGCAGGCGGCGGTTTACTACCATCACTTTCTGGACTCGTCGGCGGGAAAACTGCCGAATCAGGAGTGGCAGGCGCGGCAACGGCTGCTGGTGGTGGAGAAGAAGTAGGGGTTAGGGACTAGGGACTAGGGACTAGTGTGGTGAGTCAGAAGTTCATTGAAGAACAACATCAGATCCTTCGACTCACCACCCCCAGGCTGAAGAGTACGCCTGGGGCCCCGTTCGCTCAGGATGACAGCAATTATCGTGCTGCGTACTTCAGGAGGACAGCAATTTTCGTGCTACGTACTTCTGACAGAACACTGGGACTAGCAAGTCAGCGAGTCAACAGTCTTCCGTGCAGTTGCTACAACCTTCAAACTGAGTGGTGCCCTATTAGTTCGTTGTTGGGATTTGCGGAGGATACTGGCCCTTTGGCAATTCTCCTAGTTGCCGACAGGGTCTCAGCCCTAGCAACTCCTCCACTACATACTCGCCCGTCGTCCCGTCTGAGAACGCCACGATCAGGCCGTCCTCGCCGTCTTTTTCAACACTTAAAATTTTAATTCCATCGCGGATGTCATTAAGCATGCAAATGAGTCTACCCCCCCCCCGGTTGTCAAGTGTCTCATTTTGCACACTTTAATCGAAAGGTTCAGCAACAAACTCTGAGGACAACATTTCAAACTGTGAGCTGAAGGCTGATCGCGGTAAGCTGTACAGAGTGGCTGCCGAACTTGTTTCAATCTTTCAAGAGGAGTACCGGGCGTTGCGCCCACGGGCGCCTATGCCGCCCATAGTGGTCCGTTTCCGGCGGTTTACCTCGCTGAATACGCGGATTCGGCTGCGCGAAGGGCAGATTACGGTCAGCCTTTCCGATCTGCTGGAGGGCGCGCCTGAGTCGGTGATCCGCGCTATCGCGCACATTCTGCTGGCCAAACTCTACAAAAAGCCTATCGACGCCGGACATAACCTGCGCTACAAGCGGTTTTCGTCGAGCGCCGCCGTCACACGGCAGACGGAGTTGATTCGCGGGGCGCGCGGCAGCAAGCGGTTCTTCGGGCCAGAGGGACGCTTCTACCACCTGGAAGAGGTTTTCGACACGCTGAACGCGAGGTTCTTCGGCGGGATGCTGGGGCGGCCCGAGTTGACCTGGAGCGAGGGGATGGCCAAGCGAGCGCTGGGCCACTACGACGCCGCGCACAACACTATCGTGGTGAGCCGCGTGTTCGACCGTCCGTCGAGCCCGCGCTATGCAATCGAATACCTTCTGTATCACGAGATGCTGCACCTGAAACATCCGGTGAAGATGCGGGGAGTGCGGCGGTGTGTTCATTCGCGTGAGTTCAAGGCGGAGGAGAGGTTGTTCCCGCAACTGAAAGAGGCGCAGGCGTTTATCAAGCGGCTGTAGGCGACTAGGGATTGGCGAGCGGGACCCGCACCAGGATGGCGTTGTCCACGCGCACAATCAGGCGGGAGAATTTTTCCTTGCCTGCGTTCTGCATGGTTTGGTAGCGCGGGTTAAGCGAGACCACATCGACGCGCAGCGGAGGCTTGGGGTCGCGAGGCACCTCGAAGCAGACGCGAATATCGGGCTGGCCGTCGCCGTCGATGTCCACTTCGTCGGAAACATGCTGCGGCAGGGCGCTTACGGGGTTCCAATCGAGCTGGACAAAGGGCTTTTCGCTTTGCAGGAAGTGCGGATAGACTGGGCGGTGAACGTCGATGGAGTATGCGCCCATGGAAATGGCGCGCACTGTTGGCCCGCCGGAGTAGACTTCGTCCACGTGGAGCGGGAGAGCGGCAACACCTTTGGAGAAGAGCGGGAAAAGCAGAAATGGAGTCAGCACCGCAACAAGAACCGTCGCGCCAGCCGCAGTGTATCCGAGAACAACTCGCAATTTCATCAGCGCCCTCCTAAACGATAAAGTGCAGTATGGTGGCAATGCCCTGAGCGATAATGCTGCCGCCGAACATGATGGCCATGGCCCAGGCTGCGTAGAGAAACATGAGCCGCGCGCGCTCCGGCTTCCATGCAATCTCGGTTCCCTTGATGTGCCAGACGATCGCCTGGCGCGGACAGACGTCCACGCATGCGCCGCATTTCATGCAGGAGAGCAACGTCTCGCCGCGGGCGACGGATTCCTTCGACAAGGATAGATTGGGGCAGGCGTTCAGGCAGACCAGGCAGGGCTTGCAGCGCTCCTTGTCGATTTTGACTTCAAAGATGCTGATCTTGTTGAAGATGGACTGGAATGCGCCGAAGGGACAGAACCAGGAACACTGGGTTCGCTTTTTTGTCAGGAACGGCAGCACGATCACCAGCCCTGCAAAGAGCAAGATGAAGATTACGTTTTGTACCAGCCCCAGCAGGTTGCGTGCGGCGACGTACTCCGAGACGGCCTTGAAAGGGCAGAGCCACATGCAGTAAGCCGGCTCGAAGAGGGCCAGCGAGAGCAGCACCATAGCCAGCAGCACGGCCCATGGAAGATAGCGCAAGCGCGGGTCAAGCTTGCGAATTTTGGCGCGCGCGGGAATGGCGGCCACGCCTTCTTCGATGCCACCAAAGAAGCAGGCATAGCTGCACCAGCCCTTTCCCATAACCAGAGTAAGGGCCAACCATACGCCCACCATGGCGGCGATGCCGTGACTGGCGCTGGCGATGGAGCCGGGGAAGACCAGAGTCCGCGTGAAGGCTGCAGGCAGGATGAGCATCGGGATGGGCATGAAACAGAATGGCGTGCGGCCGGCGATCATCTCTTCGACGGGAATGCCCATGGTGCCGCGCATGACGACGATGTTGTAGATAAAGCCAATGGGAAAGAGAACTCCGAGACTTACGAAGAAGATTCTGCGCCAGCGATAGGTGCTCCGCGACCTCATCATCATGAAAAACAATGTCGTCATGAAGAGCGCGGTGATTGCGCCGGAGATTATCCAAATAGGAGTCTTGCTCGATCCGGGGTTAAAGAACATGAGCAGCGACCAGACGAGGATGGGCAAGGTCAGCAGCAGAGACCAGCCGATACCGCGCGGCGCCGGGCGGGCAAGCGGCAGAGTGCGAGCGTCAGTAGCCATAGGCTTTTTTCCCCAACAACATGGCGATTCCCATAGAGATGTAATAGAGGGCGATGAGCACCATCGCCATGCGGGCGACGGTAATGACGGCCTGGTTGCGGACGATGCAGCCCAGGCCCACGAAGGGTACAAACCAAATGGAGGTTCCTAGAAAGAATACCGTAAAGAACAGCAGGGCGGCGGCCATGCTGCCCATTTGGGCTGCCCTGATGCCGGCAACGACAAATGGGGGACAGAGATTCAAGCCGGTTAGAAGACCCAACGCCGCCGCGCCGGTGACGCCGTGATTTCTGTTTTCGGTGATTTGGACCAGCTTAGAATCCGCGCAGGGTTGAGCGCAACTGCGACGGGCGGAATATGCGTACCAAAGCAGCACGCCAGCGAGCAGCACATAGACCACGCCCATGAGAAGCAGACGCGGCGCAGGAAGCAAGGAGGCCAGCAGGCCGAGTTCCCAGGCCACCACGGCAAAAAGCATATAGCCGAGAAGACGCGCAGCCAAAAAGACGGAGAGATAACGAGCGTGAGGCCGGAAGCCCTTGTGCTCGGCAAGCAAGGAAGGGACAAGGATGGGTCCGCAAGCTGCTATGCAGGCAGGGCCCGACACCAGACCCAGGATTATGGCCTCGCCACATGAAGCAAATGCAGGCATGCTTGGATGCTCGCTGGCTTGCCGAACTGGGGTCAGTGACGGATGGCACAGGGAAGTTTGTTTCCGCAACTGAAAGAGGCGCAAGCGTTTATCAGGCGGCTTTAGCGAAATGGGACAGTGCTGTCATTGCTAGCATTGCTTGCATTGCTAGCAGAATAATGCTACTCTGAATCCATGGCAACCCTTACGATTCGCAATGTCGATGAGACGGTCAAGCGCAGACTGCAAGTGCGCGCGGCGCTGAACGGGCGCTCGATGGAGGCGGAGGCGCGGGCGATTCTAAGTGCATTAGTGGAAGACGCTCCGAAAACACCAGCGCCTGAAGAGGATCTTGGGGCGGCCATCCGCAAGCTATTTGCACCATTGGGTGGAGTGGAGTTGAAAATTCCGCCGCGCCGCAAATCGCATCGACCGATTCCCACGTTCGATTGATGATTCCCCCGGGCTGCGGAAAAAACCTGGGATTTACGTGTAATTGGCGGAAAACGTAACTCCGGGGCTAAAGCCCGCGGTATCTCTGTTGGCTTTATGCGGGGGTTAAAACCCCCGCCTCCCTCCGAATCGCATTTTTCCTCAGCCTGTTACGCGGCTTTTTCGTGCGCCTGGGCGGCTTTTTCCGGGCTGACGACGGAGCGGGTGGCGGCCCAGAAGATCAGGGCAATGCCAGCAACGACGCAGCCGGCGCTGGCCAGTTGGGCGTTGGATAAGCCCCATAGCACCTTGGGATTACGACGGATAAATTCAATCAGGAAGCGAGCTATTCCGCTGAGCAGCAGATACTGGCCTACGATGGCGCCGGAACTTTTGGAGTTGCCTAGCCAGCGCCCCACGGACGAAGACCTGGCTGCGGGAATCCCAAGCCTCCACCACAGCCAGCCACCGATGAGCAGATAGGCGGCAAACTCATAGAGCGGGGTGGGATAGACGGGGATGAGGATGGGCTCAATGCCGTTGGGGAAGCTCATGCCCCAGGGACGAAATGTGAAGGAAAAAAGATGGACCGGCCGGATGGGGATGCCGTAGCAGCCGTCGCCGGAGAGAAAGCAGCCGATGCGGCCGATACCCTGGCCAACGACGGCGGCGGGAGCGGCTAAATCCAGGGTGCGCAACATGCCGATTTTGGCCCACCAACCCTGAAAGAGCAGCGCGCCGATGCCGAAAAGGAGCCCTCCGAACCAGGCGTATCCGTCCCTGGACCACAAGACCTGCCAGCCTAGTTCGCGAAACTCGATGGGGGTGTCGATGACGTGCCATAGCTTGGCGCCAACAATACCGACTATCACGGTGACGGCAACCATGCCCAGGGCATCGGCGGAGACGCGCGCGCGGTGGAAGCTGCGGTCCATGATGAAAGCGCCGGCCACGGCTGCCAGCCAGAGCATCAGCCCAAAGGTGGGTAGAGAGAAACCCCAAATATGTAAGTAAGGAATCATCGCTACTCAAGTATAGACGGGCGCGGGAGAGAGAAGCGTCCAAGAGCCTGCGCTGCAATAAAATGACTCGGATTTACACAGGCGGCTTGCCGCTCCGCAGGGTTCAAGCGATACTAGGTGCATGGCTACTAACCCCCAGAGTCTTGAGGTTCTCTATTCCCGCCAACAGATTGCCGAGCGCGTCGCCGAGATGGGCGCGCAGATTACCCGTGACATGAACGGCGAAAAGCTGGTGATGGTGGGCGTGCTGAAGGGCGCGGCGCCGTTTCTGGCCGATCTGGCGAGGGCTGTACAGGCCGATGCCACTTTTGACTTTGTGGCCACCTCGAGCTACGGGCAGGGGCAGCGGACTTCCGGCGCGGTGAGGCTGGTCAAGGATCTGGATCACCCGATCGAGGGCAAGAATGTACTGATGGTGGAGGACATCCTGGACACCGGGCTGACTCTCTCTTACCTGCGCAAGCTGTTCATGCAGCAGAAGCCTAAATCGCTGCGCATCGCGGTGCTGCTGGACAAGCCCTCGCGCCGCATCGAAAAAATCGAGGCGGACTACGTAGGGTTTTCCATTCCCAACCTGTTTGTGATCGGTTACGGAATGGATTACGCGGAGCGCTACCGGAACCTGCCCGACATTTGCATCATGTCGCCCGACCATCCGGAGTAGGGGGCGCGTTGAGCAGGAGCCCGCGTAACGCGGTTTAGGTCCGTCATTTGGTTGCTTGCCGCGACAGAAACTATACTTACCCCAATAGAGCGCGTTGAGCCGCCTGCTGAGCGCGGCATTGCGCGGCAAGGAGCTTGACCCATGAGTGCAACCACCCCTCATCTGGACGCGGATACAGATTTTAGCCACGGGAGTTTTGATTCCGCGGCATTTGCCGCGGCAACACTCAAGAAGTGGCAGTCTCTGGCTGCCGTGATTGACCACACTCTGCTGAAGCCGGACGCCACACGCGACCAGGTGGAGAAGCTGTGCGAGGAGGCAATTCGCTACCGTTTTGCCTGCGCCATGGTGAACCCGGTGTGGGCATCAACAGCGGTAGGCAAAATGAGCGGCAGCGGAGTTCCGGTGGGCGTGGTGATTGGCTTTCCTCTGGGCGCGTCGCTGGTGTCCACGCTGCGCCAGGAGGCGGCGGCGCTGTGCCGGCTGGGCGTGCGCGAACTGGACATGGTGATTTCCATCGGCCTGTTGAAGAGCGGCGACAACCGGGCTGTGCAGAACGCCATCCACACCACGGCCACCGTGGCCCACCATCACGGCGCGCTGCTCAAGGTGATTCTGGAGACCTGTCTGTTGAGCGTGGAAGAAAAGCTGCGCGGATCGGAGCTGGCCATCCAGGCGGGAGCGGATTTTATCAAGACGTCTACGGGATTTTCTACAGGCGGGGCGACCGCGGCCGACGTGGCGTTGATGCGCGGCGTGGCCGGCAACCGCTGCGGCGTGAAGGCCTCGGGCGGCATTCGCACCCTGGCCAACGTGAAAGAGCTGTTGGAAGCGGGCGCCACGCGCATCGGCGCTTCCGCCTCGGTGGCTATTGTGCGGGAGCTGGGAGCGGAGTAGGCGCCTGCCCTGATATATTTCCCTATATGAAGATTAGCGAATGGCGATTGTTGCGCGCCGTGCCTCTGCTCTTTGCCCGCATGGGCATGATGCTCTCGAAATACTGGGACTCGCCTCGGCGTCGCGAGCGTGTCAAGCTGCTGCTGAAAATACGCTCTCAGAGAGATATGCTTTTGCTCCCCTGCGAGGCTTGTCAGATCATGAGCCTGGTTGATGCCGTGAAAAACGTACCCGGAGACATGGCTGAGCTGGGAGTGGCGTCGGGAGCTTCGGCAAAAATGATCTCTGCCCGCGCTCCCGAAAGGACACTCCATCTCTTCGACACTTTCGAAGGGCTGCCGGATCCGTCGGAACAGGACAGCTCCCGATTCAATAACAAACAATACCGCTACACTCTCGACGAGGTTCAGGAGTATCTTAAGGGAGCCAATGTGATCTTTCACAAGGGTCTGTTTCCCAATTCTACAAAGGGTATCTCCGGAATACAGTTTGCCTTTGTGCATCTTGACGCCGACCTCTACGAATCGACAAAAGCCGGTTTGGAGTGGTTTTATCCTCGACTGAACAAGGGCGGGATTCTCATTAGCCACGATTACGATACATCCGCAGGGGTCAATCAGGCTTTTGAAGAGTTCTTCACCGGAAAACCAGAGCCGTATTTCGATCTCGTCGGCAGCCAGTGCATGTTCGTGAAAATGTAAGATTCTTCTCGAACTTATTCTGTGCATATTTGGAACACTTGCAGCATGGTAAATGTGCCGCATGCCGATTATGAACTAAGGAATGGCATATTATGAACGATACTATATCCGTAGACCGTTTCGAATCGGCGACAATCATTATCCCTGTTATGAATGAGACTGCCTCATTGGAAGAGACGATCAGGATCATACTGCGTGACGTCAAGGATCGCGTCGATGAAATTCTGATCGTGGTTTGCGATCGGACTACGCCGGAAGCAATGGCCACGGTAGAGCGATTGTGCGCGAGCCTGGGTAGCATGGTTCGGGTTCATACCCAAATATTGCCTTTTTTGGGCGGCGCTGTGCGAGAGGCCTTCGATATGGCACGCGGTAGCCACGTTGTCATGATGGCCAGCGACCTGGAGACGGATCCGAATACGCTCAAGACCTTGATTGACAACGCGAGAACCCATCCGTCTGCGATAGTGACAGCGAGTCGCTGGCGCGTGAACAAGGGATTTCAAGGCTATTCGAAGGTCAAGCTGCTCTGCAATTGGGCCTTTCAGCGATTCTTCGCGGTATTATATGGTGTGCGGCTTACCGATATGACTTTTGCCTATCGCATACTTCCAACCAAATTGGTGCAGAACATTCGCTGGGAAGAACTGCGGCACGCGTTTCTATTTGAGACGCTGGTCAAGCCGCTCAGGCTGGGAGTTGAGGTTATCGAGATTCCCTCAGTATGGAAAGCTCGTACGGAAGGAAAATCGCAGAATACGTTTCTTCTCAACTTCGTTTACTTTCGCACGGGCTTGCGAACGCGTTTTGCAAGCCGCAAGTCAATACTCAAGTTAGGCATACAAGCACAGGAAAGCAGAAGGTCGATTTGAAGACAGTCATTGTAACGACAACCATCAACCCTCCGACTGAGGCCATTCATAAGTTTCAGGCGATGAAGGATTGCGAGCTGGTAGTTATCGGCGATAAGAAGACGCCGCGCGACTATCATCTTGATCGGGGAATCTACGTGACGCCGGAGGAGCAGGAGAAGTACGATCCCGCACTCTCGGACGCCATCGGCTGGAATTGTATCCAGCGGCGGAGCATGGGGCTGCTGTGGGCCCACGACATGAAAGCCGACATCGTAGCGGTGGTGGACGACGATAACATCCCGCTGGAAGGATGGGGCGAGAACCTGCTGGTGGGCAAAGACGTGGAAATGGATTGTTACGAGACCGAGTTGCCCGCTTTCGATCCGGTTGGCGCGACCAATCATTCCCGCCTGTGGCATCGGGGCTACCCTCTTCAACTCCTGTCGAAGAGGGACTATATGAAGAAGTCGCGAAAGACCGTCCACGTGGATGTGCAAGCGGATTTCTGGAACGGCGATCCTGACATTGACGCGCTCTGCCGCATGGAACATGCTCCGGAATGCGAATTCAATCCCAAGGCTTTCCCGATGTGCGCGAACAAGATGGGCCCATTCAACTCGCAAAACACCTTCATTTCCGGCAAGTGCTTGAAGGACTACTTTCTTTTTCCGCATGTAGGACGGATGGACGATATCTGGGCGGCATACTACTTGCAGGCCAAGGGTTATCGAGCCGTGTGGGCCAAGGCATCCGTATATCAATTGCGCAACCCGCACGATCTTGTTCGCGATATGGTGCAAGAGTATTTGGGCTATGAGAACAACCTGAAACTGGTGCAGGATCTGGCGCGAGATCCGGAATCGATTGCCGCCTACCTGCCCGGCAGGTCTAACTGGGCATTCCAGCTCTACCGGAGGCATTTCGATCATGCGTAAAGTATTGGTTACCGGCGCGGCCGGATTTGTCGGGCGGCATATTGTGAAGCGGCTGTTGGATGCCGGAGATGAAGTTCATGCGGTGGACTGCGTGGCGGAGTTTACCGGAGGCATCGATCCTGCCTGCGGCTGGCCGCTGTTCGACCCTCGGGAATACCCTCGCTTTCATTTCTACAAAGAAGATTGCCGAAGCTGGTTCGCGCGGGTGAAGGATACGGATTTCGACTACACCTTCCACCTGGCAGCCATGGTTGGCGGGCGACTGATGATTGAGAACAACCCTCTGGCCGTGGCGGACGATCTGTCGATTGATGCAGCATATTGGGGATGGGCCAAGGAAGCCCGGCCGAAGAAGACCGCCAGTTTCAGCTCGAGTGCCGCGTACCCGATCAAGTTACAGCGGCCCGAAGGTTACCTGCTTCTGACAGAGGAGATGATCTCCTTCGACAGCGATATCGGCATGCCCGATATGAGCTACGGCTGGGCCAAGCTGACCTGCGAATACCTGGCGCAACTAGCTTACGAGAAGCATGGGCTGAAGTCGATCTGCTATCGTCCCTTCTCAGGCTATGGAGAGGACCAGGACGACGCTTACCCGTTCCCCAGCATCTGCAAGCGTGTGCTGGCGGAACGCGGCGCCAAGGTCCTGCATGTGTGGGGAACCGGGACACAGATGCGGGACTTCATTCACATCGAGGACTGCGTGGACGGCGTCATGACGACGATCGACAAGATTGACGATGGCGGCGCGGTGAACCTGTCGACCGGAATTTTTACCAGTTTCATTGATTTCGCGAAACAAGCTGCGGGGATCACCGGATACCACCCTGAAGTCATGGGCTTATCCGACAAGCCAGCCGGGGTGCATGCGCGGGGCGGCGACACGACGAAACAACGACAACTGGGATTCCAGTACAAGATTGCTTTTAAGACAGGCATTGAGCGGGCGCTCAAATACTATGCGGAAGGGAGATAGCAGCGATGGAGCGCTATCCGAATGAGTTGAACAGACGAATCTTCCTCTAAGGAACCTCTGAATAAGTCGATGTTTTGAAAGGGCACGACTTTAGTCGTGCCGCAAATGCAGCAAAATCAATGCGGTCTTTAGCCCCTGAGGGAATGTTGGACCGCAACAATGACTTGATCAGAGGTTCCCTAATGCGGCCAGGTGCAGGCGGGCTAATGCACCCTATCTGCGGCGGGGCTGTAAATGATCAACTTCACTCCCGGCGGCAAACCCCTGCTGAAAGACAGGAGCTCTGGGTGCAATTTGCCTGCGGTGTCGTCATCGGTCGCATAGAACTGAACTTCCGACTCGGCGGATGATACGCGCTTCCGAGAGAGGTCCATGCTGGCGACTTTCACCCAACTAGTGGGAATCTGGTGCGGAAACCACTCGTCATAGATGATGACCAGGTGGACGTTATTCGCACTAACTAACTCCCGATACGCTTCGGCGTCCGCGTGACGCAATATGAGGCTGCGGGCCTTTTCAGAAGCAAGTCCGCCCAGGTCGAGAACAAAGTTGGGATTATGATATGAAACCAGGCCAAGATCGTTGACCGCCACCGGTGCACGGTAAAAGTCGTTGACGAATCGATGCATTTGAAACTGTTGCTCATAGTTATTATTGGCTGCGAGAGGAACATGCCAAGTAGATATTATGTATTCCGCGCAAATCAGCAAGAGAGGCACGGCAGTCAGGCCGATATAAATGAGGCGCTGTTTCCTGTTCAACAGCACCTTGCGTATCGTATCTCGCATCAGGCAGATTCCGATCAATGCCGTGCCTGCCATGACGTAGTCCTCATATCGATCCAACCATCCGAAACGGCCGGCGACAGCGTGACTGCCTATCAGGCAGACCATGAGGAGCGCCATGAGTGCCTGTGATGACCAGCGCCATGTTTTGAGCGGAAGCTCCCGAAGGCATCGCACTGCAGCAGCCACGCCGATCACGAGCATCAGAGCTCCGGATGGGACGAGAGCCATGCGGATAACGTTGACGATGATCGAATTAAAAAAGCCTATACCCGTACCACTGATTCCATCAGCTACAACGGCAGACTTGGTAAGAATTGAACTGGGAATAGGCGGCAGCCCCAAACTAACAAGAAATACTGAAAAACCGCCTACCAAGAGGATAATCAGCGCGAAGGTTGCGGCCGCTGTACGCCAGCGTCCCCGCAGGGCAAGCACCAGGAGTGCAGCAAAGCTCAGGGCCAATCCCTCATAGCGCAATAGAGGAGCGAGAACGATGACCGCCGGAAGCCAAACAGGCATCTTGCCCTTGTCTAGAAATAATGTAATTCCGTAAACGGTGGCAGCGACCGCCGCAATGTGCAGGTTGTGTTCAAGTCCGGTGAAGACAACGCCAATCATATTCGTGCAGAGAGCCAACATCAACAGGGCAACCGCCTGCACAACGATCCCGAAAGTGTCTTCAACAAGGCGTAGATGTGTAAAGAGCCGCCAGATAATCACGAGGGTCGCATAGAGCGCCAGGACGTTGAGGATCAGAGGCAGGTAGGGATGAAGAGAAGTGCCGACGGCTGGCGTGAGTAAAAACGTAAATAGGATCGAAGACGCGGGCGCCGCATGCAATCCATCATTCATGCCGTAATTGCCGTGGCGGATTTGGTCGCTAAACGCAAGACCAATATACGGATCGTCCAGCGTATAGGTGAAAGTATTATTGTTCAGCCTGAGAATCGAGAGGACCAGAGCGAGCAGGATGGCAGCAGTCACCATCAGGACAAGCAGAAAAGCAACCATGCTATTCCTGCTAAGACGTGGATTCACGGCTCTGGTCGAAAGTTCGCTTTGGGAAAGATTCATATGGAGTTCAGACATGATATCGAGTCAGCCTTTATTGTGCTGTCACAATCTTCTGATAGTAAAATCAGAATGGAAATGAGATTATCATTTGAATCCAAGATAGCATATAGTCGTCAATTCGCCAAGAACGAAGCCATCTCTCCCCTCCTGTTCCCTCCATGCGCTATGATTTCTATCTAGACGGATGTCACAGACTCCTCCATCGCCGCGCGCTGAACCAGAGTATGAGGGCGACTACCGCCCTGCCGACCTGGCAAACCCTGGAGCGTATTATGACCCAGGGGAAAATCGCGTGGAACAGGCGGATGTGGCTTACCTGATGCAACTGGCCGATGCTCTGAATACCACGCTGGACCTGGAGACGCTGCTGAAGCGCACGGCGGAGTTGGTGCAGGCTGTGATTCCCTACCGCATTTTTGCGATTTTGCTGGTGAACGACCGGACACGGGAGATGCGGGTGAGGTTCCAGATCGGTCATACCATGCAGGTGGAGCGGCTGCACATTCCCATGGGCAGAGGAGTGGTGGGCCAAGTAGCGCTGACCCGCCAGCCGGTACTGCTGAACGACGTTACCGCGGCGGAATCCTACGTTGAGGTAAATCCCGGAGTGCGCTCCGAGCTGGCGGTGCCGCTGATCGCCAAGAACCGGCTGATCGGTGTGTTGGACATCGAAAGCGAGCAGACCGGCTACTTCCGCCCCGAACACCTTCGGCTGCTAACCCTGACGGCTTCACGCATTGCCCAGGCAATTGAAAACGCGCGGCTGTATGCGCGCGTCTCCCGCCAGGCGCAGACGCTGACGGTGCTGAACGAGATTTCCGCGGAACTGACTTCGATTCTGGAATTGGACCCGCTGCTGGAGCGAGTGGGGCAACTGTTGCGGCGGCTGATCGACTACCAGATGTTCTCCATCCTGCTGCTGGATGAGAAAGGCGAGACGCTGATTACGCGCTACGCGTGGCGGTTTGGTTCCGCGCACGCGCCGATGCGCAGCGTGCCCATCACCAGCGGGTTGGTGGGCGTGGCAGTGCGCGAGTGGCGGATGGTGAACGTGCCCGACGTGCTTCAGGACGCGCGTTACGTGGCCATGAATCCGGAGACTCGCTCGGAGCTGATTGTGCCTTTGTTCCATAAGGGGCGCATCATCGGCGTGCTGGACCTGGAACACACGCGTGTGGGCTTTTTCAACGAAGAGCATGAGCGGGTATTGACCACGCTGGCAGCACAGGTGGCCATCGCAATCGAAAATGCGCGGCTTTACCAGGCGGTGCGCACGCAGGAAGCGCAACTGGAGCGGGACATCTCCATGGCGCGCGAGGTGCAACTGCGGCTGCTGCCGGCGGCAGCGCCGGAGATGGCGAATGCGGAGATGGCGGTGCGCTTTTTGCCGGCGCGAACCATCGGCGGCGACCTTTACGACTTTGTGGATTACGGCCCGGGGCGCATGGCCATCGTGCTGGGCGATGTGAGCGGCAAGGCTGCGCCGGCAGCATTATTTGCGGCGCTGATGAGCGGCATCATGCACTCGGCGGCGCAGCAGCGGCCGGAGCCGGCGCAGATGCTGGCCCAGTTGAATGCCGCATTGCAGGAACGCATGCTGGATTCGCAGTACGTGACCATGCTGTTTGCCCTGTGGAACGATGAGAACCGCACACTGCAGGTGGCCAACTCGGGCGCGGTGCAGCCTATCTTCTGCCGCTCCTGCGATCCGGTATCGGTGCGCGTCGAGGGCTTTCCGCTGGGGATGTTTCCCAACGTGATCTATGACGAACTGACCGTGGCCACTCAGCCGGAGGACGTGATTGTTTTCATCTCGGACGGAATACTGGACGCGGAAAATGCCGAGGGCGAGATGTACGGCCAGGAGAGGCTGGCGGGCTTGCTGTGCAACCGGCGCGAGCAGGCCGCTCAGGAGATTGCGGACGCTGTTCTGGCCGACGTGAGCCGCTTTCAGGGCGAACACGACCGCTTTGACGATGAGACGATTATTGTGCTGAAAGTGCGGTGAAAACAGTGGTCAGTGGCCAGCTATCAGCCGTCAGTTATCGTTGATAAACTTGAATAAATCCACACAATGGAGCTGCCTTGACAGACGAACGCATCATTCGCCCGGCTAAGAACATCCTCGGCAGCTTGCGGCTGCCTGGAGATAAATCCATCAGCCACCGCTACGGAATGCTGGCGGCGTTTGCGGAAGGCACTTCGCGGTTTACGAATTTCTCTACCGGAGCCGATTGCGCTTCGACGCTGAGTTGCATGGAGGCGCTGGGGGCGCAGGTGCGGCGGCTGGAAGACGGCTCGTTGGAAGTGACGGGCGTGGGCGGGCACGTGACGCCTTGCGATACGCCGCTGGATTGTGGCAACTCCGGCTCGACGATGCGCATGATCAGCGGCTTGCTGGCGCCGCAGGAGGGCCGCTTTACGCTGGTAGGCGATGAGTCGCTCTCGCGGCGGCCGATGGAGCGGATAAGGAAACCTTTAGCAGAGATGGGCGCGCGGCTGACGCTGACTGAGGGCCATGCGCCGCTGACGATTGAAGGCGGCACGCTGAAGGCTATCGACTACACCACGCCGGTTCCGAGCGCGCAGGTGAAGACCTGCATTCTGCTGGCCGGATTGCAGACGGCGGGCGTGACCACGGTGCGCGAGGCGGTGCGAACACGCGATCACAGCGAACTGGCGCTGCGAGCCTTTGGCGCGAAGCTGACGCGAACGCTGGATTCGATTTCGATCAGCGGGCCGCAAAAGCTGCACGCGATTGAGGCTGCCGTTCCGGGCGACATTTCTTCGGCGGCGTTTTTTCTTTGCGCGGCGGCGTTGTTTCCCGGATCGAACCTGGTGCTGGGCGAGTTGGGCCTGAATCCAACGCGGGCCGCGCTGCTGGACGTGCTGACGGCGCTGGGGGTACGCGTTTCTGTTTTGAATTTGGAGGAGAAGAATGCGGAGCTGGTGGGCACCGTGCAAGTGACAGCGCCGGTCGAAGGGTTGGGGACGGCGGAGATTTCCGGGGCGCTGGCCGCGCAACTGATCGACGAACTGCCGGTGCTGGCGGCGATTGGTCCTTTCACCAGCGGCGGCATTCGCATTCGCGACGCAAAGGAGCTGCGCGTGAAGGAGTCCGACCGCATCGCGCTGGTGGTGAAGAATCTGCGCGCGGTGGGCGCCGAGGTTGCGGAGTTTGAAGACGGACTGGATGTTCCCGGCGGGCAAGTGCTGCACGGGGCGACAATTGACTCTGGCGGCGACCACCGCATCGCCATGGCCTTCAGCGTGGCCGCGCTCAGAGCCGAGGGGGAGACGGTGATTCAGGGGGCTGAATCGGTGGCCATCAGCTTCCCGGAGTTTTTTGATTGGCTGGATCTGGTGGCGGAACGCTAGGGAGCGAGGCAGCCCACTTCGCGGGTTAGCAAGTCAGCAATCCCTTACGACAAGAATTGCAGGAACAGACCTTTGGGAGGGTGAGATAGTCCAGCCGGAAGGATGCCACCCGTTCTGTTCCGCCGATAAGAGAGTGCATGAACCCGTGTGAATCCGTGGAACTGCAATATTTCTATAAATAGAGTTGACAACCTCACATCATCATTTTAGACTGTTCTCGTCGGAATTGAACGAGATTCCTTCCCCCGTAATTGAACGAGATCTCTGTTCCCGGAATTGAACGAGATTCCTTTCCCCGAATTGTAGGAGATTCTGCCTCCGGAATTGTACGAAATTCCTGCCCCAGGAGTTGTAGGAGATTCCTGTCCACGGAATTGAACGAGATTCCCCGCCCCGAATCCAACAAATCATACGAAGTGTCCTGCGAACCAGGGAACTTCATTCACTCTCAACAGATCGGAGAACATGGTTATGCTGAAAACGCCTAAGTATGCGGCTACGCTCTTTGCGTTTGCCGTTGTATTTCTGCTTGCAGCTCCCGCCGCCTCATTTGCCGAAAGCGGCCAGGGAAAGCAGATAGAACCCACCAAGATGGGAGACAAAAGTACTCCCAAGAAGCCGGAAACCCACGGCGCCGGCACCTTGAAAACCCACAACCCAAATGTTGGTCATCTGAAGGGGCCAGAAATCCGTGAGAGCGGTAAGGGCAGACTCGAGGGTGGCGAAAAGCAAGGCGACAAGTCCACCCCCAAGAGGACTCCTACGCACGAATCGAAGCCCAGCTAACTCTGCTGCGGTCGGATGATTCTGCTCTGAAATTGAAAGAGTTTCACTCACACGATTTTTGAATTCCGAAAGGAGATTCCCCTGATGAAACGCATTTCGATATGGATCGCCCTAGTCTTGATGATGACGGCGACATCTGCATTTGCAACCTCCAAGACCTACAACTTCAATGGCTGGTTTGCTGACGAGCCCAGCGTGGCGCAAGGCGAATGGGACCTGGCTTCCCCCCAGGCCGCCAGGGTCTGCCCGTCCTATGGAAGCTGGACCGATAGCTTTCAGCCATTCACTTACACACATACGAATTTCGTCTTCTGGCAGGACTATTCAGCCAGTAACGTGAATTTCTCGGTCACCTGCACCTGGGAGTCGGTAAACTACACCTTCTCGGGCGCCTGGTTCGCTGACGAAGGCAGCGTTCAGGACGGCGAAAACGCCATTCAGAACCACTACTGGCAGAATACGTGTGGCGGAGGCAACCATCAGCTCACGAATATGCACTTCAATTCCTTCACTTACACGCATACGAACTTCGTCTTCTGGCAGGACTATTCAGCGTCCAGCATAAGCGGTTCGTTCACATGTGACGAATGATTCGGGCAGCCCGGTAACTAACGCCATGCTGCCTGAATTTTTTGAACAATGATTCCATTTGTATCACGATCTCCGGGGGACGGACGTTAAGCACGTCAGCCCCCCGGACGTTTTACTTCCGCGGTTGCATCGTGCCATCATTTTGAGGACTGAAATATAACTGTGAACCTTCTACGCTCATAGTGAGTGAAAAGAAAAAGCCCGGCAGTTGGCCGGGCCTTTTCGTTACTGTACTTTCAAAGCGACTACTAATTGGCCGGCGGGTTGGCTGCGGGGACGGTTGCGGGTTCCTTGGTGTCTTTTGCGGGCGTAACGCCGGGAATGACTGGCGCTGCCTTGATTTCGCCGGAGGCCGCGTCTTCGAGATTGATGCCGTAGTGCTGCAATGTCGAAGCCAGCATCTGGTAGAGGCCGGCGCGGTCCTTGGCGTAAGCGGCATTGGCGGCGATGAGGTTGTCCTCCGCCGTAGCCAGGCCGCGTTCCTGGAGCATGACAGTGGCCGTGGTGGAAGAGCCGTAGCGCAGCTTGGTGTGCTCGGCATCGACGTTCTGTTTGTTGTAATCCAGGGCGGCGATGGCAGCCTGCACCTGCGCGCGGTCGTTGATGAGCGCGTACTGCGCGTTGACCACCTGCATGCGAATCTGGGTGTAGAGCTGCTCCAGCCTCAACTCGGCCTGGCGGTACTCCATGAGGGAGCGCGCCTGCTGCGACTGCGCAAACTTGTTGCCGAGGGGAATGGTCAGGTTGAAGCCCACGCCCTTATCGGGAGCCGAGTTGTTGAAAGTATTGTTGAGCGCGGTTCCATAGCCGGTGGCAGCGGGGGGGGTAGCGCAAGCGGTGGGGTAGTACAAGCAGTCCAGATTCTTGTTGACCGAGCCGGCGATTCCCTGCCCTGCCATGTAACCGTAGACGTCGAATACGGGTTGCAGCGCCTTGCGCGCGCCTTTCAGGGTAATCTCATCGTTGCGGAGGGCAAGCACGGCCTCTTCCAGCTCCGGCCTCAACTGAAAAGCCTCCTGCACCAGCTCCTCGACCGGCTGTTTCTCCTCGGGAATCTCTTCGATGGTCACGCGGTCGGTGGGAATGACCGGAGCGATGGACAGCGCCGCATCGTTCAGGTTGCGGGCCACGGCCTGCTTGATGACCTGTTGCTGATAATTCAGGGAGCTCTGCGCGCTGATGAGTGCCTGTTTGTCGCTGTTGACATTCGAATCGTCCTGCACCACCTGCAACGGAGCCACCGAGCCGACCTCCAACTGCTTGCGGTCGTCGCTGGCCAGTTTGGTGGTTTGCGCCAGTGCGCGCTGCTTGGCCTGCACATCCTCATAGGCCTGCACCAGTCCCCAGTAGATGGTCTCGACCTGGTTGACGGTGTAAAGAATCTGCTGGCGGAAGGAGGCGTCGGTGATGCGACGATTGTTTTGCGCCTGATAGATGAAGCGCTTGTTGACCCAGATTCCGGCGCCCTGCAACAGGTGCTGCGTGACCGTGGCCTTGAAGTTTGAGCTCAACTGAGGGCTGTAGAGCGTGACGCCATTGGAAGTGGAGGCGTAGGAATTGTTGAAGCCAAACTGAAACGCCGTGCCGGTGACAAATCCCTGGTTGTAGGTGACGTTATAGGTGTTGGTGGAACTGGTGCCGCCGGAGATGAAGTTGGTGGATGGACTGTGGGCGCGATCGAACTGAATGGCGCCCGTGACGGCCGGTTCCAGCGACTCCGGCGTGGGACCGGCGCCAGCAGTGGTCAGCGTCAAACCGGCGCTGCCGGAACCCGCGCCGCCCGAGCCGACAGTGGTTCCACCCGGACCGCCGCCGGTAGTCAAAATCGTGGGAGAGCCGCCCAGCGTGCCGGTAATCAGCCCGGAGGGAGCGCCCAGCGGCGCCAGGCCGGTGCGCGTGCGCAGAAGATCCGTATCCGCGATGTCCAGGTCGTAGCGGGCAATGGCGATGTCGAAGTTGTTTTCCAGAGCCAGCGCCAGGGCGTCGGAAAGGCTGAGGTAGATCTTGCCGTCCTTCACCAGGTCAGTAAGCCGCACGGAGTTCGAAAAGCTGGCTTTGCCGATGCTGGTGGGCCGGTACATATTGATTGGATTGCCTAAAAACCTGCCAGCGGGTTTGGAAAAATCTCGCAAGGAGGGCCGCAGATTGACCGGTTCCGTCAGCACTACCGTGGGCGCCGAGGGCAGCTCGGAGGCCGCCTTGTCCGGAGCTGAAGTCCCCGCTCCGGGCACTTGCTGGGCGTATCCGGATGAGATTCCCGCCACCCACGCCAGAAGGACCGCCACTACCGCGCACAACAGTCTGCGCCCTGCCTGATTACGACGGCTGACCGCGATCTTCTCCTGCTGCTCAAATTCACAGATACTGAACAAATGCATGGTTCCTCTCAACGACATGGCTCCTCTTTGGAAATTGCCAAGGCATGTAGGGCGTTCATCTTAATGACGCCCGAAGCGCCTCTCTGGACGCAGGTTTGTGGTTCCCATACCAATTCTAACGTGCAGCCCGGCATACGGCCTTCCACCTACCGAGACAATACGCGGGCGGCGGCCAATTCGTTCCCAAACCACCACCTGCGGCCACCTGCGGTGGGGCCAACTGCTCGCTATTCGCTCGCACTGACTTCATTGACCTAACTTTCTGCCATCTGCGACCACCTGCGGTGGGGCTAACTGCTCGCTATTCGCTCGCACTGACTTCATTGACCTAACTTTCTGCCATCTGCGACCACCTGCGGTGGGGCTAACTGCGCTTGCGCACCATGTGCCGGTACACTGTTGCCAAGACCTTTTCCGTGACCGAAGACCCCAAACCCGCGCCCACACTCCAGACCTGGAAGCTGACCCTGGCCTACGACGGGACCGATTTCCGCGGCTGGCAGGTGCAACCTGGGGAACGAACCGTGCAGGGCGAGCTGCAATCGGCGCTGGGACGGGTTTGCGGCGAATCTCCCCTGCCGCAGGGTTCAGGACGCACCGACGCCGGCGTTCACGCGCTGGGCCAGGTGGCCAGCTTCGCGCTGGTGGCGCCGATTCCGCCGGAGAATCTGCAACGCGCCCTGAACCGGACGCTGCCTCCGTCCATCCGCATTCTGGACGCGAGAACCGCGCCAGGCACATTTCATGCGCGGCACTCGGCTGTGGCCAAGACTTACGAATACAGGGTCTTCCGGGGCGCAATCTGCCCGCCTTTTGTGGCACCATACGTCTACGCCTGCCGCTGGCCTATGGACGTGGAAGCACTGCAAAGGTCTGCCGGGCTCTTTGAGGGCACACACGATTTTCTTAGCTTTGCGGCTACCGATCCTGAGCTGGCCAATCGCGATCTGGATAAGGACGCAGAGCCGGATGAGAGGCCCATTCCCAGGCCGGGTTTTCAGATGAAGCCACCGATGGCGGCGACGGTGCGGAGCATTTTTTCTTCGACTTGGGAGGCGCGACCGAGTCCGGAGGGTGAATTGCTGGTTTATCGTGTGCGTGGAAGCGGCTTTCTGCACCACATGGTGCGGAATTTGGTGGGAACGATGCTGGATGTGGGGCGGGGACGACTCAGCGTGGACGAGATTCCAGGGATTCTGGTCGCGCGAAGCCGGGCTGCGGCAGGACCGACGGCTCCGGCACGGGGGCTGTTTCTTTGCTCGGTGGAGTATGGGGAGAGACTTTAGGCTGAAAAACTAAATAAAGTCTATATTCTAACCAGCAAAAGGACTATATTCAGACCATTAAAGGACTTCATGGAGGCCGATATGCGCTTTTCAACCCAAATCAAGCCCATCAGCTACGTCAAGGCTCACGCCGCCGAGCTTCTGGACCGCATTACTGAGGAGCGGGAACCGATCATCATCACTCAGAACGGCGAGGCGCGGGCGGTGCTGGTGGATGTTCACTCCTATGACGAGTCGCAGGAAACATTGACAATGCTACAGATTCTGTTGAAGGGGGAACAGGAGATCAATGCTGGGAAAACTTACCCGCTCTCCGAGGTGATCGCCGAAATCCGCAACCTTCGCTCGGGAGCTAAAGATGCCGGAAACGGCGCGCTCAAAGAACCAATAAATGGTATGAAGTAATCTACTCGGTTTGCGTCTCACCATCCCTGCTACCCTAAAACCACCATATGGCGCTTATTCCCCGCAACTCGGCGTTCTCACAGGTGACGGCTCTGGCTGAGCAGCGACCGGTTCATGCGGCCTTTGCGTGGCTGCATGGCAATCCCAAAACCATCATGGATTGGCAGGCGGAGATGGTGGCGATTCCTGCGCCGTTCTTAGGCGAACAGGCGCGGGCGGAGTGGCTCACCGCGCGCTTTACCGAGATCGGACTCAGCCAAGTTGAAACTGACGAGGCGGGCAATGTCTTCGGCTGGCTGACGGCTGCCAAATTGCCGCCGGAGAGCAGCGGGCCGGTGGTGGTGCTTTCAGCCCACCTGGACACGGTTTTCCCGGCTGAAACACCGCTGAAGCCAACTGTGGAGGGCGAGCTCCTGACGGCTCCCGGGGCCTGCGACAACTGCGCCGGTGTGGCGGGAATGCTGGCCATTGCACGCTCGCTGATGGAGGCGAAGGTGGAGTTGCCCGCGCCGCTGATCTTCCTGGGCAATGTGGGCGAGGAGGGCGAGGGCGACCTGCGCGGAGTGCGGCATCTCTACCGGCAAAGCGCGCTGGCCGGACGGATTGCCGCGCACATTGTGCTGGACGGCGCTGGCGCGGACTCGGCTGTGACGCAGGCACTGGGCAGCCGCCGCTTCCGGGTCACCGTCACCGGCCCGGGCGGGCATAGCTTTACCGACGCGGGAACGCCCAACCCGATTGCCGCGCTAGCCTCGGCCCTGACGGCGCTGACCGAGACGCCGTTGCCGGAGGAGCCGCGGACGACGCTGAATCTGGGGACGATTCAAGGCGGGACCAGCGTGAACTCGATTCCGGAGAGCGCGCAGGCTACAGTCGATTTCCGCTCGACCAGCGCGGACGAACTGGTGCGGCTGGAGGTGGCGCTGCATCGCGCCGTGGAAGATGCCGTGGAGCATTGCAACACGCAGGCAAAAAATGTTGGCGGACCGGGGCGAGGCCTGCTGGATTTTGCCGTTGAAACGATTGGCGACCGGCCCGCCGCGCAACTCGCCGCCGACTCTCCGCTGATGGATGCTCTCAACGCTGTGGACCGCCATCTGGGGCTGCGTACGGAGTTGCGGCTGGGCTCGACCGACGCCAACATCCCGCTCTCGCTGGGGGTTCCGGCGCTGTCGATGGGCGCGGGCGGCGAGGGCGGCGGCGCGCACACGCTGGCGGAGTGGTACTCGGCAAGGGATCGCGAGACGGGGCTGAAGCGCGTGCTGCTGCTGGCGCTGGCGATGGTGGAATGGGCCGCTGAGCAGTAGGCCGTTTCGCTGTTGAGGTCAAGCGTATGCCGCTTATAATGCGTCCAGTAAGTGAATTCGCAACTTAATTTGCTTTCAGGTGGAACGAAAATGTATTCTCGCTTTTCTAGCGCAGTTCTTGCCGGCGTTATTCTCTGTTGGTTGCCGCTATATGGACAGGTTCATCCCCCGCGCCACTCCCGCTACCCCAACTCTCCCTCGAATGACCCGCAATTGCAGATTCCCACCGACCAGGCGCAGTCCTGCTATGTGCCGGATGGCAGCCCTAGCGCCTACGAGCAGTATCAGCAGTTCGACACCTATGCTCAGCCGGCGAGCAAGGGCTATTTGTGCATTGTCATTCCCGCGAACAGGACCTTCGTCATCGACTATCTCTTCGCCGAGGCGGATTATGACCAGGCGCTTCCTGCCGCAGCCGAGTGGTATCTCGACACAGTGGTTGGAGACTATGAGGCAATGACCGGCTTTGCTGCAAGCCGGGTTGGTTCCGAGACACTCAATCCGCATTATGTGCTATCTCAACCCGTGCATCTTGCGGTGACCGGAGGAACCCGGGTGACGCTGATCATGCACAACTACTTCGTGAGCGCCACTAGCTCGATCACGGAAACTCCGGGAACCGCGAGCTTGTTGCTGATCGGGCATTGGGAATAGAGCGGCTCGGGGAGTGATTACCTGCCGCGGAATTGGATGATGCGACGGCGGTCGCGCTTGGAGGGGCGGCGCTCGGGCAAGGGCGCGAACTGCTGCATGGCCTTGCGCTCGGCGGCTGCTTTGGCTCGTGCTTCCTTACTGGTCTCGCTCTCGCTATAGAGCGTCTGCGCCACGGCTGCCGGGCCGCGCATCTGGCTCAGAGCGAGAACTTCTATTTGGAAATCGCCGCCTTCGTTCTTCACTTCGAGCTTGTCGCCGACATGGACCTCGCGGGAGGGCTTGGCTTCGTGGCCATTGGAGAGGATGCGGCCCAGGTCGCAGGCCTTGGAGGCCAGAGCGCGGGTTTTGAAGAAGCGCGCCGCCCAAAGCCATTTGTCGATGCGGAGGGAGTCCATAGGGCTATTGTCGTACATAGGACTTCCCTGATGACGCTCAAGTAAACTGGTCCATGGAGCCAACCATGCCGAGCTTGTGGGCCAGGACGCGGACGACGCTGGAGATGATCAAGTGGGAACACTCGGTGTTTGCGCTGCCGTTTGCGCTGACGGCGGTGCTGCTGGCGGCTAATGGGCGGCCGGACTGGCGGACGCTGGGGTGGATTCTGGCGGCCATGGTGGGGGCGCGCTCATCGGCCATGGCGTTTAATCGCTGGGCCGATGCGGAGCTAGACGCGGCCAATCCGCGCACGAAAACGCGCGCGATTCCCGCTGGATTGCTGACGCGCCAATTTGTGCTGGGATTTACCGTGCTGGCTGCGGCGGTGTTTGTGCTAGCAGCGGCGGAGTTGAACCGGCTGACGCTGGAGCTGGCGCCACTGGTGCTGGCGGTGCTGTGGGGATACAGTTATTTGAAGCGGGTGACTCGGTGGTCGCACCTGGGACTGGGATTGGCGCTGGGGCTGGCACCGTCGGCGGCGTGGATTGCGGTGAGGGGCTCTCTGGATGCGCGCATTCTGGTGCTCAGTGCGGCGGTGACGCTGTGGGCGGGCGGCTTTGACGTGCTATACGCTTGCCAAGACTTTGAGCACGACCGGGCCGCGGGACTGCATAGCCTGCCGCAGGCGGTGGGAATTCCGGCGGCCTTTTGGACGGCGCGGGCGATGCATGTGGCGATGCTGGGATTGCTGGTTTGGTTTGGGTCACTCTTTCATTTTCATCGGCTCGGCTGGATAGGGATCGGGGTGGTAGGGCTGCTGCTGGCTTATGAGCACTCGCTGGTTTCGCCGTGTGATTTGCGGCGGCTGAATGCGGCTTTTTTCACCATGAATGGCGTGATTGCGATGGTGTTTTTGGGATTTGTGGCGGGGGATTTGTGGTTGCGGTAGATGACGGATCATTGAGAAACGGAGAATGAGATGAAGATTGCGATTCAGGGCGAACCCGGCTCCTTCAGTCACGAAGCAGCGATGAAACTTGTGCCCGATGGGGAGATCGTTCCTTGTTCGCTTTCGGCGGATGTGTTCGCGGCGATGGAAAGCGGAGCCGCGGAGGCCGCGGTCATTCCCATTGAAAACAGCCTGGCGGGATCGGTGGCGGAGCACTTTGACTTGCTGCTGACTCAGGATGTGCGGGTGGTGGGGGAGACGCTGTTGCGCATCCGGCACAATCTGATAGGACTGACCGGCGTGACGATGGAGGAGATTGAGCGGGTCTTTTCGCATCCGGTGGCGCTGGCGCAGTGCCGCAAGTTTCTGGCCGTGCACCCGCGCATGGAGGCCGTAGCTTTTTATGACACGGCGGGCAGCGTGAAGCAGTTGGTGAAGTTGGGCGACCGGCATACGGCGGGCATCGCCAGCGAGGCAGCGGCGGAGTATTATGGCGCGCAGATTCTGGAGGCTGGCATCGAGGACAATCCGGAAAACTTTACGCGTTTCTTCCTGGTGCGGCGCGCGGCAGAGGCTGTGAGCGATCCAGAAGCGAACAAGATCAGCCTGGCGTTTTCGCTGGAGCATCGACCCGGATCGCTGGTATCGGCATTGTCGGCGATGGCGTTCATGGGCATCAACCTGACCAAGATCGAATCACGGCCGGTGCACGGAAAACCTTGGGAGTACATCTTCTATGTGGATTGCAAGATTCAATCCGCCGAGGAGGGCGAACGGGTGATCGAGGCGCTCAAGCGCCATTGCTCGATGGTCAAGGAGCTGGGGCGGTACCGGGAAGCTGAAAGCTAAAAGACGAACGGCCGGGAGCGCAGCCATGACCGTAACCGCGCCCCGGCCGTTCGAGGAGGACCCACTCATACTGTCTCTGTGATTGCCTATTTCCTACTGTTGCACAAAGGTCGATAATTATACGCAAAAGCGCCGAATATTTATTTCGTGCAGATTTTGTATCAGATTCACGCCACAAAATACTTTGCCTGGGGATGGTGGACGACGATGCAGTTGGTGCTTTGCTCCGGTTCCAGGTGGAACTGCTCGGTGAGACGCACGCCGATGTTCTCCTCGGGCTTGAGCAGGCGGAAGATCTTGGCCTGATCTTCAAGATTGGGGCAGGCGGGGTAGCCGAAGGAGTAACGCGAGCCGCGATATTTCTGATGAAACAAATCTGAAACGCGCGGAGAGTCTTCGGCGGCGATGCCGAGGAACTCGCGAGCCTGTTTGTGGGCTAACTCAGCGAGCGCCTCGGCGGTTTCCACCGAAAGGCCGTGCAGATAAAGATACTTCGTAAAGTCGCCTGCCTCGAAGAGCTTTGCTGTTTGTAAGCTGGCCTCGTCGCCTATGGTGACGATGGAGAAGCCGACTACATCGCGTTGTGCGGAAGTTATCGGCTCGAAGAAGTCGGCAATAGAAAGTCTGCGGCCCTGCGCCTGGCGCGGGAAGGCGATGCGCTCTAACTCGCGGGCCGGATTGTCAGGATCAAAGACGACTAACTCGTTGCCGTCTCCGGCGCAGGGATAGAAGCCGATGACTGACTTAGGTTCGAACCAGCCTGCTGCTATCACTTCTTTCTGAAGGTCGAGTAAAATAGGGCGGTATTTTTCTTCTACCAAGCGGAGATAGTCGCTCTGCGCGGCGGTTTTGAGTTGCCACTGATTCTTGAAGAGCGCGGTCTCGTTGAGATAGGGGAAGATATCATCGAGTTTATAACTCTTGAAGACGCGCGCACCCCAGAAGGCTGGCTTAGGAATCTCCGCAAGCCGCTCTACGACTGGCGACCGACCCTCTGGAGTTAGTTCGACAAGGGTTAGTTCGGGAGTGCTTGCGCTTCCTTTGGCGAAGACCTTGACTGTTTTGCCTTCGGCTTCCCTGCTCTCACGCACAACCGCGTCGTCGGAGGTAAGATCGGCCATGGCGTGCAACCCGGCGAAGGCATCCTCGGCATAAAAAACGGGGCCGGAGTACTCCTTGCGCAGATCTTCCTCGACGTACTTGCGAGTGAGCGCCGCGCCGCCGCAGATGACAGGAACGGTCATTCCCAACCGCTGCAAATCCTGCAGGACATATTTCATTTCGAGCGTGGACTTGACTAGCAGGCCGCTGAGGCCGATGGCTTCGGCGCTGATTTCGCGCGCGGCGGCGATGATGGCGTCCGACGACTGCTTGATGCCCAGGTTGACGACACGATAGCCGTTGTTGGAGAGGATGATGTCCACGAGATTCTTGCCGATGTCATGCACGTCGCCCTTGACCGTGGCCAGAACCATGGTACCTTTGCGGCCGCCGTCGGATTTTTCCATCTTGGGTTCGAGATAGGCGACGGCGGCCTTCATTACGGCGGCGGAATCGAGGACCGAGGGCAATTGCATCTTGCGCGCACCAAAGAGATCGCCAACGGTCTTCATGCCGTCGAGCATGACAGTGTTAATCAGTTCGAGGGGAGAGTGAGTTAGAAGAGCCTCTTCCAAAGCTGCTTCCAGAGTTAGTTTGTGCTCGTCCAAACCAATGGTCCGCTCTCCGCGAATAATCATCTGCTTGAGCTTCTCGTCCGTGGTGAGATTTTCGACGGCTAACTCCTCTTCCACAACAGAAGCTTTGCCGAGGCTGGCGAAGTAAGCCATGTACGTCTGGAGCGGATCGCCGTTGCTACGGTCCTGAAAGATAAGCTTGCGGGCTAACTCAACTTCTATCTCGGGAATCTTGTAAAGTGGATAAATCTTGGAGTAGTTAACGATGGCCGCGTCAAGGCCACGATCCACGGCCTCCTTGAGGAAGACCGAGTTGAGCACGCGGCGGGCATAAGCGTTCAGGCCAAAAGAAATGTTGGAGACGCCAAGGACGGTGCGCGAACGCGGCAGCTCGAGTTTGATGCGGCGCACCGCTTCGAGGGTTTCGATGGCGGCGGAACGATAGTCTTCCTGGCCGGTGGAGATAGGTAGGGTGAGCGCGTCGAAGATGAGGTCCTCGGAGCGCAGGCCGTATTTGTTGACGGCCAGATCGTGGATGCGATGGGCGATGGCCACCTTGCGATCGGCAGTGAGCGCCATGCCCTGTTCGTCGATGGTAAGCGCGACGACCGCGGCGCCGTAACGGCGGGCCATGGGCAAGACAAGGCTGGTGCGCTTCTCGCCATCTTCCAGATTGATGGAGTTGATGATGGGCTTGCCGGGAATGCGCTTGAGCGCCTCCTCGATGACGTTGGCCTCGGTGGAGTCAACCAAAATGGGCGCGGGAACGCGGGTGGCGATTTTTTCGAGGATAGCGTTCATGTATTCCTGCTCGTCCTCGCCGACGATGGCGCAGCAAAGGTCGAGCAACTGCGAGCCTTCGGCGGAGAGCCGCTTGGCGAGGGCGAGAATGCCGTCGTAGTCGCCGGCTCGCACCATGTTGCGAAAGGTTTCGAGACGGGTGGTGGTGTTCATCTCCTCGGCGATGATGATGGGCTGGGCGTCAGCCTCGAGGGGCACGGCGCTGAAGGCGCTGGCGGCGACCGATTGCGGCTTGACGGAGCGCGCGGCGGGCGTTACGCCGTGAACGGCCTCGACGACGGCGTGCAGATGCTCGGGGGTTGTGCCACAGCAGCCGCCGACGACCTGCACACCGTACTCGGTGACGAAGCGCCGGAGCCAGGCAGCCAACTCGGCCGGAGTGAGCTTGTAGACCGCATGACCGCCCTCGTTGTGCGGCAGGCCTGCATTGGGCAGAACGCTAATGGGCGTGGTGGAATTCTGGCAGAGGAAGCGGACCGCGTCGTTCATCTCCGCCGGGCCGGTGGCGCAGTTAAGGCCGATTACGTCAGGCTGGAAGACTTCAAGAACGGCGAGGGCCGCACCGATCTCCGAACCGAGGAGCATGGTTCCGCTGGCTTCGAGGGTGATCTGGACCTGAAGCGCGACATTGCGGCCAGCGCCATTGATCGCGTCCTGAGAGGCGGCGAGAGCGATCTTGGCTTGCAAAAGATCCTGGCAGGTTTCGATGAGCAGCACATCCACACCGCCCTCGATGAGAGCCTCGGCCTGCTCGCGATAGGCGGCGGCCATGGCGTCGTAGCTGATGTGGCCCAGCGAGGGCAGCTTGGTGGTGGGACCGATGGAGCCGGCGACGAAGCGAGGCTTGTCCGGCGTCGAAAACTTGTCGGCCACCTCGCGAGCCAGGCGCGCCGCGGCGAGATTCAGTTCGCGGGTGCGGCTCTCAAGGCCATACTCGGCGAGAACGATGGAGGTTGAGCCGAAGCTGTCGCTCTCGATGACATCGCAGCCGGCCTCAAGAAACGAGGCGTGAACCTGCCGGATTACATCGGGCCGCGAGAGCACCAGCAGCTCGTTGCAACCCTCTTTGCCCCAAAAATCCTCGGCAGTGAGGTTGTGCTTTTGCAGATTGGTGCCCATCGCGCCGTCATAGACGAGCACACGACGCTTCAATTCTGAAAGAAAATCCGCCAAAGTCGCTCCTGACGTACCGGCTGCCGTGAAAACAAGGAAGGCAGTCTACCTTTTAGGATAGCTGGAGTTATTGCATTGAGGCGAACTGCAAAGTAAACGGGTTGCTATTTTGCCGCCGTCAGCGCCGAGATCGGCACCAGCATGTCTTCCTTGCGCATGACCAGATTGGTGGCGTTCAGCGTGGCCAGCTCGAAGCCGTGGCCGTGGGTGATGGCGTCGGTGGGACAGGCTTCCACGCAGTAGCCGCAGAAGATGCAGCGGTTGTAGTCGATGTTGTAGACCTTGGCGTAGCGCTCCGAGGAGGAGATGCGAACGGCCTCAGTGTTCTCCGCGGCCTCAATATAAATGCAGTTGGAAGGACACGCAGCGGCGCAGAGGAAGCAGGCCACGCACTTTTCCAAGCCATTTTCGTCGCGCTGCAGGATGTGGGCGCCGCGATAGCGCTGCTCGAGGACCGCTCCACGCAGGGGGCCCTTGCCGTCGGGGTAATTTTCCACCTGGACGGGCTGGAAGATCTCCCCGAAGGTGATGCTCATGCCCTTCACAATGCCGGCGATGTTGCCCACGATCGACATGAGGCTAGTATACGATGGATGCCGTCAATGCCGGGCACGCGGCGGCGCGGATTGGCCGTGGTTATTGGCGGGCGGGGTGGTGACGGGCTTGCGGTCAGGACTGGCTTTGAGCAACTGCTGGCAGAGCGGGGAGTCCTGGCCGCGCGCCAAGCCGGGGATGGTGCTTAAAGCACTGCAAATGCGCTGCTTGATGGGCAGGGCCGGCGTGCGAGTAAAGGTCTGCATACGCTCCTGGCCGGTCGCGGGGTCGAGGTCGTAGCAGGCTACTATGTCCTCCGGTTTTTGCTGGCCGTGGTCGATGTGATTCCAGGTACACATCATGGAGCGGCCGTTGGGCTGGGTGAGCAGGGCGTAGAGCTGGGTGAGGGACAGGCCCTGGGGAAGATTCGCGCTCCAGAGGGGGATGGCCTGAGGGCCGCGCATCCAGCGAGCGGCCCAGACGTGCTTCTCCATGTCGTAATGGAAGGCCGTGAAGTAGGTGGAAGGCTGGCAGTCGACGCAGTCGTCGTAGAGAGCGGCAAGCTCGCGCGGATGGCCATCATCAAAGAGCATCCAGTCCAGCAGGCGTAGGTTAACTCCCTTGAGCAGAGGCACATAGCTGTGGTTGGTGAGGGAGAGGCTCCAGACGGTGAAGGTGTCTGAGGCGGGCAGCGACTGCGGATTGGGGCGCGTGGTGGTGATGACCAGAGCCGCGTCGTACTCCACGCCGATTTCACGAATGGACGACCAGTTTTCTACGGTGAGGGAGCGATTGACCCAGGTGAGGACGGCTTGATCGGCGGCGGAGTGGAAGTCGATCCAGCGAAAGGCGTCAGGGGCTTGCTGGGCACGTAAGGGAGCGGCGATAACCATTGCCGCGATCATGGTACGAAGAAGCCAAGAAGAATTGACCCGCATGAATTTAGGTATAACAGAGAAGCATTGGAAGTTCGCTTCACTTGCTTTCCTGTGGCCTAACAAGAATGCGGCGAGAGAATTTCCGGACAAGCTGCTCGGTTTTTTGGCGAAAAACAGGCTAATCAGGGGCAAAAACGGCGCTTTTTGGGGCTAAAAAGGGGCAAAAAACGCTGTTTGCAGTTACTGATTCGTTAACAGGGTAAAAATGCAAGTTATTGATTTATTGAAAGTTACAAGGAATAAAAAGGTCGAAAAAAGATTTCCACAGGGTGGGGGGTGGGGGTACGGCGGGAAAATGGCGAATAGAAAGCGAATAACTGGGGTCCAAGAACAGGAATTAAGGAGTAAAACTTCGCTGCGATTGGCTTCCGATTCGACATTCTTTTCACCCTCGATATGATTGTGCGCGCCGGAAGGGAAATAATCTGCAAACCGCCTGCGGTGGGGGGACTTGCCGTCCAGGCGGGCCGCTCGCTTATCGCTCGCATGGGGTTCGTGGATTCGTGACAGGATCAGGGGTCAGAGATCAGAGATCAGAAAAACACTTGTTGGGCTCGTTGTGCCCCATGTCCAAAAATCCGGATCTGGTGCACCCGACTTTATTGGTCAGACCTGATTCATTCGCCTGAAATCGAGGTATCATCCTAAGTATGGCAACGATCCACATTTCGGAAGCCGATGCCGTCCGCGATTTTGCCGGACTACTGGCTCACGTCCGCCTGGGCGTGGAGATCGTTATCGAGAGCGGCACCTATCCGCCGGCTGTTTTGCGCACTGCAGCACCGCCGCGCCGCTCCATTGAGGAGTGCATCGCCCTGTTGCCCGCAGACTCCCCGGCAACCATCGATGAGGACTTCGCCAGCGATGTTGCGGCGGGCATTAATGCTCATCGTGAGTCGCTGAATCCTCCGGCGTGGGACTAACTCCGTGGGCCTGATACTCGACTCCAGCGTGCTGATCGCGGCAGAGCGCCAGGGCCGGAACGCCCGGCAGGCTCTGGCCGAAATCGCTCTCCGCGCCGCCGGTGAGGATGTGGCTGTTTCGGTGGTTACGCTGATCGAACTGGCGCACGGAGTGGCTCGCGCCAACACGCCTCAAAGAAAGGCCGCGCGACGGCAGTTCCTCAACGAACTGATGACAGCTCTGCCGATACATTCGGTGACGGCTCCGGTAGCTCTCAGGGCCGGTCAGATCGACGGCGAGAATGCCGCTCAGGGCGTGCGCGTGGCGCTCTCCGACCTGCTGATCGGCGTCACGGCGCTGGAGCTTGGTTACCGCGTTGCAACCACCAATCTGCGCCACTTCCAGATGGTTCCAGGGCTGGGAATCGTCGCCTTCTGAGCGGTCAGTGGTCAGATAAACGCTGGTTGGGGTTCGTGGTATCCCAGGTCCGAAAATCCGGAGATGGGGCACACGGCTCATGGTGATTCTTCGGGTCTGATTTGCGGGCCACCTACAATGCCCCGACCGTATTTGGAAATTGTAGAATCATGAAAGGGAGACTTTCTTAATCACTAGAAAGGCCACCAAATGAATCCTCGAGTAATCAAAATAGCTTCAAAGCTACGAGACCAGTTTCTCGACCCATTAACCACATCTGATATCAGTATTTTTCTCTGCGGTGGGGCCGGAGATCATGAAGCCGAACTACGGAGAAAACTCGGCGCAGCATTGGCGGCATTAAAATCCAAATATAGATATTCGATTTTTTACCCAGAAGACATGTTCATGGAGCTAGTCTTGGGCCATCAAAAACTTGATCTCCTAACGCTCGAGAACATTCTGGCCAAGAGCGTCAGCTCAGTTGTGATTTTGCTGCATAGTGCGGGAACACTCACAGAACTTGGCGCATTTTCAAACCACAGACTACTCAAAGACAAACTAGTTGTGGTCATGGACCCCAAGCATAAAATGTCTAACAGCTTCATTTCCACTGGGCCTATAAGACATCTCCAAAAGAATACTTCAAGCAAAGTATTATTCATCAAAATTGATGAGGCCAATTTAGACAAACTTGTAAAGGGTGTCTCGGAAGCTTCCAGAGCCATCGCAAGCGCGACCCCCCCTGTACGTAATCTCACAAACGCAATTATGTGCTATGAACTCTACTTGGCCCTACTTTACGTGCTCGATCCGGTACCCCGTTGGGCCTTTTCACGTATTGCGAGCACACTGGAGCCTGGCGCAGTTGAAGAGGCTAAAATCTGCGCCGATACGGTCGTAAATGGGTTGATCAATAAGGGAGACGCCCTACTTGTATCCCAGAATGTGACGATCTCGAAAAAAGGCGTAGAAACACTCTTTGCAGATGCAGGAACAGCACGAAGACTCGCCAATCTTAAGGGAGTTCTATCAAATTTAAGGATTTTGGCCTTGAACGGGCAACTGAGAAGGAGGTATAATGAATTCTGGAAAGAGGCAGGCAGTTCTTAGATGAGTCCGGTTTGGTGGCTTGCTACCTTCTGGACTTGGATAGAGTTGCTCTATCCCGCATGTACTCATAAGCCGATGTCCAAGCGAGCCTTTTCCTTCGGAAAAGAGCTCGCGGCGCGAGCCTTTTCGCGGCTCTCCGAACCGCTCAAGGCTCGCGCGTCGGCTCGCAAGCTCGCCGACGAGAACCTGAGTAAGGGCAGCTTGCCTCTTTTTCTCTCGTTTTGAAAGGCCAACATGTCCTCATCCATGTTGCTTCTTGGCTTCCCAAGCTTCAACACAGTTGAGGAATTGGCTGCACTTATCCATATTGATGAACGTCGTCTGGCTACCCTCACCGAAGTGCCTGAACGTTTTTATCGCAGGTATCGAATTCCAAAACGACATCGAGGATGGAGGGAAATTCAGAGCCCTAGCAAAGAACTAAAAGCAGTGCAAGCATGGATACTGAGGAACATTCTAGATAAATTGTCCTCCTCTCATTATGCGACAGCGTATGTGAAAGGTAGTAAACTACTCGACAACGTCAGTCCACACATGAATAACCGCTACTTCCTCTCAGTTGACGTCAAAGATTTTTTCCCATCTATAAGATCTTCCCTCGTGCGGGAGTTGTTCGAGAAGATTGGCTACTCTAAACAGGCAGCAAATATTCTGTGTCGACTTTGCACTTACTTCAAAAATCTTCCGCAAGGAGCGGTTACCTCACCCGCCCTGTCAAATTTGATATGTCTTCGTTTGGACCGCCGATTGGCTGGACTCGCTTCTCGCAGGAACATCATATTAACGCGCTATGCCGACGACATCACATTTTCGACAAACAACAGAAATGCATTGTCACGAATGCTTCCGTCTGTATTCAGAATTATTCGCGACATGGGTTTAGAGCCCAACAAGGAAAAAACAAGGTTGCTAGGACCGCGAATGCGCTGCGTGATAACGGGACTCGTGAAGAGTTCAAGCGATCCGTCCTTTGGAGTTGGTAGGAAGAAGAAGGTTGCGATGAGGTCAATCATGCATAAATTTCTGGCTCGTGGAATTGTGCATCCCGATTACCCAAATGAGGCGTCAATTGAGGGCTGGATCAACTTCGCAAAAAATGTTGACCGCGCCGCTCATGAACAAATGCTTCGATACTGGAATAACCAAAAAATGAAATATCCGCCTATAGGCGATCTTTTTCGCCAATCAGCGCCTTAATGTAACTCACCGAAGAACATCAGCAACCGCGGGTCCTTCGACTTCGCTCAGGATGACAAGCGAGAGTGAATGGGGCACGGATTTACAGGCCGAGCTTGGGCCAGAGGGCGTCGATTGTTTTCTTGGTCTCGCGGTCCATTTCTATCATGGCGGGCCAGGGGCGGGTGAAGCCCTCGGCTTGCCATTTGCGGGTGGCGTCGATGCCCATCTTGGAGCCGTAGTTGGGCAGGCGGGAGGCGTGATCGAGCGAGTCGATGGGGCCGAGGGTGAATTGGATGTCGCGCTCGGGATCGATGTTATTGGCAACGCGCAGAACGACTTCCGGGATGTTTTGGACGTCGCAGTCCTCGTCGACGACGATGATGATTTTGGTGAACATGGCCTGGCCGAGAGACCAGATGGCGTTCATGACCTTGCGCGCATGGCCGGGATAACTCTTGCGAATGGAAACTAACATCAAGTTATGAAAGACGGCTTCGACGGGGAGATGGATGTCGACAATTTCGGGGATGGTCATGCGCATGGCGGGGAGGAAGATGCGCTCGACGGCCTTGCCCATCCAGGCGTCTTCCATGGGCGGCTTACCTACTATAGTCGCGGCGTAGATGGGGTTCTTGCGATGTGTGATGCAGGTGAGATGGAAGACGGGGTATTGGTCGGCGAGGGTGTAGAAGCCGGTGTGGTCGCCGAATGGGCCTTCGGGGCGCAGCTCGCCCAGCTCGACGTAGCCCTCGAGGATGATTTCGGCGTGGGCGGGGACCTGGAGATCGACGGTTTCGCATTGGACGATTTCGACGGGGGAGCCTCTCAAGAAGCCGGCGATCAGGTACTCCTCGACTTCGGGCGGGGCGGGTACGATGGCGGCGAAGGTGGTGGCGGGATCGGTGCCGATGGCGACGGCGACTTCGAGGCGCGAACCTTTGAGATTGCCGAGAGCGACTTGGGGAAGGCCGCCGATGGGGCCGTCGGGGATGGCGCAGGCGCCGCCGGCGGATTCTGCCATGGCGGCTACGCGGGCGCCCTTCGGGCTGTATTGGTTTTGGTTGAGATCGTTGGCCGAAACCGCATTCCGCATTGCATTGCGATAGTGCTCGGCGGCGACCTTCTGGCGCTGCCAGTGCATGCCGGTGGTTTGGCCGTCGTAGACCTGCATCCTATACATGCCGATGTTGCGCTTGCCGGAGCGCGGGTCGCGAGTGACGACGCAGGGGAGGGTGATGAAGCGGCCGCCGTCGTGGGGCCAGCACTTGAGGATGGGAAAGTAGTTGAGGTCGAAGTTGTCGCGGCGAATGACTTCCTTGCAGGGGGCGTTTTTGGCGCTGACGGTTTTGGGGAAGGCGCTGGTGAGTTCGCCGAGCTGCGGGAGCATTTTGAGCTTGTCGAGGAAGCCTTCGGGGGCTTTGAGGTTGAGCAGGCCGGTGATGCGGTTGGCGATGTCGTCGAGATTATCAACGCCGAGAGCCAGGGCCATGCGCCGCTCGCTGCCGAATTGGTTGATGAAGACCTGGTGGCCGGGATGGCCCTTTACGTTTTCGAAGAGGAGCGCGGGGCCGCCGGATTTGGAGACGCGGTCGGTGATCTCGGTGATTTCCAGCTCCGGGGAGACTTGCTCGCGGATGCGCTTCAGTTCGCCGTGCTTTTCGAGGGTTTTGATCCAGTCGCGCAGATCGTCGTAGGCCATGGGTGCTCCTGAAAGGTGGATGCCGTGCTGTGTTCCCTTTCGATGATAGCTGTCCTTTCTCTGGTACCATCGAAAATCTAGCGGATGATATCGAGCCTATTCCTCGATTCCCAATTCTTTGCGAATGGCGCCCCTCGCCGCCTCAAGGTTCTTGTTGTATCTATCTTTTGAGTTGGAGTAAGCTCCAGCGTCCTTATCTTCAAAGAGTTTTACAATAAGGCCATATGCAACGGACCTGAAGTTTTTAATCGCCATCATCGTTTCCGTTCCGCAGACTATTCCAACTAGAAGTATTGTTTCATCCAACGCCCTTGTCGCCTTGCTCCATCGATCATGTGCTTCACTTTGTTCTGCTGAGACGTCCTTGACTTTCATGTCCTTAACTAGCTGGCCAATTGAGAATTGGTCAAGCAGCGTACTATCGATTTCAGCCAGCCGCACCGCAGCCTGAAAAAGCACATCTCGTTTAAGTTCCCATTGTCTTTGTTTGTTCCAAAATTCATCTGAGATTTTCGCCTCAATCGATTTCGTTGTTTGAGTAATCGCAGCCACATCTTCGCGTGTAGCGAGATTTTCGGCCTTTTTCGTCACGTACGTTTTGATGTATAAACCAATTCCCGCGAAAACAAGCGATATGACGGCGATTCCCGAATAGGAAATATCGATGGCTACCGACATTCGGATTCCTCTCTTTACACGGGCGGAATGATCAACCCGTATTGTCACGCATCATAGCAGCGCGGCGGGAGATTTGAAACTGTGCTTTCACAGCGCCCCTACAGGGCGCAACATTCCTCTGGCTGCCTGACCCAGGACTACGCTTCGCTTGTCCTGGGCTATTTTCCTTCGCTCCCTCCGGGAGGGATACACCGAAATGCCGGTAGGAAACTGCTGATAGAACCATCGCTCATGCCGCCACACGTTCGGCGGCCGGATGTATTGGCGTGAACTCGTCTTCCGTTTTCTCTTCCATAGAGAGAATTATGCCTTAGTCCGCAGCAGGCAGGGCTTGGGCGACGGCGGCCAGCGGGAAACCGAGGCGCTTCCACTCGTAGTAGCCGCCGCGCAGGGGGCGAGCGCGCTCGATGCCGAGCTTTTGCAAAGTGGTTGCAGTTTTTATGGCGGTGGCGTCGCTGGGGCGGCAGGCGCAGTAGAGAACTATATCGCGGTCGCGGGGAATTTCATGGCCGCGCTCAGCGAGGACCTGGGGTGCGATGTGCAGCGCGCCGGGCAGGGTGAAGGGTTCATCTCTCAGATCGTCAGGGTGGCGCAGATCGACGATGAAAACATCTTCGCCTTCATCGAGCCAGCGCTTTAGCTCGACCGGCTCCAGGCGGGCAGAGATCAATTTGTTCAGAATCATGCGGCGGCGAATTATGCGTGCGACGAGGAAGCCGACGACACCCAGAAGAAGCAAGGCTCCGGAGAAGCGCCCCACATGATCGAGAAGGCCGGGATTGCGTAGCAGCATCGCGCCGAAGAGACGGCCGGCGGCCAGCAGCAGACCGACCCATAGCGCGGCCCCGATGCTGTCGAAGAAGAGGAAGCTGCGGAAGGCCATGCCTTTCTGTCCGGCGACGGGCGGGGCCAGCATCGAGAGGCCGGGCACAAATTTGGCGTAGGTGAGGGCGATGCCGTGGCGACGGCTGTAGGATTCCTCTGTGCTGCGAACGCAAGTAGTGGGTTCAATCGAGATCTTGCAGAGAAAACGCAGGACTTGGCGGCCATATCGACGGCCAACCAAAAACCAGGAGGTATCGGCGAGCAGAGATGCGGTCATACCAGCCAGAAAAGCCAGTCCGATGCTCAATTCGTTTTCGGCCGAAAGCGCTCCGGCGGCCAGCAGAACCGGCGTGGCCGGCAGCGGAATCCCCAATTGCTCGACGAGTACCCAGGCAAAGAGCAGCGCGTAACCATATAGGAGGAGGAAATGCTCGGGCAAAGCCATCGGGGAAGCTCCTTGGTAGTTTGATGTTTCCCGGCAGCGATTGGCTTCAGCCACCGCAAGTGATGCTATTTCTATACAGTATCGCCCTTGTTCTCCGTGTGTATTGGTGATTCAACCGGCATCACCGACCGCGCCGCGTCCGGCAGGCTGGTAAGGTTCACTACGTGAGCATTTTCTCAATCGTCTTCATTGGCAGGAAGAGCCTGTCGGGATTAGCTTGGAACGGCACGAAACTTTTCTTGATATAGAACTCCCTCGCTCCGGCTTTGGCGTCCACAACGACGGCCCAGGATGCGACCTGGCGGGAGGTCAGCAAGGCTCTCTCCAGCGCGTGCAACAAGAGAGACTCTCCCCAACCCTGGCCTTGGAGAGATTGAGCGACGGCGATTCGCCCGATCAACGTAACAGGAACAGGAAAACGGGGCAGCTTCTTCGCAACTTCCGGCGGTAACTCGGGTGCCAAAATGGATTGTGCCGAAAGTGTATAAAAGCCGTCAACAGACCTGCCGTCTGCGGTGAGGATGAAAACTGCGGCAAGTTTGCGCTTCTGATCCTGTCCTGCCTGCTGATGGAAATAGCTGTCCAGAGCTGAATTTCCGCAACAAAAAGCTTCACGGTCGTGCCCCGGAGTGAGCGGTTCGACACGGTAGGCGGTAGTGCCGATCTTGCCTGTCACACTCGTCCCAAGCGTTTCCTGTAACGTTTGACCGCAGCTTTCATATAATCGCTGGGTTCTGGCGGATTAAGAAGAGCCTGGACGAAAATGTCGCGGTCCCGGTCTTCCAGCGTCCAACTTGTGTGCTGCTGTATGGTCTTGATGGCTGCTTCATCGGCATGCTGCACGATGAAATCGGAGAGAGAAAGCCCCTTGAGCCGGGCTGCCCGCTCAATGCGCTTTTTTTGCTCGGGAAGCAGGCGAGCCTCCGTCCGCTCGGTGCGTAAAGCCAGCGCCATAAAATCGCCTCCATGCCTTGTACGGAAGAGTCACGTACATTTATCTACTATATACCACTTTGTCTTCGCCGCTCTCAATAACCAAGTGTAAAACGTCGAATCCCTCCCGTTACCTCAAAACGGCCTACCCGTAACATTGCGGGTTCCCCTTGGCATGAAGGTTGATCATGGCGGCGGACCCGGGCTATATTGGAGACTGGCGATTCTCACGACCTTGCTCAGTCGTGATGACTCAAAGCAGTAACAAAAATCGATCCTTCGCGTGGGAGGATGAAGCGCCCGAGGAACCTCTCGTGCGGCGTGTGCAGAAGGGTGCGCCCCCAGTGTGCCGCGCACTTCCCGACATACCGCTGGAGATGGCATATCCTGAAGGCGATGAGTTTCCTCCCAAAGGAAAGCCTCGCTTTGGCAGGAGCCGCTTTGATGGGCCTAAGAGGCCTTGGTGGCGTCCGGCAAGCAAGCTAGGACGCGCCTTTCTGACGCTGGCTGCACTGGTCATGCTGGGCGGGCTGGCTACCTGCACATTCCTATTCATCACCTTTCTGAACAGCGACGCACACTTCCGCATTTCCGGAGCGAACAACATTGAGGCTACCGGGCTGACCGAGGTGAGCCGCGCGGAGATGCTGCCGGTCTTCGGCGAAGACATCGGGCACAATATCTTTTTTGTCCCGCTGGGCGAACGGCGGCGGCAACTGGAAAAGCTTCCCTGGGTAGAACAAGCCACGGTGATGCGCCTGTTGCCGAACCAGATTCGCGTTTCAATTGTGGAGCGTCAGCCGGTGGCCTTCGTGCGCCAGGGAGCGCAGATCGGCCTGGTAGACGCTAACGGAATTCTGCTCACTATGCCGGCGGCAATGATGGCCCAGCGCCATTATTCGTTTCCGGTGGTGACAGGGATCAACGCCCAGGACCCGATTGCCCAGCGCAGGACGCGCATGGAGGTCTATCAGCGGTTGCTGGCGGAGTTGGACGCAAACGGGCAGAAGCTCTCCGCGCAGATATCGGAGATAGACCTGAGCGATCCGGCGGATGCGCGGGTGCTGATGCCCGAAGCGAACGGCGAGATACTGGCGCACTTTGGGCAGGATCATTTTCTGGAGCGCTATCAGCGCTACAAGGCGCACATCAGCGAGTGGCAGCAGCAATATCCCAAGCTGGCGACAGTGGACCTGCGCTACGACCAGCAAGTGGTGCTGGGGATGGCTCCCGGCGCCGATGTAGCGCAAGCGGCAGCCGGCGCGCAGAACGTGACGGCAGAGAAGCAACCGGATCTACAGGCTGCGGATTACGGGCAAACTGCGGGCGACTTCGCCGAAAAGCACTCCTCCGGGGCTAAAGCCCCGGCCTACCAATCCCGGCCTTCCGTCAAAGCAAAGACCACTGCGACGAAGAACACACACGCGAAAGCCAATACGGCTCAACGAACGGCCAAGTCGAGAAATAAAAAACGCGCGGAGATTCAACGCGCCGCGGAGAACATTAACAGGCGGAAGAATGCCCCAGCCACCCGCCCGGCATCGTCTGCCGGAGAGGGCCAGTGAGCGCCATGAGCCAGAATAGGGACGACGTTATCGTAGTGTTGGACATCGGCAGCGCGTGGACGCGCGTGTTGGCGGCGGAGTTGAATGAAGGCGCGCCGCGCTATTGCGGGCACGGAATCGTGGAGTCGGCGGGAATGCGCAAGGGGCTGATCGCGGAGCTTGGCCCGGCAGCCAAAGCGGTGAAGGCGGCCAGCGAGCAAGCCGAGCGAGTGGCGCGCATCAACATTGACCAGTGCGTGGTGGGCGTCGGCGGGCCGCATATTCTGGGGCTCAACACCAACGGCGGAATCGTGCTGCACACACGCATGCGGGAGATCAAGGAAGAGGATGTGCAAAGCGCGATGAAACAGGCGCGGAATATCGAGCGGCCTCCGGATCGCAATATATTGCACCTGCTGCGGCGGCAGTTCATTCTGGATAATTATCCGGGCATCTCGAACCCGGTGGGCATGGTGGGCAAAAGGCTGGAAGTGGACCTGCACATCGCCACCTGCTCCGGCAGTGCGCTGCAAAGCACGATTACCTGCGCCAACCGGGCAGGTCTTGATGTGAACGATGCGGTGCTGGAATCGATTGGCGCGGCAGAGTCAACGCTGACAGCCGACGAGCGGGAGCTGGGCATCTGCCTTATCGATATTGGCTGCCACTCCACCGACCTGATCGTGTTTTACGAGGGCGCGGTGGTGCATACGGCATCCATTCGGGTTGGCGGGCAGCACTTTACCAATGACCTGGCAATTGGCCTGGGAATGCCCGTGGCGCAGGCTGAGGAGCTGAAGAAACTTTACGGTAACGCCGTGGTGACAGACGTGCCGCTGGACGCGGAGATTGAGATCGCCAACCCGCGGCCACAGATGTTGCGCCTGCGCAAAATGGCCGATATTCTTGAGCCGCGGGCCTGCGAGTTGCTGCAATTGGTTAGAAATAATCTGCGCGATGGCGGCGTGCTGGAAGCTCTGGGCGCGGGTTGCGTGCTGACCGGCGGCGGGGCGATGCTGCGCGGGATGCTGGACATAACCGAGAGCCAATTGCGGGTTCCGGCGCGCACCGGACTTCCCGTGCGCCTTTCGCAAATGCCCGGCGAACTGGTTCATCCCGGTTTTTCCGCGGCCATTGGCATGATTCTGTATACCCAGCGGATGAGAATGAACACCACAACGCAGAGCACCACAATTCGCTCGAAATTCCGGAGCGTGTTTTCAGGAAGCTTTTGAAGATCTGTCCAATAACTCGGATTTGGGCGAAGGGTACGGGCTTTAGCCCGTACATCAAAGGCAGCAGTAGTTGTGGGCTTTAGCTCCTGAGGAAGTTTTTAAGGCAGGTTGCATTCCCTCAGCGGCTAAAGCCGGAAATCAAAATCGGCTCTCAATGTACGGGCTGAAGCCCGTACCCTTCAAGGCAAAGTTTTAAGGCAGGTTCTAAGGTTTTCGTGAGATGCATCCATGAGGAGGTCTGAGCACAAATGGAACAGATGAGGAAAGAAGTCGTAGAGATGCGCATTCAGTACCACGAAGAGAGCATGCGCGGCGCCCGCATCAAGGTGATCGGGGTGGGCGGCGGCGGCGGCAACGCGGTCAACCGCATGATACAGGCGCAGATGGCGGGGGTGGAGTTTATCGCCGCCAACACTGACGTGCAGGCTCTGAGGGTCTCGCAGGCTCCAGTGAAGTTGCAACTGGGCGTGCGGCTGACCTCCGGTCTGGGCGCGGGATCAAACCCGGACCTGGGGCGGCGCGCCGCTTTGGAAGACTCAGAGAAGATTATCGAGGCCCTGGAAGGCGCGGACATGATCTTCGTGACCGCCGGGCTGGGCGGCGGCACGGGCACGGGCGCTGCGCCGGTGATCGCCTCGCTGGCCAGCGAACTGGGCATTCTCACCGTGGCCGTGGTCACGCGTCCGTTTGCATTTGAAGGCAAGCGCCGGCTGCAACAGGCCGAGCGCGGGATCAAGGAATTACTTGAGTGCGTGGACACGATGATTGTGATTCCCAACGAGAAGCTGCTGGCGGTGGCCAAGGACACGGGCTTCTTCGAGAGCTTCCGCATCGCCGACGACGTGCTGCGCCAGGGCGTGCAGAGCATCAGCGACATCATCACCATCCCCGGCATCATCAACCGCGACTTTGCCGACGTGAAAACCACCATGGCGGGGATGGGCCATGCGGTGATGGGCACGGCGGTTCGCTCAGGGCCGAATCGCGCCGTGGAAGCGGCGCAGGCGGCCATGGCTTCGCCCCTGCTGGAGGCCGGAGCGATGGACGGCGCACAAGGCATTCTCATCAACATCACCGGCTCCAGTTCGCTGAAGCTCACCGAGGTGAACGAGGCTTCACTGCTGATTCAGTCAGCCGCCCACGAGGACGCCAACATCATCTTCGGCGCGGTGCAGGACGAGAAGATGGGCGACGAGGTCAAGGTTACCGTGATCGCCACCGGCTTCCGCGACCAGATGCCGGAGCGGCGGGCGCGCATGATGGCCGTGGCCGAGGCGCCGGTGGTTTCCATACCGCTGTCCCCTGCCCCGGTGGCGCAGATTTCGCTGGTGCCGCGCAACGAAGAGTTTCGCGAGCCCGCAGCCGCGCCTGTGCTGGCGCCCAAGCCGCTGCGCTTCCTTTCGCAAGATGAAGAAGACGAGAAAGACGCGGTGAAGGCAGACGACTCTGACGTGTGGGACAAGTCAGGCTTTTTCACCCCCGTTGCGCCCACCGAGCCCTCAGTTAACTCCACTGATGTTGCGGAGCCGCCTGAGGAGGCTGCCGCGGCATTTGAGCCCGAAGAGATGGAACCGGCAGCCGCACCGGCGCCGCCGAGGTTTGCCGAATTGGCGGAGGAGCCGGCCTACAATCCTCTGCCCAGAGATTATGCTCCAGAGTTCACCAGTGGACTGCAGAACCAGGCGGAGATTGACGATAACAGTACTAAGCGACCCACGACGCTTTTTCCCGTTGTGGGCGAAGAATCGCAGCCAGATCTGGAAAAGCCCACTTTCTTACGCAACTTACTGTTGTAGGAAGTGTTCAATATGATACTGGCCAAGGAGGGAGTATAGTTCAATATAGCTCAACAAATGCCTGGTTTTTTTTGTTGCACCAGCCAGCCGGTGCGCCCAGATTTGAGCTGTCTACAACCGCAACAGAGGCTGTAATGCCTGTGCGGAGTGACAGATAAGAGCGATGTACCCATCTGAGACGCTCGTTCCCAGTTATGAGGAAGTGGCTTTTTGTGTTCGAGATTGGCCATCTTACCAGGGAATGGATGAATCAGAGTAATGGGGAGAGCCTATCCGGGGATAGCAGACTGGAATGGCAGGTGATACGCCTCCGCTAAGGAGACGAACGGTTCGACACTCCGTTTGGAGAGAGGATCCCGGCTGGATGACATTTTTCCGTACTTGGGCTTGTACATTGGTTTTGAGTGTTTTCGGCGTTGGCGCCGGAGTGGCGGCGGCGCTGGATGCCCCGCGCACACTGCACCACGCCAAATCAACTGAATCCCATCTGACAGAGCCCCATCGCGCGACCAGTCATCACGCCACAGCGCCGACTGCCCACAAGTCTGCCACAACTCACGCAGGAACGGCTCACAGCAGCGCCTCTCATGCAGCGCCGGCCGGAAACACAGCGCATCGGACAGCAAGAGGCAACGCGAGAGCCAACGCACGCAGCGCGGCAATTGCCTCCCGCCGCCATCATCACTTCTATGAGCGGTTCACCGCCAGTTCTTATGCCAAAGGAGACATTTTTGCGGGCGACGTGACGGCCGGCGAGGATCCAGTGGTCCGCCAGGCCGCGATCGACGCCATGGGCGACATGAATGGCACGGCCGTGGTGATCAACCCCGCGAATGGGCGCATTCTGGCCATGGTGAACCAGAAGCTGGCTCTCTCACCCGGCGCCGAGCCCTGCTCCACAATCAAGCTGACTGTGGCTCTGGCCGCGCTCTCCGAGGGACTGGTCACGCGCGATACGCAGGTCAAGCTGGCCGGTTTCCGCATGAACATGACGCAGGCTCTGGCCAAAAGCAACAACCTCTACTTTGAGGAACTGGGCCGCGAACTGGGCTTCGAACGCGTACACCAATACGCCAACCAGTTTGGATTGGGCGAGCTGGCCGGCTACAACATTGAAGGCGAACAACTGGGCGTCTATCCCGATGAGGTACTGCCCGCCTCGCAGGGTGGAGTGGGCCGCATGTGCAGCTTCGGCGAGGGAGTATCGCTGACGCCACTGCAATTGGGCGCGTTTGTGGCTGCTTTGGCAAACGGCGGAACGCTCTACTATTTGCAGCACCCGACGACACCAGAGGAGGCCGCGAACCTGGAGCCCAAGGTCAAGCGCACGCTGGAGATCGCCCGCTACGTTCCCGACCTGCAGGACGGCATGGCCGGAGCGGTGGAGTACGGCACCGCACGGCGGCTGAAGGCCAACTTCCACGAGCTGCCTGTGTTTGGAAAAACGGGAACCTGCTCGGCAAATGGGACGCGCTTCGGCTGGTTCGCCTCCTGGTCCGACTCACCGCAGGGCAGGCTGGTGACGGTGTTCTTCCTGGAAGGCGGACGGCCGACCTTCGGTCCTCGCGCCGCGGAGATGACCGGCGCGTTCTACCAAAATCTCTGGGACAGCAACTGGTTCACTGCCAAGTTGCAGCAGAACACGGCGTCTGTGTGGCCAGCGACCTCGCAGCCAGAGCAGACGCAGCAGTAAAGCGGCGTTCCCTTCCCTTCTTCATGAAACCAGATGAGGCTGCCTTCGGGCAGCCTTTTTCTTGCCGAGAGCATTTTCCCAGATGGTGTAGAGTGCGACGTGGAGCAGGAGGTCCACGCTACAGCCGGCCTGGAGGCCTGCGCTACAGGTTCGCAACCCATCGGGACTGTACAAGCAATCCGAAATCGACTCTACACCAACAGGCAAACTGCTATAAGTTGCAGATGACCTTTCGTTCCTACAGTTGCTATAATGCTCAGCAATCATGAAAGCACTCATCGCAGCCGCGTTTGCCGCTTTTACTCTGTGCGTCACAGCCCAGGAAGGCTCACCTGCGCCTGACTCCAAGGCGATCTACGAACACACCAAGGCTGCCTCCGTACTTATTTTGTCTGGCGATGCGGCGGGCCGCGTCACCTCCATTTCCACCGGAGTCGTCATCTCGAAGAATGGGGTGATTTTGGCTCCGCTTCATGCCGTCCAAGGCGCAGCCGCGGTTCAGGTCCGGCTGGTCAACGGAGAAATCTTCGACCGCGTCGATATGCTGGGCAGCGACGAGCGACGCGATGTGGCCGCGCTGAAGATCTCCGCTGGAGCGCTTCCGGCACTGACTACGGGCGCCTCCGCAACCCTGTCCCTGGGCGATCCTGTTTATGCAGTCACCAACTCCAACGGACTCACCTGGTTAACAACCGATGGCATTCTCTACGCCATCAGTCCCGCGGAAGAAATCTCCGGAGCCGGCTCAGGCTTCAACCTGCTGCGGTTTACCGCAGCCGTAGCGCCCGGCGCCAGCGGCGGCGCGCTGGTTGACCAGACTGGCGCACTGATCGGCATTATCACCGGACGCAAGGGAGCTGCCTCCCCGTTTGCTGTTCCGATTGATAGCGTCCTGGGACTGCCGGAGGCCGGCCCGCGCACAACATTTGGTTCGGGCGTCACGCTGCAACTGTTCGCGCAGCTTGCCGAAACGGTTCCACAGCCAGTGGCTGCCGCTGCCAGCGCCGACCCCAATCAAATTATTAAAAATGCCAAGACCATCTACGTCCACTCGAAGACCGCGTTCCTGACCGTCGATACCCTGGACCACGCCCTGACGCAACAAAAGGAATGGCCGGATCTGGGACTGACGATTGTTGAGGATCGTCGTGTGGCCGATCTGATTATCGAGCTGGACCGGCCCCTGTTTACCTATGTCCACACCTTCGTCCTCTCGGACAGGAAGACGAGCATCGTTCTTGGTTCGGGCAAAGTTACTGCATTCGACGGAACCATTGCTTCAGGCGGCTTGGCAACGGAGATCGTGAAAATCTTCTTCGCCGCGCGGCTATCGGCGCCGGCCAAAAAACAGTGAGCCGGATTTCACCTTGAGTTACCTTTGAAGCAGTTCTCGTAGCGAATGCCGCTTTCCCTCAGGGGCTAAAGCCCCGCTCATTTTATGGCTATTTGCGGCACGACTGAAGTCGTGCCCTTTCAAAACATCGGCTTATTCATAGATACTCTAACCCTTCCACGGGCGAATCCGCTGCGTTGGTATACTAACGGTTGGCAACGCTGGTTTCGATGGCCCCTGTGTCGGAGGGCTTTTTGCCAGGCTGCCCGGCCATTTTCGGGAGAAGGAAGACCATGGGGACACTTCTGGAATCGATTCACTCGCCGGCTGATCTGAAGCGCCTGAACTTTGCGCAGATGGACGAGCTGGCCGAGGAGATTCGCGAATTCCTGATTCAGACGCTCTCCAAGACAGGCGGCCACCTGGGGCCGAATCTTGGCGTGGTGGAGCTGACCCTGGCGCTGCACACGGTCTTTAATACACCGGACGACAAGCTGCTGTTTGACGTGAGCCACCAGGCTTACATCCACAAGATGCTCACCGGACGGCTGGAGCGGATGGGAACGATTCGCCAGCCGGGCGGGCTGAACGGCTTCATGCTGCGCACCGAGAGCGAGCACGATTGCTACGGCGCGGGACACGCGGGGACGGCGCTGTCCGCGGCGCTGGGCATGGCCGTGGCGCGCGATCTGGCCGGCGGCAAGGAGCATGTAATCGCCGTGGCAGGCGACGCGGCCTTCACCAATGGAATTACCTTCGAGGCCCTGAACAACATCTCCGAGCAGACCAAGCGGCTGATTGTGGTGCTCAACGACAACGAATGGTCCATCGACCGCAATGTGGGAGCGATTGCCCGCTACTTTCACAAGATCGTCACCAGCGAGCAGTACACCAGCCTGCACGACCGGGCCAAGCGCATCATCGAGAAGGTAGGCGGTAAGACAGCGGTGGAGGTGGCGCGGCGGGCTGAAGAGGCCGCCAAGAGCCTGCTGTGGCCCTCGATTCTTTTCGAGGAGTTCGGCTTGCAGTACTATGGCCCCATCGACGGCCACAACATCCCGCTGCTGGTAGAGTCCTTCAAGTTTCTCAAGACACAAAACCGCCCCGTGCTGCTGCACGTGCTGACGCAAAAGGGGCGCGGCTACCAGCCGGCGCTTGACAGGCAAAAGAAATTTCACGGGCTGGGCCCCTACGACCCGGATACAGGCGAGACCAAGGCCGCCGGCCAGCAGAGCTATGCCGAGGTCTTTGCGACGACTCTGACGCAACTGGCGAACAAGGACGAGCGCATCGTGGCCATCACGGCAGCGATGCCCAGTGGGACAGGACTCGATCTCTTCCGTCCGCATCATCCGAAACGATTTTTTGACGTGGGCATCGCCGAGGGGCACGCGGTAATCTTTGCCGCCGGCATGGCCGCGCGCGGCTACCGGCCAGTGGTCGCCATCTACTCCACTTTTTTACAGCGCGCCTTCGACTGCATTGTGCACGACGTGGCCCTGCAAAAGCTGCCGGTGCTGTTCTGCATGGACCGCGCTGGGCTCTCCGGCGACGACGGCCCCACGCATCACGGCCTCTTCGACATCGCCTACCTGAGGGGCATTCCGGGGATTGTTTTGATGGCTCCCAAAGATGAGGACGAGCTAGCCGACATGATGAAGACCGCGCTCGAACTACCGGGGCCGAGCGCTATCCGCTATCCGCGCGGCGTGGGCCCGGACGCTGTACGCAAGCCCGAGCCTCAGGCGATTTCTGTCGGCAAAGCGGAGATGCTCAAGGACGGCTCCGACGTGGCGATTCTAGGCTTGGGCCCGATGATTACGCTGGCGCGGGAGCTGGCCGCGCGGCTGGAGTGCGCCGGATACTCCGCCGCGGTCATCAATCCGCGCTTTGTTAAACCGATTGACCGCGAGATGCTGGCCAGTTACGCCGGACGCGTGGCGGCATTTGTGACCTTTGAGGACCACGTGAAGATGGGCGGCTTTGGCTCGGCGGTGATCGAAGCGCTGGCCGAGTTGGGCAGCGCGGTTCCAGTGGTCCGCATCGGCTGGCCGGACCAGTTCATCGAGCATGGCAAGGTGGAGGAACTGCGCACGAGGCACGGACTGACGGTGGACTCGGCCCAGGCGCAGGTGCTGCCTCTGCTCAAGCAACGCATGCGGGAATTCATGGCCGTCAGCTAAAATTCGCTGTGATCTCGGGAATCGTCCAACTTCGCGCAAAGAAAGGTATGACGATGAGAACGATAAAGGCTCTTCTGCTGCTCGCCCTGCTGCTGACAGCCACCGGCTGCAAACGGATTACAGCAATTTTCAGTGGAGGCAGAGCCGGCTCGGAAAAACTTATCTGTCACATCGATTCTGAGACCGTCATCGGCCAGCCAGTTTCCAGCCCAGATAGCCGGCGGGTGGCTTACGTGGCGAAGGATGGCGCGAAGCGGCATGTGGTTGTGGACGGCAAAGAAGAGAAGGCTTACGACTTTATTGACGTAACGAGCCTCGCTTTCAGCCCAGACAGCCATCGGGTGGCGTATGTGGCGAGTATAGGCGGGAAGCAGATTGTGGTGGTGGACGGCAATGAGGGGAAACCGTACGATGACGCGCAAGCTCTCCTCTACAGCCCTGACAGCAGACGTATGGCGTATGCGGCCAAGGTTGGCGAGAAGTGGTTCGTGGTGGTGGATGGCAACCCGGAGAAGCCTTACGACATCATCGCCGAACCAAGCATGACGTTCAGTCCGGACAGCAGCCACATTGCTTATCTGGCCAGAGGCGGCGATCAGTGGGTTGCCGTGGTGGATGGCGTTGCAGGGAAAACGTACGACGACGCGCAAGGACTCATCTTCAGCCCGGACAGCCAGCATGTGGCCTATGCAGTCAATATCGACGGGAAGGAAGTTCTGCTGGTCGATGGCAAGAAGCAAGCGTCCTACGACTACATCGGCAGTCATACCACGGGCGATATGAATGTTCTCTATAGCCCGGATGGCAAGAGCATGGCCTATGGAGCGCAAATCAAAGATATGTGGACCGTGGTAGTCAACGGCAAGCAGGGGAAATCCTATGATGCTATTGGCGGGCTCATCTTCAGTCCGGACAGCGCGCAGGTGGCTTACGCCACCAAGACTGATGACAAGTGGGCAGCGGTGGCAGGGGCCAAAGAAGGCAAAGCCTACGATGGAATCAATCGGCTTCACATCAGCCCGGATGGACGGCGGCTGGCATATTCAGCGGATGCAGGCGAGAAACAGGTTCTCGTGGTGGATGGGGTTGAGGGGAAACCTTATGCCGCCATCGTTGAAGCGAGTTCAGTGGAGCAGGCGCACAGTTGTAAAGGAGACATTTGCTGGGATGCATTTTACATAGCTAAACCTTTCCTGTTCAGCGCGGATAGCAAGCGCGCGGCTTATGTGGCCAAAGTTGGCGAAAAAAGATTCAATGTGAGCGAGAAATGGTCTGCCGTGGTGGACGGCAAAGAGGAACAGGCTTACGACGGCATCGGCGGACTCATCTTCAGCCCGGACAGCCGGCACACAGCCTATGTGGCCGGAGCAGAGGCCAAGCAGTTTGTAGTGGTGGACAGCAAAGAAGGCAAGCAATACGATGGCTTGGTGAAAGGGACGACATGCACGTTCGATTCTTCCGGCAAACTGCATTACCTCGCCAAGAAGAATACATCCAGCGACGGCAAGAGTTACGACATTGTTTTCGTCGAGGAGACGATTCAATGAGCCTGTTCGGCTGATAAGTTCTCGTACTTAAAAATGTTACAGTGGAGTTTCACCCTTTATGTTTGCAACCTCGCAGCACGCGCACTTTATCGGCATCGGCGGCATCGGCATGAGCGGCATTGCCGAGATTCTGCTTAACCTGGACATGAAGGTTTCGGGCTCCGATCTGCGCCGCTCTCCGGTGACTGACCGGCTTGCCCGGATGGGCGCAACGATCTACGAGGGACATGATGCCGCGAACGTGGCCGGAGCCACGGTGGTGGTGACCAGTTCCGCTGTTCATGCGGATAATCCCGAGGTGCTGGAGGCGCGGGCGCACAAGATTCAGGTGATTCAGCGCGCCGAGATGCTGGCTGAGTTGATGCGGCTGAAGTACGGCATCGCCATCGCCGGGATGCACGGCAAGACGACGACGACTACGATGGTGGCCGCGGTGCTGGCAGCGGGCGGACTGGACCCGACGATCGTGGTGGGCGGACGAGTGGACGCGCTGGGCTCGAACGCCAAGCTGGGAAAATCGCAGTACATGGTGGTGGAGGCTGACGAGAGCGACCGCTCGTTTCTGAAGCTAACTCCGATTCTGGCCGTGGTGACGAATCTGGACCGCGAGCACATGGACTGCTACCGGGACATGGCCGACGTGGAGCAGGCCTTTCTGACTTTCATTGACAAGCTGCCGTTTTATGGCGCGGTGACGGCGTGCGTGGACAATCCGCTGCTGGCTGCAATTTTGCCGCGTTCTCATAGGCGCGTCTTCACCTATGGCGTCGCGGCCGAGGCCGATTACCGGCTGGAGTTTCTCGATGCGGTGGTGGGAACATTCGCTCACTTCCAGGTGATGACCGCGATGGGGCCGCTGGGGCCATTTGAGCTGCACGTGCCGGGACGGCACAACGTGCTCAACGCGACGGCAGCGGTGGCTATCGCACACCAGCTGGGGATTGCGGCTGAGATGATTGCCGAAGGGCTTCGTTACTTTCGCGGCGTGGACCGGCGATTTCAGTTGCGCGGCGCGGCACGCGGCGTCACCGTGGTGGATGACTACGGCCATCATCCCACGGAGATTCGCGCTACGCTGGCCGCAGCTCGCGAGTGCGGATACCAGAAGATACACGTCATCTTCCAGCCTCACCGGTACACGCGGACGCTGGACCTGATGGACCAGTTCACCGGCGCGTTTCGGGATACCGACACGGTAATCGTGCTGCCCATTTATGCAGCCAGTGAGGAGCCTATCCCCGGCGTGACGGCGGAGCGGCTGGCCGAGCGCATCGAGGGGCCGCAAGTGCAGTTTGCGGAGGATTTTGCGGTCGCAGTCGCCGCAGTGACGGCCCAAGCGAACAACGGCGATCTGATTCTTACCCTGGGTGCGGGCAGCGTGAGCCAGCTGGGACCGCAGATATTGGAGGCGCTGGAAGGGGCTTGAGGTGATCCAGCGGTTTTCCAGTCTTGATGTTGATTCACTTGTGTGAATGAAAAACAAATTGAGAAATATTGGCGCCCATGGCCATCGTCTTAGGCGGCATTAACAGGCTCTAGAACCAGCGCCGGCCGCGCCGCGAGATTACCCACATCACTACCACGGCCAGCATCACACCGATCAGCAGCCAGGCAAAGTCCCGGTTGCTGAAATCCTGTAAGAACCGAACATCATGCACGCGCACCAGCGCCAGCGCATTACTCATTGCGATCCCCATCTCTTCCCCCCACGCACCGGTTGCCTTACCCACCTCGCTCACTTGGACAGCAGTTTCCGGCCCGCGGCCAGTCTAGCGGCAGCGGGCCGAAGTTGCCGCAAAGCGCTCTATCTGAAAAGCCCAAGCAGATAGCAGATCAGCAGAATCACAGTAAGCGTCCGAAGTTCCCCTCTTGACCAGAGGAGAGTGTCTAAGCTCGAAGTGTCCACTTGTTTTTAAGTGGACACCTGTTGAGTGTGTCTAAGCAGCTTGGGAGGACT